>ERZ772861.1701-NODE-1701-length-16937-cov-5.466532_pt1 | contig 16937 bp, 22 predicted proteins | sample MGYA00512135_ERZ772861 | MGnify/ENA primary metagenome ERZ772861 (study PRJEB29015, sample SAMEA2737700) | human gut metagenome | biome: human gut; feature: human-associated habitat; material: faeces | place: China | collected 2012 ...
GGGGAATCATGGGTCAGGACATGGAAGATGATCATGTGCCGGGTGTTTTCATCAAACCGGGCCAAATCCATGTAGTCATGCCCTTTGTAATTTTGGGCACTGGCCTGAATCCGTGCTTCCTCCATCCGCTTGGCAATGGTTTTACTTTTTGACATTGTGTTTGCTCCTTGCGCTGGTATCCAGATATGAAAAAAGCAGCTCAAAAAGAGCTGCCAAAATCGCTGTTTGCCTGCATGGTGTAGTAGCTGTCCAGGGTGGAAACGGCATTGAACAGTGCCGCTAGAAGGTAGGCTTTGGTATTTCGCACCTGAGTGTGATTATCCCGGATGCCATCGCAGACACGCTCGATGTGCATGGAGGTGATTCTGGAGAACCGATCCTGAACATAGGCAGTGGCGTATTCCGAATCCCTGCCAATGCGAATCGTAGGACTGCGATTCATGGCAACCTCCAGCATGATTTCCACAAGCTCATCAATCTGCTCCTGACCATACCGATCCCGCATATTTTTATACTCAATCTGCTCTCTGATCCTTTCTCTTTCTGTCCTTCCGTCTGTCAGCGGAACCTGTCTATTTACCGGAACGGCTTCTGTAGAAGGAAAGAATGAATCTTTACTTGATAAATCAGTATTTGATTTTTCTTTAATTGATTCTTGTATATTTAATTGGGCGGGATTTTCCTGTTCAGGTTCGTCCTGTTCAGGGAAAGCCTGTTCAGGACTGTCCAAAACAGGATCATCCAAGACTGGCTTTTCCCGTTTAGGTGGGGTGCCGGCTTTTTTGGAGCTGTCAGGCAGCGACTCCTCCGAAGCTGCTGAGAGGACAGGCTTCTCCAGAATCGTATACTCGATCTCCGTGAGATGCCCCAGCTCATTTCTGAGCCGTCTGCGTTGGACATATCCGGCTTTTTCCAGCTCTTTGACCGTGGAACAGATGCTGTCCACACCGTCCTTGCAGATGCAGGCAAGCCCCTTGGTGGTATAGTCCCAGCCCTCCGGCAGGGAGAGCATCAGGGACAGCAGCCCCTTGGCTTTGAGCGAAAGAGATATATCCCGAAGGTGATAGTTTGCCATCACCGTATAATTTTTGTTCTTTTCAATGCGAAATACAGCCATTTGATTTACCTCCAAAATGCACGGAGGGCAGGAACTCGTGTCCATGCCCTCCCATGCAAAGCTTTTTTCTAAGCGTTCTGCGCTCCAATCTTATTAAATTTTGGTGATGTGTCGGTGCTGATGTATTAAGGCTCGTAGATGATTGCCTTCAGCGTAGCGTCAAGTTCCTCATCGCCGCAGTCCTGGTACTTGTCAATCAGAGCCTGCCACAGCTCCAAAATGTTCACAGGAACGAGATGGGCAGGCCATTCGTCACCTTTGTATTCCCGATACTCGGTGATATAGCTGGCAGCGGAATTGAGGACACGGAAGCAGGAGACGGCGGCGATGGTCATATCCTCCAGCAGCCAAAGCTCGTTGGAGTAGGAAGTGGAGATGTTGTCATCGCCCAGCGGTTCCACCTCGTCACTCCAAATCAGCGTTGCATGCGCCGGGAACAGCTTGGTGCTGTGATACTGGTGGGAATCGCAGATACCGCCTCCGGCACAGCAGACATAGACGGGTTCCGCTGTGTCGCACAGGACACTGTACAGCTGCTTATAATTCAGGCTGCATACCAGCCGCTCGATTTCACCGGGGGTATAGCAGAATTTCTCACCCTCACTGCGAAAGAGAGCGCGGATGTTTTCGCGCAGTTTTTCAATTTTGTTCATGGAAATAAACCTCCTGTCAATGATTATTTGTGTTTGTGACTTCTGCGCCGGGGGGAATCCGGCTCGGAACAGCCCACCACGATTTCTTCGTGGTGGACAACCCAAAGCAGCCCATCGGCTTCCGCCTTGCGGATCATTTCGTAAACCGGGGCCGAAACATAGAGCCGAACCCGGTGATGCTCGTTTTCCACCAGATCATCGAAGATGACCATGTGGCGTACATCGCTGCGGTAGCGATGAAGGGAATAGAGGGAATGACCGTCAGTAACGCCAAAATCACGGCTCATGGGAAAAGTCTCCTTTCAGATGGAATGCGGCGGTGCCATACTTGGCAATGAGAAGGGCGTTCATAATCAAGCGAAATGCTTCCTCATCGATTGTCATAGGGTCAGCAAGCTCTGATTCTGTTACGCCTTCGGCATGGCGCAGCCCCTTGGCGGCACAGAACAGGGCATAGTTGTGCGGAGAAATGCCGCGAAGAACGGCATAGGAAAAGTCAATGCCGCCGTGGAAAAAGCAGTTGGCTGTCCGCCGGTATAGGGCATCATTGGAGGTCAGAAGGTACAGGACTGCGTAATAGCTGGGTGTGTTTTTGCTTTTGATGTAGCCCAGACGGTTGTTAAAGACCTCCATTCTGGTTTTGTGCTTTTCGCCTGCCCAGAGGGAGCCGGGGAAACTGTGAATCAAGCTGGGCAGACGGGGCCGGATGCTGCTTGTGGGTGGAATCAGCGAAAGAACTGCTTCTGCGTAGTAAATGACACCGGCTTCAATCCGCTCTGCATAATAGGGGCAGACCTCCTGACGGCATCCTTTGCGTCCGACAACTTCTGTGCAGAACTTGCAATCCACATCCTCGGCAGAATAGGTGTAGTTTCGGATATACAATGCAGGGTGTTGTCTCCTTTACTTGGAAATGAAAAAAGCCTGACAAGGGGGCTTGTCAGGCTGGGGGAATATGGAATTGTCATCTGCTGTTATCCCGCTGGCGCTTGCGCATCCAGGCGTCCAACAGCTTGAAGATGGTTTCTTCGATTTTTTGGGGGGAGTAGGATCGTGGGAAATACTTGCGAAGCTTCTCGCCGGACAGGGTAATGTCATTCCGTTCCGGCTTTTTCTGCTCCATCATAATCTGGAGCATGGAATCCTCGTCGAGCTTCCCGCATTGGCTCAGCTTACGAATACGCTGTGCTTGGGATAAAGAGGGCGTTGCCTGCTCACTTTCGATGGTATCAAGGAGCAGATCCTGACTTTCCTGGGGGAGTGCGGCGATCTGATAGGCAGGGCTGAGTGCGATTTTCTTTTCATCCACCATTTCCATGAGTTCGGGGATCAGATTTGTCAGGGAGATATAATTGCGAATCGTATCGCCGCTGACACCAGCCAATCCTCCGATGGAATCATCACTTCGGAAATTCGCCGAAATTTTCGGCGAATTTTGATTTTCCTCCTTTTGGGGTCTTCCGGCCTTCTTTTTGATGGCTTCCATGCGGAGTTTATAGGCTTTTGCCCGTTCTGAGGGAAGAATGTTTTCGCGCTGAATGTTGCTGTCAACGAGCTGGATGATGGTGTCGTTGTCATCGAGATTCATCACGATCACCGGCATGGAATCCAAACCGGCAAGCTGACTGGCTCTCTGACGGCGATGACCGGCAACCAGTTCATAACCGCCATCCGGCTTCGGTCTGGCGATAGCGGGAACCATTACACCGTGTTTTTTCACGCTTTCAATGAGTTCCAGCATGGAAGGGTCGTCCCGGATGCCGAAGGGATTGTCCGGGTGCGGATGGAGTTGGTCAATGGGAATGCTGTAGATGCTGCCTATTGATTTTGGGGATTTGCGAGGGATAATATGCGGCTCCTTTCTTAAGAGTGTATATGAAAAAAGCACCCAACCGGGTGCTAAATTCATCTTGAAATTAACTATGACATAGGATATAATCAAAAAAGAAATACCGCTGTTGTACTCAAAGAAAAGACAACGGTTTTCTGGAAACAATGAATATGGGATTATCTCGAAAGATTCCGAAAAAGTTCGGAATTGCCGTTTTTTGAACTTGAGGAAATCATGCTCGAATCCACCCTTAAAAGTTGGGGATGTCAAGCTTGTCAGTACCGGTGACTTTTTCGGAAACAGCACTTGACGGAAACTTGGCGTTAATTTGGCGTTATTTTTTCTCGAAAATGGCCTAAAGATACCCCATAAGACGGGATGGCACAAAACCTTGGAGACGAAAAAGTGCTAGCAATACCAGCACTTTTCGCATGTTACGAGACAAAACCAAATGCTTTAGCCTGCGCTCGTAATGAGAAGGTCGCCTGTTCGAGTCAGGTCACTAGCTCCACAAAAACACCCGGTTTCTCAAAGATTCCGGGTGTTTTCATAACTTTTCGGCATAGTATAAACCCGTCCCGTTTAGCCATGGCTACCATTTGGCTACCGGAGCGGGATTTTTTGTTTTCAGGCGTGTTTTACAAGCATGGTTTCCAGCGCACCCACGGCCTTTCGGTCAGTCTCCTGCAGGGCGTGGGCATAAATGTTCATGGTGGTGCTGGCCTGAGCGTGGCCCAGTCTGGCGGACACTGTTCGCACGTCCTGTTTGCTGGCAATCAGCAGCGTGGCAGAGGTGTGGCGCAGTCCATGGAAGGGGATGGCCGGCAGCTGCTTGTCTGGCTTCTTATCTGCGTTGTACCGGGCTATGGTGTCCTGAAATGCGGAATAGGGGGTGGAGTAGGACATCTGCTTTCCGTTGTCCTGTATGAACAGCCATTCGGCTCCCTGCCAGTAGTCTCCGACAGACAGCCGGTACTTTAACCGCTCCACCTTCATGTCTTTTATTCGCAGGGTCAGAAAATGAGGGATTGCCACCGTCCGGCGGGAGGTCTTTGTCTTCGGCTCCTTTGTGAGCTGCTTCCCCGCCACCACGGTGACAGATTTTGTAATGCTCACCGTGTCGTCTCCAAAATCAATGTCTGACCATTCCAGGGCCAGCAGCTCCCCTTTGCGCAGTCCTGCATAGATTGCCAGATTGAACAGAACCCGGATTTGTTCCGGGATTTCTTTTGTCCGCTCGTAGTCGCCCACGGTGTAGTCAATGCCGGTGTCATCGGTGCGCTTGTGGCCCTTGGTCTTGACCTTGTATGGCTTTTCGATGTAATCCAGAAATGTGGCGGCTTGCTCTGGCGTGAAGAATTCGATTTTATCAGCGGCGCACTCCCCCACAGAACGCACCTTGTCCATGGGGTTCTTCTCGATGATCTCCCATTCTACAGCGGTGCGCAGGACGGAGGAAAGCACATCCTGGGTCTTTTTGATGGTGGCTTTGGAGTATCCGCCCGGCTTCCCGTCCTTTCTGGCTCCGTCCTTTGTCATGGCGGAAAAGGTGCTGTTTAGGGTGGCCGGGCGCAGTTCGGAAAGCTTCAGATGTCCAATGACCGGAAGCAGTTTTTCATCAAGTTCTGCTTTGTACTTTTCCACGGTCCCAGGTTGCAGCTTCTGGGGTGCGTATTCCCGGAACCAGCGGTCTGTGAACTCTTTGAGGGTGATTTTTCTGCCGTCCATGGCAATGCCGTTTTTGATATTCGCCTCAAACTGCCGGGCGAATTCCTCAACGGCCTTTTGCTGCTTCTTTTGGGTAAGTCCAGGGTCAGGGGTGAAGGTGGTGGTCTCGATCAGCTTCTTGCCGTAGATGTCCCGCCCGAGGCTCACCGTAATCTGATAGGAGCCGCTGCGCTCTTTAATCGATGCCATGGTTACTCCTCCCTCGCGTTCAGCACAATGGTGTCCATTGCTTTTGACAAAAGCTGTGATACCTGGTACTTCAATAGGTCTGTGTACTCCTGTCCATATACGAATTGCCCATGCTTCTGTAAATCCGGGAAATCATTTTTGATCCTGCTGTTCACGGAAATCAATCTTCCTGTCTCAATCTTGTTACGCTTTTCTTCCTCCTGCTTGTCCTCTCTGCCAAGAATGCGTCTGTAGTTTTGCGGGTCTGATTCCTCCGGGAATTCTGGCTTGTATGGCTTTGCAGATTCACAGAGGATGCCGATTTTTTCGCACAGATCAAAGAAGGCTCCTGTCTCGCATAGTGCCTCAAGGCCTCTTCGCTGCAAGGATTCCGCTTTGTTGTGCTCCAACAGCATATCACAAACGGAGATTGGAAGCCCTAGGTCATCAATGACACTTGATTTTGGTTTTGGGTCGTCTGTGATTCCAATCAAGTAGTCGGAAGATACGCCAAAAAATTTGGCTATGATTCCAAGCTTTTCCCAATCCGGTTTAGAAGAACCGTCGCAATAGTAAGAAATTGATTGCCGTTTTACTCCTAGCTTTTCGGCAAGTTGGTCTTGTGTGTAATTTGTCTTTCTGAATAAGTCTCGCAGTCTGTCAGGAAGCTTCATGTTGTACCGATCAGAAGATACAATTTCTTCATTTGTCTTGCGCGGCATTTATAATCCTCCTTTGGTAGCAAATATTAATTGCGTTTTCAAACTCGTAGCAATTAAAGGATTGACTTCTTGTTCTTCTTGCTATAAAATCATTTTAGCAAGCAAAACAGCATTTGTCAAGGAGGAACGATAAAAAAATGAAATGTAACAATGAGATACGAAACACAGCTAAGGTCAATGGCATCAAGCTTTGGGAACTTGCTGGAGAGATTGGTGTTGCAGACACAACGTTCAGCCGTTGGCTGCGTGTCGAGTTTACAGAGCAGCAGAAAGAAAGTGTCATGTCTGCAATGAAACGTATCATCGAACGGAGGGATAATCATGGCTGATGTTGTCACGATTCGGCAGGCAGTTGAACGATTGAAAACGGATGGTTTACCGCTGTCTGAGTATTCTTTGCGGCTTTTGGTAAAGCGTGGAGCTATTCCGGTTCGGTATGCCGGTGCAAAGACGCTGATATTTTACCCAAATGTCCTGGACTACCTCAAGTGTACTGACGGCTGCGACAATGCGCCCGCCACGGTGGCGGCTGCTCCTGGTATTCGCCGGGTAGACCTGTAGGAAGGTGACGTTTATGAAACTGGTGGTATATGACTACTTGCACTACGGAAAAGAGAATGCAATCCGCTCCAAAGACCTTGCAAAAGCACTTGGTTTTCGCTCTGTCCGTGACCTTCAAAAGCAGATCGAGCTTGAGAGAGCCGCCGGTGCTGTAATTATTTCTGATTCTCACGGTGCAGGATACTATCTTTCCGATGATCCTGTTGAGCTGCGGCGGTTCGTGCAGACATTGAAGGCCAGAGCGAAGAACACAATGAATGCTGTGGAATCTGCATGCCGCGCATTGGATGCAGTTGCCTGGACAGAGCAGGAAGAATTGGGGTGATACATCTTGGCACGGAAGAAACAGGAAACGCTGGTGCTGTTCCCGGAAGTCATGTCTATCACCCGGAAATTCTCTGATGCGCAATTCGGAGTTCTCATTCGTGCTGCTTTCTCGTATCGATTTGGCGGTGATGTGTATTCTGGGGATGACGCGGCGGTAGATGTGGCGTTTCAGGCTGTTGCAAGCCAGATTGACCGTTATCAAGAGTTCTGCAATACACTGTCAAACAACGCAAAGTGCAGCAATGGTAAGCAAAGTGCAGCAAAATACAGCAAAAGTCAGCAAAGTGACCCTCCTATCCATGTCCAGTCCATGTCCAATCCATGTCCATATCCTATCCAATCCATAGAGAGTGAGGCGGACAAGCCGCCCAGCGCACACACTTTTGGGAAATATCAAAATGTTTTTTTCTCTGATGGACAGTTGGAGGAATTGAAAAAGGATTTCCCATCAGACTGGGATAAGCGGATTGATCGGCTTTCGGAGTACATGGAAAGCACCGGCAAAAAGTACAGAAATCATCTTGCTACAATTCGGATGTGGGCAAAGGAAGAATCACCCAAGGAGACAGAAAGGGGCGAACAGGAATGCAAGATACCAAGTCTTTGATGGAAGGTATCATTGAGAAGGCAAACAGAGCATTGGTGCAGAATGAAAAAGACTTTATTCAGGATGGCCTTATACACTGCGGTGTGTGCGGCGGCAAAAAGCAGACACGGCTATTCGGCACTGTGATTGTCCGTTGCAACTGCGCCTGTGATGAGGCTGAATACAAGAAAATGCGTGAAATGCAGTGGGAGCGGGAGGAGGCAGACAGAAAGCAGCGGATTCGTTCTATCTGCATTCAAAGCCAAGAATACAGGGATGCAATATTCGACTCAGATGACCACGCAAATCCAGTCACGGATTACCTTTTGCATTATGCCAAGAACTTTGCAGAAATGGCCGCAGACAACAAAGGATTGCTCCTTTATGGCGGTGTCGGGTCTGGAAAAAGCTTTGGAGCCGCTTGCGTTGCAAATTATCTGATAGATCATGGGATAGCTGCCATGATGACAAACTTCTCAGCGGTTCTAAACGCCCTTTATGCAGCAGATGATAAGAATGCCATAATTGATGATTTTGTGAGCTACCCGCTGCTCATTCTGGACGATTTCGGGATGGAGAGGCAGACAGAATACGCACTTGAACAGGTGTTCAATGTGATTGATGCAAGAAAGCGTACAGGAAAACCGCTGATCGTCACAACAAATTTGTCTATTGAAGCAATCGATAGCCCAACAGACACGGCACACAAAAGGATTTACAGCAGAATCCGTGAAATGTGCTGCGTTGCAATCGATTTTGGTAGCAAAGACCGCCGAAAAGAGATAGCAAACCGCAAATTCTCGGAAGCTGTACAGATTTTGAAAGGGGAATGACATGGGCAAATCACAACAGCGCAAGGGTGCCGCCGGTGAGCGGGAGCTGGCCGCTCTACTGTCAGCACAGGGCTATGAGTGCCAGCGTGGCGGCTCCCTCTCCTTCGGGGAAATCCCTGATGTTCTCGGTTTGCCTGGTATCCATATCGAGGTCAAGCGTGTGGAAAAGCTGAATGTGGTAGAGGCCATGGAACAGGCTATTCGGGACAGTGACAGGATGCTGGACGGAATGCCCGCACTATTCCACCGGCGCAATCGGAAACCATGGCTTGTAACCATGCGGCTGGAGGATTGGCTGAAGCTCTACAGCTCCAAGTAAAAAGGCCAGCTCCTCGGGTGGGAATCCCTTGGGGCTGGCATGATCGAAGGCAAGATCATTTTACAGGAGCGTGACATGAATGTCAAACGAATCTTCGCTTGGAGGTGGCCGTCATGGGAATTAGCTGGAATGATGTCGATGTAAAATGTCCATTTTACAAGAAAGATGACGGTAAAAGAGAGATTCTCTGCGAGGGCATCTGTGACGGCTGCAATCTTAAGCTCACCTTCTCAAGAAAGAATGATTTTTTGATTCAGCTGCGGACATTCTGTATGAGGCATTTTGAACGATGCGAGGTCTACCATGCTGCCATGGAAAAGTATCAGGACTATTGAACAAATATGTGACAAACACGTTACAAAAACAGGAAATATGGCGTGCAAAAATATGGTAAAAACCGATCCAGAAATTGAGAGATTGGAATCAAAACCATATCAAAACTGTATCAAAAAACGGCATTCATGAATGGAACAAACAGGGTACAAACATGTTACAAAAAACGATGATTTCTTTCCTGTTTCAGCCAATATAGAGGCAAAGTGATGGCAAAAACCGCCACGCCTCCGATTGGAAGAGTGGCGGATGCTATTTAATTCTTCGCGCTTTCGTCCTTTGCGGTATCGTCCGGGTTATCCGGGGGTGCACACTGCCAGACTTTGAGAAGATTGATTTCGGCTGTGCGCTTCTTGGGAATGCGCTCCACGCTGATAACGTGGTAACCGCCGCGCTCATACCGGGCTGTGATGAATTCTGTCACACTCAGTCCCAACAGGCACAGAGCCGAAAGAGCACCCTTTTCCATTACATAGACATCTTCATTGACGGAGCGTGGTTTCGTCTCTCTCAGGTCAACGTGGCGGACGAAATAGCCAGTCAGTGAGATCTGTTTTGCACAGGTCATTCGCTCACCGCCTTTCTGCCTGCTTCCATACCTGCCTGATAACCATGCAGGAAAATGGTATCTACATTCCTGGTCAGGCTCCACAGAGCTCTGATGAAGCCTGGGTTGTAGCTGCCAATGGAATCTATATCGTCAATAATGTCCCTGCCCTGGAGCCACTCGGATGCCGCCGCCTTGTCCTCTGCATCCAGCTTCTCACGGAGGGCCTCTATCCAAACTCCATGGAGCTGGGCAGCTGCGTCCTCTCCTGCGAGCTGCTTCACCCGCTGCAAGAGCGCATCCACCTTCTGCTCCCCGTCACTGTCCAGGAGAAAATCATACTTCCACATTTCGGAAGCGATTTCAGAAACGCTCTTCGGAAGCTCCTTGTTAACCTTGACCACTCCCTTGTAGCGCAGAAAGAAGAAGCGCTCTTTCTTCAGATCCAGCAGAAGCTTTTCCACATCGGACAGCTCCTTGCGGCTGATGAATTCGATTTTCAGTTCCATTTGTTTCAATCCTCCAAATTCTATTTGCATTTTGGGGAGGCTGGCCTGCAATGTAGGTGCCTCCCGTTGGTTGGTGGGTGTTAGGCTCTTTGCATCGTGCTTTGGTCGGCTGTGATGCAAGGGGCTTTTCTTATGCGCTGATGGGCTGTACCTGGGAGCGCCCAAAGTAGGAAGTCTTGCGGGTGCCGCTCTTGGTGGCGGGGTCTGCGATGACCGTTTGATACAGGGCCTTGCTCTCGTGGCGGACTTCATAGCCCAGATGCTTCCATCCGGCCCAGGTGTGGGTCTCTTCTGCCACTCCCGCAGCCTCCTGTGAGGCGTGGCGGGCTTTTTCGTTTGCCCAGGCCATTCTCAGCGCCAGGGAAAAAGAAGCCGCTCCCTTGCGGAAGAACCGCCAAGCGGCCCTCATGATGCTGTGCAGATTGTACTTTCTCATGCTGTACCTCCTGTGTTTGATTTTTGCCGTCTCTCCGAGCTGCCACCGCTGCCCTTGTGTTTGTCGAAATGTTGGGTTACATCGGGCGGTCCCGGAATTGGCTCTCAGCCTCTACGACCATATATTAACATATATAGGACTATATATCAATATAGAGAATTGCACAAATATAGTCGTATATATTTATATCTTTTCTATATGGTCGTATATTGAAAAATGTGATATAATAAAACAAGAATAAATCGAAGGAGGATTATATATGCCGGAAGTGTCTGAGGCTCAAAAAAGGGCACAGAAAAAATACATGGAGAAATTTGTTGAGGTAAAGGTGAGGATGACCCCAGAACAGCGCTGCACCGTGCAGGCGCACTCACAACGGATGGGAGAAAGCACCACAGTTTTCATCAATCGGGCCATCAGTGAAACCATGGAGCGGGACAAGGTGGCATCTGAATGAAGACCTATACCATCATCGGCGGGGTCAATGGCGGCGGCTCATGGAGTTGATGAAGTTCATAGATGAAAAAATAAAACCCCCGCCGTGGTGGCGGGAGCATTGACAAATTGTACGTAGTGGGCTATACTGATAACAGAAAAGGGCACTGCGACAAGCGGTTAACCCTTTAGCTGAAGATTCTTAGACTAAGAACCGTCACCGTGCAGGGTGGCGGTTCTTGCTTGTTACCCTGATCGTCACAGTCCAGTGCAGGATGTGAAAGGTCAATGTAATAGGCATGACCATCACCCCCTTTCGGGTGGTGTGGCTAACCGCCTGCCGTTGTGCAGTGCCCGGTGCAGCCATAACAGCGGCACCAACGACAGAATAACCCACATTTCAGCAAATGTCAATAGGAAGCTGTGAACCGCCACAATGGTATCTCACGGTTTCTGTCAGCGGTGGCTTTGCATACCCGGTATGCAGTGAGATTCTTGGCTACCATTTGGCTACCCAAGTTACAAAAAAGTGTTTCTGGTAGCCAAAACGATACAACACACGCAATGCCGAAAAACCCTTGAATATCAAGAGGTTTCGGCATTTTACGCCACGGCGGAAAACGAAAAAAGCACCACTCGTAATGAGAAGGTCGCCTGTTCGAGTCAGGTCACTAGCTCCATACTTTGCCCCGGATTCTTCGGATTCCGGGGCTTTTGTCTGCCACAAATCAGGTGAACGAACTCTATTCCCGCACCTCCTGCAAAAGAGCGGCATGGATACGGCGCGGTTGCTTTCGGAAATGGGGCTGAAGGTTTTCGTGTATCTTGCGGAAGCGAGGCGTAATGGATGATATTTCCCATGGAATTAGGCAGAAAAAAGTCGCCGCTTTTATGGCCGTTCCCGATGTGCTGAAACACGGAAAAGTTGCAGATTATCAGGAGAATTGGAAGTCGGGGGCTATGGTACAGCGGTTGCTCTGCACCAATCAAGATTTCCGGTGGGTATTATTTTGCCAGAGTTTGCGTTAAGCGTACAAGTGGTGAAAACAGGTTTTTTGTACATGAGGTTCTCCCAATAAAAGAAGGAGCAACACCGTTCAACCGGGCGGCGCTTGAAACAAGCGTTGACTCCGGCAGCGATACTCCTTCTATGAAGAATATACTTACCGAGTCGCTCTACGTCAAGGGCATTTTGAAGTCTTCCCGCAATCAAACGGAAACGGAGAGTTTCAGAAAATGGTTCGGTGACTGGTGGAACGCCCCGGCGCACGCAAGCAATGCGCTAAATGCGGATGGGACAGCGAAGGGGGTGTACCACGGAAGCCAGGTGGCCTTTTTAATACGTTTACGAATTCTGCTTTGGCGTGCATAAGTTCCCCCTCCCCTACCGGATATCATACTGTCACACGGCAATAACGCCGCCCCTGGGCATAAACCAGAGGTGGCGTTATTACTGTATTACAGCTTTCTTTCCCGTTAAATTGATTTCTGCAGTTTCCAGGCAGGATTGTTTCTTACTTGACAGATCCCTCCGTCAAGCCGCCGGCAATCTTTTTTTGAATCAGCATAAAGAATACCACCGCCGGAATCACAACGATTGCGGAAGCCGCCATCATTACGCCCCAATCCAGTACCTCCTGTCCCTCAAACGATTTCAGCGTCACAGAGACGGTCATAAGCTCACGGCTGTTAAGAATCAAGAGGGCATACAGGAATTCGTTCCAGGCATTGATAAACGTATATATGGCGACTGCAACAACGCCAGGCGCAACATTGGGCAGCACAACCTTGACGAATACTTGCAGTTTATTCGCACCATCAACGTAGGCAGCCTCCTCGATGCCAAGGGGTACCGTCTTAAAGAATCCAATTAACAACCAGACTGCATAAGGCACCGAAAAGCTCAGGTACATAATAATCAGACCGAGATGGGAATTGGTAAGTCCCAGCTTTCCCATTAAGATTGTGTATGGAATCGACAGCAGAATGGGCGGAAACATATAGGTAGAAATCAGCAACCGAGTGACTGCCTTGCCGAAGCGTGGGAAGAAGCGCAAAATACCATACGCGCCCAATGCGGAAATGATGATGGCCAGCACCATTGTGCAGCCTGAAACCACCAACGAGTTCAGTACATTGTGGCCAAAGTTTAACTGCCCAAGGACTGTGCGGTAATAATCCAATGTAAACTGTTGCGGCCAGAATGCCGTTGGATTGCCTATGATTTCTCCCTTGCCTTTCAGAGAAGACAGAATAATCCAAATTAAGGGAAAGGCAGCAATAACAGCAAGAATAATCAGGTAAGTATAGTCAGCAAGTGACCAAAGCCAACCTTTCTTAAAAAGTTTTTTTCTGTCAAAAGAAATCTTTCTGTATTTCATGCTATCCGTTCTCCTTTTCCCAGTGGTCGAGAAGCTTAAAGTACAGGGCACAAAGCATGAGCAGGAAAATCAGCAGTATTACCGTCACAGCACTGGCACGCCCCAACTGTTTCACGCCCCAGCCAATGTTGTAGGCATAGATGGGCAAGGATGCCGTCATGTTTGCCGGTCCGCCTCCTGTTAGCAGGAAAATCATATCAAAGCTGTTAAAAATCCATATGGTACGCAGAACCACCAGCAGGCCAACCACATTTCTGATATGCGGGAAAGTAATAACCGTGAAGCATTTCCATGCCGAAGCGCCATCGATTTGAGCTGCCTCGTATTGGTCCTGCGGTACGGTCTGAAGCGCTGACAGCACATTGACCATAATCAGAGGGGAGCCAAACCATATGTTAATGAACACAAGCGTACCAAAAACAAGGGAGGAATCACTAAAGAACTGGGGAACGGATTCGGTGATGCCAATTTTTTGCAGCAGCAGCGGTACAAAACCGTATACGCCATTCAGAATCCACTTCCAGCTCAGTGCAATGACGATGGAAGGGAATGCCCAAGGGATAATCAAAACCGTCCGCAGAATCCCTTGGAAACGGCGAATCCGATTTAATGCCAACGCTGCCGTGAAACCAACAAGCAGCTGTCCCAGCAAAGAAAGGAACGTCCAGCGAATCGATACCCAGAATGCGCTGTAAAACGCCGGATCCTTCAGTACCTTAATATAGTTTTTTAGGCCGACAAAGCCATAGGTTGGTTTTAGCAGATGCTTGGAGGTAAAGCTGTAAAAAATGCTGGCGAGTACCGGATAAAGTAGTAAAACAGCCAGCACAAGCAAGGTCGGTAGAATAAACAGAAAGCCTGTGATATCACGCTTTTGGCGTGGTTTTCCAGCTGTGCCGAACATAGTAACCCTCCCTCTTGGTGTTGATAGGTGTGGGGCTGCCGCAGTAAGAATCAAGATAGCGCAGGCAGCTTCATCCTCTGTCCCTGTAATTGAGGGTTATGGGATAAAATGCCCTCTATAGCAGCTCCGGGATCGTACCCCGGCGTTTTTCTTATTGCGACAGCCCCGAAAAACAGTATGGTTAATTAGTGCAGAGTTTCAAACATTTCGTTCAGCGTATCTTCCGCATTTTTAGCGGCTTGTTCCACAGGGGTATTGTTAATGATAATATCCTGGAACATTTTCTCAATGACATACTGCGATGTCAGCAGGCCGGCCTCAGGTACAGGACCGTACTCCATACCGATTGCCGTACCGGTAGCCATAGCGGTGGTGATGACCTCCATGGCGTGCTGGAACTGCTGCACGATGGGATTGGACAGATAACGTTCATCTTCCACAATGTCCTTCAGAGCAGGGAGCATACCGACGGGAACGCTCTCCAGGAAAGGAATGTAGTTCTCAGGCTGGTAGAGGAACTCGATGAAAGCCTTGCAAATCTCCGGATGCTTGCTGTTTTTCCAGACTACCATGGGGATATTGGCGGTCTCATAGCCCCTCTGAGGCTCGCCCTTCTCAATGGTAGGCATCGGAGCGCAATCGATGTAGGGCAGCAGGTCGGGGCGGTTCAGCTGCACTCCGCCAATCTGGAAGCCATTATTGAAGTCAAAAGCCGTCTTGCCCTGGTAGTACAGAGTGGCCTGGTCCAGCACTAAATAGTTGATGGATTCTGCAGGAGAATTGTCACGGTACATCTCCAGCCAGTAGTTGATGCCATCAATGACAGCGGGGCTGGTCAGGTTCGCTGTGCCATCTTCTTTCAGCAAGGTTTCGCCTGCGCTGCGTACATAGAAGTTCAGGAATCTGGCAGCCATGGTATCGCCTACGCCCATGGGCACAGAGCAGCCATACACCGCACCGTTTTCACCCTTCGTAATCGTGTCGGCAGCTTCTTTCAGCTCTGCCCAGGTAGTGGGAATTTCCAGGTTATACTTCTCCAGCAGGTCCTTCCGATACCACAGCACCTGTGCGTGACTGTAAAGCGGCACCGCATAGCAAACGCCGTCCTTCGACATTTCCTCCAGAGGCGCTTCAAAGAAACGGTCACGACCGATGTGATCAATCATATCGTCCAGCGGTACGATTGCATCGTATTCAAGCATTTCAACAAAGTGATTCGGCAATGCGCTGCTCATGTCCGGCAGATTACCGGAGGAAAAACCGGTGGTCCATTTGGTGTAAAAATCGCCCCAGGAGAAGGTCTCCATGGTGATTTTAACGCCGGGATGGATTGCCATGAAATCATCCGCCATTTTTTGCAGAGTTTCCAGCCGAGGACCCTGGCTGAAGGAATGCCAGAAAACAATTTCACCCTGTAAATCATCTGCACTTGCAGCCGGGATTGTCATGCTGAAAAGAACCATTAAACATAATGCCAGCGCTATCATCTTTTTCATATGAATTTCCTCCCTCATATTTGTTGTTAAAATTCAATTCGTCGTTGGCTTCGGGGTGTAAGTGACTGTTAAGCTACGGGATATACTGTGAAAAGTTCATTAGCCCTTTGTTTCGGACATCTTGTGAAGCATAATTCTCAGCAAATCTCTTTCTTCCAGGTGCTGCCACACCTTGGTCTTAAACACTTCAAAAGCTTCGTCCGCCGTCAAATCAGTGGTGTCAATGGTTACCTTTTGGGTAATCAGGCACTTCTTGTACTGGTCATCAAAGCTTTCAAGCAGCTGAGGAATGTGTTCTTCCTTGATGCGTCCGGGAGAATGCGGGTGCTCATGCATCCGCTGCTTGATGCACTCTGCAGAGGCCGTTACATGAACCAGAATAGTACCCGGGAATTTTTCCAGCATATACATTTCCAGCATCCGGTTGCGTGAATCCATATCAAAGTCTACATAATCTTTATCAATTTTTCCGCTTGCTGCACCGGGATTTTCAAACTTATAGCCATAGTACAGAGGTCCGTAAATGTATTCCTCAATCAGGAAGCCATCCAGAATCACATCATTGTATACGCTGCCATGCAAAAATGCGTTGGTATGATAGCCGCCGCCCCAGGTCGTCAGCCGTGCCTGTGCACCGGCGCTGAGGGACATCAGCTTCGCCTCGTCGTCTCTTTCCCAGCGATCATACGGAACAAGGGAGCCGGGACTGGGGAAGGTGAAATGATCATGCACAATGGGTTTCACCCCAAGTTCTTCTTGCCACTGAAGAATTTTCTCAAGCAAGGTGGTCTTTCCGGCGTATTCACAGCCGATTACATAAAGTCTCATAGCTTTCTATTCCTTTCTATTACAAATTCACGTCGTCTGCCCGTAAAGTGTCAATCAGTTCGCAGGCATCCAGTTGCCGCGGCTGCTTTTTCTGCGAAACTGCCATCGCAGCCGCAGTACCTGCCGCCTGACCCATGGACATACAGTTGACCATCGTTCTGGCGGTGGCAAAAGCGGGGCGGTCTGCGCTAAGGCATCGACCTGCAACCAAAATGCCATCCAG
>ERZ772861.1714-NODE-1714-length-16856-cov-4.567883_pt1 | contig 16856 bp, 16 predicted proteins | sample MGYA00512135_ERZ772861 | MGnify/ENA primary metagenome ERZ772861 (study PRJEB29015, sample SAMEA2737700) | human gut metagenome | biome: human gut; feature: human-associated habitat; material: faeces | place: China | collected 2012 ...
ACGCTTCTCGGTCTCATACTCAACGTGGGCGGTGTTGATGGTAATGCCGCGCTCGCGCTCTTCGGGAGCCTTATCGATGGAGCTGTAGTCGGTGTACTGGGCCTTGCCCTGCATGGCGAGCCACTTGGTGATGGCAGCGGTCAGGGTGGTCTTACCATGGTCGACGTGACCGATGGTGCCGATGTTTACGTGGGGCTTAGTTCTCTCGAATTTCTGCTTAGCCATTAGAGTGATCCTCCTATTATGATTTTTTCATTGTTTTCGGTGTCACTTGCATAACACCATGATTTTACCGTAAATCGAGCCGATTTGCAACTGTTATTTTCGTGCCTCAGCTCATGTGGCGCCCGGTGCGCTGATCGATGATCTTTTCCTGAATGCTCTTCGGGATCTCGATGTAGTGCGAGGGCTCCATCGTGTACTGACCGCGTCCCTGCGTGCGGGAACGGAGGTCGGTGGCATAGCCGAACATCTCGGCGAGGGGAACAAACGCGTCGATCTGCTGCGCGCCGGAGCGGGCCTCGAAGCCCTGGATCTGACCGCGGCGGCTGTTGAGGTCGCCGATGACATCACCCATATACTCGTCGGGGACAATGACGCTGACCTTCATGATCGGCTCGAGCAGCGTGGGGCCGGCCTTCTGGCAGGCTTCCTTGAACGCCATGGAGCCGGCGATCTTGAACGCCATCTCCGAGGAGTCGACCTCGTGGTAGGAGCCGTCGTACAGCGTGACCTTGACGTCGACCACCGGATAACCGGCGAGCACGCCCGCGAGCATCGCGCCCTGGATACCGGCATCGACCGCGGGGATATACTCCTTGGGAACGCTGCCGCCGACCGTGGCGTTGACGAACTCGTAGCCCTTGCCGGACTCGTTGGGCTCAACGTGGATCTTGACGTGACCGTACTGGCCCTTACCGCCGCTCTGGCGGGCATACTTGGTGTCCTGATCGACGGCCTTGGTGATGGTCTCCTTATAGGCGACCTGCGGCGCGCCGACGTTCGCCTCGACCTTGAACTCGCGGAGCAGACGGTCGACGATGATCTCCAGATGGAGCTCGCCCATACCGGCGATGATGGTCTGACCGGTCTCTTCGTCCGTGTAGGTCTTGAACGTGGGGTCCTCCTCAGCCAGCTTCATCAGCGCAATGCCCATCTTCTCCTGACCAGCCTTGGTCTTGGGCTCGATGGCAACGCGGATCACAGGCTCGGGGAACTCCATGCTCTCGAGGATGATCGGGTGCTTTTCATCGCAGAGCGTGTCGCCCGTCGTGGTGTTCTTGAGACCGACCGCCGCGGCAATGTCGCCGGAGTAAACGGTCTCGATATCCTCACGATGGTTGGCGTGCATCTGCAGGATACGGCCCATGCGCTCACGAACATTCTTGGTGGAGTTGAGAACGGAGGAGCCGGTGTTGAGTGTACCGGAATAGACGCGGAAGAAGCTCAGGCGGCCGACATAGGGGTCGGTCATGATCTTGAATGCCAAGGCGGAGAAAGGCTCGTCATCGCTCGGCTCACGCTTGTCTTCTTCGTCCGTCTTCGGGTTGATACCCTCGATGGCGGGGATATCGGTCGGCGCGGGCATATAGTCCACAATGGCATCGAGCAGCTTCTGCACGCCCTTGTTGCGGTAGGATGTACCGCAGACCACAGGGATCATCTCGACCGCGACGGTCGCCTTGCGGATTGCTGCGCGGATCTTGGCGGTGGGGATCTCCTTGCCCTCAAGATACATCTCCATGATCTCATCGTCGAACATGGAAACGGCGTCGAGCATCTTCTCACGGTATTCCTCCGCGAGCTCGCGCATATCCTCGGGGATCTCCTCCACGCGCATATCCTTGCCCATTTCGTCGTAGTAGACGTCCGCGTTCATCTCGACCAGGTCGATGATGCCGCGGAATTCGGCTTCCTTGCCGATGGGCAGCTGGATGGGCACCGCATTGCACTTGAGACGCTCGTCGATCATGCGCAGGACGTTATAGAAGTCCGCGCCCATGATGTCCATTTTGTTGACGTAGATCATGCGGGGCACATGGTAGTGATCCGCCTGACGCCAAACCGTCTCGCTCTGCGGCTCAACGCCGCCCTTGGCGCACATGACGGTCACAGAGCCGTCGAGCACGCGGAGGCTGCGCTCCACCTCGACCGTGAAGTCGACGTGGCCCGGGGTGTCGATGATGTTGATGCGATGGTTCTTCCAGAAGCACGTCGTGGCGGCAGACGTAATGGTGATGCCGCGCTCCTGCTCCTGCTCCATCCAGTCCATCGTCGCAGTACCCTCGTGGGTCTCGCCGAGCTTGTAGTTGACGCCTGTGTAGTACAGGATACGCTCGGTCGTGGTGGTCTTGCCTGCATCGATGTGGGCCATGATGCCGATATTTCTTGTTTTCTCCAGAGATACTTTTCTCGGCATAAGATTCTCCTTGCTTTCTTACCAGCGGAAGTGGGCGAACGCCTTGTTGGCCTCGGCCATCTTGTGGGTATCTTCGCGCTTCTTCACAGCCGCGCCGGTGTTGTTGGCGGCGTCCATGATCTCGCCGGCGAGACGCTCGGCCATGGTGCGCTCACCGCGGGCGCGGGAGTAGGCCGTCAGCCAACGCAGACCGAGGGTCTGACGACGGGCGGGACGAACCTCCATAGGGACCTGATAGTTGGCGCCGCCGACACGGCGAGCCTTAACCTCCAGGCTCGGCAGAATGTTCTGCAGGCCGGCGTTGAAAACTTCCATCGCGTCCTTGCCGGTCTTGTCGGCCAGCATCTGGAACGCGTCGTAGCAGACGGACTGCGCGATGCCGCGCTTGCCGTCGAGCATGATCTGGTTGATCAGCTTGGTGACGATGGTGGTGCCGTATACCGGATCCGGCAGCACTTCACGCTTGGGTACAAAACCACGTCTCGGCATGGGTTTAACCTCCTGAGTTGTCAGGAAGCAAGGATTGTTTCCTCGCTTCGGTTTTCTTGCAGCATGGCCCGAACGGCCAGCAAACGCGCCGCCTCAGCAAAAGCGGCCCTGTCTGCCGGATCTAGCACACAGCCCTGCCCACGGAACGCCCAGCGCGCTGTTCCAAACACGCGCAGCGCCTTTCCGCTTTGCGGCCGGCCACCCGTTTCAGACCGACGACACCTCCGATACTGGGAGGGCGCCACTTCCTTCGTTATCCCGAAGTATGAACCCTCAGAAATTACTTCTTCGGGCGCTTCGCGCCGTACTTGGAGCGGGCCTGCATACGCTTGGCCACACCGGCAGCATCCAGCGCGCCGCGGACGATGTGATAACGAACGCCAGGCAGGTCACGGACACGGCCGCCGCGGATCAGCACCACGGAGTGCTCCTGCAGGTTATGGCCGACACCGGGAATGTAAGCGGAAACTTCCATACCGTTGGTCAGACGCACACGGGCGATCTTACGCAGAGCGGAGTTCGGCTTCTTGGGGGTGGTGGTACGAACAGCAGTGCAAACACCACGCTTCTGGGGGGAGGGCAGGTTGGTGGCCTTGTTCTCCAAGGTGTTCAGACCTCTCTGCAGAGCGGGAGCGGTGGACTTGTAGGTAGCAGCCTTACGGCCGTTCTTCACCAGCTGATTAAAAGTAGGCATCTAGTTTCTCCTTTCTTTTATTCTCGCCGCTTGGGCGGGTAATCTATTCTACGGAAATGCTTCCGATAGAACCTTACTGTTCGGCGGCGCCTGCCGCCGCGGCACCCACTTCGATGCCGCAGGCCCTGCCCAGCTCCGCCTTGGTGCGGACCCAGACCGGCTGGATATGGAACTTCTCGCAGAGCTCCGCCAGGGGCTCCGTCACATTGGGGTCGGCATTCTCTGCCAGATACACCGCCCGGACCTGCCCGGCCAGTATTCCCTTGCGCAGCTGCTTTGCCCCCACCAGGAGCCTGGCTCCTGTCAGGTCCGGCAGATTGCCGGAATCCGGTATTCTACATACTTTTTTCATATCCATACAAGATTGTATTATACCCAAAATTTTCGGATTGTCAATCATTTTCCCAAAATAATTCTGTACAAACCCAGGGCTCTGCCCGGGACAATTTTGACTTTTCGCACAACATTCCTTTTGTTGTGCGTGTCGCAAAAACAGATGTTTCCCGGCTTTCTCCGCCCCGGAGGATCTCTCGCCTACAGCTCCACCAGCACCGGCTCCCGGATCCGCATTTCCTCCGGAGTAATGTCACAGTCCATGGCCAGGACCTCTACGCCTCCGGCAGCGGCCTCCCGCAGGGCCTTGGCAAAGGCCGGGTCCCGCTCCTGCTGGGGACGAAAGCTCTTCACGGGCCGCATCTGGATGACGAAGAGCACATAGGCCCCATATCCGGCCTTCACGGCCTCCAGAAGTCCCCGCAGGTGCTTGGTGCCCCGCTCCGTCGGGGCATCCGGGAAGGCGCAGACGCCCCCTTCTTCCAGGGTTACCCCCTTGACCTCCAGAAAGCACTGCTTTCCGTTTTTCGTAAAGGAAAAGTCAAACCGGGAGTCTCCGTGGACCGTCTCCGGCCGCAGATCCTCAATTTCTCCCAATCCGCCAGAGCGAAGCCACTCCCCTGCCGCGGCGTTGGGTGCCTGGGAGTCCATATTGACAAGATAGGCCCCCTTGCGGACGCAGATCAGGTCCCATTTCGTTTTTCTCGCCGGATTCCGGCTCTCCTGGCACCAGACCTCCGCCCCGCTTACCAGCAGCTCCCGGCACCGTCCGGTGTTCTTGACGTGGACGGTTTCTCTGTTTCCCCGGAGCTCCACATGGGCAATGAACCGATTGGGCCGGTCCAGAAAGGTGCCGGGACACATATTTTCGTAAATCATCTTTTGATCTTCCGTCTGATATTCCCGGCCACACGCAGGCCGTCGCCGATGAGGCAGACCCCGGCGTAGTTCTGTTTCTTCATAAGCCACAGCAGGGTGTCCTTCCGGGGGGCGGTGCCGATGATCTTCCCGTAGAAATCATCCTCTCCGATCTCCTTCAGGAGTCTGATCCGGTTCTGCCTGGCCGTGTCGAATTTGGCCACAAGCCGCACCTGGAACCGGGTCAGCAGCCGGAGCCAGTCCATATACTCCGCAAAATCCCGGTCGCTCCACACCTTCTGACTTTGCAGAAACTCCCAGCACTCCCGGAGCACCAGGGAGCTGCACCGGTACTTTTCGTAGGTCAGGGCGTTGGTGGCAGAGGCCGGGTTGATGGCATAGTTGTAGAGGCTGTCCGGCAGGAACACCGCCTTTTTGCATTCCCGGTACATGGGGATGCTTTGCAGCAGGTCTTCCCCGAAGCGGACGGGATAGTATTCCTCCACCGGGTCCTTGGGCAGCAGCCGGACCTTCACCGCCTTTTTCCACAGAGGATTGTACCAGCCGTCCTGGAACACGATCTTATACAGTCTGCGCTTATCCTCCACCGTGCCCACATAGGCCTTGTCCGCCGGGAAGGGCCGCAGGACCCTGCCCTCCCACACCTGGTCCTCACCGATAAAAACCATATCGCAGTCCCCGGCCTTGGTGCCGATGGTCTCCAGGGCCTTGGGCTTCAGGCTGTCGTCAGCGTCCAGAAACACTGCCCAGTCTTCCCCCTCCGCCTCCTTCAGGCACCGCGCAATGGCCGCCCGCCGGGCACCGTAAGGCCCGGAATTGGCCTGATGGACCACTTCTACCCGGGGATCTTTCTCCGCCCAAGCGTCACACAGAGCCCCGGAGCCATCGGTGGAGCCGTCGTCTACCAGGATGATATGAAAGTTCTGTTCCGTCTGGGCAAAGACCGAAGCCAGACAGGGGTCCAGCCAGGCCTTCGCCTGGTAGACGGGAATGAGAACATAATACATAGGCATTGCCTCCAAATTCTATAACAGCCCAAGGGCCGCAGTCCCTGCCTTCCCTGGGGGGGAAGGTGCCGCCTCGGCGGCGGATGAGGGGCGGCACCAGGTCGGGCGTTGTACCGCCCCACACCCGTCCCGGCTTCGCCGGTCCACCCTCTCCGAAGGAGAGGGTTTTTATTGCCGTAACCACAGGGTTTCGCACAACCACAGGTATTTCCGATAATTGCCCTGCTCCAGGGCTGCCGCCAGAGGGGAATCGGAGGGAGTCACCCCCGCAAAATACTGTTTTTGCAGCTGCCTTTGGCCCAAAAACACGGCGTAGGATATTTCTTTATCCAGGAGCCTGGTCCGGTGATAGGTCAGCAGGACCATGTGGAGGAAATGCCGGTAGGCGGCCTCGTCCCAGGGCAGGCCGAACTTTGGCTTCTCCGCCAGCAAGGCTCTTGTCACATACAGGCTCTCCACCGCCTTTTTCTTTCCCTGGGAGGCGGCTGAGACCCCCTGGGGGTTCAGTAAATAAGTAAACACCGGCGCTTCTACGGTGTAGATCCTCTTCGCCAGAGGCAGCAGGATCTGGCAGATGACCGAATCCTCGTACCAGTAGCCCAAAGGGAACCGGCAGTGGGCGAAGAGAGACCGTCTGAAAATCTTGCCGCAGGTCATGCCGGGGACGGTTTCCGGATCCGTCACCTCCGCCGCCGGGAATCTAAGCCCCGGATAGGGCTCTCCCTCCTGGGGCTTGCAGTCGTAGCCCCCCGCCACAATGTCGGCGTTTTTCTCTTTGGCGCAGGTCATCAGTGCCTCCAGTGCCCCGGGGCACAGGGTGTCGTCGCTGTCGTGAAAGAGGATGTACTCCCCCCGGCAGATTTCCAGTCCGGCGTTCCGGGCTCCGGAATGGCCTTTGTTTTCCTGACGAATGGCAAGGATCCGGCCTGCGTATTCCGTCAGTATTTCTGCCGTCTCATCCGTAGAGCCGTCGTCAATGACGATGGCCTCAAAGGAGAAGCCGGTTGCCTGGCCCAGCACCGAGTCCAGGCAGCCCCGCAGGAAGGGGGCGTTATTATAGGCGGGAATGATGACACTGAGGGCCACAGGCTTCTCCGGTGTCAGCCAGTCCGCCGGGCGGTCTACATAACATTCTCCCTTTGTATCCGGCCAGAGGGATTCCAGGGTCTCAAATCCTTCGGTCATATCCATCCTGGGCCGCAGGAGGTTCGCCGCCGTCCGGCACCCCTCCCGCAAAAGTTTTGCTGCCTTCATGTTCTCTCCTCGTACAGTGCTTCGTATTTCCTCGCCATGGTCTGGACGCTGAACCTCTGGGCGGCCTCCACAGCGGCGGTGCCCAGAGCCTGGCGCAGGTCTTCACTGGCCAGCAGCTTCGAAAGGGCCTCCGCCAGAGCCTGGGAGGTGGGGCGAATCAGCAGCCCTTCCTTCCCGTCCTCGATCATGTCCGGCAGTCCCCCTACCCGGGAGGCAATGACCGGCAGGCCTGTGCCCATAGCCTCAATGACCGTCATGGGGATGCCCTCCCATTTGGACGGCAGCAGAAACACATCGGCGCGGGAAAGCTTGGGAAACACATCATCACAAAGGCCCCCAAAGGTCACCTGCTTCTCAAGACCCATTTCCACGGTTTTCCGCTTGATTTCCGGAAGCTCCGGCCCGTCTCCGTAGCAGATCAGCTGGGGGCGAAGGCCCTGGACCTTTAGTATCCGCAGAGCCTCCAGCATGGCCTCATGGTTCTTCTGAGGGTAAAACCGGCCTACGTGAATGAGTCTCGGAGGATAGTGGAGGCCATACTCCGTTTTGCGCAGGCACCGGTCCAAATCGATGCCGTTGCACACCACAGGCACCCGGCTCTCCGGCAGGCCGTACAAGGCCACGATAGAGGCCTGTATCTCCCCGCTGAGGGCCACCGGAGTGGCTTTTCCGGAATGGAACAGGTATCTTGCCATGAGCTGATCCAGCTTCACCGCCTCTGCCTCCGCCTGATTGTGTACGGTATGAAGGATAGGTATCTTCCCCCCGCCCAATGCCAGAGCAGCGTACTTCAGGGCATGGAGATGGGTATGGATCACCTGGGGCCTGACCTCCCGGATGACGGCCCGGAGCCGGGACACGCAGCTCAGGTCCATCCCCGGCCCCTTGCCCAGGAGCCGCAGCTCCACCCCGGCCTCTGTCAGGTCCCGGGTCAGCTTGCTCTGGGCGGCGGACAGACTGACGGCAGTGACGCTGTGGCCCAGCTTCCGCAGCTCCAGGCAGAGTCCTACGCACATGGTCTCCGCCCCGCCCACCTCGAAGGAGGGCACGATCTGTAGGATGTTCATTGTTGTTCACCTCAAGCGCCTGACCTTTCCCTGGGGGAAGGTCTTATTCCTCGTATACTTTTCTGAGTTCGTTTTGATAGCTTTCCAGGTTCAGAAGCATATCCGCCTTTTCCAGCGTGTTTCGGGACAGCTCCGCTCGGAGTCCGGCATCCCGGATGATCTGAGCGCACCGGTCCGCCAGGGTCTGGTCCTCGCTTTCCAAAAAGCCTGTCTTCCCCGGCTCCACCAGATCGCACAGGCCGTCCACCGGAGTGGAGACAATGGGCACTCCCAACGCCATGGCCTCCAGAGCGCACATGGGGGTGCCCTCCCAGAGAGAGGTCATGATCATGAGCCTGGCGTTTTTCAGCAATCCGTAGCCATTCTCCTGGTACCCCAAAAGATGGATATAGGCTTCTGCCCCGGTTTCGGCAATGGCCCTCCGGACCTGGGGCTCCATGTCCCCCTTGCCCACAATGGCCGCCTGGAGCCGGGGATACCGGTCATGGACCAGATTCAGGACCTTCACCAGCCGCAGGGGATTTTTGGGCTCAGACATCCGGCCCAGGAAGAGAATGTCGTAGGGGGTCCGGTTTTCCGCCGCCTCCGCCTTCTCCCGGAGGGTATCCATGCGGATAACGTTCCGCAGGACCGTGGACTTGTCCTTCACTGCCCCGTAGAACCGGAAGCTCTTCATGGCAGAGGGAGACACCCAGAAGATGTGCCGGAACTTCCCGCTGACCAGCAGGTAAGCCAGGGTCTTGGCAGAAACCTTCCGGGAGTCGAAGCCGTTGTTGTGGATATGGGAAACCAGAGGCGTTCTGCCGCAGGCCAGCGCCGCGGCAAAGGAGGCCTTCATATCGTGGGCATGGACAATGTCCGGCTTTTCCTCGGCCATCACCCGCCGGATTTCCTTCGGCGTTACGGCGGCAATGGGCCGATAGGCCACATGCCTGGCCTCCAGAGCCTGACGGATGGGCCCATCCGGGGACACATATACCATGTCGTACTCTCCCCGGAACATATCCACGATCTGGCAGACCATATTCTCCGCCCCGCTGAAAAACACATCGCTGAGAACATGCAGGACCTTTTTTGCCATGGTTTTCCCCTCCCTTTTTGGGATATTATAGCATAGATCCGGAATAAAGTCACGAAGAAAAAGGGCAGCTCTCGAAAGCCCTCTGTGCTTTCCGAGGGTGGACCGGGCGCAGCCCGGGACGGGTGTGGAGGGGACCCCGAAAAGTAAAAACCGAGCCCCGATGAATGGCATTTTTCCATTCATCAGGGCCCGTTCTGTTTCTCTGGGTGTTCCCTCTGCCCCCGCCGCCGCGGCGGCACCTTCAGGCAGGAGAGGGTAGCACCTTAGCCGTAGCTCTGTGTCCCCGGGTGGCTCTCAAGCCACCGGAAGGTGTGGGCGGTGTCCGGAGAGACCTCGCACCAGTAGTAATAGTAATCCGTATTGGGCCGCTTGTCTCCGCTGATGTTCAGAGAGCCGACAGGGTTATTGGCCCCGGCATTTCCGTAGGTCTCATTCCAAAAGTCGTAATTCAGCATGGTTCCTTCGGCACAGTCCGCCAGGATGGCATCGGCCAGACCTTGCCGGGCTTCAATAATATAGAAATAGCCGTTGTCAGTCTCCTTTTCCGTAGGCCAGACGGAATAGCCGATGTCCTCCGCCCGATTGATCTGCTCCCGCAGCTTCTCCGGCGTCACACCAAAAATCAACTCCGGCCGGGACAGGATCTTTTTAAAACTGTCAAAGGCCGCCAGGTCTGACCGGAGGGGATACTCCCGGATCATGGTTCTGCCGTTTGTCAGCTTGTAGGTCAGCCGTACATTGAGGTAGTTCTGAGGGGTCCAGCAGCCCTCCTTCTGAAGCAGGGAATCCAGAACCTGCCGCTTCCAGCCGACCAGGGAGTCCCGCTGGTAGTCAATGGCCGCCTGGATGTCCTCCTGCTCCGTCAGGACCAGGCCTTCATCCACATAGCGGGCAGAATTCAGAGGCTGCACAGCGACGGAAAGCACCTCCGACCCTTCCGGCACCCGACGGATGACACCGAAAAGATCTACATAGGTAGCGCCTACCGCCAGGGCGCACATGACCAGGATCCCCACCAGCGGGATCAGCAAGCGCTTGCGGAACACCCGGCTGGTCCGCCGCAGGAGCATGAGGCCGGACACATAGCCCGCCAGCAGCCCCAGGGGCAGGAAGAAATACTGAGAAATGCTGCCGTTGGCGTACTGCTTCACCCCCAGGTGGACAAAGGCCGCCACCATCAGGGTATACAGCACCAGAAACACAGGCGACAGCCCCCGGTAAGCCAGCAGGTCCCCCGCCACCTCCAGCTTCCTTCTGCGGTAGAGCAGCTGGGCAGCGCCTATGAACACCAGGCCAAAAAGCGCGCAGAGGATGGCGTGGGAGAACAGCTCTCCCCTCTCGATACCCTGATATACGTAGGGATAGATGGTGTTGTTATAGTAACCTCTCGGTTCAAAGTAGCTGCCCTGGTACATGGCCACCGTGGGACAGATGCGGGTGATCCAGGTCACATCCAGCTTCAGGCCATAGATCAGCGGCACAAAAACCTCGCTGCAGAACCAGTACAGCAGGATGAACAGGAAATTCACCAGGCCGTAGGCCAGCACCATACCGACCCGGTTTCCCGCCAGCTGCACGGACACCAGAGCCGCGCCCAGATAAAAAATGTACTGTAGGCAGGCGGCACCCAAGGTCAGCAGCGCCGCCTGGGCAACGACAGGGGGCACCAGCAGGGCGGCAATGCCATACACCAGCACATTGGGAATCAGGGCGAAGAGCAGCGCCGCCACCAAATGGGCCCCAAAATAGCCGTCCCGGGTCACGGGCATGGCGTGGAGAGAATTGCACATCCGAGGTGCCAGCAGATCCCCCCACAGGGCCTGGGCCACAAAGAGGGCGTAGAAGCCATTGATCAGCGCCATCTGCCCTGCCCGCTTGGAGAACATGACCACCAGGCTGGTATAGAACCAGTCCCTATCTTCCCCGCCGCCGCCCAAAAACATGAGCACCAGCACCGCAAGCATCAGGCTGTAGCCTCCCCACAGGGGCGCATAGCGGGAAATATCCGTCCTCAGGACCGTCTTGTTACAGAAGGAGACCTTCAGCTTCATGGTCCGCACCTCCCAGTTCATAAATAAATATCTCTTCCAGAGACAGAGGCAAAATATCGAAGTATGCCGGATTCAGCCGCTCTACCGCCGCCTGGACTCTGGGGATGCTGCCCCGAACGATATAGGTATTCAGCCGGCCGGAAGACGCCTTGTGGAGAATGTTCAGCTCCCGGGGAGCCTCCCCCACCATTTGCAGCTTTACGGTGCTGCCCTGCATATCCGCCAGGCTCCGCTCCACCAGCATCTTCCCCTTTTTCATGATGCCCACATGGTCGCAGATGTCCTCCAGCTCCCGGAGATTGTGGGAGGACACCAGCACCGTGGTGCCGTGCCGGGTCACATCGTCCAGCATCAGGCTCCAGACCTGCCGCCGCATGACGGGGTCCAGCCCATCCACAGGCTCGTCCAGGATCAGATACTGGGCGTGGGTAGCCAGGGTCAGGTGGAAGGCCGCCTGCTTCTGCATTCCCTTGCTGAACCGGCGGATGGGATTGCGCCGGGGCAATTGGAAAATGTCTTGAAGCTCGTCAAAGCGCTTTTTGTCAAACCTGGGGTAGATCCCGGCATAAAAGCGCTCCATATCCAGCAGGCTTGCCCCCGGGAAATAGAAGGGCTCGTCCGCCACACAGCAGATTTTTTCCTTGACGGGCAGATTTTCGTCAATGGGCTTCCCGTCCAGAGTCACGGTGCCGCTGTCTGGCCGGTAGACCCCGGTCAGGTGCCTGATGGCCGTGGTCTTCCCCGCCCCATTTGGCCCCACCAGGCCGTAAATCGCGCCCTTGGGTACCGTCAAGGTCAGCTCGTCCAGAGCACGGAATGGGCCGAAGGTCTTTACCACATTCTTCATTTCAAGCATGATCCATTGCCTCCGTCAACTTTTGTTCCAGCTCCTGAGGCGTATAGCCCATAGACAAGAGCTTTTTTACCGTGTCCTCGAAGGCCTGCAGCAGCTTCAGCTCCTCCCGAGGATCCTCCATAGGCCGCCCGCAGACGAAGCAGCCCTTGCCGGGCACCGTAGCGATCCAGCCCTCCATCTCCAGCTGCCGGTAGGCCCGCTGGATGGTATTGGGATTGATGGACAGTTCCACCGCCAGCTCTCTCACGCTTGGCAGCTTATCCCCCTGCACCAGCACCCCCGCCGCGATCTGCTGCCGGACCTCGTCTGTGATCTGGGCATAAATGGGACGGATGTCCCGATAATCCAAATGCAGCATAGCCTAGCCTCCTTTTCGGTGCGTATGAAGTGTACTAATACGGATACTATAGCACCCGTTATAGGTGCCGTCAATAGGATGTCAAGATTCTTTAGGAAATCTTAAAGAACGCAAAACCCCTCTCCCAGGAGAGGGTGGCAGGGCGAAGCCCTGACGGGTGTGGGGCCCCCGCCGGAGGAAGCCTTCCCCCACGGGGAAGGTGGACCGGGCGCAGTCCGGGACGGATGAGGGGTCCCCGCCGGAGGTGCCTCCCTTTGTGCCGCCCATTCGGTTCACTGGCTCATCGTGCCCCGTTCCTCATCTTAGTCTGTTTTCCCTCATCCGTCAGGGCCTTTGGCCCTGCCACCTTCCCCGCAGGGGAAGGCGAAAAGTGCCCCCGGCGGGGCCGGGGGCGCAGGAACGCTTATCTCTTTTTTTCCAATTTCTTCATCCTTCTGCGCTCTCTCGTGGGGATCAGCTCCTCCACCGTCGGCATCAGGATCAGGCAGATGAAGGCCGCCGTCAGGCCGCCGTTATACAGGCAGAAGCCGCCGTGAAGCATGGGCACAGAGGTCACCAGCAGGAAGTGGAGCACCCCGGCCAGGAAGCCCACTCCGGTACCGTAGCGGTCTACGATGGGGGTCATGCCGTTGGTGTAGCAGGCCCCGATCAGAATGGCCTGGGCATTGATGTGGTAGGCAAAGGGCGTGCCCATATAGGCACAGATCCACCGGCACGCCGGCACCGCCACGATATAGCCCAGCAGCATGGGCCAGGCGTTTTTCGGATGGGACCCGGAGTTGCAGGTAGAAAGCATGCAAAACATAACGCCGAAGGTAGGCCCGCTGAACCGGGCACCCACCAGATTGTAGTAGCCCAGAATAAAGAGGCCGAAGACGCCGAAGTTCATCAGGAACACATCGTTCCCCATAGTGCGGCTCACACTGGCCACCCGCTCCGGGCTGCTCAGCAGCCCCCAATACTTCTTCGGCGTGCAGCCCATAAGCGCCGCCCCCAAAACGCAGGTGCCGCAGAGAAGGAGCCAGTAACTGTTGGCGATGACCTTGGAGGTCACCTTCAAGGTCTCCGCATCCGGAGCGCTGGGCAGGTCCACCCCCAGCGTCTCAAACAGGATGGCCTGGAGGATGAAGGCCCCCATGCCCACCGGCAGGGCGGCATTGTAGAGATTATAGCCCTTGTGCACATTGGGGGAATGGCTCAGCCCCGCCGGGACAAAGAAGCCGCTGACCAGGCCCACAAGGACCGCCAGGATGAGCCGGGGCCAGCTGTAGCCGACCACGCCGTCGATTGGGTGCCGGATCAGGATATCCGTCACCAGAGGCGCAATGCCAGTGGTGAAGAGCATGGCAGAGACGTGGTTTTTCAGCGGCTTTTTCTTCACGGCGCAATAGAGCATGGCTCCCCAGATGGTGGGCCAGATATTCTGGATGTTGATGCCCCAGGAGCCGAAGCCCACCGTGAGGATCAGCGCCATGGTGGCCGTGGCATCCATTTTGGCCCCCAATGCCACATAGAGTCCCAGGCACATAAGGGAGACCAGGCCCATATTCAGGAGCGTGGCCGAGAAGCCGCCTACGGAAAAATAGTTGGTGGGGATCTTGCAGGGCTGGCTCAGAATCTGGGCCATACCGGAAATCATCCGTGCCCGGTCCGGCATACACACAGCTCCCGCCAGAAAGAACAGGGAGAAGAAGGCGAAAAAGAGTTTGAGAAAATCGCTTTCCTCCATGTTTTGGAGTTTTTTCATCTTGTATTACCTCATTGCGAAACGAACCAGTGACCTAGGCCACTGGTTCGCAATGACAATTATTTTGCCTTCGGCTTTCTCACATAGCAGTACCACATGAGAGCCGCCACGGCACAGCCGCCGACGATATTGCCCAGGGTCACAGGGATCAGGTTGCCGGTAAAGTACCGGCCCCAGCTCAGCGCCTCAAAGGCCGCGCCCTCGGCGTAGAACTGCTTCCCGAACAGGCCCAGCATGCAGTAGGTCATGTCGGCAATGGAGTGGTTGAAGCCGCAGGTGACGAAGAAGCACACAGGGATCCAGGCACCCAGCACCCGGCTGGCTCCGTCCTTCCCGGCAAGGCTCATGAGAACGCCCAGAGTCACCAGGATGTTGCACAGCACGCCCATGAAGAAGGCATTCTGGAAGGGCATGGTCATCTTGCCCTGGGCTACCTTCATAGAGGCGATGGCCAGGGCGTTGGCGGTGTCCCCGTTGGCGGCGTTCAGCCAGCCGAAGCGGGCACAGATAAAGCTCAGCAGCATGGAGCCCAGGAAGTTGCCGATGTACACAAAGACCCAGTTCCGGAGCATGCCGGCAACCGTGGCCTTCTTATCCAGCACGGACAGGAAAATCAGGGTGTTGCCGGTGAAGAGCTCCGCGCCGGTGAGGATCACGGTGCCCAGGCCAAAGGCGAAGAGGATGCCGGAGATCATCCGGACGGTGGAGTTGCCCACCACCGTGTAGGTGGCCATATTGGTCACCACAGAGGGCACTCCGATGAGGAAGCCCGCCAAAATACCCAGCAGGAGCATTTTGCTAACGGGCAGCTTGGTCTTGCCCGCACCGGCTGCCGAATAGTTGTTGGCAGCCTCAGCCATAGTAAAGAGATTCGTAAAAGTCAATCCTTTCTGCAAAAGGGGGGGAACCTTTACAGCTTTTCGGCCGCCTCAACCACGTGCTTCATCAGCACGGAGGTGGTCACGCTGCCCACGCCGCCGGGGACAGGGGTAATGGCATCCACAATGGGCTCCACTTCGTCGAACTTGGCGTCGCCCGCAATACCGCCCAGGCCGCCCTTGGCGTTGGGCTTGTTGGCATCCCAATTGATGGACACGTCGATGACCACCTGGCCGGGACGGACGAAGTCCTTGGTCAGAGAGTTCAGCACACCGGCGGCGGAGACAAGGATGTCGGCCTTCCGGCAAATTTCGGCGGTGTTCACGGTCTTGGTGTGGCAGACGGTGACGGTGGCGTTCTTGCCCATGAGCATCATGGCGGCAGGCTTGCCCACCACCAGGCTCCGGCCGATGACCACGGCATTCTTGCCCTTGCAGTCAATGCCGTAGAAATCCAGGATCTCCATGCAGGCGGCGGGAGTGCAGGGGGCATAGCCCAGGTCCAGGCCCTCGAAGACGCCGGCATTGCTCATATGGGTCATGCAGTCTACGTCCTTCTTGGGATCCAGCCGGTTGCAGATCTCATTCTGGTCCGCCTTCAGATGCTTGGGCAGGGGGCGGAACATCAGTACGCCGTGGATGCTGTCGTCGGCGTTGACCTGATCGATGACCGCCAGGACCTGCTCCTTGGTGGCATCCTCGGGCAGCTCAAACTTCTTGACCTCTACGCCCACCAGCTCGGCGCGCTTGCAGGCGCCCTTCTCGTAGCTCAGATCGCTGGGGTTCGCGCCCACACGGACAATGCCCAGTATGGGGGTGACGCCCTTCTCCCGAAGAGCGGCGGTACGGGTCTGTAAATTGGCGTTCAGGGCATCGGTAACTTCCTTACCCAACAGCAGCTTTGCCATAGTTAAAATTCCTCCAAATGTTTTTAATTACAATTTATTGACCGAACAAGGCCTTCACGGAATGGAAGATCTCGTCCGCCATGGGAACATACTTTGCCAGCATTCCGTTTGCCTTGGCGTTCATCTCGTCTGCCACAGCCCGGTTTTTCAGGCTCTTGGTGTTGATAAACACGTTCAGGCTGGCAGCCTGCAGAGCGGCCTTGCAGCACACGGCGGCGCAGCCCGCGTCGGACACGGCCAGGCGGCTGCCCTTGGCGGCAAAAACGGAAACATACTCAATGGCCTGGCAGCTCAGCTCCATAATGTGCATCGGCACGGCACAGGCGGTAACGGTGGCCTCCTCCAGAATGGCATCCCGGTTGGGATCGTCCCTGGGAATGCCGTAGGCCTTGGCCAGGGGCACGAAGCCCTTGTCGTCAGCCTCTACCTGGTCCAGCAGCTCCGTCTGCAGGGCATCGCACTTGGCTTTCAGGTCCAGGATCTCCTCCTGAACGTCGGCATACTTCTTCTTGCCCACGGTGAGAGAGCCCACCATGTTGCCCAGGGCGGTGCCAATGGCTCCAACCAAGGCTGCCGCGCCGCCGCCGCCGGGGGCGGGGGCATCGGAAGCCAGAACCTCCACAAATTTGCGGCAGGATTCCAATGTCATATCCATAGAGAATAACTCCTTATTTCAATTTGAAAAAGCGCAGGCGGCGGAAGCCGCCTGCGCTCAGGTGGTATATCGCTTAGAACAGGCCGGAGATCTTGCCGTTCTCGTCCACGTCGATCCGCTCAGCAGCGGGGACCTTGGGCAGGCCGGGCATGGTCATGATCTCACCGGTCAGGGCTACCA
>ERZ772861.1721-NODE-1721-length-16802-cov-3.857348_pt1 | contig 16802 bp, 13 predicted proteins | sample MGYA00512135_ERZ772861 | MGnify/ENA primary metagenome ERZ772861 (study PRJEB29015, sample SAMEA2737700) | human gut metagenome | biome: human gut; feature: human-associated habitat; material: faeces | place: China | collected 2012 ...
CGCTCTCGCTCACTTCATCACGCAATGGTACTAAACTCACGTCAAACAAGTTTGCCGTTCGCTAAGTGCCAGCGTGCTTCAATGGTCTGCTTTAGAATATGTATTTCTGAACAACTCAATTTACACTTTTGGGGATTTGCGATTTCTCCATTTCACCTTATCGTGAACGTTTTTTGTTAATAGTTACACCCACGAATACACCGACTGCAAGCACGCAGGCGCAAATCAGGAGAATCTGCCATGTGACAGGTCCGGTCTTCTCCGGTGCTTCCTTCAAGACCTCCAGATCTTCGTAATCGACCGTCTCAATGTAGAAGGATACATCCACTTTTTCTTCGTGCTTATTGCCATTCCGGTCTTCGTAGGTCACAATGATCCAATCCTCCGGTTTTGCCATCTCTTCAAAATCAGTTACCATGACTGCCTTTGCCAGAAGATCTACGTTGCCGCTTTTTCCTGTGTCAATATTGCCGATGTATGTCTCCTGCTTCTCCACGTGTTTTCCTTCCACGCGGGCATTTACATTGTAGAGCATGCCCTCGCCGAGGTTGTTGACCTGCGCGGTAATCTCCACCTCGTCACCGACCTTCGCATCATCTGTCATCACATCTGTCACAGATATGCGCTGCTTCAGATATACTGGCAGATACAACGTATCCTCCATCTCAAATGCCTCGCCGGAAGTATTCTCGTACCCCATCTTCACAGAAAGCTTGTACGTCTTCTCTGCAAGTCCCGCTGCCGCCTGCATGGAAAATGTCTGCTCACTGGTTTCATTTCCAGCAATCTCTGCCACATAAGCACTTCCTGTTCCAGTAACCGGGATGATCTCGCCACCTTCCGAAGCGACTGTCACTTTCATATTTTTGACTTTGTTCTTGGAAGTATTCAGAATCTCCAGAGTCAGATTAAAATTATCTCCGGAATAGATCGTCGCGGCTGATACTTTGTAACCGGAAACCAATACCTTCGGTGTCGCCGCCTGTGCGGAATACGGACTTACAGTTGCAGCTACACTCAAAACCACCAGAATAGCAAGGATAATCTCTCTTAAATGGTGATTTCTTCTTTGATGTTTGCTTTGTTGATTTTTCCATCCTGACTTATTTGCCATCATTTTCTCTCCTTTAATTCTGCCCTGTTTTTCCCTGTCTTTTAGGCATCTCACAAAGTTCTCTTCACCTATCTAAGTCCGTCTTTCTAACAACCTATCGTTTTCCTGCTCACTCCTCGGTCAGCTTACCATCTGTGATCCGCACGATGCGGTCTGCCTCTCTGGCAAGATCGATGTTATGTGTGATCAGCACAAGGGTCTGATTCAGCTTCTTTACAGAGTCCTGCAGCAGCGCCATAACTTCATTTCCATTTGTAGAATCAAGTGCTCCGGTCGGCTCATCGGCAAGAATCAGAGACGGGCGGTTTGCAAGTGCCCGCGCGATTGCCGCGCGCTGTTGCTGTCCGCCGGACAACTGGTTTGGCAGATGCTTCCGTCTGTCTTTCAAACCAAGCATCTCAATGACATGGTCGATGTACTCCCGATCCGGTTTCTTATGATCCAACAGAATCGGCATCTGAATATTCTCCTCCACAGTCAGAACTGGAATCAGATGATACGACTGAAATACAAATCCGATTTTTCTCCGGCGGAACACCGACATTTCCTCATCCTTCAATGTTGTGATATCCCGGTCGTCCACGATTACTTTTCCATTCGTAACCGTGTCGACACCGCCCATGACATGTAGCAGTGTGGACTTGCCGGAGCCAGACGCTCCGACCACTGCCAGACTTTCTCCTTTTTGCACGGTCAGATTCACATCATCGAGCGCCCAAACCCGTGTGTCTCCGCTTCCATATATCTTCGTGACATGTTCCATCTTTACAATATCCATGTTGATTTCCCTCCTGATATCTTTATTTTTGTTATTTTATTTCTTTCTGTTGGAGCAATTCTTCTTTTTTCTGTTTCTTTACTCCTACCTGTTTTTCTCTTCTTTTCTTCCTGTTGGAGCAAATATCCTGTTTTCTATCTCTTTCCCCCAATCCAGCTTGCTTCTTCCTTCTTCCCGTTGGAGCAAATATTCTGTTTTTCAGCTTTTCCCCCAATCCAGCCTGCTTCTTTCTTCTTCCCGTTGGGGCAAATATTCTGTTTTTCAACTTTTCCCCCCATTCAGCTTGCTTCTTTCTTCTTGGCTTTGGGGGATTTCCCTCTATTTTGGCTTTTTGCCCCAATTCAGTCCCAATCCTGTCTAAATCCAGCTTCAACCAAACTCCAAATCAATCCCCGGCTGCGTTCAGATCATCCGCGATCTGGTTTGACATCCGCTTCATCGGTATATAGATGGATCCACACATTACAAGTACGGAAAGCACAAATCCAATCATCGCACCGATAATCGGGAAAGTAAGTTTCACCATGAACAACACCAGCGCTGCTTTCGCAAGCGGCATCATAACTGCAAATCCAAGCACATCACCAACCACATTCGCACAGATAACAGAGATCACACCTTCGAGCATTACCATCTTCCGAAGCTCCCGCACCGATACGCCGATTGCGCGAAGCTGTGCGAATTCCTGCCGCCGCAGATAAAGATTGCTCGCTGTCGTATTGATGATATTCAGAGAACTCACACATAAAATCACAATCACAAATGCAAGAATATATTTGATTGCGCTGATGGATGTACTAAACAATGCCCCGGAATAAATGGCATCCGGATACGAGTAATCTCCCATTGAGTTATCCAGCACGTTCACCAGCTTCGATGTCAGCGAAGCGGAGATATTGTCCGAACGAAGCTTACATTTCACACCTGTGGAATCCGATTTTTCAAGTCCGGTCATCCGGAAATAATTTGCCAGTGGTACAATACACTTTACAAATCCTTTTGACTGCAATTTGTCCTTATCTATCCGGACAATGCCCTGAATCTCATATACCTTCTTGTCATTCCCCCACGAAAGCTTAATCGTATCACCAAGCTTATAATCCGTCGCCGGATATTCCACCGTTGATGCAATCAGATCAATCGCATCATAGGATTCATCATCCATGCCTTCATCCAACGTTGCTTCCACATTCTGTACAAGCACAATTCCGTTCTCATCGACATCCAGCGTTCCTTCGACCAGATATGACGCATATTTCTGATACTCTTCCTCTCCATATCCAATCACGCTCACACGGTCCACCGGTGATGCACTGTCTTTATATTTCTCACCTGTTTCCAACCGTTCAACGATCTGCCCCTCCAACGTTTCCTGCCGGAAATCCTCTGTGAAATGTGTCCGGAATTCTTCGAAGTCCGCAGCCTTCATAGTCGCTGCATATACTGCTTTCACGTCCTTCACTTCTTTGTTCTGTGCAATGTCTGTGAGTGTCTCTTCGTTTGGGAGTACTGATTTCACTGCATCTATGGTCTCTTCATCATTTGCCTCGTTGAAGAAATACACCTGATACTCTCCGTAAGAAGGTGCAATCTGCTTCTGCATCTGTACAAACGAAGTGAAGATTGTCGCGATCGTGATAAATGCCGCGATTGATAACGCAAATGTTGCAATCGTCTTTAAGAACCGACGCTTATTGCTCATCAGATTCTTGTATGCATAATCGCCCTGCACGCCGAAGATCTTTCCGAAAATGCTTTGCTTACGTGCCTTAACCTTCCGTGTTCCGCTTGTCTGCTCGCGCACCGCCTCGATCGGCGAAATCTTCTTTGCGAGTTTTCCATTCTCATCCATAACGAAGAACAGATCTCCGATAAAGACAATCAGCACATACAGAAATGGAAGCACATGCGGGCGAACCTTGATATTCATGGATAAGCCAACCAGATATGCAATTGGAAATCCGATTACGATTCCGCCAAGGATTCCAAGCAGTTCCTGCATGCATCCCATTCGGAATATCACACTTTTCAACTGTCCCTGTGTTGCTCCGATACAACGCAGGATTCCATAATCTTTGATCTGTTCCATCGTATTCAACTGGATCGTTGTCCGGATGATTCCAACTCCGATGACTGCGATCACGAACGACAAAAGCAGGAACATCAGAAGAATAATGTATGTGTCATTTCCGGTGTCGCCCTGCAGATAGTAGGATGCGAGCTGTTGGTTTAATTGCGCCTTCACACCGTAGGTCTGCTCGATCGTTTCCACATTCGCGTCCAACCGGTAAGGATTTTTCACATTAATGTAGATTGCATTTTCAATATAGGAGCTCGAATAATAATCGTAGTATTTGCCACGATACGCTGTCTTCACGAAGTCCTGTTTGAGCAATGCCGAGACATCCTGATTTTGCTCCGGCAAAAGCACGATCTCGTAATCTGCCTGCTTGCGAAGTGCATCGCGGGTATTGATGAAGTTACTGAAATACAAGGTTAATATCACGAACAGAATTCCTGACGCTAAAGCGACACCTAAGATGGTCAGGATGGTTCGCTTCTTCTGAAACTTTAGATATTTGATTGAAAGTTTGGTGTAGTTTTCCATATCGCTCCCCCGTAGTTTGTATTTATTCAAATAATTGCAAAACATAAAATTTATTAACATATATTTTTATCTGGTTCATTCTATATACAATGTATTGGAGCTAAGAAGTTCTAAATGTTCTAATCTACATATTCGCAAGCTACGCCACCACCGCCAATTCGCCATCCATGGCTCAGTGTCGGTTTGTTTGGACATCGTGTCCAAACATGGCTTGCATATTTATAGAACATTAAGAACTTCTAAACTCCAAACATATCGTATATGTAGAATGAATCCAGATAAAAATATATGACCCAAGTAATTGTATATGTTTTGCAATTATCTGATGAATATATCTACACTATATCAGACATATATTACGGGGGCGTGACAAACTAAGTGACAGTTTTGTCACTTTCAAGCTTTATAACAAAAACGCTGTATACATTCCTGCATACAGCGTTTTCAACTTCCACATATTTTTCCGTATAACAATTCAAACTACTGACGAATATCTACATATCCATACAGCAATGCTGATTGACTAAATTGTGTATAGTCGTCATTTCCGGAGAAAAGATCAAGATACAGATACGGAAGCTCATCCTCCGTTACAAGGAATGCCAATGTGACCGTTCTTGTTTCACCCGGCTGAACCCGGATCAGATGATTTTTCTCCTCTGCACTTTTTCCGTTATAGTAATAAAGCGGTACATTGGAAATACGATAATTCTGTCCATAGTAACTATCATAATCCACATCATCCTTCGCATAGACGTCAACCGTTTCATAGCCATCTCCGGTTTCCTTCGCCCAGAGCAGGCCGCATTGGAACATGGTATCTCCGGTCTGTTGGTCACTCGTGTTCGTATACGCAACCTCGATATAAAGGATCTTTTCCTTTACTTCCTTCGTCTCTACAACCTCATCTAATTGATCTATACCATTTCCACGTTTCTCATAGGCGATCACGTTGTTAACAAGCTTTCCTTCCGCATCCGTTTTGACCGGATCGAGAGCATAGGCTGCATCGATTGCATCCGGGGAATCCAGTAATTCCACCTTGGATACCTTTGCCGTCAGGGAAGACTGCGGTACATCAAAGCTTTCTCCGACCTGATGCATATGTTCTTCCATTGATTCTTTCGAAGTTTCCGTAAATCTGTTCTTCTTGCCAGCGTTTTCGTCTGCCTCATAAACAGGCGCTGCGGCAGTTGCTTCCTCCTGCCCTGTATATTCTTCCGCCACGATTCTGCGTTTTGCCTCCGGATCATCGGTTGCGGTAAGCTTCAATCCTTTTACAATATCTATGGCAGTATCAAGTTCGGTATCGTCATACACAAACATTCCTAACAGATAATTGTTTTCATATGTGACATACAGCTCATACTGAATCTGTCGTCTGGCTGATTCCAGAACCTGTCTTTCTATCACAATTGCCTGTCTGCCATCGATATCCAGTTCTTTGGTGGAAATAACATGTGTTTCATCAAGCGAAACCTGCTGATCCGCCGGCATTTTCAGGAACCAGAACGAAACGCCACCTATAAACGACGAATCCTCCGGGAAGAGCACTACTTTCTTCACATAATTATTTCCATCTGCATAAATATCATCTAATCCATCTACCTTCATACCTTCCGGTACGTAGGAAACATCCAACGTATAAAGTGCATTCTGGTCCACTTCCGCATCGGTACCCGTTGCATCGGTATTGGTTGCCTCTCCATAGATCAATGTAGAGCCATATTTCCCCTGCTGCTCCAGATGCATGTTGTATAACTTTGCAGCCGCCAGTGTGGTTCCGCCGCCCACGCAGGCAAAAGCAAGAATCGCGGCTGCAACTCTCCACATTTTCTTACCGTAACGCTGTTTTTTCTTCAACTGCTGTTCGACCGTCTCCTCGATCATATCCCGGATATAATCCGGCATTTGCAGACACTCTGATTTCATCTCATTGATTTTATTTCTATCAATATCCATAACACATTACCTCCTTTACCCGTTTCAATCATCCCGGTGTTCTGACCTTCATGCCGATTTTGCCTTTAATATTCCTCGCAAATGCTCCCTTGCCCGCACCAGACGTTTCTTGACTGCCGATTCGGTAGACTCGAGGCATTGCGCGATTTCACGAATGCTGTACTCTTCAAAATAATACAAAATAATGCAGGTCCGCTCATTCTCCTTCAGCCGCATGATGCTTTCATACAATTCCGAATACTGTCCGTACCCACGTATGTATTCCGCTTCCCGGCCTTCTTCCTGATATTCCTCCCAAGTTACGACCTTCTTATTCTCTCGTATGACCTGATGACATTCGTTGATCAGAATTCTTATAAACCATGTTTTCGCATACTTATCATTGCGCAGGCTGTACAGATTCTCAAATGCATGCACGATCGCATTTTGAATCGCGTCAGCACAATCCGCATCATTGCATAAGTAGCTTTTGGCGATCCGGTACCAGCTTTCCTGGTTCGAAATCACAAGTTCACCAAAGGCTTCTTTCTTCATGTGTTTCACTCCCTTCCCTCCGGAGTTTTATATTCTGTATGTCCATACACCTATTAGATGATTTAGGGCACGGAAAAGTCCCATGTTTATTCTTTTTCCAGTAAATGTTTATATGTGCTGTCGATACTGAGCGCGCCGATCGGTGCTGTAATCACGATTGCCATGACCGCAACGGAAAGCACAAGTGTACCGCAGGAAAGCCCGGCTGCCAGAGGAACTGACCCAATCGCCGCCTGCACAGTAGCCTTCGGAAGATACGCAATGATACAGAATAGCCGTTCCTTCCATGTAAGCTTCGTACCAAGCATGCAGATGCAGACACCGACTGCGCGGAACAGCAGCGCTGCCCCAATCATCAAAAGCGCCATTGCCCCAGCCTTTGCCATATACCGGATATCAACTGCCGCTCCAACCAGCACGAACAGGATTACCTCTGCGGCAATCCACAGCTTACCGAATTTCTCTGACAACCGTTTCGACACAAATGTCGTGCTCTTCACCTTAAGCATACATGCCATACTGACAACTGCCAGAAGTCCGGACACTGCCACATATGCAGACACCCACTCCTCGATTGCAAGCAGCAGACACGACATACCTAAGATCACAATCAGCTTCGTTGAGTTACGAACGCAGTGATTCTTCTTATACGCAAGCTCGAAGAACCGGTACAGCAGATAGCCGACGATACAACCGAGTACGATTCCTAACACGATTGAGATCGGGATATTGATAAAATCCTTCGCATTTGCATGTCCGCCCTGTGCCATCTGCAAAAATGTTGTAAATAACACGATCACGAAGATATCGTCGCACGATGCCCCCGCCAGTATCATCTGTGGGATACCTTTCTTCGTTCCATAGCCTTCCTCCATGAGTTTCACCATACGCGGTACAACGACGGCTGGGGAGACCGCACCCATGACGGCACCCATAACGGCTGCCTCGACACGTGTCACGCCGAGGATCATCGGCGCAAACAGAATATACCCACAGATTTCAAACGATGCCGGCACAAACGACATCAGGATTGCCGGGCGTCCCACCTTCTTTAAATCCGAGAGGTTCAACGACAATCCTGCCTTGAGCAGAATGATGATAAGCGCTAATTTCCGCAGATCTGCGGAGATTCCCAGGATTGATGGGGACAACAGATCCAGCACATACGGACCGAGTACGATTCCTGTCGCCAGCATGCCGATGATGCCCGGCAGGCGGATCTGTTTACAGATGGCGGACATGGCAAGTCCGACCAGAAAGATAAGTGCAAGTGATGTTAACATATTTTTCCTCCTATGTGGTGTTGCCCCCTCACATTCGTTCGGCGGCATGTCGTCGGCGCATCCTGAATATGTGCTTCGCACATATACGCCTCCTCCTTTTAAGCTCAAAAAAAGCTGACACCTTCTGCGATCAATATCGTAGAAGTCATCAGCTTTATAAGCAGTTCCGGTTACCCGAGGGAGAACTTCATTCCCTTTTTCTGTATGTAACTATACGCCCGTATTTCCGGTCTGTCAATCTTATTTTTCCATCTCCCGAATCGCCTTCTTAAACTGGAACGAAAACAGGATTGATGTAAATGTTACCGCCAGCACATCCGCGATCGGCTCCGCCAGATAAACAGCCATCGTCTTATCTGCTGTAATGATATGCGGCAGAATGAAAATAAGCGGGAGCAGGAGCACAAATTTACGCATAATCGCAACAAGAATGGATGCCGGTGCATTTCCCAGTGCATTGAATGTCATCTGGCAGGCAATCTGGATCCCGAACATGAATAATGCTGCCAGATAATAACGGAGCGCATCCTTGGTAAATGCAATCAAGGCTGCATCCGTCGTAAAAATCGACGCGAAAACCTTCGGGAAGCACATGATAAACAACCACAGAATCGTGGAATATAGCAGACTAACCTTCAGCAGTAATTTAAATGCAGCCCGGACTCTGGATGCATTTTTCGCACCATAATTGTAGCTGATGATCGGCTGGGCGCCCTGTCCCAAGCCCTGCAGAGGAAGCATCGCAAACTGCATCACACTTGTTAAGATCGTCATCGCACCGACTGCGATATCCCCACCGTATTTCAGGAGAGACGAATTAAAGCATACCGATATAATACTCTCGCTGCCCTGCATAATAAAGATTGCAGAGCCGAGTGCCAGACACGGAAGAATATACGCTGCCTTCAATCCCATGTTTTTGCCGCGGATACGGAGCGTTGTCCGCTTCCCGAACAGAAAGCTTATTACCCAGATGCAGGAGCAGCATTGGGAAATCACTGTCGCAAGTGCAGCTCCCCGGACACCCATATGAAGGCCGAAGATAAAGATCGGATCCAATATAATGTTCGCGATTGCACCGATCAATACAGAGAGCATGCCTTCCTTCGCAAAACCCTGCGCTGTGATAAATGCATTCATGCCGAGGGTAAGCTGTACAAAGATCGTTCCGAGTGCATAGATATTCATATAGGATGCCGCGTACTCAATCGTGTTTGCACTTGCTCCAAAAGCGAGCAGGAAATCCCGGTTCCAGATCAGCAAAACTACCGTCAGAATAATGGATAAGAGTATCTGCATCGTAAAACAATTGGCAAGTATCTTCTCCGCATCGTCTTTCTTATTTTTACCCATAAAGATTGTCGCACGAGGTGCGCCGCCATTTCCAACTAATGCCGCAAAGGCAGTTATAATCATGATCAGCGGCATGCAGACGCCCACGCCGGTCAGTGCCATCGCCCCCGTATCCGGAATATGTCCGATATAGATACGGTCAACAATGTTATATAACATGTTAATCAACTGTGCGGCGATTGTCGGCAGTGCCAGCTTCGCAAGCAGCTTGCCGATTGGCTCTGTCGCTAAAAATGTACGGTCGGATTGTACGGACACGGATACAGCATTTGATTCCTCGTTTTCATTTTGTTGTTTCATTTCTTTTCCTCATTTCTACTATATAATTGATGATTTTCCGTTATTTCAAATGTGACATTACATTTTGATACAGTCGCGCATTGTATGCTGCAAAATTCTTCTTTTCATCCTCCGAAAATCCTGCAAAGATACATGATACAAGTGCTTCCTGCTTTTCCTCAATGGCATGGACAATATCGTTTGTCTGTTCCGTGAGTTTCAGGTGTACGATCCGCTTGTCATCCGAATCTGTATATCGTATCAGATATCCTTTTTTCTCCAGAGTATCGACCGCCGCAGACACATTTCCCCGCTGTAGCATTCGGAATTCCACGATATCCCGCGCAGAATCATAGGAAGGGTTATTATACAGAAACGTTAGAATAATAATCTCGATGCGGCTAAGATTAAACTCATACCGCACACTTTCCAGATATTTCTCCTGTAGTTTCATCAGACATTTCGTCATGTCAAAGACATTGGATGGCGTCTGAAGTTTCATTTCTCGATTCCTTCTTTCAATTAGTTCTTTTTAGAACTATTATAATAGTAAAAAAGAAATAGTCAACCACTATTTTGGAAATAAAAAGAGCCGTCGCCACATATTAAGCAACAGCCCTTTCTCATATATAATGGCTATTTTTCCTTACTGCATACATGCTCCACAATCACACGTACAGCCGCATACAATACGCCGACAATCGGCCATACGATCCCAGCATCTTTCCAATCGTTCGTGATAAAGCTGATACCAAGAAAAATCGCTGTTGAACCAAGCCAATACGCAAGTGAAAATGCGCCCATCTTGTCGCTGATTTTCTTTTTTGCCCTTGTATAATCGCCTTCTTCAAGAAGTTTCTCCATGGCAGCCATCTGCGTTCCTCCCAGCACAAAGAAATATACACCACAAGAAATCAGAAACAGCATAATCCCTACCATACATACAATCGGGAAGTCCCGATCACCGAATATAGCTATACCGCCAAAAAGCGGAATCACAGAAAATATACACAATGTAACACCAATCACATTGTAACGGACATATCGCTCATGGAACTGTTCTTTGCGTTCCTTCACCATTCCTGTCACACCATATTCTGTCTCGAAGCATTTTGTCTCTAAGAATTCAAATTTCTTCTGTTTCATATCGGTACATACAAAAATTGCAACCGCAATTCCAACCAGTATGAACATCACACACATTCCAACTCCACCTGCAAAGTCTTCTCCGATTCCAAACACTTCCACTTCGCTGGCTGCCCCTAACACGATCAGGCAGATTGGTGATATCACGCAGAGCCATGTTGCAAATGCGATTCTTTTTGCAGCCTCTTTTATGATCTGCAAAAATTCACTTGCCATTTCCATTGTCACTTTATACTGTGGTTTGTCTTCTTCATAAGAATCCTCCCCGGTATAAATCTCCTCTTCCATCTCATCTTTAATGAGATAGTCCGTCGTCACACCAAAGATCTGACTAAGCTTCAATATTTTATCCAGGTCCGGAACTGCCTGTGCCCCTTCATATTTGGAAATGGATTGTCGGCTGACTCCTAATTTATGTGCCAGCTCTTCCTGAGACCAACCATTCTTTTTTCGCAAGTTAATAATCTTATCCGCTAATATCATAAGCGCCTCCTCCTGCCATCCGCATGGCATATTTGATGTTCTTATCGTACGAATTTTCTCCGTTACACACAAGAAAGCCGCACGGACAATTTGTCAACCGATGGTTGCAACCCCTTATTTTTAGCCATTTTTTATGCGCGAACTAGAAAATCCGCAGAAACACCATATAACAGACTGTCCCAAGCAGGATACTCAAAAATGTATTGTGCTTCCATTTGTAACTGACTGCCACGCCCAAACCAATAAGTGCCGGCTTGTGACCCTGTCGCAATATTTTTCTCTTTTGTTTGCTCATCTTAACTATTGATTCCTTTATGTTTATTTGTCGTGCGTCAAATAGATTCCATTCCTAAGTATATTTATTTTTATATCGCGCGTCAAATAAAAAAGCAGATACCTTATGATATCTGCTCTTCTAACTCTACCACCCCAGATCCAGCAGCCAGTTCTGTAACCTGCGTTCGCGGTCTGCATCCGATAAATTCTCATCCTCCGGGGCTTTGTATTCCCCTTTAATTGTTCCATCCAGTATATATAAGACTCTCTTGCAGCAAGATGCAACCTTGGCATCATGCGTTACCATCATAATCGTTGTTCCTTCGCGATTCAGCTTCCCAAGTGCATCCATAACCTCCGTTGAGGCAGCCCGGTTCAATGCACCGGTCGGTTCATCTGCAAAAAGAAGCTTCGGATGATTCACCATACTTCTGCAGATACACGCCCGCTGCAGTTGTCCCCCGGAAACCTCATTGATATCATTGTCTGCAACCTCTATGATTGACAGTTTCCGCATCAATTCTTCCGCAAATGCAACCTTCTCGGCACGCGGCCGCTCATCCTTTTTACTCTCCATTGCCGGAAGCAGAATGTTATCCAATATTGTCAGATTCTTCATCATATACATCTGCTGGAAGATAAATCCCATCTCATCCAGCCGCACCTTCGCAAGCTCCGTCTGTGACAGCTTCGCAATATCCCTGCCTGCAAAGCAAACCGTTCCGCTTGTCGGCACATCCATACCCGATACCGAATAAAGCAGTGTCGACTTTCCGGAACCAGAAGGTCCCATGATTGCTACCATATCGCCCTCTTCCACTTCAAAGTTCACATTTCGAAGAACGTTATTCTGCCGCTTGTCAATCACATATGTTTTGCACAAATCTTTTACTTCCAATATATTCGCCATAATTTACACCCTTTCCGATTTCATTTTCCAAGTGCACTCCTACTCTACATTTACAATGTCTGTGCCACGAATCCTACGTATATGAAATGCGGTGACGCTGACTGCAATCCATGTAATCGCAAGCACGATACCCGGATAGATCAGGATGATTCTTACCGGACTGAAATAATAGTCTACGTTTGTCGCTCCCATCATCGCCCAGATCGGATCACACCACAGTTTCGTAATTGGTCTGGTCAGTACAACTGCAAGGATTTCTGCAAACCCGGCAACCAGCATGAACCGTATTACATGCCACCAGAAGATGCTTCGATTGGAAAATCCAATCGCTTTCAAAAGAGCAATCTGACCATGTTCCGTAGATATAAACGACCGTTCCATCAAAACCGTCACGAGAATAACGACGATTCCTGTTATCGCCAAAAGCAGCAGACAGACCGTATCCATCGTATCCCCAACGCCCATGCAATCTACGCAATATCCCGCAGCATCAAACACTCCGGTAATTCCATATAATTCCTTGATTTTCTTTACACGCGTCCGAATCTCCTTCTCGTCTGGATGATCTGAAAAATCGACCTGAAAGCCCGGCATGGTCGTCGAATACTTCATTGAAGTCGGTGCCTCTTCATGAAGCCGTCCGACCTTCCCCAACTGGTTCATCGTCTGAAATAACGCTGTCACAACACAGTCACGTTTCTCCGTTCCAAAATCAATCGTAACTGTATCTCCGATATCCACGCCAAGCTGATCGGCGATCATCGGCGTAATGGCAATCTCATACGCATTTTGTGGCGGAGTTCCCTTCTCATATGTATAATCCGTCGTATGCGTCTCTGTATTCTGCTGGAATAACACAGAATATAACTTTCCATTTGCCTCACAGGCATACTTGTACCAGACTTCCATGCTTACCTTATCCACCGGCATACCCGCAGCTTCCAACTCATCCGCAATCGCCTGATAGTTCTCCTGCAGGACAGGCTTCTGATCCTTATCCACAAGAACCGGTTTCATCATTTTAGGATCTGTGATATAGATATCCGACTCCTTTCCAAAACAGGTGATCATACTCTTACTCTGCATCGTCGATGTCACCATCACAACGCCAAGCATAAATACCGAGCAGATAAAAAATGGCAGCACGATTGTAATAAACCGGCGTGGTGCACTCAATATATCATTCAGTGCCATATAAAATGGTGTACGCGCGCGACTTTTACTTAACCGGTATATCGTTTTTTTGTGATACCGTTCTCCAGTCTGTCCGTTTCGTATCGCGTCAACCGGTGTCAGCTTTCTGACCTTTCCTGTGCAAAGATACGCAAATCCAACCATCAGACCAATCACAGCCAACACGCCGATTGCATTAAAGAGATACCCACCCTCATTGCCAAGCACCATCTTTTTCGAGACAGATGCGATCAGCAGATTGCCAAATGGAATGCTCACGAAAAATCCGACTATTCCACCAACGATTGCCATTGCCAGATATTTCACAATATACAGGCGCCGTATCTTCGCATTTCGGATACCAATCGCCTTCATCACGCCAATCTCACGAAATTCCTCCCGGATGGAAAATGTAATCACAAATTTCAAAATCACAAAGGATACGATGATCAGGCAGATACTCAGCACAAGCACAAGCATCGCCAGAATCATATCCATAACATACGACAGGCGGATTGTAGATCTCTCTGAAGAAAACAATATATCCGTTGCGCTTGCCAATTCCGCTGAAAGTGTCCCTGTATCATCCGTCTCCACCTGAAAGATTCTCCCAAGATAAGGTTCCAACGATTTGTCCGCTTCATACGCTTTGAAATCATTTTCGCTAAGCAGCAGTCTCGTATTTCCCATAAGATCAGAGCCAAGCAGTGCATCTTTGATTTCGCCCGCTACGCGAAATGTCTTGTCTGTGTTTTTCATCTGAATCCGGATCGTATCTCCGACGTGCATATCATTTCTTGCAAAACTTCCGGCAGTAATATAGATTTCCCCATCCGCAATCTCCGTCAACTCCTGGTTATCTTCCAGAAAATAATGAAACTGCGTCGTATCCAGCGATTGTATCAACAAAGTATTATTCTTTACCTTCAGTTTCTCGCCCTGATATGTGATATCTCCATTCGTTCCCCAGATACATTTTTCCATGCTGTAATCCTTTACACATCCCGATGTTTTCAGGATCTGCTCTACGCCGCCATCCCCATTCTGTGTGAACAACACATAATCTTTGATCCCCGCTTTTTCAAAAAAATAATCTGTCCCATTCATAACAGTGACCACATTGTTCAGACCACTTGCAACAAAAACCGATGCCAGAATCGTAAACAATAACAGGATCACATTCATCGTCTTTTTCCGTTTGATATCCCGCTTTAAGATATTCCAGTACATAAATCTGCCCCTTTCCTTGTTTATGGCTCAATCATAACAGGGAAATTATTAAATAATCCTTAAAAAAGAAAAATGCAGGAATTTCCTACATTTTTCTAAGTACAATCGTGACTGCAAAGCCTGTTTCCGGTGTCTTTGCATAGATATCTCCATCCATCTTGTGAAGCAGTTCCTTACAGATATATAAGCCCAATCCGCTTCCGCTGACACCTGCGTGATTACTTCCACGATAAAACGCATCAAAAATATGTGGCAGTTCCTCTTCTTTGAGACCATCCCCGGAATTTTCAATCGTAATCAGGCTGTGGTCTTCTTCCTCGGAAAAAGAAATATGCACGTATTTTCCATCGCCATATTTGATTGCATTCTCAAGCACATTCTGTCCCACTTCAACTGCACGGTCCAGATCGCCATATAACAGACAATCTGCAAAGGACTCCATCTGAAAGTCTGTATGTAAATCTGCGAATTTTTCTTTGTAATAAAGCTTCAACGCCTGCATCATCTGCGACAGATAAAACTCCCCCTGATGCACGTCCAGCTTCAGGAAATCTTCCCGTGCTGCTTCCGAGATCTCGCCTACATATTTCTTAATTGTCTCTGTGTTTTTGCGAATCCCGCCAATCGCCTGCTGCCTTTTTTCTTCATTTTCATACAGATTTTCCTCCAGTGCCTGCGAGTATAATTCAATCGCCGAAAGCGGTGTGCGTATATCATGCGACAACGACAATAAGAGTGTCTTCTTCTCTTTCTCCAGCTCCAGCCTTCTTAACTTGTCCGCCTCCAGCTTTTCCCGCAGCATATCCAGACTCCACAGGAATTTTCCGAAGAAACGGCTTTTTTCTGCCTTGATTGGTACAGACAGATTCCCTTTTGCAAGTTCTGTTGTTAGTCCTTCCATCGACGCAAACGGGCGAACCAGTTTTCTTCCGAACAGTATCAGAAATGCCGCTGTACAGACCCACAACGCGCCTAGCACCAGATCCAGTTTCCATATACTTCCGTACTGCACCGTGCGTCTGTAACAAAACCGATACAGCTTGCCCTGCACTTCCTCCACACGATACTCTTCGTTGCACACTTCCTGCGCATCAAAAATGCTTACCCGTGTAAGTGTCGGATAGTCTGACAACTTAATCTGTTCCAAAGGAATTCCTGTTTCCAGCTCCTGTACACATCGTGCCACATCCACCCGGTACGAATATTCATCCTTGGATTTCAGAGCTTGTACCACAAAAAGATTGCAAATTCCTATCAGGCAGATTTCCAACAATAAGAAAATTATTACAAATCTACGATATTTATTCAAACCGATACCCCGTTCCCCACTCCGTGATAATGTGCTCCGGATGTTTTGGATCTTTCTCTATTTTCTGTCTGAGCCACTTAATATGTACTGTCAGTGTCTGCATCTCCGATTCACTGTCGCTGCCCCAGATCGTGCGGAACAAATATTCCTTTTTCAGTGTCACGCCTTTATTTTCCATCAGCAATTTTAATAGCTCAAATTCCTTCGCTGTAGAATCAACCTTTTGATCTGCGACATAAATCGTCTGTGTCGCCGTATTCAGACGGATCGTTCCGGAAATCAATTCCTCCTGTGCGTATTTGCGTTTGAAGATACCATGAATCTTCGCAAGCAGGATATCCATATCGTAAGGCTTTTCAATGTA
>ERZ772861.1725-NODE-1725-length-16795-cov-7.518220_pt1 | contig 16795 bp, 15 predicted proteins | sample MGYA00512135_ERZ772861 | MGnify/ENA primary metagenome ERZ772861 (study PRJEB29015, sample SAMEA2737700) | human gut metagenome | biome: human gut; feature: human-associated habitat; material: faeces | place: China | collected 2012 ...
ACTTTTCAATGTCCAGCACGGTCAGGGCGGGGTTTGCGATGGTCTCGCCGAACACCACCTTGGTGTTGGGCCGGAAGGCGGCATTCAGCTCCTCCTCGGTGCACAGGGGGTCTACGAAGGTGGCGGTGATACCCATTTTAGCCATGGTGACCGAGATGAGGTTGAAGGTGCCGCCGTAGATGGTACTGGAGGCTACGATGTGGTCCCCTGCCTCGCAGATATTGAACAGGGCAAAGAAGTTTGCGGCCTGTCCGCTGGAGGTAAGCATAGCGGCGGTGCCGCCTTCCAGCTCGCAGATCTTTTTGGCTACCATGTCGCAGGTGGGGTTCTGCAGGCGGGAATAGAAATAGCCGTCTGCCTCCAGATCGAACAGCTTGCCCATGTCCTCGCTGGTAGCGTACTTGAAGGTGGTGGACTGGATGATGGGGATCTGACGGGGCTCGCCGTTGCCGGGGGTGTAGCCGCCCTGCACACAGATGGTATCACGGTTCATACAACATACTCCTTTGCTGGTTTTTTTGGTCGGGAAGGACGATTCCCCGCAGGAGGGGCTGCCTCCGGCGGGGAATCGAAAATTCAAAGCTTCTTATTTCCGCAGGCGCTTATCGCTCTTGGTGGCCCACAGGGTACCCACAGACTGGAACGCCTGCACCATCAGCACCAGCAGCACCACACAGACGATCATGATATTGGTCTGGTAGCGGTAGTAGCCGTAGGAAAGGGCGATCTTGCCCAGACCGCCGCCGCCGATAACGCCGGACATGGCAGAATAGCCCAGAATGGTGGTCAGTGCGGTGGTCATGCTGGAGATCAGGCCGGGCAGGCACTCCGGGATCATGACCTTGGTGATGATCTGGAACGGGGTAGCGCCCATGCTCTGGGCAGCTTCCACCACGCCCTCATCCAGCTCCCGCAGGCTGGTCTCCACCAGACGTGCCACAAAGGGGAAGGCGGCGACCACCAGCGGAACGATGGTGGCCTTGGTGCCCACCGTAGTGCCCACGATGGCGCGGGTAAGCGGGAACACACAGATCATCAGGATGAGGAAGGGCACGCTGCGCAGGATGTTGATGACAATGTTGATCAGGTGCATCAGCCAACCGGGCAGGGGCAGAATACCGTCCTTGTCACCGGCTACCAGCAGCACGCCCAGCGGCAGACCCAGCACCAGCGCAAAGGCGGTGGAGAGCACCGTTACATAAAAGGTCTCCCAGATGGCAAAGCCGTAATCTGCGATATTCATATACCGGTCACCTCCTCTACCGTTACGCCAGACTGGCTGCGCATATATTCCACAGCCTGCTGTGCGACCGCAAGTTCTGCGGGCAGCTTGAGCAGCATAGAGCCGTAGCACTGGCCGCTCAGATCGCGGGTATCGGCGCTGAGCACCGACACCAGAATGCCTTTTTCAGCGGCAAGGCTTGCCACCAGCGGCTTTGCGGTGGAGGAACCGTTAAAGGTAACGCGCACCACATGGTCATCCGGTGCAAAGCAGGAAAGATCCCGCGCTGCGCTGCCGCCGTTGGGGGCCACCAGACGCTTGGCAGCCGCCGTTTTGGGGTTTGCAAAAATTTCCTGTACCGAGCCCTGTTCCACGACCACACCGCCGTCCAGAATGGCCACGCTGTCGCAGATTTCCTCCACCACGCTCATCTGGTGGGTAATGACCACCACGGTGATGCCCAGCTTGCGGTTGATATCCTTGATCAGGGTCAGGATGGAGTGGGTGGTGTTGGGGTCCAGCGCACTGGTAGCCTCGTCGCACAGCAGCACTTTGGGGTTGGTGGCCAGTGCGCGGGCAATGGCGATGCGCTGCTTCTGACCGCCGGACAGCTGTGCCGGGTAGGCGTTGGCCTTATCCGGCAGACCCACCATCTCCAGCAGCTCCATGGCGCGCTTTTCGGCCTCCGCCTTCTTTACGCCTGCCAGCTCCATGGGGAAGCAGACGTTCTTCAGGCAGGTGCGCTGCATAAGCAGGTTGAACTGCTGGAAGATCATGGTGATCTCCCGACGGCGCTTGCGCAGCGAGGCGGGAGACAAAGTCTCCATCGCCACGCCGTCGATCACCACGCTGCCGCCGGTGGGGCGCTCCAGCAGGTTGATGCAGCGCACCAGCGTGGATTTGCCCGCACCGGACATGCCGATGATGCCGTAGATGGAGCCATCGGGAATGGTGAGGTTGATGTTCTGCAGCGCTTTCACCGCGCCATCCTTCATCTGGAAGGTCTTGGAAAGATACTTGAGTTCGATCACAGAAATTGCTCCTTTAGCTTATCCCTCGATGGGTGCCAGACTGTCCTGCTTGCCGCCGTAGATGCCCATGGGCTCTACATGAATACCGGCAACAGTCACCAGATGGGTACCCTTTTCGGCGTTGAAGTTGTCCAGATACGGCTGATGCTGGAAGTAGTTGGTGTCTACCTGACCGTCCTCGACGACCTGGTTGGGGATCACATAGTCGTCGTACTCCTGGATATCCAGCGTGATGCCCTTGGCGGCAAGGATCTCCTTGCACACCTCCAGCACCTCGCAGTGGGGAGCGGGAGTAGCGGCGCAGCTGACGGTCTGGCCGTTCAGAGCGTCATAGTCCACAGTGGAATCATAGCCGTCGGTGGGGTTCTCCACAACGGACACCACGGAGCCCTTGTAGGTCTCGTCCATGAAGTCCTTCACCTTCTGGCTCTGCAGGGCAGCAGCCAGAGCCTTGATCTTGGGCTCCTCCTGATTGCCGTCCTTGCACACCAGAATGTTGACGTAAGCAGAAGAGCCGTCCTCCATGGCCAGTGCATCGGTCATGGGGTTCAGACCGGCAGAGATGGCGTAGTTGGAGTTGATGACGGCGTAGTCCTCGTCCTGCAGGACGTTGGGCACCTGAGCGGCCTCCACCTCGTCCACGGTGACGTTCAGGGGGTTCTCCTCGATGTCATTCTTGGTGGCGGTCAGGCCGGCATCTGCCTTCAGCTTGAAGAAGCCGTTCTTCTCCAGCAGGGTCAGGGCGCGGGCCTCGTTGGTGGTATCGTTGGGCACAGCCACCTTGATCTTGTCCAGCTTAGCAGCGGCAGAGGATGCCACGCTGCCGGATGCAGCGGCGGAAGAAGCAGTGGAAGAAGAACCACCGCAGGCAGTCAGGGCAGCGGCTGCGGCTGCCACACCGGTAACTTTCAGAAAATCGCGACGAGTAATCATAGTTTTGTTCCCTCTCTATTTGTTCTCTATTATGTACTGCGGCCCGCACGGCACCTTTCCGCGCGCAGCCTTGAACGGACGCATGAAAAAATGCCCCCGTCCTTACAAGCCTTAAGCTCTGCAAGGACGGAGGCATGAACATACTTCCGTGGTACCACCTTGGTTCACTGTACCCTTACGGACACAGCCTCGATGCTGCGGCAGCGTGTGCTGCTTACAGCCGGACGCTGTAACGGGCGCATCCCGTTGCGGGCTTAGCACTCCTGCGCCTCGTCCGCACGGCTCCGAGACCATTTTCAGCTTCCTGTTTCCTGCCCTTTTTCACCGCCCGGGCTCTCTGGTAAGGATCAATGCGAAGGCCTACTCTTCTCTTCACAGCCATTTTTGTGATATTGACACTATAATAAACCCATCGGCGGCATTTGTCAACACCTTCAACGAAGTTTTTGGGTAGGGATATGGCTTCCGGTCTGCTGCCGCATCCGTTTTGCTTGACAATGCGCACAAAAAGGGTTATACTATAATTACAAAAGGCACTGCGACAAGCGGTTGGCCCTTTAGGTTTTTAGTTTAACTTTTATCCAAAGAAAAACCGTCACCTGTGGGGGGTGGCGGTTTTTACTTTCTTACCTTGATCGTAAACGTAAATCCAAACAAGTGGAATGTCAAAGTAATAGGTATGTTCTCACCTCCTTCCGGAAGTGAGAGCCAACCGCCTGCCGTATGTGCAGTACCTTTCGATCGCTTTTCAGCGACAGGACAATTATAACATATTCCGACCCTTTTCGCAAGAAAGCTCTGGTGTTTCCAGAGCTTTTTATTATACGCCCTTGTATGCGGCTGGTGCACATGATAAAATAGGGTATCATCTTTTGCAAGGAGAGCAGGCAATGAACAGCAGAGACCCTTTTCCCGATGAAGAGCTGCGCCGCCGCATCATGGATTTTATCATGGCCGCAGGGCAGACCCTGCTGGAAAATGGTGCGGAGGTGTTCCGGGTGGAGCAGACCATGGAGATCATGGCGCGCAGCTTTCATCTGCGGGAGTTCCACGTTTATGTGCTGACCAACGGCATTTTCGCCAGCGCCGGCACTGCCGAGATCAGCGAGGTGCGCAACGTGCCGGTGCGCACCACCCATCTGGGGCGAGTGGCGGCGGTGAACGAGCTTTCCCGCCAGATCGCCCAGACCGGGATGACCTTAGACGAAGCCGAGAGCCGTCTGGTGCTGGCGCGGCAGCTACCCTTTCCCAAGGATCATGTGCAGCTGCTGTCCGGGCTGTGCGGGGCGTTCTGCTTTGCCATGATGTTCGGCGGCAACCTGTGCAGCGCGCTGGCAGCCGCCGGGGCGGGACTGGTGGCCAGCTGGTACCTGCTGTGGTGCGGACGGCATGAGGTGCCCGGCGGCTTCCAGAAGATCAGCACCGCCGCGTTGATCACGCTGGTGTGCATCCTGCTGTGCAATCTGCTGCACACCTCTGCCAGCCACGCCATCATCGGTACGCTGATGATCCTGACCCCGGGCATCGCCTTTACCATGGGTATCCGGGATTTTGTGCAGGGCGACTACCTTTCCGGCACCATCCGCATGATCGATGCTTTGCTCATTGCCGCCAGCATTGCCATAGGCACCGGCCTTGTACTGCGGCTGTACACGATATTTACGGGGGTGGTCGTGGTATGATGTCCCTTACAGCTGTACAGATCAGCGAGCTGACCGCACAGTTTTTTCTGGCCGCGGCGGGCACGCTGAGTTTTGCCATTCTGTTTGCGTGCCCCCGGCGCTGTCTGCCCTACTGCGCGCTGGTAGGCGCTGTGGGCTGGCTGTGGTACGAGTTGCTGACCCTGCTGGGCGCAGACGCCGCCACGGCCTCCCTGCTGGCGGTCATTCCGCTTACCATCCTTACCCGCGTGTTTGCCATTACCCAAAAAACGCCGGTCACGGTGTTTTTGCTGACCGGCATTTTTCCGCTGGTGCCGGGCGCAGGCATCTACTACACCGCCTACTATTTCATCCAGAACGAAAACGCTCTTGCACTGGCTAAGGGCATCAGCACCTTTAAAATTGCGGTGGCGCTGGCCATCGGCATCAGTCTGGTGCTGTGCGTGCCGCTGCCGAAGAGGAAGTAAGACCCTCTCAGTCATCTCGCCTTGCGGCGTGCCAGCTCCCCCGAAAGGGGGAGCTTTTTTTGCTCCTAACCGGCAGATGCTTAAAGCTCCCCCCTTCGGGGGAGCTGGCGAACGCAGTGAGCCTGAGAGGGTTCAGACCTTTCCTTGGGGAAGCTGGCAAAGCTGCAGGCTTTGCCGGAAGGGGCTGCGCGCCAACCCAAAAGCAACTGCAAACATTTTTATAAAAAAGATGCCGGCAGGCTGTTTTCAACCTGTCGGCATCTACGTGTTTATGTAAACAATTTAGTAGTACTTAATTGTTTAGCCCTTCAGTGCCACGCCCATCCAGACAGTAGCCTCATAACCGCCGTCTACGATCTTCAGGTAGCTCTGCCAAGTCTCATCCGGTTCGATGTCCTTGCACTTATCGAGCAGGCTGTCCTTAATGTCAGCGTAGTAAACACGCTCATTCGGGTTGCTCTTCAAATCAAACACTTTGTTGGCAATCACTTCCACATGGCGATCCGCTACACCGCCGTTAAAGAACTTTAAAGTAAGGAAAATCTTGCTCTTGCTTGCAGGCTTGGACTCTTCCAGCTTAACAGGAACCTTAGCAATCTTCGGGGTGCTCTCAGAAATAATGTCAACCTCGTCCTCGCTAATCAGCTCATAGCCCTTCGGCAGCTTGTCTGCGGGGATCAGCTTCGGGTCGTACTTCTTTGCGTCCTTCAGGACGGTAGTCTCATAAACACCAGTAACGCTGTTGCCAACAGGATTACCCTTTTCATCCACAAAGAGAACACGCAGATCAACGCTGGTCACGCCGGGAACATCGGGGATATCGGTGTCGGGAAGCTTTTTGCAGCCGGTCAGAGCAGCAACAGCCAGAGCAGCAACACCTGCGCTCTTCAGGAACTGACGACGAGAGATATTAGACATAATAATCAACCTCACAATCTTTCTTTACACGCACGCCTTACACGCTATGGAATGCGTTTACACCTATATAATACCCTTACCTTCCCCCCATTGTCAAGTGCTTTATGGAAACATTCACCAAAAAAATACAAGGATACAAGAATAAGTATCACCATTCTTTACAATACAGCCGCCGTATCCGCAAAAAACCACGCCGCAGCCATTGCTGTGCGCCGGTGCATCTGCTATACTTTATATATAGTTATAGTTTCTCTCATTTTTGTATTTTACCGGATAAAGGAGCGATTTATAATGTCTGTTATGGAACTTCTGACCACCCGCCGCACCTACCGCCGGTTTGCACAAAAGGCCGTGCCGCAGGATGTGGTAAATGATATTGTGCAGGCCGTGCGGCTGTCCTCCTGCGGGGCAAACCGGCAGGCAGTGCGTCTGGTGCTGGTGCAAAGCCCGGAGATGGTGGCCAAGGTACAGCCGCTGGTCAAATGGGCTGGCTATCTGCCGCCGGAGCAGGGCACGCCCAAGGCGGACGAGCTGCCCACCTTTTATGCAGCCGTGGTGCAGGATACCGCCATCCCCGGCGACCTTGCCACCGACACTGGCATTGCGCTGGCCAATATGACCCTTGCCGCATGGGACAAGGGCGTGGGCAGCTGCATCATGGGCGCGATCAATAAACCCGCCCTGACCGCGCTGCTGGGCATCGAGGAGCCGCAGAAGCTGGCCTTTATGGTGGCTTTCGGCTACCCCACCCACAAAGCCGGCATCGTACCCATGACCGAGCAGACCGGCGTAAAGTACTATCTGGACGAAAACCGCGACTACTGCGTGCCCAAGCGCAGCGCGGAGGAGATCGCAAGAAGCCTGTAAATAACGGTTTATACTGCATATATTCATACGTTTTCTCCGTCATTGCATAAATGTTTGCAAAATCGTTTCAATTTCACGGATTATTATGCACAAGTATTGACTTTTCGTTTTGTACAAACTATACTAAGTGCGTTCCCCGAAAGCGCGATGAATCGCATCCCATCGGGGCAAAGCGAACTATATTGCATAGATTGAGGAGTGTTTGAATATGAAAAAGATCTCTCGCCGCAGCTTCATGGCTGCCGCTGCTGTTTCCGTTGCTGCTCTGGCTCTGACCGCCTGCGGTGGTTCCGCAAGCTCTGCTGCTTCCTCTGTGGCAAGCTCTGCCGCTTCCTCCGAGGCTGTTTCTTCCGCCGCTGCCGCTGAGCTGACCACCGTGGAGGCTGGTAAGCTGACCATGGCCACCAACGCCACCTTCCCTCCGTACGAGATGACCACCGACTCCGGTGAGATCGAGGGCATCGATGTGGACACCGCCAAGGCCATTGCTGAAAAGCTGGGTCTGGAGCTGCAGATCGATGACATGGAGTTTGATGCCGCACTGCTCAGCGTGCAGCAGGGCAAGGCCGACATCGTGATGGCTGGCGTTACCGTGACCGACGAGCGCAAGGCTGTGATGGACTTCTCTGACAGCTACGCAACCGGCATCCAGTCCATCATCGTGCCCAACGATTCCGACATTGCTTCTCCCGACGATCTGGCCGGCAAGAAGATCGGCACCCAGCGCGGCACCACCGGCTACATCTACTGCTCCGATGACTTCGGCGAGGACTCTGTTGTGGCCTACGACAGCGGCCTGACCGCTGTGCAGGCACTGAACAACGGTCAGGTGGATGCAGTGGTCATCGACAACGCTCCCGCTACGGAGTACGTTGCCGCCAACCCCGGCCTGAAGGTGCTGGACACCAGCTACGCCGAGGAGGATTACGCCATCGGCATGGCAAAGGGTTCTGCACTGGAGGACGCTGTCAACAAGGCTCTGGAGGAGCTGAAGGCTGACGGCACCCTGCAGGCCATCGTGGACAAGTACATCAACGCAAACTAAGCTGCGTGCCCTGTACCATTTCCGTACCCAAGGAGGCGCCCCGCTCCGGGGCACCTCTTTTTTTAGAAAAAAGTGGTTACAATTTATTGACAAACAGAAAGCGAGGATGTGAATGGCTGCGCAATACGAACTGCTCAAAGAGCTGCTCAACAGCGGCACAAAGCTAAGCTTTGGACAGGATTTCTTTTTTAAGTTTTATCAGGCCTTTCTGCTGAAGGACCGCTGGATGCAGTACATCAGCGGTGTGGGCACCACCCTGCTGGTCACCGCACTGGCGCTGGCGCTGGGCGTGGTGCTGGGCAGTGTGGTGGCGCTGGTGCGCGTGACCCACGACCAGCAGCGCCCCGGCCACAAAAACGCGGTGCTGGGCTTTTTTAACGCGGTGTGTCAGGTGTACACCACCATCATCCGCGGCACGCCCATGATGGTGCAGCTGCTGATCATGAGCATGGTCATTTTTGCCAACAGCCGCAACTTTACCATGGTAGGTGCGCTGACCTTAGGCATCAACTCTGGCGCGTATGTATCCGAGATCATCCGCGGCGGCCTGATGGCCGTGGACCCCGGCCAGATGGAAGCCGGGCGCAGCCTTGGCCTGAACTACATGACCACCATGGTGGTCATCATCATCCCGCAGGCCATCCGTGCGGTGCTGCCTGCACTGGGCAACGAGTTCATCATTCTGCTCAAGGATACTTCCCTGATCACCACCATCGGCGGCAAGGAGCTGCTGTATGCTGCACAGGGCATTATGAACCGTACCTACGAAGCCATGTTCCCCCTGCTGGGCGTTGCACTGATCTACCTGATCCTTGTTATGCTGTTTACATGGCTGCTGGGCAAGTTTGAGAGGAGGCTGGCACAAAGTGACCGATAAGATTTTGGAAGTACGCGGCCTGACCAAGACCTATGGTGGCGTAAAGAAGCGCGGCGCAAAAAAGGCCGACCCTACGCTGGACGTGCTGAAGGGCATCGACCTTGATATCTACCGCGGCGATGTGGTTTGCCTGATCGGCCCTTCCGGCTGCGGCAAGTCCACCTTTCTGCGCTGCCTGAACCGGCTGGAGACCCCTTCCTCCGGCTCTATCAAGTTTGAGGGCGTCGAGGTGGACGAAGCACACATTGACGCCGTGCGCCAGAAGATGGGCATGGTGTTCCAGCACTTCAACCTGTTCCCCCACCTGACCGTGAAAAAGAACCTTGAGCTGGCACCCAGCCTGCTGAAGCTAAAGGACAAAGAGGCCATCTCTGCCCGTGCAGACGAGCTGCTGGCACGCGTAGGTCTGGCCGATAAGGCCAACGTCTACCCCAAGAGCCTGTCCGGTGGTCAGCAGCAGCGCATTGCCATCGCCCGCGCGCTGGCAATGGACCCGGACGTGATCCTGTTCGACGAGCCCACCAGCGCCCTTGACCCCGAGATGGTGGGCGAGGTGCTGGAGCTGATGAAGGAGCTGGCACACACCGGCATCACCATGCTGGTGGTCACCCACGAAATGGGCTTTGCCCGTGAGGTGTCCAACCGGGTCATCTTCATCGACGATGGCAAGATTCAGGAGGATGAGCCGCCGCAGGAACTGTTCTCGAACCCCAAGCACCCCCGCCTGAAAGCCTTCCTCTCCAAGATGCTGTAATAATATAAAAAATTCAAGCCCAGAAGGTCGGTAGACCTTCCGGGCTTGTTTCATTAAAAATAGCGCTGCGGCTTAAAGCTCTGCCAGAATGGCATCGCCCATGGCGGTGCAGCCAAGGCAGGTGCAGCCATCGCTCATGTTGTCGGCGGTGCGCAGACCCTTGTCCAGCACACGGCTCACAGCGTTCTCAATGGCATCGGCTTCCGCTGCCATGCCAAAGGAGTACCGCAGCATCATGGCAGCAGACAGGATGCAGGCAGTGGGGTTTACGATGTCCTTGCCTGCAATGTCCGGGGCAGAGCCGTGGATGGGCTCGTACAGACCCCGGGTGCCGTCGCCAAGGCTGGAGGACGGGATCATACCGATGGAACCGGTGATCATGGAAGCCTCGTCCGATAGGATGTCGCCGAACATATTCTCGGTGACGATCACGTCGAACTGGGCGGGGTTCTTCACGATCTGCATAGCGCAGTTGTCCACGAACATCTCGCTGTACTCCACGTCCGGGTACTCGGCCTGCAGCCGGTGCATCACAGTGCGCCACAGGCGGCTGGTGTCCAGCACGTTGGCCTTGTCCACGCAGCACAGCTTTTTGCGGCGCTTGCGGGCGGTCTCGAAGCCGATGCGGCCAATGCGCTCGATCTCGTGCTCCGCGTAGGGCATGGTATCCACAGCCTGCTTTTCGCCGTTTTCCAGCGCGTGGGTCTCGTGATTGCCGAAGTACACGCCGCCGATCAGCTCCCGCACGATGATAAAGTCAATGCCCTGTGCCACGATCTCGGGCTTCAGGGGGCTTGCCGGGGCCAGCTGCGGCCAGATCTTGGCCGGGCGGTTGTTGGCGTACAGCCCCATGCCGGCGCGCAGCCGCAGCAGACCCTTTTCCGGCCGCTGTTCTCCGGGCAGCCCCTCCCACTTGGGACCGCCTACCGCGCCCAGCAGCACGCTGTCGGCGGCAAGGCACTTGTCCAGCTCGTGCTGGGGCAGCGGGTCGCCGTATTTATCAATGGCCTCGCCGCCCATGGCGGCAGCGGTGTAGTGGAAAGTATGGCCGTACTTTTCGGCCACCTTATCCAGCACCCGGAGGGTCTGCTTTACGATCTCCGGGCTGGAGCAATCGCCCCAGATGACAGCAATATTTTTTTCCATGAGGTACTCCTTTTATGCTCCAAACACATTTTCACGGATGGGGATGGGGTTATTTCTGGATGGCCTTCATCAGGCCGCCGGCGGAGATGATGTTCTGGATAAAGGGCGGGAAGGGCTCGGCGTGGAACACCTTGCCGTTGGTCTCGTCGGTGATGACGCCGGTATCAAAGTCTACCTGAACGGTGTCCCCTGCCTCGATGGCGTCCACCGCCTCCGGGCATTCCATGATGGGCAGGCCGATGTTGATGCTGTTGCGGTAAAAGATGCGGGCAAAGCTTTTGGCAATGACCACCGCGATGCCGGCGGTCTTGATGCACAGGGGTGCGTGCTCACGGGAAGAGCCGCAGCCAAAGTTCCAGCCGCCCACCATGATATCACCGGGCTGCACCCGGTTCACAAAGTCCTTGTCGATATCCTCCATGCAGTGGCTGGCAAGCTCCTTGGCGTCCTGCGTGTTCAGGTGGCGTGCCGGAATGATGACGTCAGTATCCACGTTATCCGGGTATTTGAAAACAGAACCTCTTGCGTTCATGCTCATGCTCCTTTCGGGTCAGACCGTGCGCGGGTCGGTGATGTAGCCGGTCAGGGCGCTGGCGGCGGCGGTGGCGGGAGAGGCCAGATAGACCTCACTGTCCACATGACCCATGCGTCCCACAAAGTTGCGATTGGTGGTGGAAACGCAGCGCTCGCCCGCTGCCAGAATGCCCATGTAGCCGCCCAGACAGGGGCCGCAGGTGGGGGTGGATACAATGCAGCCCGCATCAATAAAGGCAGTGGTCCAGCCACGCAGGATGCATTCCTTATAGACTGCCATGGTGGCGGGGATGATGATGCCGCGCACGCCCTTGGCGATGTGCTTGCCCTTGAGGATGTTGTAGGCGGCTTCCATGTCCTCTAAGCGGCCGTTGGTGCAGCTGCCGATGACCACCTGATCGATCTTGATGTCCTTGCCCTCGCTGGCCTTGTGGGTATTCTCGGGCAGATGGGGGTAGCTGACGGTGGGCTCCAGTGCGCCGAGGTCGATCTCGATGGTTTTTTCGTACACGGCATCGGGGTCAGCTTCGTAGAACACCGGCGGGCGCTGGCTGCGGCCTGCAAGATAAGCCTTGGTCACCTCGTCCACCGGGAAGATGCCGTTCTTGGCACCGGCCTCAATGGCCATATTGCAGATGCACAGGCGGTCGTCCATGGTCAGGCCAGCCACGCCCGGGCCGGTGAACTCCATAGACTTATACAGTGCGCCGTCCACACCGATCATACCGATGATGTGCAAAATCAGGTCTTTGCCGGATACCCGGGGATTAAATTTGCCGGTAAGCACAAACTTGATGGCAGAGGGCACCTTGAACCATGCCATGCCGGTGGCCATGCCTGCGGCCATGTCGGTAGAACCTACACCGGTGGAGAAAGCACCCAGCGCACCGTAGGTGCAGGTGTGGCTGTCTGCGCCGATCACGCAGTCACCGGCGGTGACGATGCCTTTTTCCGGCAGCAGCGCGTGCTCAATGCCCATCTGGCCTACATCGTAAAAGTTGAGGATATCGTACTTATTGGCAAACTCCCGGCACTGCTTGGACTGGGTAGCGCTCTTGATATCCTTGTTGGGTACAAAGTGATCCAGAACGATGGCGATATGCTCTTTATCAAACACACGGTCGAAACCGGCGCGCTCAAACTCGTTGATGGCCACCGGGGTGGTGATATCGTTGCCCAGCACAATGTCCAACTTTGCGTTGATCAGCTGGCCTGCCTTGACCTCCGGCAGTCCGGCGTGTGCGGCAAGGATCTTCTGCGTCAGGGTCATTCCCATGGTAGTTTTCTCCTTTTTATCGATTGTTGATTGCGCTGACAAGGGCGCGGATACCGGCCACGATGATGTCGGTGTCGGTACCGGCACCCCATGTGACCGTGTTGTCTCCCCAGACAAGCCCCACATAGGAGGCTGCGCGGGAGGTAGAGCCCTCGTCCAAGCTGTGCTCAGAGTAGTTTTCCAGATGGAAGTCCATGCCGGTGGCGCTCTGGATAGCGTTGGCTACGGCATCCAGACGGCCGTTGCCCACTGAGGTGACCACCTTGCGCTGCCCGTTCAGCTCCAGCGTGACTGTGGCGGTAATGCCGTTTACCTGTGCAAAGTGGGCTTCCACCACATTCAGCGGCTTTGCACGGTTGAGGTAGGTATCCTCGAAGATGTGCAGCACCTCGGCGGCGCTCAGCTCCTTGTGGCTGTGGTCGGACACGCTCTTGACCTTATAGCCCAGCGCCTCCCGCATCTTGGGGGGCAGATTGTAGCCGTAGTTCTGTTCCAGCACAAAGCCGATGCCGCCCTTGCCGCTCTGGCTGTTGATGCGGATGACGTCGGCGTCGTAGGTGCGGCCGATGTCGTGGGGATCCACCGGGATGTAGGGGCAGGTCCAGCGGTGCTCGCCGGTCTGCTTGCGGTACGCCATGCCCTTGGCAATGGCGTCCTGATGACTGCCGGAGAAGGCGGCAAACACCAGCTGCCCGGCGTAGGGGGTACGCTCGTAGATATGCATCCGGGTCACCCGCTCGTAGGTGGCGCAGATGGCGGGCATATCCGAGAAGTCCAGCTTGGGGTCTACGCCGTGGCTATACATATTCATCGCCAGCGTTACGGCGTCCACATTGCCGGTGCGCTCGCCGTTGCCGAACAGGCAGCACTCCACACGCTGTGCGCCCGCCAGCACTGCCAGCTCTGCGCAGGCCACGCCGGTGCCGCGGTCGTTGTGGGGGTGAGTGGAGATGATCACGCTGTCACGATACTTCAGGTGCTTGTCGCAGTACTCGATCTGGTTGGCGTACACATGGGGCATGCTCATCTCCACGGTCACCGGCAGGTTGATGATCATGGGGCGCTCCGGGGTGGGCTGCATGATGTCCAGCACAGCGTTGCACACCTCTACGGCGTAGTCCACCTCGGTGCCGGTAAAGCTTTCGGGGCTATACTCAAACAGGAAGTTGCCCTCGTACTCCTCACTGAGCTGCTTGACCAGCTTTGCGCCGTCCACGGCGATCTGCTTGATCTCCTCCTTGGACTTGTGGAACACCTGCTCCCGCTGTGCCACGGAGGTGGAGTTGTAGAAGTGGATCACCGCCCGGGGTGCGCCCTTGACGGCCTCGAAGGTGCGGCGGATGATGTGGTCGCGGCACTGGGTCAGCACCTGCACGGTGACGTCGGCGGGGATCATGTCCTTTTCGATCAGGGTGCGCAGGAACTCGTACTCGGTCTCGCTGGCGGCGGGGAAGCCCACCTCGATCTCCTTGAAGCCGATCTTTACCAGCATCTGGAAGAACTCCAGCTTTTCTGCAAGGCTCATAGGCACGATCAGCGCCTGATTGCCGTCCCGCAGATCCACGCTGCACCATGCGGGAGCCTTTTCAATATGGTCTTTTTTTACCCAGCTGTCATAACCGGCGGGTACCGGGTAGTACCCCGGTGCGTACTTGGTAGCGTCCATCATCCTGTTGTCCTCCTGATGTTGTGGTGCATAAAAATGCACCCCTTCCGTCTGCTCGTTTCACTCGCATCCACCTTCCCCAAGGGGACGGCTTTTCGGAATGCGGTAAAGTTTGCGGTATTGCCCAAAGGCGCCCCCTTGGGGGAGCTGGCATCGCGTAGCGATGCCTGAAGGGGTATTCGCATACAAAAAGGCTCCCGTCTTTCAAGGCGAAAACCTTGAGAGACGAGAGCCTGTAAATTGCTTTTACAGGGCACCCGTGGTACCACTCTCCTTGCTGCACGGTCAGGTACAGCCACTTTGCACGATCGGCCAAAACAGCGAATCGCTGCCCTTGTAACGGTGGGCATCCGTCAGAACCTACTTGTCCGTTCAGTTCTGCCGCTCGGGGGCCAGTATCCGAAGTTCTCTGCACCCGCCTTGCACCACCCGGCGGCTCTCTGCACGCAGAAGAAAGATCGTTTTATCCCTGTCAACGCATTTGCACTTTGTTGAAAGTGAGATAATTTTAGCACGACTGCCAGAAAGTGTCAAGAAGTTTCGTTCAGGATAAAGATGAAAGCATTTCACAATGCCATGGGGTAAATCATGCAAAATTGAGGTCGTTGCTCCCCTGCCCCCTCATCCGGCAAGCCCTTTGCGCACCTATAATATGGTAACTGAGCGGCTTTAGCCCTCTTTGTTAAGAAACTGCTAAGTTTTTGCAAAGTTGCCCTCGCTGCGCTGTTGCTAGGCGGTAAGGTGTGGTATACTGGACGCAGCAAACGGGTGGAAGCCCACTTTATATAGAAGGAGGAACATCCCATGAAAGAAGTCAAGCCATCCAAAAAGCCGCTGGCTATCTACTATGCCATCGTGCTGCTGGTGCTGCTGGTCATCAACCTTGTGGTCATGCCGTGGCTGGCCGAGCGTCAGGTGCAGGAGGTAGACTACGGCACCTTTATGAGCATGACCGAGCAGGAAAACATCGGCAAGGTGGATATCCAGTCCAACCAGATCATTTTTACGGATAAGGACAACAAGCAGATCTACAAGACCGGCCTGATGAACGACCCCGGCCTGACCGAGCGTCTGTACGATGCCGGTGCGCAGTTCTCCAGTGAAATCGTGGAGCAGGGCTCGCCGGTGCTCAGCTTTTTGCTGTGGTTCGTGCTGCCCATCCTGCTGTTCAGCTTCATCGGCAACCAGATGAACAAAAAGCTGATGGAAAAGGCAGGCGGCGGCCCGGGTTCCATGATGTTTGGCGGCGCGGGCAAATCCAACGCAAAGGTGTATGTGCAGTCCACCCACGGCATCCGCTTTGCGGATGTGGCCGGTGAGGACGAAGCCAAGGAGAACCTGCAGGAGATCGTCAATTATCTGCACGACCCCAAGCAGTACGAGGAGATCGGTGCTTCCATGCCCAAGGGCATTCTGCTGGTAGGCCCTCCGGGCACCGGCAAGACCATGCTGGCCAAGGCCGTGGCAGGCGAATCCAACGTTCCCTTCTTTTCCATCTCCGGTTCGGAGTTCGTGGAGATGTTCGTGGGCATGGGTGCCTCCAAGGTGCGCGACCTGTTCAAGCAGGCCAAGGAAAAAGCACCCTGCATCGTGTTTATCGACGAGATCGACGCCATTGGTCAAAAGCGCAACAGCGGCCAGTTTGGCGGCAACGACGAGCGCGAGCAGACTTTGAACCAACTGCTTACCGAGATGGACGGCTTTGAGGGCAACACCGGCGTCATCATTCTGGCAGCCACCAACCGCCCGGACTCCCTTGACCCTGCCCTGACCCGTCCCGGCCGGTTCGACCGCCGTGTGCCCGTGGAGCTGCCCGATTTGAAGGGCCGCGAGGAGATCTTGAAGGTACACGCCAAAAAGGTGAAGATCGCCCCGGGTGTGGACTTCAACACCGTGGCACGCATGGCCTCCGGTGCCTCCGGCGCAGAACTTGCCAACATTGTAAATGAAGCCGCTCTGCGTGCCGTGCGGGCAGGGCGCAAGAGCGTGACGCAGTCTGACCTTGAGGAGAGCATCGAGGTGGTCATTGCCGGCTACCAGAAGAAGAACTCCATCCTGACCGACCATGAAAAGTGCATCGTTGCCTACCACGAGATCGGCCATGCCCTTGTGGCAGCCAAGCAGTCCAACTCTGCACCGGTGCAGAAGATCACCATCATCCCCCGCACCTCCGGTGCACTGGGCTACACCATGCAGGTGGACGAGGGCAACCACTACCTGATGAACAAGGCCGAGCTGGAAAATAAGATTGCCACCCTGACCGGCGGCCGCGCCGCCGAGGAGGTAGCCTTTAACTCCATCACCACCGGCGCGTCTAACGATATCGAGCAGGCCACCAAGCTTGCCCGCGCCATGCTCACCCGCTACGGCATGAGCGACGAGTTCGACATGGTGGCGC
>ERZ772861.1726-NODE-1726-length-16789-cov-5.707661_pt1 | contig 16789 bp, 20 predicted proteins | sample MGYA00512135_ERZ772861 | MGnify/ENA primary metagenome ERZ772861 (study PRJEB29015, sample SAMEA2737700) | human gut metagenome | biome: human gut; feature: human-associated habitat; material: faeces | place: China | collected 2012 ...
GCTTCGCGTTCGCTCAGCAGCTCCCCCAAAGGGGGCGCCGAGGGCGCTTCGCACCGTGAGGCGTGTGCATTCAACCGCGTGCTTGTAAAAGGGTGTGGCTTAGTCCACCCCGGCGATGAATGCATCGGGGTGGTCTTTGACCCACTGGTGCATCTGGCTGACGGGGACGGGAGCGGTAATCACGCCGGTGCTCCAATCCTCCTGGATGCTGCCTTCCCAATCGCCGCGGACATAATAGCGGTGTGCCTCCTGATTGTCGGCTGCCTGGGGAGCGCCATAGGGGGCATAGAAGCTCTTGCCCTGGGTCACGTCCACCAGATCCTGCACCACATTGTATGCGGTGGGGTAGCGGCCTGCGCCCTGCCCATAGAAGCTCATGCGCTCGCTGGTCTGCCCGATGAAGGTAATGAGATTGTAGTTCAGCGGGACGGCACCCTCGGGGCTGCCTGCGGCTACCAGGGTGGGCTGGACATAGGCACTGAAGCCATCCTCCGTCCGTTTGGCGGTGGAAATCAGCTTGCACACCTTGCCATGAGCCTTGAAGCAATCCACATCGGCGGCGCTGATGTTCCGAATGCCGGAAACGGGAACGGTGGTCTTGTCCAGGGAGATACCAAAGGCAACGTTGGCAGAGAGAATCACCTTGTGCCAGGTGTCGATGCCGTCCACATCGGTGGCGGGGTTCGCTTCTGCATAGCCCAGCTTCTGCGCCTGTTTCAGCGCTTCGTCATAGCCAAGACCCAGGCGGGTCATGTTGTCGAGGATATAGTTGCAGGTGCCGTTCATGATGCCACCTACCTGATTGATTGTCTGGACGCGGCGGGCGCGCTCCAGCTCCGACAGCCAGCCGATGCCGCCGCCCACCGCTGCGGTGCAGCGCAGGGATACGCCCTTTTGGGCAGCCAGGGGAATCAGCTCATCATAGAAGGTGCAGACCATGGCCTTGTTGGAGGAGACGACGTTTTTCCCGGCTTCCAGTGCGGCGCGGGCAAAATCATAGCTGGGATGCAGGCCGCCCATGGCTTCCACAACGGTGTCGATTTCCGGGTCATTCAGGATTTCAGAGAAGTCTTTTACCGTCTGGGCATCAGGGAGCTGAATGTCCTCTAAGCAGAGAATTTTTTTAACCTTCATGTCGGGTCGCTGCCGGACAATTTCGTAAACGCCCCGGCCAACCACGCCGAAGCCGCACAGTCCAATATTCATTTTTATCCCTCCAAATTATTCAATCTGCACTTGAAAGCGGGGGGAAACGCCCACCGCTTTTTGTATGCGTCACAAAAACAAACATCCTCCCTAAAAGGTACTTGCTTTTTGTTTTGGTTCAGTATATCATATAGATTATCAGATTTCAACTGCAACAAAATTCAAATGATTTCCTTGCATATCATCTATTTTTGTACAATTAGTTGCAATAAAGGAGGACACTATGCGCTACCACTCCACAAGAAACGACCAAAATTTTGTTGACAGTGCCGAGGCGGTATTGGAGGGACTTGCACCGGACGGCGGGCTGTATATGCCCCAGCAGATTCCGGCGCTGGACTGGAAGCAGCTGCTCAAGGGAAGCAGCCAGGAAATCTCCTGTGCCATCCTCTCTGCGCTGCTGCCGGACATCCCCAATATGCCCCGGCTGGTTGCCAACGCCTACACCGGAAAATTTGAAACCGAGGATTTGACCCCCAGCGTTTCCGTGGGAGACAGCACGGTGCTGGAGCTGTTCCGGGGGCCCACCTCCGCGTTTAAGGATGTGGCGCTATCCATGCTGCCCCAGCTGCTCACCGCTGCCAAACGGGAAAAGGGGGTAGCGGAGGACATCATGATTCTCACCGCTACCTCCGGCGACACCGGCAAGGCTGCCCTGGTGGGCTTCCGGGATGTACCCGGGGTGCGCATTTGTGTGTTCTATCCCCATGGGGGCGTGAGCCAGGTGCAGCGGGCGCAGATGGTCACCCAGGAGGGGAGCAACGTGGCGGTGTGCGCCGTCCGGGGCAATTTTGACGATGCCCAGACCGGTGTGAAGCAGATTTTCACTGCGTTCCAGGGGAAAAAGCTCCCCTTCCGCCTGTCCAGCGCCAACTCCATCAACATCGGACGGCTGGCTCCCCAGGTGATGTATTATTTCCGTGCCTACAAGGATTTGCTGGCGGCGGGGAAAATCAAATTGGGGGACAAGGTGAATTTCTCCGTTCCCACCGGCAATTTCGGTGACATTCTGGCGGGCTACCTGGCAAAGAAAATGGGACTGCCGGTTGGCACTCTCATCTGCGCCTCCAATGCCAACAATGTGCTTACTGACTTCATCCGTACCGGCACCTATGACCGGCGGCGGCCACTGCTGAAAACCACTTCTCCCTCCATGGACATCCTGGTGTCCTCCAATTTGGAGCGGCTGTTATATCTGCTGTCCGGCGACACCAAGCTGGTTGCCTCCCTCATGAAGCAGCTGAAAGAGGAAGGGGCTTACACCGTGCCGGATGCCCTGAAGGCTGCCATCCAGAAGGAATTTTGGGCAGCATATTGCGACGATGCCCGGGCTGCGGAAATTATCGGCAGGGTGTACCGGGAGCAGCACTATCTGTGCGACCCCCACACCGCTTCCGGCTTTGCCGCCGCAGAAGATTACCGCAATGAGACCGGCGACCTGACCCCCATGGTCATTCTCTCCACCGCTTCCCCCTATAAGTTCCCGGCGGCTGTCCTCAGCGCCATTGGCGGGGACACCGGCGGCGATGAATTTGAGCAGATGGAGCGCTTGCAGCAGATGACCGGCGTTCCCATTCCCGCACCCCTGGCATCCCTCAAGGGGAAGAAGGAGCTGCACACCGATGTGATAGAGAAAGAAGCCATGAGCACCTATGTGCTGGGGCTGTGAGGAAAGAGAGAAAATGAATCAAGTAACCATCCGTGTTCCTGCCACCACGGCAAACCTGGGCCCGGGCTTTGATGCCTTCGGCTGCGCCCTGAGCCTGTACACCGACGTAACCTTCCAGGAGACGGAGGAGGTGGGGCTGGAAATTACCGGCTGTGACGAAGAATTTACCGGGCCGGACAACATGGCCTACGCCTCGTATTGCGCTGTGCTGGCCTCCCTCAACGAGCCGGTGAAGGGAGTGAAAATCCATATCGATGCTCATATCCCGGTGTGCCGGGGCCTTGGCTCCTCCGCTGCCCTGCTGGTGGCGGGTGCCATGGGTGCCAATGTGCTGCGGGGCAATCGCCTGAGTACCCAGGGCCTGCTGAACATCACCAACGCCATGGAGGGACACCCGGACAATCTGGCACCTGCCTTCTATGGCGGCTTGACCGCCTCCATGGTAGACAACGGCCTGCCGGTGACGGTGAACTTCCCCCTGCATCCCGGCTGGGAGTTTCTGGCGCTGATTCCGGATTTCAACCTGCCCACCAGCCTTGCCCGCAGCGTGCTGCCGGAGCAGGTCAGCCGTGCCGATGCCATTTATAATATCTCCCACGGTGCCATGGTGCTCAAGGCGCTGGAACTGGGAGACGAAAAGCTGCTGCGCAACGGAATGCAGGACAGGCTTCACCAGAAGTACCGCCGAAAATTGATTCCTGACTATGATAAGATTGAAGCTCTGGTGCGCACCACCGGCGCTGCCTTCTGCCTCAGCGGTGCCGGCCCCACCCTGCTGTGCATCACCCGGAACCCGGGGCTGGAAGAAAAGCTGGCGAAAAAGCTGGATGCCATTACCCAGCACCAGTGGCAGATGCTGCCCCTTCATGTGGAATTCCAGGGAGCGCATATTGTGTAAAAAAACAGCGGTCTGCATGGAAAACCATGCAGACCGCAATTTTTATTGCCTCTTTGCCAGGGTATAGTCATCCCCCTGCCGGTAATAGGGACAGTGCTGGCTTTGGGAGGTGGAAATCCGGTACACTTCGTCCTGGTCCAAATCCATCATGCAGTAGTAGCAGTCGTACTCCTCGTCGTAGTCGTAATACCAGCAGGTATCGCACTCGTTGGATTCCATGGCTTATTCCTCCCAGATTTTGAAAGAGAAATTCCCGTCTTCGTAGAGAATGCAGCTGTGACTGCCGTCCTTGGGGATGGACACGCTGCCGGGGTTCAGGCAGCGAACGCCGTCAATCACCTGGTCGAATTTTACATGGGTGTGCCCGTAGAGGAACACGCTTCCAGCGGGCAGGGGGGGCAGCGCCTGGGGATTCTGGTGATGGCCGTGGGACAGATGGAACAGCTTGCCGTCCACCAGCAGCTGAGAATAGTCGGCAAGGCAGGGGAAGGGAAGCACCATCTGATCCACCTCGGCTTCGCAGTTGCCCCGAACGGCAATGATGCGCTCCTTCAGCCCGGACAGCATGGGAATCACCTGCTTGGGGGCGTAGTCCCGGGGCAAATCGTTGCGGGGTCCGTGATACAGCAAGTCACCCAGGAGAATTACCCGGTCGGGCTGCTCCTGCTGAATGAAGTCCATCAGCTTTTGGCACCAATAGGCGCTGCCGTGGATATCCGATGCAATGATAAGTTTCATAATAATTCTCCTGAAAAGATGGTTAATATTTGTTCATACACTCAGCAGTAGAAGGTGGCAGAACCGAAATACTGCGTCCATTTTTGAATTACTTCTGCGCTGCGTGCTTCAATAATCATCATGATATTTCGTAGTGTTCTCGCAGGAATTTTGGAGTTGTTGTGGCACAGAAGACAGCCACCGCGGGAAGAAATCCAGATTTTTGTGGCATTGGCACTGGGCGCACCTTGGGAAACGTGGAGATGAACAGGTTCCAGAGGTTCGTTTTCATTTGACCAGAAGTAAACCCAGTAGGAGCCAATCTTAAAGACCTGCGGCATTGTCAAATCCTCCCTCTTGAGAGAATTGCAGAATCAAATGTGCAGTTGAACGAATGACTTCCTCATACCGCACCAAATCTTCTTTTGAAAATCCAAAAACATCCTTCCATTCATAGCCGGGGAGGATGCAGGTGGCATAGTGAAAGCAGTCTTTTTCATCGGGCTTTTCAACGTACACTTTCACGGTATTGTCGGGCCGCATTTCGGAATGTACAATTTCCGTAGCATCGTCCAGTGTCAAAAACGGGTACATCATCACAAATTCCTCCTGGATGAAAAATGGGAAAACAGGAACATCAGAGCGTGTTTAAGTAGCTTTCCGCGTCAAAGGGTTTTAGCTTTTCGTCCTTGCGCAGATAAAGCGGGTGGTGGGGGTGTCCCTTCTTGCTGATGGCACCGGCGCAGTACCATTGTGCGCCGTATTCGCTGCCGATGGCAAGCATATCTGCCAGACACTGGGGCAAATACTTCCTTTTTTCAATGATGCTGCCCCAGGCAGCCCAGATGGCAGGGCGCTGGCTGATGGACAGCACATAGCGGAAGGCCTTCATGTTTTCGGCATGGAGCAGGGGATTCATGGTTTTCTCCATGGCATCGGGATTGGTGGCACGCTGGGCATAGACATTGAACATGATGAAGCTGTCATAGCCGTTGCCCAGGGCGATTCGCTCCACGGATTTCAGGGTGTTGTCCAGGGCGTTGGGCTTTGCGGTGGAGGGGTTGATGCCAATGCAGATGAGGGGATTGCTGCCCCGGGTGCCCAGAATGTACCGGTAGTCGCAGTAAAAATTGGGGGCATAGAGCCACTTCTGAATGTCATATTCGTCGCTGGGGGTGTTGGCAGCTTCCAGCGCCTGCTGGAAGGTGACCAGCTCCAAAAGGGCGGTATCGCCGGAGGGAATGTGCATCAGGCTTCCTCCTCGTGGGGGAACCACCAGCTCTTGCTGGGGTCATAGAAGCTGCAATCCTCCATTTTATGCCCGGTCTGCATACACCAGGCGGCAAAGGCGGTGTCCATAAAGGGGTACACCCCGTCCATGGTGGATTGCAGGGACAGCGAGGAGCCATCCTCCAGCCCCAGCTCAATGACGATGCTGCCGCCGGTGACCACATAGAGCTTCTGGCTCACAATTTCCCCGAAGCGATGCTCCTGGGATTTGCGCCCGAAGCGGCACAGCAAAAAGCTTTCGCCGTCATAAAAAATGCCGAAGCTGAGATAGTGAACCGCCAGCCCCAGCCCCATGAGCAGCACAATGCTGCCGGCGTAGGTGAATAGCTTCTCGTTGGTGGTGCCAGCGACGATGCCCAAAATGCCCAGCACGGACAAAATCACGCCGAACACGCCATAGCGCTTGTTGGCACGGACAGCCATGCCGGAGCGCTGCTGTGCCTTGCTGCGAAACAGCTTTGTGAATGCCCGGTCCACCAGCCAGCACAGGAAAAACACCAGCCCGGCGACCACAAAAATAGAAACTGCTTCCATTGTTACTCCTTTATGCCCAGAGGACGGTATCCACAGGAATGTCAAATTCCTCGGTATCCAAATGCGCCTGCATCTGGAATTCATAGCACAGCGCCAGGGTGGGGTGATGGGGCTCTTTTGCCAGGAACTTGTCATAGAACCCGCCGCCGTAGCCAATCCGATGCCCCTGGGGGTCGAAGGCCAGCCCCGGCATCAGCACCAGTGCCTGCTTATCCTCTGCCACCGGTGCATCTGCAATGGGCTCGGGAATCCCGGCATATCCCTTGGATACCTGGGTCAAATCTTCCAGATAGATAAACCGCATTTCCTCCCCATACACCTTGGGAACAGCCACCCGCTTCCCTTCGTCCAGCGCCCGCTGGAGCATGGGGACGGTGCGTACCTCCTGATTGTAGGGCAGATACCCATAGATGGTGCTTGCCGCCTGATAGGCAGGGGTATTATAAAATTTTTCTGCCAGGGCATTGCTGCGTTCCACGATTTCTTCTTCGGTCATGGCACGCTTGCGTTCCCGGATGGTGCGGCGCAGCTCCTGCTTATTCATGGTCTTCTTCCTCCTTTGCGTCCTGAGCTTCCTCCTTGGGATGCTGGAACATCCGGAACCACAGGAAAATGGCAATCTGCCCGGGGATGCCCAGCAGCAGAATCTGCCAAGCGTTAAAAGAAAGCAGGGCAAAAGCGGTGGTGTAAATGCTCACGAGACTTCCCCACACAATAGCAGAAATCAGCGCCTTATTCCAGCGATAGTCGTGCCAGGCGGAGCGCAGGCTCAGAAGCACAATGGCATTGGCGGGAACGGCGTAAAGGAAGGGCAGAAAGACATGGGAAATGTCCAGGATGGACATCACCACAAAGGCCAGCAGCGCCACAAACCATACCAGGGTGGTGGACAGCGCCAGAATGATGTTTTTGTTGGCGGTGCGTTTCAGCGCCTTTTCGGATACCTTATTCATGGCTCGCTCAATGGAGCCGATGTCCTCCGGCAGGGCGTTCACATCCCTCAGCAGGTCATCCACCTTCACGCCGAAAAGAGTGGCAATCTGCATCAGGGTCAGCACGTCGGGGATGGAGTCACCTCGCTCCCATTTGGAAACCGCTTTGTCGGAATAGTTTAATTTTTCAGCCAGCCCAACCTGGGTCAGCCCGGCCTGCTTGCGGTAGTATGCAATATTGGCCCCGATACGAGCCTTTACCTGTTCGTCTTCCATGGTTTTCCTCCAAGCTATAATCTATTTTAGGTTATCACAAAACAGAGGAAAAAGCAAGGATTGGAAAACGTTAAAATGCGTTTCAGCGGCAGGGGACGTGGCAAAGCCGGTTAGTCCTCCAGCTGCGTCCAATCCAGGGCAGTGACGATACTGGCATCATCGGTGGGGGAAAAACTGACAAGCAAGCGGCCGGAGAGAGTGTCCTGAAAATCATCCGGCAAAAGAACGGTGACCTCCTGTCCCGCTTCAAAACTGCCTGTGCCCGGCTCCTCTACCTGGCAGCGAAGGATATTTCCCTCCTGCTTCACCACCAGTACGGTCATTTCGGGGACGAAGATGCGCTTGCTCACAGCACCGCTCATCATGGCAGACAGTTCGGTATCCGCGCCGTAAGCAGCAATTTCAGCATCTTGTGCGGCGGTCAGCTCCACCGTTTCCTTTTGGCTGTTCAAACTCCAAACCCCTGCCAGCACCGCTGCCAGACAGGCCGCAGCGGCAAAGCCCTGCCAGTGAATGCGGTTTCGCTTTGGGGCGGCTTCGGCATCCTCAATATATTTTTCATCCACGAAGCTCATGGCTTCCAGCATCTGTTTTCCGTTCATGGGCGGATTCCCTCCTTTTCGAGAAATGAACGCAGGGCGTTTCGGGTGCGCATCAATTTGGTTTTGACGTTGCTTTCCCCCAGGTGGAATCGCTGGGCAATTTCGGCAATGCTCTCTGCATACCAATAGCGGCGCATGAAAATTTGCCGGTTTTCCGGGCTGAGCGTGCCCAGAAATTCGTTGAGCAGCGCTCCCAGCTCCTGGGACCGTATCTGCATTTCCCGGCTCAGGTCTGGGATGCAGTTTTCCATTTCGTCCGACAACTCCACCACCTCTGCCTTGCGCTTGGCAGCGTTGTTCCAGTCCAGCTTTCCCATGGCAAGGAAGCGGCAGATTTTTGCCAGATAGGCATAGAAAAAGGTGGGCTTGGTGGGCGGGATATTCTCCCACGCCTTCATGTAGGTATCGCTGACGCTTTCCTCGGCATCCTCCCGGTTCCACAGAAGCCGGTAAGATAGATTGTATAGCTTGCCGCCATAGGCAAGCTCCGTTTGCCGGATGGCATCCTCATCCCGGCGGAAATAGAGGGCGATGATTTCGTCATCCTTCATAGTGGCACCTCCGATTGTTACCCTCACTCTGATAGTGGGTTTCTTTGTTGGTTTGGTTACAGGGACGTGTGTAAAAACGAGCGGGTATTAAAAAGGGGGGCACCTTATAAAAGATGCCCCCACAGGTTTATTTTTCCAGAATCACCGGGCAGCTGACGCTGACGGCTTGCTTCATATAAGCGGCAGCCTCCTCCGGGCGGAGCTTCTGCTGCTCGCCGGTGAGCATATTCTTCACAGAACACATTCCCTCGGCAATCTCGTCCTCGCCCAGCAGCACTGCAAAGGGCACGCCCAGCTTGTTGGCATAGGCCATCTTCTGCTTGAATTTCTTCTGCTCGCCATACAGCTGCACCCGCAGACCGGCGCTGCGCAGCGTCTCTGCCAGGGCAATGGCGGGGGCGGCGCTTTCGGTCATGGGCAGCACCAGCGCATCGGCGGGGGCGCTGGGCAGCTGGGGATTCAGCAGACCCTGCTCGTCCAGCACATAGAACAGCCGGGTCAGACCGATGGAGATGCCCACACCGGGCAGACTCTTTTCAATGTAGTAGCCAGCCAGATTGTCATAGCGTCCGCCGGAGCAGACGGAGCCAATCTCCGGGTGATCCAGCAGGGTGGTCTCATACACCGTGCCGGTGTAGTAGTCCAGGCCACGGGCAATGGTCAGGTCAACGGCAAAATTCTCCTCCGGCACACCGAAGGCGGACAGGTTGGCAGTGACGGTTTTCAGCTCCATCAGACCCAGATCGAACAGCTCGTTTCTGCCGGTGTAGCCCTCCAGCGCGGCAATCACCTGGGCGTTGGTGCCCCGGATGGCGATGAAGGTAAGGATTTCTGTTGCCTGTTCTTCGGTCAGACAGCAGTCCTCCATGAGGATGATCTTCACCTTGTCAGCGCCGATTTTGTCCAGCTTGTCCACGGTGCGCATGATGTCGCCGGACTGCTGGCTCAGACCCAGCATATCATAGAATCCGCTGAGAATCTTGCGGTTGTTCACCCGAATCTGGAACCGGGTCAGGCCAAAGCCCCGGAAAACCTTGTAGATAATGGCGGGAATTTCTGCCTCGTTGAGAATGTCCAGCTTGCCGTCGCCGATGATGTCGATGTCCGCCTGGTAAAATTCGCGGAAGCGGCCCCGCTGTGCCCGCTCGCCCCGGTAGACCTTGCTAATCTGGTAGCGGCGGAAGGGGAATGCCAGCTCGTTATAGTGCAGCGCCACATATTTTGCCAGAGGCACCGTCAGGTCGAACCGCAGCGCCAGGTCGCTGTCGCCTTTCTGAAAGCGGTAAATCTGCTTTTCGGTTTCGCCGCCGCCCTTGGCAAGCAGAATCTGGGCATCCTCGATGGCGGGGGTGTCCAGGGGGGCAAAACCATAGGAGGCATAGGTGCGGCGGAGAATGTCCACCATGGTTTCAAAACGAATCTGCTTGTCGGGCAGCAGCTCCATGAAGCCGGACAGGGTCCGGGGTTTGATAATTTCCATAGGTATTTCCTTTCTAAAGTGAAAATCCGCCCGCCGGAAAGGGTGGGCGGAATATGTGACGGCAGGTTAGAAGCGGGTTTTGGTGTGCAGCATTTCGCGCCAGTCCAAGTCGCCTCGCTGCAAGCCCATAATGAACATTTCGGCGCTGGCCAGATTGGTGGCGATGGGCACATTCTGCTTGTCGCAGTGGCGGATGGTTTCAATCATCTGGCTGTCATCCCAGGGGTCGGTGGTGTTGGGGTCGGTGAACAGCAGCACCAGGTCGATTTCGTTATAAGCAATGCGGGCGTTGATCTGCTGGTGACCGCCCTGCTTATGGGAAAGCAGCAGGGTGATGGGCAGACCGGTATTGTCGGCAATCAGGCGACCGGTGGTGGCGGTGGCAAACAGCTTGTGCTTCATCAGCACGCTTTTATAGGCGGTACAGAACTGAACCATCAATTCCTTCTTTTTATCGTGCGCCAGAAACGCGATATTCACAGCAGTCACTCCTTTGTATAGTTCAAAAAAATCTTAGCGCCAGGGAATGGGCTTATGGTAGCCTTGCAGCCGGGCGGCAATGCGGCGGAAGTCACGGGTGGCTTCGCATCGGCTGGCATATTTCAGCAGGGGCAGGCCGAAGGCTGCGGCCAGAGTTACATGACAGTCCTCCAGAACAATGCCCAGCAATGGCAGACCGGCGGTGTCCATCACGTCGTCGATGGTCAGGCGCACGGTGGAGAGCAAATCCTTGTCTACCCGGTTGACAATTAGTTTTGCATTGGTTTTTCCGGCCAACTCCAGCAGTTCCCCCACCCGGGCGGCATCCCGCACGGCAGCCGGACCGGCACCGGTGACCACCAGAAAGGAATCGGCGGCGGCACAGACCAGCCGGAAGCCGGCATCTACACCGGCAGGGGCATCCAGAAAGATATAGTCGAAGCGCTCCCGTGCCCGCTGGAACAGGGCAATGAAAGATTCGGTATTGATGTCCTCGGGGCTGCGGTTCATGGGGGCGGTGAGGAAGGAAAGGTTATCATAGATGGGATGATGGGGGGCGTTTTCCAGCTCATAGCCAAACTCGCTGACATCCAGGAAGGAGAGCCCGCCGCAGTCGGACATCCCAAGGGAAATATCCAGATTTCGCAGACCCACATCGCAGTCCACGCACAGAACCCGCTTGCCGGACTCAGCCAGTGCCGTGGCAATTCCGGCGCAGACAGAGGTTTTCCCGGTGCCGCCCTTGCCGGACACAACCGCAATCAATTCACCCAAACCAGCCGTGCCTCCCCAAAGTTTTCTCCATTATAAAGCAAAACGGCGTAAAAATCAATAGGGAAGTCCGGGACGAAAAAGGGAATTTCATTACAATTCACGAATCGGGGTGATGCGGTTCTGCGTCTCCCGGCAACACCCCCAAAAGGGGCGGCGTACTCCGCCGAACCTTGGCGAAGGCGCAAGGAAAAATCATATTCCTGTAAAAAAGGGGTTGCGCCGGGATGGAAACTGAGCTATAATTTAGTTGTAAAAAAATGGGCGTATGCCCTGAGATAATGGAGGATGATTCCCATGTTTACTTCTATGATTGAAACACTGAAGGCGAATCCCCGCAAAATCGTCTTTACCGAGGGCACCGATGCCCGTATTCTGGAGGCTACCTCCCGTCTGGTAGAGGGCGGCTTCCTGACCCCTGTGCTGGTTGGCAATGTAGAGGCCGTCAAGGCCGCTGCTGCCAAGGGCGGCTTCAACATCCAGGGTGTCGAGATTCTCGACCCCGCTACCTACGAGGGCATGGACGAGATGGTGGAAACCATGGTCGCTCTGCGTAAGGGCAAGATGAGCGCCGACGAGTGCCGTGCCGCTCTGAGCAAGGGCAACTATTTCGGCACCATGCTGGTCAAGCAGGGCAAGGTGAACTGCCTGCTGGGCGGCGCTACCTACTCCACTGCCGATACCGTCCGTCCCGCACTCCAGCTGGTGAAGACCAAGCCCGGCGCACACCTGGTTTCTTCCTGCTTCATCATGGTGCGCGGTGAGGAGCGCCTGGCCATGGGCGACTGCGCCATCAACATCAGCTATGAGGACTCCGTGGACAAGGAGGGCAACGTGGTTCTGTCCGCTGCTCAGAAGCTGGCAGAGGTTGCCATTGAGACGGCCAAGACTGCCAAGGTCTTTGGCATCGACCCCAAGGTTGCCATGCTGAGCTTCTCCACCAACGGCTCCGGCAAGGGCGGCACGGTGAAGCTGAGCCACGATGCAACTGCCATTGCCAAGGAAATGGCTCCCGAGCTGGCAATCGACGGCGAGATGCAGTTTGACGCTGCCGTTGCTCCCGAGGTGGGTCAGCTGAAGTTCCCCGGCTCCAAGGTGGCTGGCTATGCCAATACCTTCATCTTCCCCTGCATCGAGGCCGGCAACATCGGCTATAAGATTGCCCAGCGCCTGGGCGGCTTTGAAGGCTACGGCCCCATCCTGCAGGGTCTGGCTGCTCCCATCAACGACCTGTCCCGTGGCTGCAATGCCGACGAGGTCTACAAGATGGCTATCATCACCGCCGCAATGGCCTAATCCGAAAAAAGTTTATATTGCAAAAGCCCATGACCTGTCAAAAGGCCATGGGCTTTTTCATAGCTCGTCGCCAATCACAGGGAGTGCCAACCTGACGACCCGAAACTCTAGCAATCGAGTGGTTCTTTGAATGGTTTTTGCTAAATGCTTCTGAGTTCTTGGCTTCCCCCGGGGGGAAGCTGGATTTTTTGTCAATCGGCACTTCGGAACCGATTGGCAAAAAAGACTGATGAGGGGCGGCGAGCGCTTAAAATCTCCACAGCAGTACGTTGAATGGTGTAATCTGGAACATATGCCACTCATCCAGCTACATTCTTTGACCAACCTGTCGCCACCCCTCATCAGTCACGACAAAATATCGGTTCCGAAGTGCCGATATTTCATCGTGACAGCTTCCCCCCGGGGGAAGCCAAGGCGGCTGCGCCGCTCGGGTCGCCAAATTGGCGACCCCTACAGAGGGCGTGTGCCGCTCAACCGGGATGCCAATATCAATCCCACGGTTTTCTCCACCTGCCGTCACCGGGCGGGTTAGGGCACCAACATATCGGTACAAGCCCTGTGCGCCGCCAAAAAAGCGGCGGGAAATCCGCCGCTTCTGGGAAGTGATTACATGGCAGCTGCGGCCTTCAGCGGCCGGATGGGAGCCAGGGTAGAGATGGCGTGTTTGTAAATCATCTGCTGCCGCCCGTCCGTCACCAGCACCACCACAAAGCTGTCAAATCCCGTGATGATGCCCCGCAGTTGGAATCCGTTCATCAAGAACAGCGTCACCGGGACCTTGTCCCGGCGCACTTCCTTCAAAATGGCATCCTGCAAATTCACTTGTTCCGTCATATGTATACCCTCTTTCTTGTTGGTATCCATATGCTACCACAGCCTAGGTGTCGTTTTCCTGCAAAACCTGTCGCGCCTGCCGGAGAATTTCCTCGCTCCCCTCCCCCGGTTTGCGCAGCAGCCAATGCATCTGTTTGTTCCGCCGGAACCAGGTCAGCTGGCGCTTGGCATAATGGCGACTGGACAGGCGCACCTGGTCAGCCGCCTCCAGAATGGTGCCTGCGCCCTCCAGAGCGGCGGTGAACTCCTTGTAGCCGATGGCCTGCATGGCGGTGCATTTTTCCGGGATACCGGATGACAGCAATCCCTGAATTTCCGCCACCAGTCCCATTTCCAGCATCACATCCACCCGCCGGTCAATCCGGCTGTATAGTTCCGCCCGCTGCTCAAAATCCAACCCCAGCCAGATGGGGGAAAACCGGGGCGGCACAGACTGGGTGCGGCGGTTGTGGGCGGTGATGGTCTCACCGGTTTCCAGGTACACCTCCAGCGCCCGAATGATGCGCTTGCGGTCGGATAGGTGCAGCCGCTCTGCCGCTTCCGGGTCAATCTCCCGGAGCCGTTGCAGCAGTGCTTCCATGCCTGCCCGGTCTGCCTCTGCTTCCAGCCGTTCCCGCACACCGGTGGAGGGGAAGGGGGCAAAATCGTTGCCCCGAATGAGGCTATCCATATATAGCCCGGTGCCTCCGGCAATAATGGCAGTCTTCCCCCGGGCGAGGATGTCCTCCACAACTGCCGTGGCTTCCCGGCAGTAGCGGCTGACGGAATAATCCTCCCATGGCTCTGCCACATCAATCATATGGTGGGGGATGCCCTGCCGCTCCTCCGGGGTGGGCTTGGCGGTGCCGATGTCCATGCGCTTATACACCTGCATGGAGTCGCAGGACACCACCTCGCCGTTATATTCCTTTGCCAGCTCCACCGCCAGCGCGGTCTTGCCGGAAGCCGTAGGGCCGGCAATGCAAATGATTTGGTTCATATGCGCTCCTTACGTCCGCTTGAACTGCTTTTCCACCTGCTTTTTGCTGAGGCTCACGCAGATGGGGCGGCCATGGGGACAGTATTTCAGTTCCTCCCGCTCCATAACGGTCTTTGCAATGGCATATAGCTCCTGCTCATCCGTCACCCAGCCGGCCTTGATGGCAGCCTTGCAGGCCACCGTATGCAGCAGCTCATCCCGCACGGTGTCCTTCTGCTCCCGGCGGCCATTGAGCAGGTCAGCGGCCAGGCTCTCCACCGCCTCGGCGGCAGCGTCCGGGGACAAATCCATGGGAATCTGCCGCAGCAGCAGGGTGCTGTCGCCAAATTCTTCCAGCTGGAAGCCCAGCTCCTCCATCATGGTCATATTGCTGAGCAGCTCTCCCGCCGCCGCGGGGGTCAGCCGCACCGTCAGGGGGGACAGCAGGGCTTGGCCGGAAATGGCCTCCTGATTGGCCTTGAGTTTGTCAAAAAGAATCCGCTCGTGGGCGGCGTGTTTGTCAATGAGGAAGGCGTTCTCCCCCTGCTCCACCAGGATATAGGTGCGGTACAGCTCCCCCACCAAACGCCAGTCCGGCACGCTGGGCATATCCAATTTCTGCTGGACGTTTTCCGGCTGTTCCGGCTTCACGGGAGGCACCGGAATCTCCTGCGCTTTGGGCATTTCCGGCTCTGCCGGAAGCGGGGGCAGAAAGCCTATTCTCTCCTCCTCCGGCTGGGATTTTGCAGGACGGGGCGGAACCGGAATCGGCTCTCCCGGAATCACCACCGCGCTGTGGAGCGCCGTCTTGTCCGGCATGGCCTTGACAATTTTCTCCACTGCCGCCTGTGCTGCCTGGGGCTTGGGCTGGGGGGCATCCTTGACGGCCGCAGAGAAGCTCTTGTACTCCTCCGGGGTCATGGTGCGGAAGAAATTCTGCTTGGGCACTGCCGCCTGACGGGGCTGCACCGGTTGCGGCGCGGATGCAGCTTGCTTTGCAAACTGCACCTGGGGGCGGTCGGGGGTTTTGTTCAGCGCCGCCAGCACGCCATAGTGAACGCAGTCAAACACCGCCTTCTCGTTGAGGAATTTCACTTCCGTCTTTGCCGGATGGACGTTGACATCCACCGCATCGGGCGGAAGCTGTAGGTGCAGCACACCGGCGGGGAATTTTCCCACCATCAGCTGGTTGCGGTAGGCTTCCTCCAGCGCGGAAATCAGGAGTTTCGATTTCACTGGACGGTCGTTGACAAAAAAGGTTTGAAAATTCCGGCTGGGGCGGCTGTCAGTGGGCTTCGTGACATAGCCGGTAAGCCGGTAGCTGTCCCAATGACTTTCCACCTGGGTCATCCCCGCAAATTCCCGGCCATACACGCAGTAGACCGCCGTTTGCAGGGAGCCGTCACCGGGAGTGGAAAGAATATTCTTCCCGTCCCGCAGCAGGGTAATGGCCACTTGGGGGTGCGCCAAGGCCTGCATCTGCACCGCCGCCGTCACCCGGCTGCCCTCCACGGAGTCGGATTTCATAAATTTCATCCGGGCAGGGGTGTTGTAAAACAAATCCCGGATGATGATGGTGGTGCCATCCGGGCATCCTGCTTCGCCGGACTGGGTAATGACCCCTGCCTCCAAATGGAGGCTGGTGCCAGCCATGGCACCGGCGGGCTTGGTCAGCAAATCAATGCGGCTGACAGAGGCAATGGCAGCCAGTGCCTCGCCCCGGAAGCCCATGGTGGAAATCGCCCCCAAGTCCTCCGCCCGGCGCAGCTTGGAGGTGGCATGGCGCAAAAAGGCGGTTTTGGCATCCTCCGGCTCCATGCCGCAGCCGTTGTCCGTCACCCGCAGGAAGGTCATGCCGCCGTCCCGGATTTCGATGGTTACCTTGGTTGCACCGGCATCCACGGCGTTTTCCAGCAGCTCCTTGACCACGCTGGCCGGACGCTCCACCACTTCGCCGGCAGCAATGAGGTTGGCAATATGGCTGGGAAGCTGAATAATTGCAGGCATAAAATCACCTCGTTGTTGTAAAAAAGTCGTAAAAATCGCAAAATAAACAGGTTTGTCGGGATGACTCCCACCGCCCCCGCCGCTTCACTGGTGCGAAGCACCCTTGGCTCCCTCTCTGAGGGAGCTGCCGAGCAAAGCGAGGCTGAGGGAGTGTACTTCGTTGGTTGCTGCAAGCCAATGGTTTTCCCTACAACGGCTGCGCAAAATTGGAAGCGCATACCACTCAATGTACTACACTCCCTCAGTCAGCCCGTTCGGGCTGACAGCTCCCTCAGAGAGGGAGCCAAG
>ERZ772861.1731-NODE-1731-length-16763-cov-4.636521_pt1 | contig 16763 bp, 13 predicted proteins | sample MGYA00512135_ERZ772861 | MGnify/ENA primary metagenome ERZ772861 (study PRJEB29015, sample SAMEA2737700) | human gut metagenome | biome: human gut; feature: human-associated habitat; material: faeces | place: China | collected 2012 ...
TGTGTCCACCGCCGCCAAAATACTCTGCTACTTTGCTTACATCCACATAACTACAGGAACGAAGACTTACCTTGTACTGCAGCGTGGACGTCTCATACATAAAGATCGCACATTCCACACCCTTGATGATACGAAGCTGGCTTACGATACCTTCAAGATCTTTGCTGGTCACATCATAGAATTTCATGGTCTTCTGGTCAATGTAGCTGACTACACATTTGCCATCCATGAACAGAATACTCTCCAGTAAAGCTCTTCCCAGGATCTGATTCTGTACATAGGTCTTCTCATAGAAGGTCTTATCAATCAGAGTCGGAAAATCAAAACCATAGGAAATCAAATCTGCTGCTGTATGTAATGTCTTAGGTGATGTATTGGAATACTGGAAAATACCGGTATCATGAATCATACCGATATAGATTGCCTTGGCAATCTCCTCATCCAGATATTGTTTATCCAGAACATCATACACAAGCTCAGAAGCTGAACTTGCCTTGGGATCTATATAATTGACATCGCCACAACCATGTTCATTGCTGATATGGTGATCGATGTTGATTGTTTTCTTTGCTTTGTCAAAAATCTTCTCAGCTTCCCCAAGTCTGGTCTTCTCGCAATCCAGTGCGATAAATACATCAGGCTCTGCTTCCATCTGAAAAGTAGTATCTATCAGGTCAAAATCCTGAATACAGGAAAAAATGTCTGCCGGTTGTTCCAAAAAAATTCTGATATCAGCTTTCGGCATTGTCTTTTTCAGAAACAAATATGTTGCCATACAGGAACCGACACAGTCTCCATCGGGTCTGATATGACCGGATATTACAATATTAGCTGCTCCTTCACATTCCTTCAATAATTGGAACATATACACATCCTCTTCCTCTCTTAAATAATGCGGGGAAAGGACACTTCCCCGCACTGATTATCTAAAGGTTACTCCGCGTCATCATCCACATGCTTCTCATCATCTGCACGATTGACTTCATCGATCATTCTGGACATATTCACACCATATTCAATAGACTGATCAATAATAAAACGAATTTCAGGTGTATTTCTCAGATTGATCTTTCTTGCAAGCTGATTTCTGATATAGCCCTCTGCGCTCTTTAGACCGGCAAGTGTATCCTTCTGAGATTCTTCATTACCCAGAACAGAAATCCATGCCTTACAAGTCTTCAAGTCCGGTGCTACCTCTACAGCTACAACTGAGGTCATGGGGTTAATTCTCGGGTCCTTGATCTCGCTTCTTATCACTTCAGCAAGGACACGCATAACTTCCCCATTCACACGGGTATTCTTAACACTGTTCTTTCTCATACTTATTACACCTTTCCATAAACTGCAATCAATATCTGCAGTTACTTCAGTTCAGGGCAGAAGTTCCTATCTTGGAACCTCTACCATAATATATGCTTCTACAATATCCAGCTCCTGCATAGCATCAAATCCGTCAAATACAAGACCACATTCAAATCCTGCCTTAACTTCCTTCACGTCATCCTTAAATCTCTTTAATGATGCCAGTTCACCTTCGTAGATCTGCTCGCCTTCTCTGGTAATTCTGATCTTACATCCTCTCTGGAATACACCATCAAGAACATAAGAACCTGCGATATTACCTACTGCAGATGCCTTGAAGATCTGTCTTACTTCTGCATGGCCGATTACCTTCTCTTCAAATACAGGGTCTAACATACCCTTCATTGCAGCTTCAATATCTTCGATTGCCTGATAGATGACTCTGTACAGTCTTACGTCAACACCTTCACGCTCTGCTGTTGCCTTAGCCTGTGCATCTGGACGAACATTGAAGCCGATAATGATCGCATTGGATGCAGAAGCCAGAATAACATCAGATTCGTTAATAGCACCTACACCGCCATGGATGCATTTTACTACAACTTCTTCGTTGGAAAGCTTAACAAGACTCTGCTTAACTGCTTCCACACTACCCTGAACGTCAGCCTTGATGATCAGGTTGAGCTCTTTGAGGTTACCAGCCTGAATCTGTGAGAACAGATCATCCAGAGACATCTTGCTCTTAGTTTCTTCAAGAAGCTTCTCTTTATTCTGTGCTACGAATGTTTCTGCATAATATTTTGCTTCCTTATCATTCTCATGTGCAAGGAAGATTTCACCTGCGTTTGGAACATCGCCAAGTCCAAGGATCTCTACAGGAGTAGAAGGACCTGCTTCCTTTACTCTTCTGCCCTTATCATCGATCATGGCACGTACTTTACCGCTGGCTGCTCCTGCAGATACGAAATCACCAACATGAAGTGTACCCTTCTGTACAAGAATTGTAGCTACAGGACCACGTCCCTTATCCAGCTCAGCTTCGATAACCAGACCTCTTGCCCGTCTGTTAGGGTTAGCCTTAAGCTCCAGAACTTCTGCTGTCAGAAGAATCATTTCCAGAAGGTTGTCAATACCTTCGCCTGATTTAGCAGATACAGGTACGAATACTGTACTTCCGCCCCAGTCTTCTGCGATCAGACCATATTCTGTCAATTCCTGCTTTACACGCTCTACATTAGCGCCCGGCTTATCAATCTTGTTTACTGCAACAATGATTTCGATGCCTGCTGCCTTGGCATGATTGATAGCTTCTACAGTCTGTGGCATAACGCCATCATCTGCTGCAACTACAAGGATTGCAATATCTGTGGAATTTGCACCACGCATACGCATAGCTGTGAATGCTTCATGTCCAGGTGTATCCAGGAATGTGATCTTCTCACCGTTTACATTTACTGTGTACCGCCAGCCTCACGGTCTGTTACATTTGTATGGCGGATCGCATCCAGAAGAGAAGTCTTACCATGGTCAACGTGTCCCATTACGCAGATAACAGGAGGTCTCTTAACCATATCTTCTTCTTTTTCTTCATCCTCTTTCAACAGCTCTTCGATAACATCTACCTTAACTTCCTTCTCGCAGATGATATCATAATCAATTGCGATATTCTCAGCAGTTTCATAGGAAATCTCCTGATTTACAGTTACGATCTGTCCCTGCATGAAGAGCTTCTTAACGATAGCGGATGGCTGAATCTTCATCTTGTCAGCCAGTTCCTTGATTGTCAGAGTCTCAGGTAAAGTGATTACCTTGATCTGCTCTTCTACCTGCTCAACAGGCTTCTTCTCAGGCTTAATGAACTTACCAGGCTTATTCTTGCCCTTGATGTTCTGCATATCGCCATCTTCTTCATACATCAGATCCTTGCGGTTCTTCTTATCCTTCTCCTGGCTGATACGACGCTTCTCTTCGTCTCTATGCTTCTCTGCGTCCTTAATCGGGCTGTCCGGAACAAAATTATTACTCTTCTGTCCTGGTCTGCCACCCTGCTTGCCGCCGAAGCCGCCTCTGTTGTTATCACGTCTGTCATCATCCTTGTTGAAGCCGCCTCTGTTGCCGCCAAAGCCCTGTCCTGGTCTTGCATTCTGTCTGTTTGGATCAAAAGGTCTTCTGTTGCCGTCATTGTTACGCTGACCGCCGTCTCTTCTGTTACCGTCGAAGGAACGCTGCTGACCACCATCACGTCTGTTGCCATCAAAAGAACGCTGCTGACTGCCATCGCGTCTGTTGCCATTTCCGTCAAAAGAGCGCTGCTGACCACCATCACGTCTCTGATAGTTATTATTATCAGAACGTCTCTGGTTATCATACTGTCTTGATCCGTTATTATATCCCTGTCTTCTATCCTGATTTCTGTCTGAATTTCTATCCTGGGAACCACTCTGCTGTCTTGGAGCAGATGTCTGTGCGGCTCTGTTGTCCTGAGCAGGTGCTGCCTTAGGTGCTTCTGTAGCCTTAGGTGCTTCCACTGCTGTCTCAGCCTTAGGCTGTGGTGCAGGTGCTGCCTTTGGTGTCTCAGGTGCCGGAGCAGTTTCTACCGGCTTTACTATTTCAGGCTTTGTCTCTGCCTTTACTGTTGTGTTCACCGGTTCTGCTGCCTTAACCGGAGCCTCAGCAGCTTTTGATGTTTCTACAGGTTTTGCTGCTGCTTTTACTGGCTCTGCCGCTTTCGCTGCCTGTACAGGCGCAGGTGCTGCCTTTTTCTCCTGATGTGCCGGTTTTCTTGGAATCTGTGCGCCCGGCATTTTTGAATTATGTGGGTTGCTTACAAAAATAATGCTCTTCTTTTTCTTTACCGGTGCTTTTGCATCTGCTGGCTGTTCTTTCTTGTCAGCTTCAGCTGCCTTTGGTGTCTCCTCAGACTTAGCAGGTGCCTTTAAGGAGTTCTTTAAATCTTCTACCTGTCCGTCTTCTAATACGCTCATATGGCTCTTTACCTCTATCCCTTTATTTTTTAATGCTGTCAGGATATCCTTACTCTGTAAGCCCATCTCCTGCGCTAATTCATAAACTTTCATTTTTGCCATTTCTATCTCCATTCTCATTGCAAACTGGTTCCAGATATTTACCTAATGACTTAGCGAAGCCCTCATCTGTAATGGCAAGAGACGATCTCATATCTCTACCAATTGCACGTCCAAGTTCCTCTTTCGTACCGTAGATATACTGCTGTACTTCATAGAACTCACACGAGTTGGAAAACTTTTTTGTAGTGTTATCCGATGCATCCGATGCTATAATCACCAGCCAGGCACTGCCATCCTTGATGCTCTTATCGACTGCAAATTCTCCACTTACCACCTTGCCTGCCTTCATCGCCAGGCCAAGCATGGAATATATTCTATCTTGCTTCAAGCGCCTCTATCTCCTTTGTCAGGCTATCATAAACCTCTTTGGGAATCGTCATTTTGAAAGATCTGTCTAATCCTTTGGTCTTCTTTGCCTTTTGCAGACATTCGGCATTACGGCACACGTAAGCGCCTCTGCCGTTCTTCTTGCCTGTGGTATCCAGCACAATGCCCTCATCCTCAGTCTTTAAGACTCTCAACATTTCTTTCTTGTTCTTCATTTCTCCACAGCCTACACACTGTCTTAAAGGAATCTTCTTACTCATTGCTTTCCTCTGTAACCTCTTCTGCTGTTTCATCTGCTGCCTCAGTATCAACAGCTTCTGCTGTCTCCTCTGCCTCTGCAGCTTCGCCGTCTTCGTATTCGTCCTCTTCGTAGTATACGTCGCCGTCTTCATCATACATATAGTCTTCGTAGCGGAAGCCTTCTGCATCCTTAGCCTGTGTCTCAGACTTAATATCAATCTTATATCCTGTCAGTCTTGCTGCAAGACGGGCATTCTGACCTTCCTTACCAATCGCAAGTGAAAGCTGGTAATCAGGAACAACTACCTTGGCTGTCTTCTCATCAGGATCTGCAAATACTGCTACGATCTTGGCAGGAGAAAGGGCATTCTGAATGAAGTTGCCAGGGTTCTCATCCCAGTTCACGATATCAATCTTCTCTCCACGAAGCTCTTCTACGATAGCGTTGACTCTTTCACCATTCTTACCTACACATGCACCAACTGCATCTACGTTAGGATTATTGGTTCTGACTGCCATCTTGGTTCTGCTTCCTGCCTCACGGGCAATGCTCATAATCTCGACTGTACCGTCCTGAATCTCTGTTACTTCTGCTTCAAACAGTCTCTTAACCAGTTCAGGATGTGTTCTGCTGACTGTGATTCTAGGTCCCTTCGGTGTATTCTTTACTTCCAGAATGTATACCTTGATATGTTCTGTTGGGCGGAATACTTCGCCTTTTACCTGCTCTGCCTCTGTCAGGAGTGCATCTGCCTTACCAAGATCAATGCTGATGTTCTTGCCGGAGTAACGCTGCACGATACCGGTCATAACGTCCTTTTCCTTCTCAAAGAACTGGTTGTAAATGACGCTTCTCTCTTCCTCACGGATCTTCTGTAAGATAACGTTCTTCGCATTCTGTGTTGCAATACGTCCAAATTCCTTGGACTCGATCTTCACGTTGATCTTCAGACCTACTTCTGCCTTCTTATTCAGCTTCTTGGCATCATCCAGACAGATCTGTAACAGATCATCTTCTACATCATCAGGTGTTGCTACGATTTCCTTGGTAGCATATACTAAATAATCGCAGGTATTTCTGTCAATCTGTACTGTAATATTGTCTGCTTTACCGAAATGGTTCTTGCAGGCTGTCATAAGAGAGTTCTCAATTGCCTCAAAAAGAGTCTCTTTGCTGATTTCCTTCTCCTTCTCCAAAATATTCAGTGCTTCTAATAATTCCTTGTTCATTTTTACCCTCCTAAAGCTAAAAATCCAGCATTAATCTGATGATTGCTATGTCAGATTTTGCAAAGACTAAATCTTTTTCTTCTGTCTGTATTGTAACGGTGTCCTTATCATAGCTTTTCAGGATACCTGTAAACTCTTTCTGCTTGTCAATAGGCTTATAGGTTCTGACCTCTACTTCTTCACCAAGGCTCTTCTCCAGGTGGCGGTCCTTCTTCAATGCCCTGCCAAGTCCGGGGCTGCTCACCTCCAGAATATAAGCATCTGAAATGAAGTCTTCTTCATCCAGCTTATCTGAGAAAGCACGGCTGACATTCTCGCAGTCGATGATACTGACTCCCTCCGGCTTATCAATGTAAGCTCTCAGGTACCAGTCGCTTCCTTCCTTTACATATTCCACATCGTACACTTCACAGCCATTCGCCGCAGCGATAGGCGTCAGCAGTTCTTCTGCCCGTGCTTCATAGGCATCTTTCTTCGCCATTGCTTCACCTGTCCTTTTCCTGTTGTTGCATGTCAGAATAAAAGAGTGGACTCGCAAGCCCACTCTTTATCATCAAGCACTATAAATCATAATTGCATTGTAACACCTTATAAAAGACAATGCAAGAGGTTTGGATAAAAATGTCTTATTTTTTCTTAACATAACATCTTTTCCTGAAAAATGAAATACCATAGCACAGAACCTGATCGTAATTATCCTCGAATTCTTTCGCATACATTCTGTCATCAATCCGGGCAAGTGCCTCTGTGCAATCCGGCTCTATTCTCTCCAGTGTTCTGGAATATTTGGCTTCAAATACTGCTACACGTCCATTGTGTGGATCTATGACAACAACATCACTACGTCCTTCTCCATGTTCCCTGTTGGACTCTACCATGTATCCTGCTCCTGCGAAAATACCAGCCAGAAAAGCATGATAAAAGTCTTCCCTGTAATCATGATAACTGATCGTCATGCGAAGGAGTGTGTTCATCTCCCTGGTCATAGCCTCACTGTCTCCATCCCATACCGCAGTAAAGAGAGCATGTCTGTTCCAACTTCTGGCACTATCAGAAAACCATGTCTGAACCGTAGTTTCAAATATCTCCTGAATCTCCGCATTGGGAATAGCTAACGCAGCCAGCCCTTCTGGTATCTTCTCTCCAATATCCTGTTCTCGCACCTGTGTCAAATAACCTGTCAGATATAATATACTCCACAGATTATCCTCAGAAGCATGTAAATAATCATAAGTAAGATTCTCCTCTATTTTCTGGGTGATATAGCCACCAGACATGAGAATCTCAAGCTTACGTGTAATACTGCTGCCCGCATAATCAATGAAAGAACGAATAATTGCATTATCACTTGTATTCTTCCAATAGCTTGCCGGCTTGGCTTTATCGTCTCTCTGAAGATCACGCAAGTAATTCATAACATCCCATGGACAATACACATCAAATTCCCCAAAGTGATATCCATCGTACCATTTTCTGACATTCTCTGCCTGCTCTGCAGCCTGCATTACTTCTAAAAGGCTGTCTACATCCTTCTGTGTAAATCCAAAATATTCATTTAAATGAGAAGAGGTTATTGTATCTGAAACAAAATTATTGGTTCCTGTAAAAATGCTCTCTTTCGCAATCTTCAGACATCCTGTCAGTACAGCAAATTGAAGAGACGCATTGTCTTTGAGTGTCGTACTCATCAATGCCTTGATTACTTCCATCATCTGTGCATAATATCCATGACTGCTGGCTTTAGCAACAGGAACATCATATTCATCCAGCAAAAGAATAACCTGTCTGCCATAATGCTGTCTCATCGCTGTGATCAAAAGAGCCAGACTCTTCTTTATCTCTGTAACAGAGGCTCTGCCCTCTATGATCTGATGCATAATTTCCTTATCATACGCATTGATCTGAGCGCTGTCGAGCAGATACAGATGTTTCTTATACAAATCAGTGATCGTAGCCGACAACATTTCATATGCACTTTCAAACGTCAGTCCGTCTACATCTTTAAATGATAGAAATATGGCAGGATATTGATTCTGCCAACGTCTGCAAAGCTCTGTGTCTTTACTGATCTCAAGTCCCTGAAACAATTCTCTGCTGTCTGTCCGAATATCAAAGAAGCTGGACAGCATGCTCATGCCAAGAGTCTTGCCAAAACGCCGTGGACGGGTAATCAATGTAACTGCTGTTGATTCACTCTTCAAAATCTCAGCTATCATTCCACTTTTATCTATATAATAATATCCTTTGCTGCGAATCTGTTCAAAGTCAGAAATTCCTACAGGAATATTCATGCGCATGTCTTCTCCTTATATATTATACGTTTGGTCTGTCATCCATTGCTGCTATCACCATTTTATCCATAAAAGCTTTAGAAGTAAACCCTTCATACACTTTTAATCCTTCTACAATACTTCTAATTCCTTTACTAATTTCACTTTCCGAGGATTACAATCCATATCCAATACAATATATGCCTTATCCCCATTCTTTGCAGACAACTCATATCTTTTCCACGCAGATTCCATTGATTTAAGCATTCCTCTTGGATCAGTATCGAAACCGGTATTTACAAATTGGATTGAATACTTTCCATGTTGCTCCTGAAAAGAAAGAAAATATTGCTTCTCTGTTTTATTTTTGCCTTCTCCAGTAAAAATCAATACATGTCTTCTCTTACGTCTGACATCATTTCTCTTTTTCTTTTGAAAATTTCTGTCTGCCAATCAAAGCACCTCCCCTGCCTGGAGGAATGGGATTGCGCCATATCTTCCCATCAAATAGCCCTTCTCAATATTTTCTGTCTTTCGAACAGAAAATTCATCAAGAGAATACAAATCTGTTACACCACTTTTAGAATCTTTCTCTGTAAAATAAATTTGATCTCGTCTAAACATTTCTAAAGAAAGGATTCCTGTTTCGTGTGTTGTCACAATTAACTGTGCTCCATTCTTATTTACATCGGGATCTCTAAAAAGATTCATTATAAATTTTACAAGACTTGGATGCATGCTTTTATCTATTTCATCAAGAACAATTGTCTTTCCCTTTTCAAAAGCATCCTTCAATAAAGGACCATAAAAGAACAATAACTGTGTTCCAATGGATTCCTCTTGAAGTGTAAGTGAAAGTTCTGTTTTCTCTCCATTCTCATCTACAACCGTATGTCCTGTTGTAATTTCAACATCATAATGTTTACCTTCATTCGGTGGTATTATTTTACCCTGAACAACAATTTGAAATGGAAGTGCCGGTCCACCCACAACTTCTTTTGCATCTACTTCTATACTACTAATATTAATGTCCGCCTGCTTTAATAAGTTCTTCGTGAACTCAATATATTTTCTGTTTTCATCTATTCGATACTTTTCAAAAGCAACTCCTCCCAATTCCATTACATCTGTAAAAGTATCAATGGATTCTGCTAACCATTCAAACGGACTCTTTGTACATTCTACATTCCATGTTGTTGCTGTTGCCAGGAACAACTTATTAGCAGTATTCATCTGATAGGCTGCCTCAAGTTTAACCTTATATGCTCTATTGAATTTAGGTTTTTCATTCTCATTTAAGTCAAATAGTAATGTTGGCTTCGATGTATTGTAGCAATATAAATATTCTTCAACGACTTTTTCAGTTGTTGCACTAAATCCATAAATGTATTTCCTACCATCTTTTGCAATAAAGGTAAATTCAAACGGTGTAGGCTTATTTCTCGATTCAAAATCAAACTTAAACGGTGTCATAGGCAATTTATCAGTAACCTGCACATTATTTGAATTTCTTATCATTATTAATGCAACTGTAATTGCCTTAAAGAGACTACTTTTCCCAGAGGCATTTGCTCCATAAATTGCAACTGAATTAACTGCTTTATAGTCTCCTTTTGTAATAAGATTCTCAGGATGCTCGCTATCTTTTGATGGTTCAAGGCTTAGGTATACCTTATCTCTAATAGATAAAAAGTTTTCCACTGTAAATTGAACTAACATATGCTTGCCCCTCTCTCATTCATAATTGAGTCACAATATTATCATATGTTTTCTGTCCTTATTTTGCAACAATATTATTCGCATTTTTGCGTATTTTATTTATATATAGTAAAAATATTGTTTGTTGTTTACATTATTAGCTTATTTCATACAAGTACCCTTACTCCACTACTTCACTGATTCTCTTCCCTATCTGCCTTATCTTCTCTTCTGTATAATTTCTGTTCCTTAGTGTCTCCTGTAATGGATTCTCCCGGGCAAAACCAAGCATCCAGTCGAGGTCTGGCACTTCTTCCTGAAGGATTGCTCTGCACTGTGGGTTACGAATCAGCACCTGTAGATTATCCATGAGGCTTCGATGTACACCAATCGCACCATCTGTTTCATAGGTAATATCCAGTGTTTCACCCTGCAAAGTGAAAGTACGGTTCTGTTTGTCTTTTGGCAATACCACATATGCTTCTCCCTGTGGTGGTACACTCACCATAAAATGCACATGATTTAAGTTCGGTGTCTCCCATGCAATACGGTATTCTCCTACCGGTGAGGGATATACTGCCTGGATGCTGCCAATACTGTAATTTACGTGGGGTATAATCTGTACTTTATGGAAGCCCGGTGCATCTTCTACAGGGTTCAGCCCAACCAGTCTCTTCCATATATAAGCAGCTACTGCTCCATACGCATAGTGATTGAGACTGTTCATGCCTGTGCTGGAGATATGTCCACTCTCATCCAGAGAATTCCAGCGTTCCCATACTGTAGTCGCTCCCAGATTCACTTCATGAAGCCAGCCAGGGTATTCTTCATTCAGCAATAATTTATCTGCAAGCTTCTCCTGTCCGTGGTCAGCCAGCTCTTCGCACAGAAGGGGTGTTCCAACAAAGCCTGTCTTTAGCTTATCATCTGCATTCTGTAGCAAAGTAAGAAGCTGCTGCAAGGCTCTGTCCTGACGGTTAAGCCCTTCATGCAGGGTAAGAAGTGCCGCAGTCTGTGTATTGATACAGCATCTGCCATTTGGTGAATAGTACTCTGCTACAATATCTGTTAAAATTTTATCAGCCAGTGTTTCATATTTGACGGCGATATCTTCTTTTCCAAGTAATCTGGCTGTACGTGCAGTAATCAGGGCACTCTTGCGGTAATAGGTATCTGCTATGAATCCCTCATCTGTGCCGCCTCTGACCTGTGAGTCCCCTTCATATGGACAATCCAGTGCCAGCCAGTCTCCATAGTGGAACTGTCGTCTCCAGCCATGGTCTGTGCCATCTACTTTCGTAATGTAATCCACCCAGCCACACATACTCTCGAAATGTTCCTGCAGAATCGTAATATCTCCGGTGTAGAGGTACATATTCCAGGGCATAATGGTCGTAGCGTCTCCCCAGGCTGTTGTGCCTTTACCAGAGCATGTCACTGCCGGCACGAAATCCGGCGCACAACCGTCTGCATTCTTCTGTTCCTGCTCCATGTCATATAAGTATTTGCGGTAAAAGGCATAGGGCTGCGCCAAAAAGCACGCTGTCTCGGAGAATACCTGGGAATCGCCTGTCCATCCCATACGTTCATCACGCTGTGGACAATCTGTAGGCAAATCCACAAAGTTACTCTTCATTCCCCAGCTTACATTAGAGAGGAACTGATTGAGCTTGGCATGTCCTGTCATCAACTGACTGTTCATCGGCATATCAGAATAAAGGGCATGGACTGTGATATCTTTCGGATCAAAATTCTCGATTCCTTCTATTTTCAGATATCGGAAGCCATAAAAGGTGAAATGTGGTCTTACAATATGCTCTTCACCATCTGATGTATAGTAGAATTCTGCCTTGGCAGTACGCAGATTATCACGGTAGAAATGTCCGTCCTGCAGCACTTCGCCAGCTTGAATGTGCACTCTTTGTCCTTTGGGGATATGTACTCTGAGAGTGAAGATTCCTGCCAGATTCTGCCCGATATCCAGTATCGTCTCACCTGCATCATTTGGAACAAGGGCAGGGTGAAATTCTTCATGTGTTCTCACCGGAACACTGAGTCTGTCTATCAGCTGTCCTTTCAGTGGTGTAGCTATTGCAACTGCTTCCACTTCTCCCTGCGGTAAGGTATCATCCTGCCATTCTCCATCATAGATTCCTGAAAAGGTGATATTGCTTCGTCTGACCTGCCATGACTCATCTGTTGAAAGTACTTCTTTACTGCCATCTGCATATTCAATATGTAGTTCTGCCAGTACACGATAATCATTTCCATAAAATCCTACAGAAGAACCTTCAAAAGGTATTCTACTCTTATACCAGCCATCTCCTGCCAGAATGGAAAGCTCCTTAGGACGAGACTGCATCATCTCTGTCACATCATAGGTCTGCGTCTGCACCCAGAGATGATACGCATTAAATCCCGGTGTCAACCAGTCAGCTCCTATCTTAACGCCATCCAGATATGCTTCGTACAATCCCAGCCCGCAGATATAGAGTCTGGCTTTGGTCACTTTCTTATCTGCGCCATCAGGAAGTGTATGATAGAATATCGGGTGTCTGTCATTTGCTCCTGTCGTTGTGATCCACTGCGCAGTCCATGGCTCCTGCATTTTACCAGTCTCAAAATAATTCACATCACTGGTGATGCTTTCCCCCTTCTCATTACGAACTGCTACCGTCCATTCATAACGAGTTCTGGGCTTTAATTCCACATCTAACGTTGTAGCAGCCATGTCAAGCTTCGCCCAACCGGTGTCTTTTACCACCTGTCCTGCACTGGATATCACAATCCTACTCTCCAGACTGCCCCGGCAATCTGCAATCCATGAGAAGGTAAGATGCCTGTACTGATATCCTATCGGATTCTCCATGTGGTTTACTTTGCACTGTGCTATCTTCATATTGCGTTTCCCCTTTCGTAAAATCACACTTGCAAGCAAGTATTTTTACTTCATTGTACCAAGTCGCTAGCGCGACGGCTAGCCCCCAATACATGAAACCACTACTTTTTCAAAAAAAATAGCAGTTTTTGTGTATATGTTGTATTGTTGAGATACCCCTACCTTAACAATAAACAATACGCACAAACTGCTATGCTTATGTTACCATGGATTTTTAAACTCAACAACTACATATCTGTTTTTTTTATCCGTCCACCTCCTCTTTTTGAAATGTTTCTATTTTCTATTACATTTCAAAGGAGATTTTATCATGGACAATTATTTAAATTCTTTTCGGGAAATGATTTCCCTCCGTGGTCTTACTGGCCATACTCTTAAAAATTACTGCACCTATATCAGGGCTTATCTGGATTATCTTTCCACCTGCCTTCACAAACTTCCGGAAGATGTTTCCTGGCCGGAACTCCGTGATTATATCAAATGGCTTCAAAATTCCAGAAATCTTTCTGACCGTACCATAAACTGTGCTATTTCACAGCTGCGCTTTTTTACCCTGTATGTCCTTCACAAACCGTGGGATGATACCCAGCTTCCTATGCGCAGATTTGACGAATATCTTCCCTTTGTCCCTTCCAAACAGGAAGTTTCCATCCTTATTGATTCCATGCCGGATTTGAAGCAGAAGGCTATGGTTGCACTCATGTATTCTTCCGGTCTGCGTATTGGCGAAGTTTGTCATCTTCGTTATGAAGATATCCAACGCCAAAACATGCGCATCCATATCAGGCATGGCAAAAACCGTTCTGACCGCTATGCGATTCTGTCCAAACGTGCTTTGGACATTCTGACTGCGTACTGGTTTGCCTTTGGTAAACCGGTTGGCTGGCTTTTCCCTAAACAGTATGATTCTTCTAAACCGATCGATACGTTCTATTTATCCCGCCACATTCACGAAGTAGAGCGCTCCCTCGGATGGGAGCAGCGTATTACCTGTCATTCCCTGCGCCATGCTTTCGGTACACATCTGTACGAAGATGGTGTTGACCTGCTGACAATCAAAGCGCTCCTTGGTCATAAGTCTATAAATTCTACCACGGTCTATGTTCATCTTGCTTCGAACGGCACGTCGGATGCAGTCAGTCCTTTTGACCTCATGGGAGGTGGGCATGCGCAGTAAGATACAACAGATATTTGACTCCGGATGGGATTCTTATACATCTTCTTTCCAGCCTTCTGTAGTCCAGGGGAAAGCTGCACATTCCATTACCGCCTGCAAAAGTGGCTCCCTTGGCTGCAACATTTCCCAGTGTGAGGATTGTGGGCATGTGGAGATCCACAATAATTCCTGCCGCAACAGGAACTGCCCCAACTGTCAGGCTGTGCTTAAGGAAATCTGGATTGATGCCAGAAAATCGGAAGTCATTGATGCCCCCTATTTCCATGTGGTTTTTACAGTGCCGGCTGAACTTAATCCTTTGGTTTATGCCAATCAGAAACTTCTGTATACGCTTTTGCACAAGTGCTCCTCTGAAACACTTTTGGAATTGTCCTCTGACAAAAAGTACCTCGGGGCAGCACCCGGCATTATCCAGGTCCTGCATACATGGGGACAGACTTTAAATTTCCATCCGCACATCCACTGCATCATCACATGCGGCGGTCTGACTAAAGATTACAATCTCAAGATGTCGTCCGCACGCTTTTTTATTCCAGTGAAAGTGCTTGGATCTAAATTCCGTGGTAAGTTCCTTGCTTATCTTGAATCTTACCACCGGCAGGGAAAACTGTTCCTTCCATCTTCCTGCCATAAACTGCGCAATTCCCACGCATGGGCAGAATTCAGGGACAGTCTTTATCAGAAAGCGTGGTGTCCCTACATCAAAGAAACCTTTAACGGTTTTGGCAATGCCATTGAATATCTTGGCAGATATACCCACCGTATTGCCATTACCAACTCACGCATTGTCTCTGTTACGGAAAATGAGGTTTCCTTCCGGGCAAAAGACTACAGATCCGGAAACAAAATCCTTGTCCGCATAACACCGGTGGAGTTTATCCGCCGTCTGATGATGCATGTGCTCCCGACCGGGTTCCAGAAAATCCGGTACTATGGTTTCTTAAACAACCGCCAGAAGAAGAAAAACCTCCACATCATTTTCCGGATTCAGGGACACCGGAAATTTGTGTCCCTCTTTACCAATTCTTCTGTTGCAGAAATAATGAAAATCGTTTGGAAGTATGACATCAGCCTGTGCCCATGCTGTGGAAAAAACAGCATGCGGCATATTGGCAGGAGCTTTGCCCTCCAGGATTAAACATCTGTTCCCATATGTTTTTCAAAGCCCCCCTGCTGAGGGCTTGTTTGCCATGTCTCTTTTTATTCCGGCAGGATAACATACCTTATAAATTAACGTAAGACCCTGTCATGACGTTATTTTTGAAGGAAGGGCAGGCGTATTCAATCCCCATAATGTACTGGCTAAAATTCCGCGACCTGGTACAATCATGAAGAATCACATTTTGAGCAACTGTAGTTTATGCACAGTTGTTCTTTTTTGATTGCTCAAACTGTGATACTTCACTTAAGAATTGTACCATAGATTGTTTGTTTCGGAAATTGCTTTCCTCAAAAAAATGGGCAGAATTAAGCCTCCAAATCTTTAAGGACTTGGAGGCTTGATTCCAACCATTTTTCCTATTCTTCATCTAGCACAAATCATCTAATCTTTCAATATCTTCTGTTGTACATGCCAAATGATCTAATGTTAATATATTTATATAAATTCTGTCTTTCGTTTCCTTAAGTTTTCCGAAAGCAAAACAATATATATTTTCCTTATATAAAAAACCTTCTAATAGTTTCTTGGATGCATTTTTACTTAGTGTATTATCTATTATCTGCTGATTAATGACACAACACACCTTCCTCTCGTCGTTATACAACGGTTCTTCAAAATTAACCCAATACTCGCCTTTCTTATTTTTACTGATATTGGCTTTACCAAAAAATATTTTCGTTTTCCATGCCTCTTCTGACACAAAGGGAGTGCTTTTAATATTTTTAAACAATTTGTCCAAGGGAGTTGGATATATCTTCTTGCTTCCAGGATAACAAATATTTACTTTTATTTTAGCTAAAGTTCCATTTTTCAATCCATATAAATACTTTGTTACCAGCGTATGTACTAGATATAGATGTGATTTTCTTGAACCGCTCCTTTTCACACCTTCCTTTTCTTTTTTTACTACTTTGTTCTCAACAGATTGTCCCTCTGAAAAATCATCATTATGTTTATCTATCTGTGTTTCTTTATGGCTCGGCAACCTTTCCATGCTGAATGTTATTTCTTCTTCTAGTTCTGGTGATTCCGCTCCCGCTCCTGTCTTATATTTTCTATTAACATCTTTATTTCTCTTTACCTCTTCACATTTTTCTGAATGTTGTCCATAAACTTTGAAATGTTCTCGCATTTTCATTTGATACTGCTGCTTATCCATATTAACGCAAGTAATTTGAGCATGACAGTTTTCATCTCTACATTCAAACATTGTTTTATCAGAGAGTATTCCCATAAACCATTTTTCATGAGCTTCTGATGCCGTTAATTCTTGTCCTAGTTCTATGCTCCACGCATAATCTACTGATGCCATAATAGACCTTCCTATTCTGTCAAGCCTAAATCTATTGATTTTACTGGCTTTGACGATTTT
>ERZ772861.1737-NODE-1737-length-16692-cov-6.842339_pt1 | contig 16692 bp, 14 predicted proteins | sample MGYA00512135_ERZ772861 | MGnify/ENA primary metagenome ERZ772861 (study PRJEB29015, sample SAMEA2737700) | human gut metagenome | biome: human gut; feature: human-associated habitat; material: faeces | place: China | collected 2012 ...
GGCCTGCTGGCGGCGGGTGATCTCTGCCGGGTCCAGCAGGGGCTTTTCCAGCCAGGAACGCAGCATCCGCCCGCCCATGGCGGTGTGGGTCTTGTCCAGCACCCACAGCAGGGTGCCCTTTTTCTCCTTGGAGCGCATGGTCTCCGTCAGCTCCAGGTTCCGCCGGGCATCCAGATCCAGCTCCATGAACCGGCCGGTGGTGTAGTATTGCAGCTCCCGGATGTGTTTCAGGTCATTTTTTTGCAGGGTCAGCAGGGTTTGCAGCAGAGCCCCGCTGGCGGTCAGGGCTGCAGAGAAGGAGGCAAGGCCCAGCTCCTCCGCAGAGCGGCCGAAATGGCTTTCCAGGCAGGTACAGGCCTTTTCAAAATCGAAGTCCTCTGCCTTGCCCTCGTCCACGCAGCAGCTCAGGCGGCGGAAGAGCACATCGGAGATGGCCTCATCCTCTACCCCCTGGCCAAAGCGCAGCACCTCGCTGGGGGTGAAGCGCCCCAATTCGGAAGCAACGGCTCTGGGGTCGGAGCAGGTGGTGGCGAAGAACGCACCGGTAGACAGGTCGCAAAAGGCAAGGCCGAACTGGCCGCTCTGGCCGAAGACGCAGCCCATGTAGTTATTCTTGCGCTCCTCCAGCATGCAGCTCTCGGTGACGGTGCCGGGGGTGATGATGCGGGTAATGTCCCGCTCCACCAGTCCCTTGGCCAGGGCCGGGTCTTCCATCTGCTCACAGATGGCAACCTTATAGCCCTTCTGCACCAGCCGCGCAATATAGGCATCCACGCTGTGGTAGGGCACGCCGCACATGGGCGTCTGCTCCTCCTTGGGCTTGCTGCGGTCCCGGCTGGTCAGCGTCAGGTCCAGCTCCCGGGCTGCCAGTTTGGCATCCTCGTTGAACATTTCATAGAAGTCACCCAGGCGGAAAAACAGAATGCAGTCCTTATTCCGGGCCTTCATTTCCTGATACTGCCGCTGCATGGGAGTCAGTTCTTCTTTTGCCATAATTACTTCCTTTTCTATATCTCAGTTTTTCTATGGCTCCCCTGAAAGGGGAGCTGGCTCGGCAAAGCCGAGACTGAGGGGTTCGGCTTCTTGGAATACCAGCTTCGATAGGTTTCATTCGCCTACGGCGAGGCTTGGCCTTTTGCCAAGCCGGGACCCCTCAGTCAGCTGCGCTGACAGCTCCCCTTTCAGGGGAGCCTAATTCTCCTGTTAAGCTCCAGGTTGTTGCACCGGTGATGCGCAGATTCTCATAGTTTCCGATCAGGCACTCGGGGCCGTCGAAGCGGACCAGGCGTCCGCCTTCGGTGCGGGCGGTGAGCTGGTCCCCATCCTTGCCGTCCACCAGACAGCGCAGGGTCTTGCCCACATAGCCCCGGTGGATTTCCTCGGAAATGGCGTTCTGCCAGGCGCAGAGCTTGTCGAAGCGGCGGTTTTTCTCCTCCTTGGGGGTGGGGTCTTCCATTTTGGCCGCCGGGGTGCCGGTACGGGGGGAGAAAATAAAGGTGAACAGGCTGTCGTAGTGGACGCGTTCAATAAGGGAAATGGTCTCCTCAAACTCCTCCTCGGTCTCTCCGGGGAAGCCCACGATCACATCGCTGGTGAGCACCAGCTCCGGCATGACCTTTTTGGCATACTCCACCTTTTGCAGATAGGTTTCCCGGTCATAGTGCCGGTTCATGGCCTTCAGCACCCGGCTGGAGCCGGACTGGAAGGGCAGGTGCAGCTGCTTGGCGATCTTGGGGTACTGCGCCATGGTGTCAAAGAGCTTTTCGGAGGCGTCTCTGGGGTGGCTGGTCATGAAGCGGATCAAAAAGTCCCCGGGGAGCTGGGCGATTTGGGCCAGCAGGTCCGCAAAGTCCACGCCGCAGTCCAGGTCCTTGCCATAGGAATTGACGTTCTGACCCAAAAGGGTGATCTCCTTGCAGCCGCTGTCAATGAGCGCCTTGCACTCGGCCAGAATGGCCTCCGGGCGGCGGCTGCGCTCCCGGCCCCGGACATAGGGAACAATGCAATAGGTGCAGAAATTGTTGCAGCCGTACATGATGGACACCCAGGCCTTCAGGGAAGAATCCCGCACCTGGGGAATGCCCTCGGCAATGGAGCCCGCCTCATCCTCAATATAGAACTGCCGCTTTTTCTTGGTGAGCACGTTGTAGAGGATCTCCGGGAACTGCCACAGATGGTGGGTAGAGAAAACGCCGTCCACATAGGGGAAGCTCTTTTTGATCCGGTCGGAAACCTTGGTCTCCCCCGCCATGCAGCCGCACAGGAAGATTCTTTGCTCCGGATGGCGGCGCTTGGTATGGGTCAGCGCCCCCAGGTTGCCGAAAACCCGCTGCTCGGCGTGCTCCCGGATGGAGCAGGTATTCATCACCACCACGTCGGCCCCTTCGGCACTTTGGACGATGGCATAGCCGCTCTGGGTCAGGTAGCCCCGCAGCTTTTCGGAGTCTGCCTCGTTCTGCTGGCAGCCATAGGTCTCCACATAGGCCGTGGGTGTCCGGCCCTGGGACTGCCAATAGGCCGCAATTTTATCACAGAAGGCAAACTGCGCCTCCAACTGCTCCTGGTTGATGACGGTGGTTTTTGTATTCATTGGGCTGCTCCCTTAAAATTGGATTTGGATTTTGAAAAAGTCCGTGCAAAAATGTCCCTGCGCCGAAAATTCCCATAGGATTCCATTAAAATGTATCTTATATAATAGCATATTCCCCCATTCTTTGCAAGACCGCGAGAAAACAAAAAAGCAGGTCTCTTAATTGTCTCTTAATTGTAAACAATCTGTTTTTTGCTTGCATTTCTCCAACAAACATGGTAAACTTGGCAGGATTATCATTCCGAACATCGGAGAAAAGAGGAACCCATGAAAAAGTGCCATTATTGCGGCGAGGAATTTGACGAGGAATTGACCGTCTGCCCCGCTTGTGGAAAAGAGCAGCCGGAGAATGCCCCGGCCACTGAGGAAGCAGCTGCTTCCCCGGATACCCCCCAGGAGCCTGCCGCCGAAGAGGCCGCCCCCCTTGAGAATGCGCAGAGCACTTCCGATGCCGCCCCTGTGGAGGAAGCTCCGAATGCCCCCGAGGAAGGATCTGCGAATGCCCCCCAGGCCGCCCCTGTGAAAAAGGGCATTACCAGTGCCTCCGCCATTGCCCTCGGCGTGGCCGTGGTGCTGCTGCTGACCGCCATTCTGGCTGTATTGATCCTGGACGGCAAGGACAAGCAGAAGCAGCTTGAGGTCCCGGAGAGCACGGGAGTCGCTGAAAGCGCCGAAGCCACCGAGGCCACCGAGACCACCGAGACCACCGAGGCCACCGAGGCCACCGTCCCCGCCGACGGCAACCCGGACGACGTGACCTGCAAGGGCAGCTACACCGTCTCCGACGAGGAGGCAAAGGCCGCCAATGGAGACATCGTGGCAACCGCCGGAGACAGCACCCTGACCAACGGCCAGCTGCAGATCCTCTACTGGCGGTCCGTTCAGAATTTCTATGCTCAGTATGGCACCTATGCCCAGTATTTCGGCCTGGACCACACCCAGAGCATGGACACCCAGGTCTGCGGCGTTGCCGACGGCCTCACCTGGGAGCAGTATTTCCTGCAGGATGCGCTGAACAACTGGACCATCTTTGAGGCCGTCGCCCGGCAGGCCCGGGAAGCAGGCTTCCAGATGAGCGACGAGAATCGGGAACAGATGAACACCATGGAGGACGGCCTGCTGGAGACCGCCACGAACAATGGCTTTGAAGACACCACCGCCATGATCGAGCGCAATTTCAGCGCCGGCGCCACTCTGGAGGACTACAAGAGCTTCTGGGAAATGTACTTTCTGAGCAGCGACTACTACAATGAGATCACCGGCAGCTTCGCCCCCACCGCCGAGGAGATCGCCGAATATTTCAACACCCACGAGGCAGAATATGCAGACAACGGTCTGGACAAGACCACAAGCTCCGTGGATGTGCGGCACATCCTGATCCTGCCCGAGGGTGCCACCGTTGAAACCGTCACCACCGAGGAATTTTCCGACGAGGCCTGGGCCGCAGGCGAGCAGAAGGCCCAGGAGATCCTGGACCGGTGGCTCTCCGGCGACAAAACCGAGGACAGCTTCGCCACCCTGGCAAACGAAAACTCCGCCGACACCGGCTCCAACACCAACGGCGGCCTGTACTCCGGCGTGACCGAGGGGAAGATGGTGGAGGCCTTCAACGACTGGTGCTTCGATGCTGGCCGGAAGGTCGGCGACTACGGCATCGTCAAGACCCAGTACGGCTACCACATCATGTATTTCTGCGGCTCCCAGCTGCTGTGGGAATCCCAGGCAGAATCCGATCTGCTTGCACAGATGTCCAACGACTTCATCAACAACGCCGTTGAGGCCGCCGATGTCAAGATCGACTACAGCGCCATCAAGCTGGGCTTTGTAGATATGGCCTAAAAAAGCACAAAATAGCCAGAAAACGGGAGCATTCCTTACGGAACGCTCCCGTTTTTGGTGCGGGGTGACAGGATTCGATAACATCATAGAGCAAATTCCGTCAAGCCGGAATTGGGTTCGAATCCCGTACACAGCAAAGCCGGGAGCATTTCTTACGAAACGCTCCCAGCTTTGGTCCGAGTGTAATTATAGGATCTCAGAAAACACAGATATATCAACGGTTTACTGGCAGTCAGCAAGAGGGATTCATCCTAATATATGGGCAGTCCTGTTTCTGCAAATATATGTTTGCCGCAAACTTGCTGTTGAATTTTACAGCAGAATGGGATATACTATAGGCGAAAGGAGCTGATCAATATGCCAAATATCAAACCCATTTCCGACTTGCGGAATTACAGCGAGGTACTGCATGATGTAGCTGTGGGCGCTCCTGTTTTTTTGACAAAGAACGGACGGGGGCGGTATGCCATCGTGGATATGCGCGATTACGAAAAAACACAGGCCACCCTGCGTCTGATGAACGAGCTTGCCAAAGGTCGTGAGTCCGGCGAGGAGAAAGGCTGGCTGACCTTGGAGGCCGTGGAGGAACACCTCGGGATTACCCATGAATAATCTGCACCTGTCCTACGAGGCGCAAAATGACCTTTCTGACATTAAGGACTATATCGCAGAGGATCTGGAAAATCCGCAGGCGGCAATCGCCACGGTAAGCAAAATCACAAAAACAATTCGTATGCTCCGTGACCACGCGCTGACCGGCACACCGCTTTCCTCCATCGCAGATGTAGACAGCAATTATCGCTTCCTTGTCAGCGGAAACTATATGGTTTTCTACCGGGTGAATGGGAACAACATCTACATTGACCGTGTTCTGTATGGCCGCAGGGACTACATGAGAGTCCTGTTCGAAGACCAGATTTGCGAAGAAACAACTAAATAAAATTAAAAATCGACAGGTTTCATAAGAAACTTGTCGATTTTTGGTCCGAGTGACAGGATTCGAACCTGCGGCATCCTGCTCCCAAAGCAGGCGCGCTACCAGCTGCGCTACACCCGGATACGGGAGACATTATACAGGATTTCCCGTGAAAAAGCAATAGAAATTTCTTTGGGGTTTGCGTTTTGGGACGGCGGCTGGTATAATGGGCGCAAAAGGAGGGATGATGCGTGGAAAAGAAGGGTGTCCTTTGCCAGGAGGAGCTGAAGCTTGTTGCCTGCGTGACCATGCTGATCGATCACACGGCGGTGGTGTTTGGGCTGCCCATGTGGCTGCGGGCGATCGGGCGGCTGGCATTTCCCATTTACTGCTTCCTGATCACCGAGGGAATCGCCCACACCGGAAGCCCCGGGCGGTACTTCCTGCGGCTGGGCATTATGGCGGTGATCTCCGAACCGATCTACGATTTCGTCCTATACAGCGGCAGAAGCCCCTGGGCGCACCAGAATGTGCTGTGGCTGCTGCTTCTGGGCGCGGTTATGGTGGAGGGCATGGGCCGGGTGAAGCAGCCGGTATGGAAGGTTCTGCTGATCGTGCCATGCTATTTCATTGCAGATGCGCTGCACCTGAGCTATGGGGGAAACGGCATTCTGCTGATGGCCCTGTTTGCCCTGACCCGGGAGCTTCCCGGTGGAAAATGGATTCAGGCCGTCGGAATGGTGCTGATCAACGGGATCATGCCCAGCGCCAATATTCGGATATTCGGCCTGTCCGTCTCCGTCCAGCTTTTCGGGGCCTTGGCCATGGTCCCCATCGCCCTCTATTCCGGTCAGAAGCGCACAAGGAGCAAAGCGATCTCCTGGGGCTTTTACATCTTTTACCCCCTGCACCTGCTGGCCCTGTACGGACTTTTCCTGTGCATTCCTTAAAGCGCCGATTTCAAAAGCCCAGCCATGTCCCAGGCTGGGCTTTGCTGCATATTCAGCCGGAAGAAAGCATCAGGCTTTCGGCCAAAGCAGTGAGCAGCGGCTGGCTTTCCGCGGCCTTTCCGGCCGGACAGCGTTGAACAACAGCATAGGAAGAAAAAATTCCCGGCATCTTCCACGGGATGCACCTTCTTTTGTCTTTCACCGGTAAAGACGGAAGCATTCGGAAAGTGTTTGCCTGTCTGCAAAAAATCCGGAGTCAAAACAGACCCCGGATTTATTCTGCGATTTTTTAGACGTTGAACAGGAAGTTGACGATGTCGCCGTCCTTCATAACGTAGTCCTTGCCCTCGCTGCGGACCAGACCCTTTGCCTTGGCGGCAGCCATGGTGCCGCAGGCCTTCATATCCTCAAAGGCAATGACCTCGGCGCGGATGAAGCCCCGCTCGAAGTCGGTGTGGATCTTGCCGGCGGCCTGGGGAGCCTTGGTGCCCTTTTTGATGGTCCAGGCCCGGCACTCGTCGGAGCCCGCGGTCAGGAAGGAAATGAGGCCCAGCAGAGTGTAGCTGCTGCGGATCAGCCGGTCCAGGCCGGATTCCTTCACGCCCAGCTCCTCCATGAACATGGCCTTCTCGTCGGGGTCGTCCAGCTCGGCGATGTCGGCCTCCAGCTTGGCGCAGATGGGGATGATCTGGCTGCCCTCGGCATCGGCCAGCTGCTTCACGGCCCGATAGTGGCGGCTGCTCTCCGGGTCGTTGACCTCGTTTTCCGCCAGGTTGGCAACATAGATGGTCTTTTTCAGGGTCAGCAGGTCCGAGGTGGCGATGAGGGCCATATCCTCCTCGCTGCACTCGAAGGTCCGGGCCAGCTTGCCCTGGTTCAGGTGGGCCAGCAGGTCCGTAAACAGCTCAGCTTCCTTGAGGAAGCGCTTGTCGCCGCCCTTGGCCGCCTTCTGGCACTTGTCAATGCGCCGCTCCACCATTTCGATGTCCGCCATGACCAGCTCCAGATTGATGATGTCAATATCCCGCAGAGGATCGGTAGAGCCCTCCACATGGGTCACGTTGGCATCCTCGAAGCACCGGACCACATGGACGATGGCGTCGGTGGTGCGGATGTTGCTCAAAAACTTGTTGCCCAGGCCCTCGCCCTTGGAAGCGCCCTTTACCAGGCCTGCAATATCCACGAACTCGATGACAGCGGGGGTGACCTTCTTGGGCTGATGCAGCTCGGCAAGCCAGGTAAGCCGCTCATCCGGCACGGAAACCACGCCCACATTGGGGTCGATGGTGCAGAACGCATAGTTGTCCGCAGGCACACCGGCATTGGTAATGGCATTAAACAGAGTGGACTTGCCCACATTGGGCAGGCCTACGATACCTAATTTCATATTGTCTCATTCTCCTTTAAATTCCTTTGACTTCTCTAAGCTGTTTTCAAGTTAGCGCAACAATCGCCGCACCAATTTCGCACCATTTGTTAGAGCAAAGGACATATCAATACATTTTGATTATAGCAGATGTTGATATTTTCTACAAGGGGTATTTTTCGCGAATGCCTGTGAGCAAAGCCTACAACGATATGGAGCAGCTGCGGAACATGGGGACGGTTGCGGTGGTGGATTTGAAGATGATATTGGGGAGAAAGAATTCAGGGATGGAATAATGTCACGACACCATATCAATCAGCTGAGATTTGCCTTGGGAAACCACGATAAATCACGATCCATATGCCGATTACTACCAATTTACTACTTTTTTGAGTTCCGATATGATGAAATAACCAGACAAAGCAGTCCCGGACAGGAGTTTTTTCTCCTGTTTGGAACTGCGTTTTGTTTGTCTGCCATTTCGTCCAAAACGTGTTTTTGTGATATACGAACTTCTTAAGTGCTCCACTTTGCGGCACAATCGACACGGAAGCTGTTATCCGATATCATGACCGTACCAAAGCGAAATGGGATACTGATCGATAAAGATAACCGGCAAAGCAGCCGCCGGCGTGGAGAAAATGCCTGCCCCGTTTCACATCCTGCGGCATATCTTTGGTCTTACCTTCACCGCCGGAAGCACCATCAGGAATCAGCGCTGCCGGATTGTATCTTTCGGTATTCAATGGGTGAAATGCCTTCGGCCCGGCGAAAACTCTGGGAAAAATAGCTGGCGGATGAGAAGCCCAGAACCCGGGCGATCTGGGACATGGACATATTTGTTTCACGGAGAAGATAACGGCTTTCCTGAATGCGCCGGGATAACATGTAATTGATTGGGGATACGCCGTATTCTTCTTTGAATGCGTGAGCCAGATAGAATTTGTTGATGTGGGTTTCTCTTGCCAGATCGTCCAGACTCAATGGTTCCTTGTAATGGGTGTCAATATAGTGGCGAATTGCGGTGCATTGGTGGCTGGCCGGGGGAGGAGAGGCACTGATAGTAAAGCTGGCGCTGCGCATGAGACGGAGAATCAGAATCTCCATATAGGCCTGACAGATGGTTTTGTAGCCCGCTTGCGCCGACTGCGTTTCCAGCAGAATGTTTCTCAAACAGGTCAGCACATCCCCAGTTCCCCGGTAATCCAGAATCTGATAGCGGTTTGCCTGCTCTGTGGATGTGGAAAGTTCCATTCCCTCAATTCCGAGAACGATATATTCCAGCGGATGGGCTTCATAACTGACCTCCGTGTGAATTACATTGGGGTTTACCACCACCAGCTGGTTGGCTTTTACTGGATAGAGATTCTCCTCAATCTGAAACTGACCGTCTCCAGCAACGATGTAGAACAGCTCCGCGTAATGGTGGGCATGGGGAATGGAATGCCAGTCGCCGCCATATTTTGCGCTGCTGACATACAGAAGTTTTGCCGTGTTGCGGATATCTTTTTCTCCGGAAGGCTCCAGCGCATATCGTCGATTACTCATGAAGTGTCCCCCTCCATTTTAGAAATATTGTATTTGCTTTTATTATATTGTGTTTTATGTTTAATTGCAACAAATATCCACCAATTCTTCCTGTACAATAATAACAAAAAATCAAGAAAAATCCGAATTGGTGAAATGCCCAAAAGAAAACGGGCAGTTTTTAGCGTTTCGCCGAAAAATTATGTGGTAGCAATATCTCTAAAATATTCGACAATTATCCGCTTGAGAAAAACCTCTGATACGTTATACTTTTCCTGTAACAGGAAATTCCTGTGAATACCAATTTAGGAGGATACTCAAATGAAGAAGATCATTGCTATGCTGCTGTGCCTTGCCATGGCGCTTTCTCTGGTCGCTTGCGGCGGTTCTTCCGCTCCTGCTGCTACCGAGGCTCCCAAGGCAGACGCTCCCGCTACTAATGCTCCCACTGCTGAAGCTCCCACTGCTGAGCCCGTGACCATCAAGGTTGCTGCCATCGAGACCGCTTACGGTTCTCAGGTCTGGGTTGACGTTGCTGCTGCTTTCGAAGCTGAGACCGGCATCAAGGTTGAACTGACCACCGACAAGAACCTGGAGGACGTCCTGTCCGGTCCCATGCAGAACGGCGAATTCCCCGATGTTGTTCATCTGGCTACCGGCCGTCCTGCCGGTCTGACCGAGCAGCTGGTTAAGGCTAACGCTCTGCACCCCCTGACCAACGCTCTGTCCCTGACCATCCCCGGCGAGACCGTTAAGGTTTCTGATAAGATTGCCGGCGGCTTTACCGACAACAACATCGTTGCTCCCTACGGCGACGGCGTGACCTACATGGCTCCCATGTTCTACTCTCCCTGCGGCCTGTTCTACAACGCAAAGCTGTTCGAGGACAAGGGCTGGGAAGTTCCCACCACTTGGGACGAGATGTGGGAACTGGGCGAGACTGCTAAGGCTGAAGGCATTTATCTGTTCACTTACCCCACCGCTGGCTACTACGATGCTTTCATGTTCGCTCTGATGAACGCTATCGGCGGCCCCGATTTCTTCAATGCCATCACCACCTATCAAGAGGGTGCATGGGATTCCGAGAACGGTAAGACCCTGCTGAATATCCTGGACAAGCTGGCTTCCTACACCCATCCCTCCACCCCCGCTCAGGCTAACAACCAGGACTTCACCAAGAACCAGCAGATGGCCATGAACGGCTCTGCTCTGTTCATGCCCAACGGCACCTGGATCACCAGTGAGATGGCTGACTACGCAGCTACTCTGGATAACTTCGCATGGGGCATGACCGCTGTTCCCGCTGCCGGCACCGCTCCCTACTCCTTCTGCTGGTTTGAGCAGGCTTGGATCCCCGCTGGCGCTGAGCACATTGCTGAGGCTGAGCAGTTCGTTGCTTTCCTGTACTCCGGACAAGGCTGCTGAGATCTTTGCTTCCGCTGGTGCTATGCAGCCCATCCTGGGCATCGCCGACATGCTGGAAGGCGAGAATGCCATGTTCTACTCCATCTACGACAACGGTGCGAAGGCTGCTATGGGTGGCTTCGCCGCCTTCAGCGAAATCCCCGGCGTTGATGTTTCCGGCACCTTCTTTGCTCCCATCGACTCCCTGGTCGCCGGTACCATCACCATCGACGACTACGCAGAGCTGGTCAAGACCAACTCCGATCTGATGCGCGCAGCAAAGCTGGGCTAATCCAACGATTCGCAAGACCACACAGTAAGTAATTTGGGTGGCAGTGACTTCTGTCACTGCCACCCTTTTTAAGCTGTTTTCCCTTGGGCAGGGAATGCCTGCTTAACGGAAAATAACTTAAGCAAAAATCTAAGGAGTTGGTTCAAGATGAAAAGCAATCTCAAGCGCACCGGATTTATCTTCGCGTGCGTGGCACCTGCTGTGATTCTGTTCGTCATTTTCATGGCAGTGCCTACCTTCAATGTATTCCGTCTGTCTCTGTATCAGCGGAGCACCTTCAACCCCAACGAAGTCTTTATCGGTATGAAGAATTTCCAGATGCTGATGAAGGATGCGAACTTTATCCGTTCCATGCAGAACATGTTGCTGCTGATTGTCATGGTTACTGTGTTCACCATGGCTACCGCACTGATTTTCGCTGGCATTCTTACCCGTGAGAAGCTGAAGGGCCAGGATTTCTTCCGGATCGTATTCTATATCCCCAACATTCTGTCCGTTGTCGTTATCTCCGGTATTTTCTCCGCCATCTATGACATCGACAGAGGCCTGCTGAACAGCATTCTGAACCTCTTCGGCAAGGAAGGTATCCTCTGGAAGGGCGAAGAGCATGTCATCATGAGCCTTGTCATTGCCATGGTCTGGCAGGCCATCGGCTACTATATGGTTATGTACATGGCATCCATGTCCGCAGTCCCCAGTTCTCTGTATGAGTCTGCCGGTCTGGATGGCGCAGATCGGGTAACCCAGTTCTTCCAGATCACCATTCCGCTGATTTGGACAAACATCCGCACAACTCTGACCTTCTTCATAATTTCCACCATCAATATGGCATTCTTGTTTGTCAGTGCCATGACCGGCGGTGGCCCCAACAATGCTTCCAATGTGGCCCTGCTGTATATGTACAACCAGAAGAACCTGGGCGGCGGCTACGGCTATGCCATGGCCATCGGCGTCGTGATCTTCCTGGTGTCCTTCGGTCTGTCTGCGCTGGTGAACAAGGTCACCGAGCGCGAAGTTCTGGAATACTAAGGAGGTGCAGCTATGAGACTGAATAAAGAAAACAGCGGCGAGCGCCTGTATAAGCTGTTCATCTATCTGGTTCTGGGAATCTTGGCTGTTCTGATCCTGATTCCTGTGCTGTGGGTCATGGTGGCCTCTGTGAAGGAAACTTCGGAGCATTATGGAAGCCCCTGGGCACTGCCCAGCCATATCCATCTGCAGAACTTCGCCGATGCCTGGACCAAGGCCAACATGGGCGGCTATATGCTGCACTCCGTAACCATCACAGTCCTGGCACTGGGTATCCTGCTGGTGGTTGCCCTGCCTGCTTCCTACTGCCTGGCAAGATTCAAGTTTGTGGGCGGCAAGTTCCTGAACACCTGCTTTATGGCTGGCCTGTTCATCAATGTCAACTACATCGTGGTTCCCATCTATCTGATGCTTTCTGACGGTGACAAGTGGCTCAAGGGTGTACTGGGAAGCACCTTCCTGCTGAATAACCACATCGTTGTAGCTGTCGTCTATGCTGCAACCGCACTTCCCTTTACCATTTACCTTCTGTCCAGCTATTTTGCAACGCTGCCCCACGATTTTGAGGAGGCTGCCTATATTGACGGTGCCGGATATTCCAGAACCATGCTGCAAATTATTTTTCCCATGGCAAAGCCCTCCATCATTACGGTTATCCTGTTCAATTTCCTGTCCTTCTGGAATGAGTACATCATCATCAAGACGCTGGTTACTGACAAGAATCAGTGGACGCTGCCTGCAGGCCTTCTGAACCTGATGCAGGCTCAGCAGTCTGCTGCAGAATACGGCCCCATGTATGCCGGCCTGGTGCTGGTCATGCTGCCTGTTCTGATCCTATACATCTGCGTCCAGAAGAATCTGACCAAGGGCATGACTGTCGGCGGTCTGAAAGGCTAAGGTGACACTATGAATTTTTGGAAAGAGCATACAACCCTGCGGGGAATTCTGATCCTGCTGTTCTTTGTCCTGGGCATGATTCTGACCGTTGCAGGCTGGAAGATGACCGGCAAGCTGGAAGGCCTGGGCCTGATGCTGGTAGGTATCATTTTCCTGCTGGTTGCCCTGTTTGTGTATAATGCTGCTTATAAAAAATGATACAATAGGGAGGAATCATTCCCTCCCTGTTTGTCAGGAATATTTTGAAATCTGTATTGATTTTTGATGAATAAGCGGATAAAATGAGGAATGTGCGTTATCATCTGAAATCAGGACACCAATTCACTTCTGTAAGGAGTTTGCCAAAATGAATGAAAATATCAACAGAGGCCGTGTTACAATTCCCACCGACCTGGATGTGGTTCCCGAGACTCTGGAAATCATGAAGCGCTGGGGTGCAGATGCCATCCGTGACTGCGACGGCACCGATTTCCCTGCCCAGCTGCAGAATCAGAATGCAAAGATTTACTCCACCTACTACACCACCCGTAAGGACAATGCCTGGGCAAAAGCCAATCCCGAGGAAGTGCAGCAGTGCTACATCATGACCGGCTTCCATACCGCAACCGAGGGTGCTCTGGAGATCCCTCTGATGAAGGGCATTTCCCCTGAGCTGATGGAAGTCAATACCCGTGACGACATCAAGCGCTGGTGGGAAGTCATGGATCGTACCATCGGTGAGCCTATCTCCACGGATGCTTGGGACTACCATGCAGAAACCGGCTGTGTTGTAATTGCCGAGCCGGAAGCCTTCCATGAGTATACCGTGGCATTCCTGGCCTACCTGATCTGGGATCCTGTCCACATGTATAATGCAGTCACCAATAACTGGCAGAACTTTGAACACCAGATCACCTTTGATGTTCGTCAGCCCAAGACCCACAAGTTCACCATGGAGCGGCTGCGTAAGTTCATTGCAGATCACCCCTATGTCAATGTCATCCGCTACACCACCTTCTTCCATCAGTTCACCCTGATGTTTGACGAGCTGAAGCGGGAAAAGTATGTTGACTGGTACGGCTACTCCGCCTCCGTGTCTCCCTACATCCTGGAGCAGTTTGAGAAGGAAGTTGGCTACAAGTTCCGCCCTGAATTCATTGTTGACCAGGGCTACTACAACAATCAGTACCGGGTTCCCTCCAGGGAATTTAAGGACTTCCAGGCCTTCCAGCGCCGGGAGGTGGCTGCCCTGGCCAAGGAAATGGTGGATATTACCCACGAGCTGGGCAAGGAAGCCATGATGTTCCTGGGGGACCACTGGATTGGCACTGAGCCCTTCATGGAAGAGTGGAAGACCATCGGCGTTGATGCCGTTGTCGGTTCTGTCGGTAACGGTTCCACCCTGCGCCTGATCTCCGACATCCCCGGTGTCAAGTACACCGAGGGCCGTTTCCTGCCTTACTTCTTCCCTGATACATTCTATGAAGGCGGCGATCCCGTCCGGGAAGCCAAGGAGAACTGGGTCACTGCCCGCCGCGCCATCCTGCGTAAGCCCATCGACCGCATCGGTTATGGCGGATACCTGAAGCTGGCGCTCCAGTTCCCTGAGTTCATCGACTATGTTGAGTCTGTTTGTAACGAGTTCCGTGAACTGTATGAGAACATCAAGGGCACCACTCCTTACTGCGTCAAGACCGTCGCTGTCCTGAACAGCTGGGGCAAGATGCGTGCATGGGGCTGCCACATGGTCCACCATGCTCTGTACCAGAAGCAGAACTACTCCTACGCCGGTATCATTGAGGCTCTGTCCGGCGCTCCCTTCGATGTGAAGTTCATCTCCTTTGACGATATCCGTGAGAATCCTGCAATCCTGGATTCCATCGATGTCATCATCAATGTGGGCGATGGCGACACCGCTCATACCGGCGGTGCAGAGTGGGAGGATGCTGTCATTTCCTCCGCAGTCCGTAAGTTCGTCCACAATGGAGGTGGCTTTATCGGTGTGGGCGAGCCCTCCGGCCACCAGTATCAGGGTCACTTCTTCCAGCTGGCAAATGTTCTGGGCGTGGAAAAGGAAACCGGCTTCACCCTGAACTACGACAAGTACAACTGGGAGCAGAATCCCAATCACTTCATCCTGGCGGATGTTGCCGGTGAGGTTGACTTCGGTGAAGGCAAGAAGAGCATCTATGCCTACGAGGGTACCGACATCCTGGTTCAGAAGGACAAGGATGTCCAGATGGCTGCAAATGCCTTCGGCAACGGCCGCAGCGTGTACATCTCCGGTCTACCTTACTCCTTCGAGAACAGCCGTGTCCTGTACCGCGCCATCCTGTGGGCTGCCCACGGTGAAGAGATCCTGCACAAGTGGTTCTCCACCAACTACAATGTAGAAGTCCATGCATTCGTTGCAAACGGCAAGTACTGCGTAGTCAACAACACTTACGTTCCTCAGGACACCACCGTTTACACCGACACTGGCTCCTTTGACCTCCATCTGGAGGCCAACGAAATTCGCTGGTACAGCATTTAATACGTTGCATCAGCCGTTAGAAAATCTGAACCTGTTCTCCGCGGAAAACAGGTTCGCCTTTTACCATGGCGTTGATCTTGCAGTGTATTTCCAGACGCCATACATAATCCCCAGAACTACATCTCCGTATCAGATGAAGCTCTGGGGATTTTTGCGTTTTGAAAGGAATGCCCACAAACCATTTTCCATTTGTGGGTACTCATTTCAAAACGGGCTGGGATTCCAAAGGGATGGCAATTCCTTTGGCTCCGGGTTTCCAATAGGGGCGAGAGCGCCCTGTTGGCAGGGGAATCCAAAGGGGACGGCGTTCCCTTGGCAGTGGTTTCCAAAGGGGACAGCGTTCCCTTGGCGGTGGTTTTCAAAGGCGGCAGAGCTGCCTTGGCAGGAAGAATCCAATGAAACCGGCGGTTTCGTGGCACACGACTTTGCCCGCAAAGTCAAGTGTGTTATACCTTTGGCGACCGTGGGTGGCGGAAAGGGGTTGTTCGGGGCGGGAACAAGCACTTTCCGTCAGCCACAGAACAGGCGGATTTTGGCGCGCCACGCGCTGAAAATCAGGATTTGCCCCTTGCAAAATCCGCCTGTTCGGGTGTAGGTGGTGCGGCGGAGCGGAGAGAATTTCGGAAGAAATTCTTGGAGAGCAGCAGCATCACCGGGGGAGCCAAAGGGATATCAAGCCCGCCGCAGCGACGTTACTTCTCGTTTTCCTTTTCGTAGCTTGCTTCACACGCAGGGCTGCAGAAATCCTCGTCATCGCTCTTTGCAAAGAATGCTTTCATGCAGTGCCTGCACAGCCGCAGGCTGGAAGTCTCATCCGCCAGCATGAAGCTGAACATCATCTGGATCGCCAGCAGCAGGGAATGAAAATCCCACACAATGGTGGGGCGCTCCCATAACTCTATGTGGTAGTTCGGAGCGATTCCTCCAAACGCCGTCATACCCTGCCGGTAAATATCTCTGGTATCTTCGTCCATTTCCTCGTCCTCTTCATAGAACAGGAAGCTGCTCAGGAAAGTGAATGACCAGTCCTGAAAGGTCTGCTCCAGCCAGTCGTAGCGCTCCGCATAGCCCCGCATAAAGCACATGACCTGTGCCTCTGGCTCTTTGCGGAATGTCATTGCCAGAGCAATCATGGTGCGGTCTCCATTGATATTCCAGAGGGAGTCTTTTCCGTTCTTGAAAAAGTCCGGCTTCTCGAAGGGGAAGAAATAGGAAAGGTATTTCTGTGTGTCCATCACTTCCTCCCGGAGAAAATGATTGGTGGGAAGATAGACAGCCTTACTGCTCCTGCCTAAGTGAGAAAATCGCCTTGCCATCGCTGCGGCTATGGAAACCGTGGAAAACCGCAAGCGGTTTACGCACCGTTCCCA
>ERZ772861.1742-NODE-1742-length-16663-cov-4.429311_pt1 | contig 16663 bp, 7 predicted proteins | sample MGYA00512135_ERZ772861 | MGnify/ENA primary metagenome ERZ772861 (study PRJEB29015, sample SAMEA2737700) | human gut metagenome | biome: human gut; feature: human-associated habitat; material: faeces | place: China | collected 2012 ...
CCAAGCCTGAATGTTACGAAGCACTGGTTAAAGTTGCCACGGCACCTAAAAAGCATCTTGCCGGCTTCCAGACCGCCTGCCACGTCAAAGGAGATCATGCCGCCTCCGCCCTTCATCTGCTTCTTGGCGATGGCGTACTGGGGATTGGATTCCAGGAAGGGATAGCGGACCGTTTCGATCTTGGGATTGGCCTCCAGCCACTTGGCGATCTTCAGAGCGCTTTCATTGTACTGCTTCATGCGGACGCCCAGCGTCTTGAGACCGCGGCACACCAGAAATGCGGTGAAGGGCGCCATGACGGAGCCAAAGTGCATGAGGGTACCCAGACGGCACTCCCGCAGGAACTGCTCATCGTTGGAGATCACCGCGCCGCCCAGCAGATCGCCGTGGCCGCCGATGTATTTGGTGAGGCTGTGGATGACTGCATCCACGCCCAGATCCAGCGGGGTGGTGTTGTAGGGCGTGGCAAAGGTGTTGTCGATAAAGACCTTGACGCCGTGCTTATGGGCGATCTCCACCACGGCGGCAATATCTACCAGCACCATGGTGGGGTTGGCGGGAGACTCCACATAGATCAGCTTGGTGTTGGGCTTGATCAGGCCCTCCAGTTGGCTGAGATTGGCGGCGTCAAAGGTATCGTGGGCGATCCCGAAGCGGGGCAGCCAGTCGCTGGTCACGTCCTCCGTGCCGGAATACTTGGCCTTGGTGAAAATAGCGTGGTCGCCGCTTTTCAGCAGTGCGAAAATCGCGCCGGAGACAGCGCCCATGCCGGACGCATAGGCCACGGCCCCCTTGCCGTGCTCCAGCGCCGCCAGCTTCTGCTCCAGATAATCCACGGAGGGATTGGTGATCCGGCTGTATGCAAAGCTCTCGGCGTAGTCATCGCAGGCCTTCACCGCATCGTCCGTGGAATCAAAATAGAATGTGGACGTCTGATAAATGGGCGGGATCAGGGCACCGTACATATCCCGCGGCTCGCCGGCGTGGACCTCTACCGTGTTGAATTTCAGATCTTCATGCTTCAAATCAGGGTGCTTCAAAACTAACTGGCTCATTTAAAATACCTCCCGTCGGTTGTGTGACTGCGCAAATGAATGCCTACTAACTTACTTGGTTGCATTGAGCATAGCACAAACACCCATGGAAACGGAAATATCCGAATGTTATCGCTGGCAATAACATTCGGATATTCAGCTTCTGCGTTTTGCCGCACGGTGGAAATGCGTCTGGGACCTAAAGTCCCGGAAGCACCATCCTTAGCGTTTGCGCTTGGGTGGTGGAGTTCACGTTGAGGCTGTGGCTGTCTTCATGACAGAATATATTTTCAAAATATCGTATAAAAGCGTGATTATTAAGCATAAAACGCCAATAAAAATGTGAGAAGCGATTCTGCGGAACGATTTATCTCAAAAAAATGCTGGCTTGGAAGAATTTTCCCTACCGCAAGCCCTTGATCTTGAAGGGCGTACGTCAGGTGGGTAAGACTTGGATTCTGAAAGAGTTCGGCAGACGCTGTTATGAAAATACAGCCTACTTTAACTTCGACGAAAACGAAGAATATAAACAATTTTTTGAAACAACCAAGGATGTGGACCGGATTCTACAAAACCTTATGCTGGCAAGCGGTCAAAAGATATTGCCAGAAAAGACCCTCATCATCTTTGACGAGGTACAGGACTGCCCGAAAGTCATTAACTCCATGAAATATTTCTGCGAGAACGCACCGCAGTACCATGTTGCCTGCGCCGGTTCTCTGTTAGGTATCGCCTTGGCGAAGCCTTCCTCTTTTCCGGTAGGCAAGGTCAACTTCATGCAGATTGACCCAATGACCTTCGCTGAGTTTCTACTTGCCAACGGTGATGAAAATCTGGCGCAGTATCTGGAACAGGTGGATACCCTTGAACCTATCCCTGACGCCTTCTTTAATCCGCTGTATGAGAAGCTGAAGATGTACTATGTCACCGGTGGTATGCCGGAGTCGGTATTGATGTGGACGGAGGCACGGGATGTTTCTGCCATGCAGGAAGCATTGTCCGGAATCATTGGAGCCTATGAGCGTGATTTTGCCAAGCATCCTAATCTCAGCGAGTTCCCGAAAATCGCAATGATTTGGAAGTCTGTTCCTTCTCAACTGGCAAGGGAGAACAAGAAGTTTATCTATAAGGTGGTCAAGGAAGGTGCACGAGCCCGTGAGTACGAGGATGCTTTGCAATGGCTGGTGGATGCCCGTCTGGTGCATAAAATTTATCGCAGCTCAGCTCCCGGCTTGCCAATTGCAGCTTACGATGACTTGTCTGCTTTCAAGATTTATTTGGTAGATGTGGGACTGCTCCGCCGTCTGGCACAGTTGGCCCCCACTGCCTTTGGCGAAGGGAACCGCCTATTTACGGAATTCAAAGGCGCATTAACCGAAAACTTTGTGTTGCAGACTTTAATTACTCAGTTTGAAGTCATGCCCCGTTATTGGAGCCAGAACAACCCACCTTACGAGGTGGATTTCCTCGTTCAACGGAAGAACGACATCTTCCCCGTGGAGGTCAAATCTGAAGCCAACACAACCAGCAAGAGTATGAAGAAGTTCAAGGAACTGTTCCCTGATAAGGTCAAGCTTCGCATCCGTTTCTCATTGGACAATCTGAAACTGGACGATGATGTGCTGAATATCCCGCTGTTCATGGCAGATCAGGCGGATCGATTGATTGGGTTGGCATTGGAAAAGAGGAAGCACTGATGTATATGGCTAAACTATATTAACCTAAATTGAAAAAACATTGAGGCGAATGCCGTCAGATTGATGCGATAAGAAGTATTATTAGGCAGATTGAAGACGAACGAACCAGATATGTCATGTTGACGATGCTAATGTCTGTTATATTAGCATTTACACTCTACAATCATTTCACATAATATGGCAAATCGTAAAATAATATTGTGTGAGGTGACGGAGAGTGTCTAAAAAAAGACAACAAATTGTTTTCTCGTTTGGCAGCTCAATCACTTGCCCCGATTGATAAAATGCTGGACACCAGAGAAAAACAAGAGAAAAAACAAACGCGGTGGGGTTTCTTGATCCCCGACCGCGTTTATCTTTGTCCGCTGATATACGGGCAAATCGTTTTTTATTGTAGGTTACTTTCTTGCACCATCCGAGCCGATGGTATATCCGTCAATGGTGGTATTCACCGCCATCGTCCCGTCTGTGTAGAAGTAGTACCACTTTCCGTTAATCTGCTTCCAGCCGCCGGCAAACATCATTCCGGTCGTCTTATCCAGCCAGTACCACTTCTGGTCGTCGGAGAGCAAGCCCTTCACTGGTTCCCCGTTTCTGTAATAGCTCCACTGGCCGCTGTCGTTCTGCTGCCAACCGTTTGCGGTCTGCGGGTCAATGACGATCTTCACAAACCGCCGCAGTACGGTGGCGACTTCGGCGCGGGTGGCAGTTCCCTTGGGGTCAAAGCAGTTATTTGCCTTGCCAGCCAGGATGCCCACCTGCTGCATGGCCTTGACCGCATCCTTCGCCCAGCTGCTGATCTGTGCGTTGTCCGCAAAAGTCACCGCCCGGAGGGTTTTCGGAAGGTCGTAGCCCAGCTTTTTGGCGTAATTTGCCATGATGACCGCCATCTGTTCCCGGTTGATGTTGGTGTCCGGCGCAAAGGTAGTGGCGGTAACGCCTTCCATAATGCCGTTCTGCGCCGCCCAGTTCACATAGGGGGCATAATAAGCGTCGGCTTTCACATCGGTGAATTTCCCGGTCTGGTAACTGTCCGGGTTGATGCCCGCCAACCGCCCCAGAGCTGTCACAAACATTCCTCTGGTCATGCCGGTGCCCGGGCTAAAGGTGGTGTCACTTGTGCCAGAGAGCAGTCCCCGGCTGGCTGCAAAGAGGATATTGTCCGCAGCCCAATGGTTATGAATGTCGGTAAAGGCAGGGGCAGGGTTCTTGTAGCCCACGCCGTAAACGCTGAAATGACCGGTTTCAAAAACCACCGCTTTCAGGCTGGCATCGTAGCTGGATCTGGTAATCCACTCCACCTTGCCCGCATCGTCTACATAGACTGCATAGAGATTACCTGTCTGCTCACCCTTTGCCGCTGTGTAGGGCAAACGCACCGAGATGGTATGTCCATTCAGGCTGGTAATCGGCGTCTCTTTGCCGCCGGAGAGGTACACCAGCGACAGGTCATAGACCGGTCTTGTGCCGATAGCGGCTTTGGCCTCGGTGGAGCGCAGCGCATCCACCTTATTTGCCCGGAGAATGATGTCCCCTCCAGCAGAGGCGGCATCCAGCTGCTTCAGAGTATCCAGCCCGATATTAACCGAAACCAGATGGTCTGTTGCTACGGTAAACTGCCGGACGTTTTCTTTAACCAGCAGATCCAATGTCTGCGCCTTGATGGTCACGTTAAAAGAGGTCTGGCCTGCCGCCGAGGTGATGGGAACGGTAACGGCAATCCCGTTCTCTGTGGTGCCGTTCTTTTTCGCATCCTGTTTGGCCTTGTCGATGGCGGACTGGACAGAGCTGTTATCCACTGCCGCATTGCCGTTTTTATCCGGCTGTATGGGTTTGGTTTCACCGGTGACAGGGGCTTGAGGCTTGTCCTCCGGCTGGTTGGTGTTATCATTGTTGCCGGAACCGTTAGAACCGCCGGAGGAGGAACCTCCACCGCCATCCGGACCACCAGAGGAGGAATCGCCGCCGGAAGGCTGGTTGGAAACCGTCAACGTTCCAGGAACATAAGTGATCGCATAATTGTCATTTGACAGCGTACCAGTAATGTTGATTTTGGTTTGTCCGGTTTTGCTCATATCCGGCGTCTGCGCGTAAGTCAATGTTACCGTGCCGCTCAGGGTGTCTGCACCAACCAGACCTTCCACCTTGTAATCCTTATCTGCTTCCGGGCTGCTCAGGTCGGGCGCGGTGCTGCCGGTGTAGGCGCTCTGATCAAGCGCCGTAACGGTGACAGCTTTCTTCGCTACGGTCACAGGCAAGCTTTGTTCTGCCACATCTGCGTACTCTGCATTTCCCTGCACCTTGTACCAAACGGTGTATTCCCCGGCATTTTTCGCTGTGGGGAGCTGCTCACTCCACTCAGAATTGCCAAGCCGGTAGAGCATTGTGCCGCCAGTGGTCTTGCCTGCTGTAACCAGCGCCTGTTCTGTACCATTGTAGGTCAGGGCGTTTGCCGTAGGTGCCGTAACAGTGGGGACAAGCTTGTTGGTCGCTTTGACATTGACGGTCAGCGTGATGTCCGCATAGTTTGTGCTCTTGATTACCACGGTCACTGTGCCCACAGAGCCGGTGGTTTTCACGTCATTTTTCTGAATCGGCAGGATCAGCTTGCCATCTTCCACCTTCGCACCGTCGGCGTAATAGGTTCTGGGCAAGTTGACCGTTGGTGCGCCGTAGGTCACTGCACCGTACTCTTTGGGAGTTTCCAGCGTGGGCAGGGCGGGGAGCGTCACAGTGTAGGTCTTTTCGCAGTCATTTACAATGGTAAGCGCAGTCTCCTTGGTGAAGTCAGGCGCAGCGGCCTTGGTGATGTTGCCAGTCGTGGTGATGCTGCTCTGCTTCAGGGCGTAGTTCTTCTCAGCCTGCCCCATCAGGGTCACTGTGGCAGTGACGTTCTTGCCGTTGCCCACACTGGCATCGTCAAAGCTGGCGGTCACGGTGTAGTCCTTGTCCTTCTGCAAGGTTACGCTACCCTCGAAGGTCACGCTGGAGATGTCCGCGTTTGTCGTGCCATCATAGGTCTTATCTTTTACCGCAACTGAAAATTGCAGTGGGTACTTAGAAATTTCCGGTACCACGGAATCTGTTAATGTCCTATCGTATGAAGCACTTGAATCTTTCGGTGTAAATTTCACGGTATAAGCCTTGTTATCTTCTACATTCGGATAAATACCAGATGCTGAACTACTATTTTCCGGTTCCCAGCTCCAGGTTCCGGCTACCGGTTGATTTGCACCATTATACACACCATAACCAGAAGCCAGGGAAACCGGAATCTGAGCAAGTGAAACCCCATAAGTCCCCTTCGCATCCCACTTTGGTGTTCCGTTTCCTACAATTCTCAGTGTATCCTTGGTAGACACATTAAGCGGTTCCGTTCTCTCAGAAGCAAATGCATTCTCTTTCGCCTTTATTCTGCCGGTTACCTGATATCCATGTGCCGGATATAATCCCTGAATTTTCGTACCGTCAATCCATGTAAATGCTCCGTCTGAATCTGCATCACGGTATCCATACTCAATGTCATTTTCCGGATTCGTTCTGTTTATGGTAATCGTCGTACCGGTTATTTTCACCTCATTCTCAGTTATTGCAGCCGGTGCTGCCGTTCTTTTAAGAATCGTGATACTTTCAGATTTTCCGGCAAATTTCTTATCCGTGTTGCTTGCAGCATACCGATAATAAACCGTACTCTCATGATCGGAAGAAATGATGTCTGTAATCGAAATTCCTGATCCACTACCCATTTTTGCAGATGTCCAGCTTGGATAGGTATTGGTTCCGTTTACAATCACATACTGTAAAGATGAGGAAATTGTGATTTCTTCCTTCCGATAATCAATATTCGGCTTGTTCGATTCTCCCGGAATCGCCTGTGTTTGCAAATTCGCCACCAAAACCGCTTCACTGGCTGACATGGACGAGGATGCTTTCTTGCGAATATAGACTGGTACAGACCCACCATTTTCACGAATGTTATCCAGCAGCCCTGTCAGACGAACCTTACCACCCTGTCTTATAGTTGTCCATGACTGTGCATCCTTAGAAGCAGCATACTCCAGATCGCAGGAAGCTTTATTCTCTAAAGTCTCCTGTTCGTAATTGATAGAAACATCAGCAGCCTTAGGTGCCTCCTGCCGCATTTTTTCTGTCTGGAAATTTACATAGGTTACATCAAGAGATAACGTACCATCCTTTTTAATCATCAGTCTGACATGATATTCTGTGTCCGGAGCTAAATCCGTAATAGTATACTCATAGTTTCCGGAAGAACTCTCCGTAAGTAACGTTCCTTTCGAGAACATATCATCTAATGTTAATGTCTGCTCATCCTCGCCGGAGGTTAAGAAAAACTTAACCTCTGCTCCGGGAGTTCCTGTTGCCTTAAGTGTAGCAGTCGCTTTTGTTTCAGAAATCGTCTTAATATCCGTGACAGTTGCGGAAGTGATACTTGCCGCCTTATTATTAGAATATGTCTGAGTAGCTGGATCATAATATACCGTCTTACTGTACTTGCGGAAATGCGGGTAATCCTCCGTTCCGATCACCTGTCCCCACGTACCATCTGATCGATCACCGTTTAATTTATAGGCAATTTCTCCGGATTTCAGTTTTTCTTCGCTTATAGTAGTAATTCCACCCAAAGAACTAAAATCACCCTGTGTTGTCTCATAACAGTTCGTAAAAGTAGCCCTATGATTATTCGAGTACTCAGTTCCTTCCAGTTTTCCTGATACAGCCAAGCAATTAGTCACCGCTCCTTGTGAACAACTATATGAAAAATCTGTTCCTACTACAAAACAATTCTGAATTTTGATATCACCCACAGTGAGTCTACACAACCCGCAAGTCCAATTACCTTCCAACACCAGCCCTATATTTTGTACATTCCCATATTTAATCCTTGCCACCAGTCCGTACCTAGAACTTGTACCGTCATTAGCAGGTCGCAGTCCGGAAATTACATGGTAATTTCCCTCAATATTCCCCTCGAAAGACTTACCATCAGATATGGCTCCAATGCTTGTCCAGGCATATCCGTCCGGGATCTTAATATCCTTCATCAGCTTCAGATTGCTCTTATTAGGGATTTTACCATCATTAAACTGCTTTGCAAACCAGAAAAGCTGACCGGCATTATAAATCTCATAATATCCCTTCCATTTTTGGGGCTCCTGATATGCACCACATGCTTCACAAAATCCATCTGCATTATAGTGCTCATGACTACAAGAGGTATCACGCTGAAACATCGTAATTTCATTTAGTGTTCCTATCGAAATCGTCTCACCTGATTTTGTGATCGGATTGCCGTCATTTAAGCCCGGTACCGTCACCGAAATCTCTGTTTTATTCTTATTTTCCGGCAGATATACCGTCAGATGTCCCGTGTTCACTTCATCATACGAAATCTGCTTGGAAGGAATGACCATAGCTGCACTTTGACCTTCTTTATTGATCAACGGTTCACCATTCTGCCTGATCGTGATATCGGTTGCCTGTAATATCCGATCGCTCGTGATCGCCGTGGAAACAAATTTTAATCTTGTCTCATAAAGAGGAATTGCGGCCTTCAAAGTGATCGTTGCATTCTCATCATCAACGTCAGCAACGTCAGCTTCCATCCGATAAACATAGTCTCCAACCGTCACCGTTACCGTTACCGGTGTCCCTGGCGTTAATGGCTTCAGATAATTGGATGCCTTAAGTGTACCTTGATAATCGCTCACCTTCATCGTCCCTGCATTCCAGGTAATCTCTCCCACGCTGATTGTCACCGGATAAGCGCTTTCGATGAATCGTACATCCGCAATCGTGCCCTGAATGGTATAGTTTTTCAGTCCGGGATTTTCAATTTTCGGGAAATAATCACCACCATTTAAGTTGACTACTGCCTGATCACTGATGGAAATGGAGCCCACCAAGGTACCATCTACACTGGGCTTCTCTGCGACACCGATCGCATATACTTCATTATGATATGCAGTGGCTGAAACCGTTCCGCCATTGATCACAATATCACCATACTTGTATTTACCTTCGCCTATCGGTTTTGCTCCACCGCCGCCAGTGCCGATTGCGGCTCCGGGGCGTCTTCCTGCGTTCGTAACATATCCTCCACAGGCTGTCACATTGCCACCGTTGATCTCAATCCGATCCACGCAGCCGAACGGTCCACCGCCAATTCCTGCTCCACCGTATACATGATTAATATCCTTGGGGTAGTTTCCATATCCGCCCTTGGCATACACAGTTCCTCCGTTGATGACAATGGTACCGATGCCGCCCTCTAAGCCGCCGCCAATACCTGCTGCCATCCCGCTGCCATAAGCTTCGATATTGCCTCCGTTGATCTCAATTCTCCCCAAGGAACCCTTTCTCATGCTCGACGCACCAATTCCGGCGCCTACTCCACCGGTTGCTTTTAAGCTTCCCCCTCCGCTGATCGTCAGGGTACAGCCTTCCGGCACATCAATAGCCGCACACATATCACCGCCCTTGAGTGTATTTTTTCCCTCCAGAATCAGATTCAGTTTTGCACCATTTGCCAATCGGATCGCCGGTATCCAGTTACTTGCTGTCGTAGCGTTATTGTCGATCGGAATCTGGATATCCAGATCCGAAATCGTGATTGTAGCCTCCACACCATTAACCAGAATAACATTGGTCGTACTGTTTCCCGTGATCGCCGCATGATTATACTGTTCCAATGTGCTGCTGTTGATGTTGATACCGCTATTCGCAATATTATAAGTATCTGTTGATGCCAGCAAAGCGATTCCGCCGTCCATGCTGACCTCGATCTCCGGAAGCTCCACGCCCTCTGCCAAAATATACTCTCTCGGAAGAACCGGAAGATAATAATAGAAACCACTTTCATCTTCCCGGTTCTCATCCAGCTCCCAAGTAACGCTGATATCCGTCAGCACCGGGATATCTTCTGGGATTTCCTCATCTTCAAACTCATCATCCTCAAGAAAATCCCCGGCATTGCTGTCGGTAGCGATCAGAAACGTACCCTGCTGGTCTTTCTGCTGGTCTTTCTCCTGAACTTCCTGTTTATCTGCTTCCTCCTCATCATTACTATCCGGCACATTTTCTGAATTTTCTGTTTCCGGAGTTTCCTCCTCATCATTGCTATCCGGCATGTTTTCTGAATTTTCTGTTTCCGGAGTTTCCTCCTCATTATTGCTATCCGGCACGTTTTCTGAATTTTCTGTTTCCGGAGTTTCCTCCTCATTCAGATTTTCTTTCTTTGCATTACTGTCGGCAGCAATTTCCGAGTCTTCTTTCTTATCACGGTCGTCTGCTGCCGCTTTCTCATCTTCCGCGCCCTTATCGCGATCCGCATTATTTTTCTGATGATCCACGTTCTTATATTCCACCACCGAAGCCTCGATCGTCTCCGGGAAATTCAGATAATCCTCAAAGTTTTCTCCGGCATCCGCAGGGATCTGAATATGCGCGACCTCCTCCGGTAATTCCGTAAATCCCGTGATCACTTTCAACTTTTTTGTAGGGACTGCAGCAAACGTTGCAGACGGTATGCATAACTGCATCGCTATCATTGCCGCCAATGCTGCAGATACGATCTGCCATTTCTTCTTTTTATACCTCATATCCATTTCCTCCTATTGTCATTATTTTCTATATAGCGTGACGGTTTTGTTCTCTCCGGTAATATTTTTTATTCATACGTTTCCTCCTCACCTGATTCATTACTTCCCCTTTTTCCCTGAAGCAGCCGGGATACTGCCTCCCGCAGCTGATATTCCGTCACAGGCTTCACCAAAAAGGTGTCCGTCTGCATCCTGCGGCTTTGGGGTTCAAACTCTGCCTGGTCGCTGTTCCACAGGAGAGGGACATCCCTGCTGTAGCCTCGTATGCTCATGCAGAAATTCATCCCCCTGGCTCCGTCCTCCATGACCACCACAGCATCATATGGCCCATCCCGCTGCATGGCATAGGTACAAAACACGCCGTTATCAAAGCGGTCTACTTTGCCCAGCTTCATCAGCAAAGCGGTTTCTTTTTCTTTCTGGCTATAACTGCATAGCGCAATTCGCATTTTCGCACCTCCATTTCATGATGGGTTTTATCGCCTCATATAGCTCCTGATCGGAGCAGTCTGCTGGAAGAAACACAGGGATACGCAGGTGATACGCAATCAGGGCAAAGTTTTCATCATCACTCCACCAGACAAGCGGTACTTCCGGAGCCAGCCGCTTCGCCTGTATGGCCGCCTCCAGTCCCTTTGCTCCGGTCATGGCGATGACAACCGCATGGTAGCGGCTTCGCCGGAGTGCCTGAGCAAGCTGGTTCTCATTCCACAATTCGTCAATCGCAAGCTGCCCATCCCCATCAAAAATGGAGCGCAGCCTGCTTTCAAACCATTCCACATTTCTCAGCTCCGTACAAAGTGCGATTTTCATGCTGAGCCTCCTTTCCTGAAAAGAAAAATAAAAAAACCAGACCTTCTCATCGGAAAGTCTGGTAGTCTAATTAGGGTAGCATCTTGTCAAGGGAAATACAACCGACTTTGTTTAAGACGCAGGTTTCCTGTTTAAGACGCAAGTTTTTTCCTGCGGTTTTATGTTATACTAATATTGGATTATTGTGCAAAGGAGATGGCACGATGCAGATTGCGATTGTGGATGACAGAGCAGAGGATAGAGAAGAACTGTCTGCCTGCCTGGAAAATTATATGAAAAAGCATCAGCTGGACTATACGCTGACAGAATTTGAGGACGGAGAGAATTTTCTGAAAGCTGCCGCCCAGGTCGATTTTCAGCTTGTCTTTATGGACATCTATATGGAGAACATGGATGGAATAGAGGCCGCCAGAAGGCTGCGCCAGAAAAACAGGCTCTGTAAGATCGTTTTTCTGACCATTACAGAAGATTATGCCCGGATGGGGTACAGCCTGTCCGCCAGCTATTATCTGCTGAAGCCGCTTTCGCTCCATCAGGCAGATTTTGAAGAAGCGATGGAGCTGTGCCAGCTAAAACCGCCCTATGAAGTGATGACACTTTCGGTTATGGCTGACCGTCAAAAGCTGGAACTTCCCACAGAGAAGATTCTGTACATAGATTATCAAAACCGTATGACACGGATTCATACGGCGGAACGCGTGATACCGGTAAGCGGAGGTTTTCAGGAGGTCACTGCCGCATTGCAGAAGGACAAGCGTTTTTTGCCCTGCTACCGGGGCGTTCTAATCAACATGGATTATATCAGCCATGTTGACAGTCAGACCTTCCGTTTGATAAACGGGGAGAATCTTCCGATTGCTCTCCGCAATGGAAAACAGCTGCGGGAAACCTACCGTCAATATGTTTTCTCTGGAATGGGGCGTATCGTATGAGAATGAAACAAATACGCAGGCGTATTCTGGGGGGCTGTCTGGCCTGCCTCCTCTGCTTGACCGGCAGTATCCCCGCATTTGCCGCTGGAACTGCAACCCCAGCCAACGCCGATGAAAGAAGGGAGAATCCGCCGGGTTTAGAAAACAAAGCTTCAGGGGCACTGGATAGCGGAACCCCGGAAACACCGGAAGCATCGGAAGAAATACCCCTCGTCCTTGTCACGGAAATACAAAATGAAGGCGAACTGCTCTCCCTGCCGGCTTTTACCCTGCCCCTTAGAACCACACCGTCTGATGATGACCTGGAGGAAATTTATCAGCTGGCCCTTCAGTATCAGACCGTTTGCGCCACTGTAACAGCAGGTGAAGAAATCCGGCAGGAAACATTTTCTGTCGCATGGGATTTTTCGGCCATTGACCAGACCACTCCAGGCGAATATACCGCAGCAGGCCGGATTGAACTGCCGGAGGGGTATTCCTTTGGTGAAGCTGTCTTGCAGGAGCTTCAGATTTCCGTCCGGGTGGAAGAAATGCCGCCTGCTGTCATTACTTCCATAGAGCAATGGTATCCTTATACAAATGCATTTGCGCTCCCGCAGGGCAGCGAAGTTGAAGCGCTGGAAGAATTATTCGCTGCCTCCCCGTATTATCTGGAATGCTATGCGGAAAACGGAACCAGCTACACTGCTGTGGTGGAATGGGATTTTTCCGGTATTGATCTGAATACTGTGGGACTGTACCATGCAGCAGGAAGGCTGACTGCACCGGAAAATACCATATTTGCGGATCGTGTCGATTTCCCTGAAATTACAATTCCTGTTTCTGTTCAGGCTCCGGGCAGCCCAGACATTAACTGTTTTCTGGCCGCCAGAGGAAACCTTTATTTTCCTTGGGTCACACCGCCGGGAGAACTGGATAAGATCAGTGTATGGCTGTCCGAAAACAACGGTTCATGGAACCAGCTGGAAAATGGCATTTACGTGGGGCGGGAAATGCTCTCGATTGCCACCCGTCTGCTGGCACCGGGCAGCAGCTACCGCCTTCAGGTTGATTATGGCGGTGGACAGACTGGTATCCTGTCCTTGACCTACTCAGATGAAATTGTCCTTGAAGGGTATCATGAAGGCGACCGGGATGGAGGGGATGCAGGCGGAAATCCACCCGATACCATCATTCAGCCGCCTCCTGAAGATACCGATGATTCTGAAAAAACACCACCGGGCAGCGGAGAAAATAATCCTACGGATCACAAGCCTTCCGAGCCATCCCGGGTTGGAAAGGATGATTCCATAGATATCGATAAAGACGATTTCCCATCGGAACAGGCAAACGGTGATACAGAGGAAGATACCGCTTTACAGCAACCCCCTGAAGAGCAGACGATTGTCGGTGCTTCAGAGCTTACCGATCCTGCCCGGAAGCTTTCAGAAAACAGGAAAGATTCCGTGCAAAGCGCTATGACCGTTCCCCAGGAAGGCGCAGATTCCCAAAACTCTGCGTTTTCAGAGTTCTTCGATGAAACCACTGACCGGATTTCCGGCACGCGCTTTTTGATGATGCTGCAAACAGGGGAGCAAAGAGCCGTCTTTTCCAAACAGGGAATCACCATCAGCATACCCAAAGACGCCTTGCCGGAGGGTATCCAAAACGAAGATCAGATTGAAGTCATCATCCAAAAGGATACGGATGGCGGTTTTTCTTTTTCGTTTTCCATCAATGGAACTGTGCTCAACTCCCTGCCGGATGTTTCTGTCATGCTGCCCTATCCAAATGACCCGGCAGCCGGCACATTGTTCCTTTGTGATGAAAGCGGCGTAGAAATCCCCATGACCGGTTACGACGATACGGCGAAAGCCGCTTCCTTTCAGATCAGCCATACAGGGACTTACACCATTGTGGGAAAGGAAGATACCGCTTCCCTGGCACATGCTGCCGACACAGAGCACAGCTGGTCGCCCATATTCTTTTTCATTCCGGTCTGTCTGGTTCTTCTGTCTGCCGGTGAATTTTTCCTAAGGAGGAGGCGAAAATAAGATGGTATCTTCTGTGGTAAAAAAATATGCTGCCTTATGTATAGTCTGCCTGTGCTCATCCCTGTTATTTCTTGGCCTGTATCAGTTCAATAATAAATATAGCCAGGACACAATCCAGGCGGCAAATGGGATTCTGGCGCTTTCTGAGGAAGAACTTCAAAAGTCACCGGTGCGCTTTCTGGTATCCGGCTGGGCATTTTATCCTGACGCGCTTTTGACCCCGGAAGAAATACAAGATGAAAGCCATTATATGCGCTACCTTTCCATCGGAGAGCAGACCAATTTCTCCAGCCCTGCAAACCCTTCTCCCTATGGCTGCGGGACTTACCAGATGACATTCTTTCTGCCGGAACGGAAGGAAACATATGCGCTGGAAATCCCGGAAGTGTTTTCCGCTTACAACCTTTATCTGGATCAAGACCTGATCCTGCAAATGGGGGAACCGGCACAGGGGACACCATTGGTTCAAAACCGCATGGTCACTTTTCATGGCGGAAAACCGGTCACACTCACCATAGCGGTCAGCAACTATGACCACTTTTACGGAGGGATTGTTTATCCGCCTGCTTTCGGAACGATGCTGGCGGTCAATACAACCAGAGGAATCCGGTTTGCGTTCTGCCTGTTTGGCTGTACGGTTACCTTTGTCTGTGCGCTGCTGTCCTTTTATTTCAGCCGCCGGATGAAACAGAAAAATACATTCCTGTTCGGACTGATCTGCCTTGCCATGTGTGGCCTGTCATCCTATCCTGTGCTTCATATGCTGGCTGCTGTTTCCATATTCCCCTGGTACACGATTGAACTGTTCTGTATCTATCTGGTTACCTGGCTGATTGTGGTTCTGCAAAACCGGATATGCAGGCCGGGCTTCCTGCCTGCGGCCATCAGTAATGGAGTGGGCGCTGCCTTCCTGGTATATGCGTTTTTGTATGGCATGATGGCTTCCCATCTCTCCCTTGGAGCTATTCGTTTCTTCTCCGCATCGGTCTTTTGGTATAAGGCGGCATCTGCACTCTATCTATTTATCATCGCTGTGCTTGCCATTCACAGAGGAGAAAAACGGAGCAGGCCGATCTTCTATGCTGCGGCAGCCGCAACCTGCGCCTTTATATGGGATCGCCTTCTGCCGGTTTATGAGCCGGTTATCGGCGGTTGGTTTGTGGAATGGGGCAGCTTTTTCATAGCAGCCGCCATCGGTTATTCCCTCTGGCGCGATGTGGTAGAGGGCTATGGAAACAGCCTGATTTTTCAGGAAGAACGCAAGCAGGTCGTCCGGCAGCTTTCTATGCAGACCGAATACAGCCGTCAGGTTTCTGAAGCAGCGGCAGAAAACAGAAGGCTGATTCACGACATCAAACACCATCTGCACACCATAGACCGCATGGCCTCTGAACGTGGGCAGACGGAGATCTGCTCCTTCCTGTTACAGGTAGAGGAACAGGTTGCGGCGTCATCGGGTCACTCCTATGTTGCGTTCTGTAAAAATCCCGTCGTAAATGCGCTGATTGAATACTACTACGGCATGGCGCAGATACAAGGGACAGAATTTCAGGTGCGACTCGATCTTCCCGATCAGATGCCGCTTACCGATGTGGAACTGTGTACGGTGCTGGGCAATCTTTTGGACAATGCCGTTGAGGCGTGCAGCCGCCAAAAGCAAGGAGTGCGCCGCATTTTAGTTGCCGGCGAAACCAGAGGCAAAATGTATTTTTTGAAGATTGAAAACACTTACGACGGGCTGGTCTTTCAGGAGGGAAAAACATTCCTCTCCCGAAAGGGCTCATCCGCTGATCACGGAATCGGGCTTTCCTCTGTCCGAAAAATCATTGAAGGCCATGGCGGTGATCTCGATCTTGTTCCCGGTGAGGAATCCTTTCTTGTTGGAGTTACAATACAGATGTAAAAACTGTTTTTTGAGGCGCATTCAGATAACATAGGCAAGACCTGATGGATGGACTTTGAAATAGATTTTTGCAACCTTTCGCACTTTTCTATTCCAATATTAGTATATCCAAAGCAGAATAAAACATGAAATACCACATCAGGCAGTCCCTGTTCATCAATAACCTTCTGCATTTGATCACGCAGGTGGCTGTCTCCGATAGGAGAACCAAGGAAAAAGCCAGACACTGCTTTTCAGTATCTGGCTTTTTATTGTAGATTTTTAATAACCTATTCACCTATGGAAGCAAACAGGTGACTGATAAATTCAAATGCCTGAATTGCTTTTTCAAAGCTCTGACGATTGGATGTGTAGAGCAGATCTTCATGAAGAGTTTCATATCTTCCACGAATTTCATCGTTGAAATACTGTTTCCAGTTTTCAAAGGCATACGCCCCCAACGGATCATAATCTTCAGAAATATTACGCTTCTGAAGATAGAAGCTGTCCGTTTCTTTTGTGAGCTTTAGAAGCTGCTTCAGCCGTTCGGTATCATTCAGGAAATACCATAAAATAAAAAATGCAACAATGAATTTTCACGATCATTGCTGCAAAAAATGCACGTTCCCAGGGGGAATCGAACCCTCAACTAG
>ERZ772861.1766-NODE-1766-length-16439-cov-3.997620_pt1 | contig 16439 bp, 14 predicted proteins | sample MGYA00512135_ERZ772861 | MGnify/ENA primary metagenome ERZ772861 (study PRJEB29015, sample SAMEA2737700) | human gut metagenome | biome: human gut; feature: human-associated habitat; material: faeces | place: China | collected 2012 ...
ATGAAAATCGGAAGTCATGTTGGAATGAGCGGCAAAGAGATGATGCTTGGCTCGGTGAAGGAAGCGCTCTCTTATGGCGCAAATACATTTATGTTATATACAGGAGCGCCGCAGAATACGCGCAGAAAGGACGTGTCAGAGCTGCGCGTGGAAGAAGCGTGGGAGCTGATGCGGGCAAATGATATCACAGAGTTTGTGGTACATGCGCCGTATATCATCAATCTGGCAAATACGGTGAAACCGGAGATCTACCAGCTGGCGGTTGATTTCTTAAAGACAGAGATCGAGCGGACCGCGGCAATGGGAAGCAAGACGCTTGTCCTGCATCCGGGTTCTCATGTGAATGCCGGTGCCGACGCCGGTATCGCGAGCATTATTAAAGGGTTAAACGAAGTGCTGACCAAGGATACGCCGGTGCATATCGCGCTTGAGACAATGGCAGGAAAGGGCAGCGAGATTGGCAGAAGCTTCGAGGAGCTGGCGCGTATCTATGATGGTGTCATTTATAATGACAAGCTGCGTGTCTGCTTTGATACGTGTCACACGAACGATGCCGGGTATGATGTGGCAAATGATTTCGACAGCGTGATAGAAGAATTCGACAAGATCATCGGCAAGGACCAGATTGCGGTATTCCATATCAATGACAGCAAGAATCCACGCGGAGCGGCGAAGGATCGCCATGAGAATATCGGACTTGGTTCGATTGGGTTTGATGCGTTATACAAGATCGTATGGCATAAGGATTTCTTGGACGTACCGAAGATTCTGGAGACACCATATGTGAAATCACTTGCAGATGCGAAGAAAGCCTTTCCACCATACAAGGAAGAGATTGACATGCTCCGGAGTGGCGCGTATGATGCGGCAAGAATTACAAAGCTTGCGGAGTAAGTCGTCCGAAGAAACTTAGACATATTGCGAACACACACATGGAGCCGTCAGGCGACATGAAAAACAAAGAATCGAGAGTAGGAAATATGGCAGTCAGAGATGAAATCATAAAGACACTGGAAGAAAACAGAGGCACCTATCTGTCTGGCGAGCAGCTTGCGAAGAAACTATCTGTCAGCCGGGCAGCAGTGTGGAAAGCCATCCGCAAATTGCAGGAGGATGGATTTGCAATCGAGGGCGTGAACAACAAAGGCTACAAGCTGGCGGAGGATACGGATGTGTTGTCCGTACAGGGAACGGCGAAATATCTGGACGTCGAGTGCCCAGTGCGGTTGGAAGTGTTCCGCTGTATCAACTCCACGAACCTTGCACTCCGCGAGCGGACGCAGGAGGAAGAAGGCCTGGTGCTTGCTGCGATGGAGCAGACGAACGGACTCGGAAGACTGGGGCGGTCGTTTATGTCGCCGGCAAATACAGGAATCTATTTCAGTATCCTGTTGAAGCCGCAGATCGCGAATCAGGAAGTGACGCTGCTCACGACAATCGCCGCCGTGGCAGTCTGCGAAGCAATCGAGAAATACACGGACAAGAAACCACAGATCAAATGGGTCAACGATATCTTTATCGATTCGCACAAGGTATGCGGCATCCTGACACAGGCAGCATTCCAGATGGAGAACTTAGACCCGGAATACGTGATCGTTGGAATCGGAATCAATCTGTATATGCCGGCGGAAGGATTCGGTAAGGAACTGGAGAATATTGCCGGTTCTGTCCTGCAGGAGCAAAGCGGTGACATCAAGAATAAGATTTTGGCAGAGACACTGAACCGCTATTTCTATTACTACAAAAACTTTGTGAAGAAGGAATTCATCGCGGAATACAAGAAGCGCAGTCTGGTCCTTGGAAAAGGTATCCGTGTCGTGACAAAGGATGGCGAGCGCAAGGCAACCGCCCTTGATATTGACGACATGTGCCATCTCCTTGTCGAGTACGAGGATGGCACCCGCGAAAATCTCTCAACCGGTGAAATCAGTATCCGGCTGCAGTAATACGTGATAACCAAGGAAAAATTGGATATAATAAGTGTGTACTTAAAAAAAGGAGACACATATTATGAAGATACTATTTTACGATGCAGCAACCTACGACGTGGAATCCTTCGAGAAAGAACTTGAGCATTTCCCGGACATCGAGATCATCTACCACGAAGTTGATATCTCTCCGAAGACTGTATCACTTGCACAGGGCTGCGATGCAATCTGTGCATTTGTAAACTCGGATCTGAGCGCGCCGGTATTGGAGAAGCTTGCTGCAATAAATATCAGACTGGTGCTGCTTCGCTGTGCCGGGTTTAATAATATAGATTTGGAAAAGGCAAATGAACTTGGCATTACGGTGCTGCGTGTGCCGGGATATTCTCCGGAAGCCGTTGCGGAGCTTGCGATTACACTGGCGCTTGCGGTCAATCGCCATGTACACAAAAGCTACATCAAGGTGCGGGAAAATAATTTCAGCTTAGTTGGATTAACCGGAGTGAATTTTCATGGGAAGACCGCAGGCATCATCGGGACCGGAAAGATTGGTGTAGCAATGTGCCGGATCTGTCGTGGATTTGGTATGCGCGTGATCGCGTATGATATGTACCCGAATAAAGAGCTGGAATTCGTGAAATATATGTCACTTGCAGACGTGCTGAAACAGAGTGATCTGATTTCCCTGCATTGCCCGCTCACAGATGAGACTTATCACATGATCAACAAGGATACGATTGCACAGATGAAGGATGATGTGATCTTAGTCAATACATCCCGCGGTGCGCTTGTCGATTCGGAAGAATTGATTCAGGGTATCCGGCAGGGCAAATTCTTCGGTGTCGGTCTGGATGTATACGAAGAAGAGGGAGACAATGTATTTGAGAACCGGGAGGACGAACTGTTACAGCATTCTATCACAGCCAGATTGCTTTCATTCCCCAATGTTATCATTACGTCCCATCAGGGTTTTCTGACGCGGGAAGCACTTGCGGCAATCAGCCGGACAACCTTACAGAATGCGGTTGATTATGAAAATAGAACCATCCATGAAGCCAATCAGGTAAAATAAATTGCAAGATTATAACAACCATAAGTACGGGCAGATGTATGTATCACACATATATCTGCCCATTTTTGCTGTTTTTATCAAATAGATGTGGATTTAAAAATGAATCTATGATAAAATGGCTCTTATCTGCTGTTTATAGGACAACAAAATGAAATCAGACAGTAAATAACGGACAAGATGCATGATACAGAATTCTTTATAAGAGGGTATGTGTTGTGAATCGAGAACGAAAAAAGAGAGGGAAAAAGGATGGAAGAAAAGAAGCGACACTCATTTGGTGGATCAATCGGATTCGTACTTGCGGCGGCAGGTAGTGCGGTTGGTCTTGGAAATATCTGGCGGTTTCCGTATCTGGCAGCCAAGGATGGAGGCGGATTATTCTTAGTCGTCTATATCATTCTGGCATTGACATTTGGCTACACGCTGCTGACTACGGAGATTGCGATCGGTCGAAAGACGAAACAGAGCCCGCTCACGGCATATACGAAGCTTCATGATAAATGGGGATTCTTAGGTGCTATTGCGAGTATTATACCGGTTATCATCATGCCGTATTACTGCACAATCGGTGGCTGGGTAGTAAAATATTTCTTCGTATTTTTGACAGGACATGGAGCCGACGCTGCACAGGATGGATTCTTTACCGGATTCATCACGTCACAGTGGGAACCGATTATTACATTTGTGATCTTCCTTGCGGTATCTGCATTTATCGTATTCCGTGGTGTCAATAAAGGAATTGAGTCTACATCGAAGATTATCATGCCAATCCTGCTTGTCATGATTTTGGGAATTGCAATATTCTCATTAACATTGAAAAATACAAATGATGCAGGTGAAGTAGTAACCGGTCTGCAGGGATTTAAGATATATATTGTTCCTAATTTTGAGGGACTGACAATCGGAAAGTTATTTACGGTTCTGATCGATGCACTCGGACAGTTGTTCTTCAGCTTGTCTGTGGCAATGGGTATCATGATTACATATGGTTCGTATGTGAAGGATGATGCAAACCTTGGAAAATCAATTAATCAGATTGAGATTTTTGATACGGTTGTTGCATTTCTTGCAGGTGCAATGATCATTCCGGCTGTGTATGCATTTATGGGAACAGAGGGTATGTCATCCGGACCTAGTCTGATGTTTGTATCTTTGCCAAAGGTATTTGCTGCAATGGGTGTTGCCGGAAATATAATCGGTACAATCTTTTTTGCAATGGTATTGTTCGCTGCAATTACAAGTGCGGTATCCGTCATGGAGGCAGTTGTATCATGTATTATGGATGCATTCCATACAAGCAGAACAAAGGCCGGCACAATCGAGGGAATCTTCGCACTGATCGTTGGTATCATTGTCTGCCTCGGATACAACAAGCTGTACTTTGAGTTCAAGCTTCCGAATGGTTCAACGGCGCAGATCTTAGATATCATGGATTACATCAGTAACAATCTGCTGATGCCAATCGTAGCACTTGCAACCTGTATTCTCGTCGGATGGGTCATCAAACCGAAGACTGTAATCGAAGAAGTAGAAAAGAGCGGTTGTAAGATGGGAAGAAAGCGGCTTTACACTGCTATGGTAAAGGTCATCGCTCCAATCTTCCTGATCCTGCTTTTGCTGCAGACACTCGGAATCATGAAACTGTAAACATATAGAAAAAGGAACCCGGTTTGGGTTCCTTTTTTTCACGGAGATACATTTATAAAGTTTTAATTATATCCAACAGTTCTTTTGGAATATTCATATTTCCCCGTCCGATTCCCATCTGTATATTCGGCTTTACAACCCCGTGGAAATCCGAACCGCCGGAGATTGCCAGCCCGTATTTGGCAGCCAGCGAGCGGAGCTTCTCACTTTCAAAGCGGTTGTTGGAAGAGTGGAATGCCTCAAGTCCTTTTAATCCGAGTGTTTTCAGATATGCTAACAGCTCATCAATCTGTGCATAACCAAGATGATAGAGCAGAGGATGTGCCAGAAATGCCGCTTTGCCATAAGTCGTTAAGATACGCATGGCAGTCTCACAGGTAACCTGTGGTTTCGGCAGGTAATATTTGCAGCCGATGCCGATGTATTTGCGGAACGCGGTATCCTTGTCTTTGCAGACACCTTCCTCGACGAGAACTCTTGCGAAATGTGCCCGTGTGATGACACTGTCCGGATTGCCGTGAAGCAGCTTCTCCATCGTGACAGGGAGACCATCTGCCTGCATCATAGCCACCATTTTCTCATTTCTTCCCTCACGTGCTTCCTTTAATACGGCAAGCTCTTTTTGAAGCTCTGGGTTTTCATAGTCCATATAGAAGCCGAGAATATGAATCTCACGGTTGTTGTAGTAGCAGGACAGCTCGATGCCTGGGACTACCTCCAAAGGCTTGTCCTTTGTATAGTCTAAGATTTCTGCCACGCCATCGACCGTGTCGTGATCGGTTAGGGCAATCGCTGAAAGTCCCATCCGCATCGCTTCGTCGGCAACCTCCGTCGGTGTCAGAGAACCATCGGACGCATTGGAATGTACATGTAAATCGATTCGTTCCATATTACCAACCTCCTTGTGATCGTGTTTGATGTATTATTTTATATCACAGCTTGTACCACCTGTTTTGTTTAGGTGATGCAAAACTATATCGGATAAGCGGATTATTTATTCTTCAGAATATTCAACAGCTCATCCGGTGAGAATGTATATTTCGTGTGACAGAAGTCGCACACAACTTCAATTGGCTTGTTGTCGGCAATCATAGCGCCAAGCTCTTTTCTGCCAAGGCTGATAACTGCCTGCTCGACACGCTCCTTGCTGCAGTCGCAGACATACGCACAAGGCATGGAATCGGTCAGCTCGACATCATAGCCTTCAAACAATTTCCGTACGATAGCTTCCACAGACATGCCCTGCTTGAGAAGTGCAGTGAAAGAAAATCCTTTCAGACGTTTCTCCAGCTCGTCAATCAATGCGTCCTCAGCAAATGGCATCAGCTGGATGATAAATCCACCGGCATTTGCTACGGATGTATCGTCGTTGAACAACACGCCCAGAGCCACAGAGCTTGGAATCTGGTCACTTGTTGCAAAATAGTAGGTCAGATCCTCTGCAATCTCGCCGCTTACCAGATGGGTGTCGCCGACATACGGCTCCTTCAGACCGATATCTTTGATGACGCTTAAGACACCGAGGTCCACTGCTTTTGCGACATCGTTTGCAGGAAGCATAACCTCCGGTTCGCTGACATATCCCTTGACATGTCCGTTCGCATCGGCAGTGACAAGCATGCCGGAGATCGGCCCCTGGCACTGGATACGGAGTGTTAATTTGTCGGTATCATTTTTACACATGGCGCCCATCAGTACGCCACCGGTCAACAGTCTGCCGAGTGCGTTTGTAACAACCGGGCTTGTGTGATGTGTAATTCTTGCTTTTTCTACGGTATCAGTAGAGTTGCAGGCGAAGAAACGAACCTGCTTGTTCGCTGCCATGCCACGAATCATTGTATCTGCCATAAATGTATCCTCCTAAAAATGAGTGTTTGGATTTTGTATATATACTTGCATGTGTTGTTATTTATGATTGATGCAGTGGTATACAAAATTACTGTATATATTGTTTCTTTGAATTTTTGTTTCGTGTTTCTTTCGCGATGATATAAATACGTTCACATTCCTCGTCCGCCGGCTCATGTGTAAATGCATCATAGGCGGCAAGCAGGGTAAGACCGGAATCGGTTACCATCTGTTTCATCTGCTTTAGTGTGTACCCTTTTTGCACATGTAATTCCTCATATTTGCGGAACAGGTTATCGTCGGAATCCGAAGGTTCCTTTACGAACAGGCTTAAAGCAAGCTCGTTGATCGCTTCCTCTTCATCATAATAATTATCCCAGATAAAGCTGATATCATCCCGATCTTCGGCGATCGTCGCTTCGGCTACGACATCCCGGTAATAATGCTCGGTATGGAAGTCGAAGATGAAAAGTCCGTCCGGATCAAGGTAGTTATTGACGAGCGAGAATACATGCGTAAGCTCTTCCGGTTCAGTAATATAATTGACGCTGTCGCAGAGACTTACGATGGCTGCAACGGTTCCGTATAACTCAAACTCGCGCATGTCCTGACACAGGTAGAGCGATGAAGAATGATTTTGTTCCCGCTTTTCATTTGCAATATCCAGCATGGCAGGGGAGTTGTCGATACCGATCATGTCGTATCCGAAATCGGCCATACGCTCGGTTATATTTCCGGTTCCACAGCCAAGCTCTGCCAGAATGCCGCTTGCAATATCATATTCCACAAGCAGGCTGTGCAGATAGTCCGCCCATGCGTCATAGGGAATGTTGTCCATGAGCGCATCGTAGACAGCAGCAAAATTTGAATATGCTTCAGCCATAGGGCACCTCCTTATTTTTCGTAAACACTGACATTAAATTATAAAATAAAAAATAGTGAAAAACAAGGTAAAATCATATATAATAAAATGCGCGATTGATAGAGCGTATGTGAGGTTTGGAGGATTACAATGAAAAATCAGATACAGACAATAAAATTAAAGAAGGAGAAGCGTGCATTTTCATATTGGCGCATCACGTTTTTTGCGGGCACGGGCATCTATCTGGAGGTGCTGTTTCATCTGGCGATTTATCAGAAACTCGAAAGCACGAGCATCTATCCGATTTTGTTCGGTGCCACATTGGGGCTTTTCTTAGCGGCACTCACCGTATGGCTGCCGCGCATCGGAAATGAGATCATTGCATATGTCGGTCTTACCGTGTTCTGCGTGTATGATATCGTGCAGCTCATCTATTTCCGGATATTTGGGACATTCTTAAGTCTGGTGTCTGTCGGCGGTGCCGGGAACGCGATGGATTTCAAGGTCGTGATGTTTGAGAAGATCCGTCAGAATGTTGGTTGGATTTTGCTGTTTTTACTTCCGGTGATCGCACTTGTTTTGCTGCGTGTATTTTTGATAAAGTTTGACAGACCGAAGATGAAAATAAGGCTTATAAGTGTGGCAAGTGCGGTTTGTCTGTGTGCCATTTCCATCCTTCTGCTGAATGTGCAGGGACGCGCGACGTATTCGCCGTATCAGTTGTTCCACAACCAGTATGTGCTGGAGCTTTCGATGAACAAGCTCGGCGTATGTGTGACGACCGTGCGGGATGCGCAGACGATGCTCACCGGGGGAAAGAAAAATGTGACATTCACTTTGGATGATACAGATATGCAGCCAGATGATGTGACGGCAACCGAAAGTGATGCAATGGAAGCTGCGGCAACCGATACGGATGCGGCACCTGTGTATGTAGAACAGGTTGATCCGGCGGTCGATTTTAAGAAGCTGTATCAGGCAGCCGAGGATGAGCAGTTGAAGAATCTGTCCGCTTATTGCGCGCAGCAGACACCGACCATGCAGAACGAATATACGGGTATGTTCGAAGGGTATAATGTTGTCTGCATTACCGCGGAGAGCCTGTGCAAATACGGTATCTATAAAAACTGCACACCAACGCTTTATAAGATCATGAATGATGGTTTTGTATTTGAGAATTACTATAATCCGATCTGGTATCACAGTACGATTGACGGAGAATTTGTAGACTGTCTGGGACAGTATCCGTGTTCCTCAGAGTGGAGCTTTTATAAGTCAGCAGATACATATCAGCCGTATGCACTTGGCAATGCATTGAATGAGAAAGGCTACACAAGCAAAGCATACCACGACTTTGACTTCTATTATTATAACCGGAGTGAGACACATGCGAATATGGGATATGATTTCAAGGCAATCGATTATGGTCTGGATATCCCAAGCTATGTGACATATTCCGATTATGATACGATCGAGGCGGTATACAAGGAGTTTATTAATGAAGAACCGTTTCTGATGTATTTTATGACATTCAGCGGGCACCTTCCATATAATTACGATTACAATGCCATGTGCCTGAAGAACCGTGAGGAAGCAGAAAAATGCACAGAAGGAATGGATCTGCCGGAAGACGCGGTGGCGTATATCGCGGCACAGATGGAGCTCGATAAAGCATTAGAGGATCTGATCGACAGGCTGGATGAAGCCGGAAAGCTGGAGAAGACCGTGTTCATTGTGACACCGGACCATTATCCATATGGACTGACAGACAGCGGCTACGATGCGCTTGCAGGCAAGAATGTATCCGACGATGCATTTGAAAAACATCATTCCTGCCTTGGCATCTGGTCTGCATCGATGGAAGAACCGGTTCATGTCAAGAAGCTCTGTGCGAGCGTGGATGTTCTTCCTACCGTCCTGAATTTGCTTGGCGTGACATACGACTCCCGCATCCTCGCAGGACACGATATCTTGTCCGATTCAGAAGAGCTTGTTATCTTCGCCGACCATAGCTTTAAGACAGACAAGATCGGCTACAACACGAAAACCGGAGAAGTGACCTACTACGTGGATGAAAAGACAGTTTCGCAATCCTACATCAACGATACGATCAAGGAAGTCGAAACGAAGCTTTACATGTCCGATGAAGTCATCAACACCGATTTCTACGGCTATGTGTACGGCAGGAAACCAACAAACACCACAACAAGCACCACCACATCAACCGAACAACAAAACAAAGAATAACCCCGAAAAACATACAAAAAAGTACGATGTAGCGAAATTTTGTTGTGAAAAGCAACGAAGTATGCTAAAGTGGATTCGATTGTAAATTTTTAATTTGATTCAACCTTCGGGCATGAGAGGCTATATGTAGATTCGAGTTGTTCTGGATTTTCAATTCTAAAGCAGACCATTGGAGCACATCAGCACTTAACGAACGCAGTGAGTTTAGTGTCTGCTATGTGCGGAAGTGAGCGAGAGCGCGTCTGCGTAGAATGAAAATCCAGAATAACTCGGAGAAAGAGTAGAAGTTCTCATGCAGGGAGATAGAATAAGGAGGAAAACAAAATGACGAGAATCGGAATTTACGGATACGGAAATCTTGGCCGCGGCGTAGAAGCAGCCATCAACCAGAACGATGATATGGAATTAGTTGCCGTATTTACAAGAAGAAATCCTGATGAATTGGTTATTAAGAACCAGACAGCCAAGGTGTGCAACGTAAAGGACATGGCAGACTGGAAGGATAAAATTGATGTTATGATTCTGTGCGGCGGAAGCGCAACCGATCTTCCGGAGCAGACACCGGAATGTGCAAAATATTTCAACGTGATCGACAGCTTCGATACACACGCAAGAATCCCGGAGCATTTTGCGAATGTGGATGCAAGTGCAAAAGCAAGCGGACATATCGGAATTATCTCTGTTGGCTGGGATCCGGGCATGTTCTCACTGAACCGCCTGTACGGAAATGCATTGCTTCCGGAGGGAAATGATTATACATTCTGGGGCAAGGGTGTCAGTCAGGGACATTCCGATGCCATCCGTCGTATCGCAGGTGTCAAGGATGCCAAGCAGTATACGATTCCGGTAGAATCTGCACTTGAGGCAGTTCGTAACGGCGAGAATCCGGCGCTTACAACAAGACAGAAGCATACAAGAGAGTGCTTTGTAGTGCTGGAAGAGGGCGCAGATGCGGCAAAAGTTGAGGAAGAGATCAAGACAATGCCGAACTATTTCGCAGATTACGATACAACGGTTCACTTCATTTCGGAAGAAGAGCTGAAGGCAAACCATAGCGGCATTCCACATGGTGGATTTGTACTTCGAAGCGGCGTGACCGGCTGGAACAAGGAGAACAAGCATATCATCGAGTACAGCCTGAAGCTTGATTCAAACCCTGAGTTTACATCCAGCGTACTGATCGCTTATGCAAGAGCGGCTCACCGACTTGCAAATGAGGGAGCAAGCGGCTGCAAGACCGTATTTGATATTGCACCGGCTTACCTTGTGAATAAAACAGGGGAAGAGCTTCGTGCATCCATGCTGTAAGATGCACCAGATACCATGTCGCCGACTGAATATGGGCGGCAGACAATAAGAAAGAAAACGAGGAGAGAAGAGAGAAGATGGAAGAAATCGCAAATTACGTGCCACAGATGTACGCAACATTCTGGGCATTAATCCCGCCGGTCGTGGCAATCGTGCTGGCACTCATTACAAAGGAGGTTTACAGTTCACTCTTTTTAGGAATTGTGATCGGTGGACTGTTCTGGTCTGACTTCAGATTTGAAGCAACCGTAAACCATGTATTCAAAGACGGAATCGTCCGCGTGCTGACCAATTCATATAACATGGGTATTCTGGTATTTCTTGTAATACTCGGTGTTATGGTCTGTATGATGAACAAAGCCGGTGGTTCGGCAGCGTTCGGACGATGGGCGAGCGCACATATCAAGACGCGGATTGGCGCACAGTTAGCGTCAGTTGTGCTCGGTGTTTTGATCTTTATTGATGATTATTTTAACTGTCTGACAGTTGGAAGCGTGATGCGTCCTGTGACAGACAAGCATCAGGTATCGCGTGCGAAGCTTTCGTATATCATTGATGCGACAGCAGCTCCGGTCTGTATCATTGCCCCGATTTCGTCATGGGCAGCTGCGGTAGCCGGATTCGTAGAGGGAGAGGACGGATTCTCCATTTTTATCCGTGCAATCCCGTATAACTATTATGCGCTTTTCACGATTATATTTATGATTGTTTTGATCGTTAGAAAGATTGATTATGGTCCGATGCGGACACATGAGAAGAACGCTTTGAAGGGCGATATCTACACGACACCGGACCGCCCATATGCAAACGCGGAAAATGAAGTCGTTGAGACAAAGGGGAAAGTGATTGACCTTGTATTCCCAATGATCGTTCTGATTACAGCCTGTGTCATCGGCATGATTTACAGTGGTGGATTTTTCTCAGGCGTTGGATTTGTAGAAGCATTTTCGGGCAGTGATGCATCGGTTGGATTGATGTATGGTAGCTTCTTTGCACTTGTGATTACGATTATCTATTATATGTTCCGCCGCGTATTGAAATTCAGCGAATCCATGTCTTGTATTCCGGAAGGATTTAAAGCGATGGTTCCTGCGATTTTAATTCTGACATTTGCCTGGACATTGAAGGCGATGACAGACAGCCTTGGCGCAAAAGAATTTGTGGCAGAGCTCGTGAAGAGTACGCCGGATGCGCTGCTTAGCTTCCTGCCGGCGCTTGTATTTATCATTGCATGCTTCCTTGCGTTTGCAACCGGAACCTCATGGGGAACCTTTGGTATGCTGATTCCGATCGTTGTAAATGCATTCGAGGGAACAAACGCAACGATGATGATCATTTCCATCTCTGCATGTATGGCAGGTGCCGTATGTGGAGACCATTGTTCACCGATTTCGGATACGACAATTATGGCATCCGCAGGTGCACAGTGTAATCATATCAATCATGTAAGCACACAGCTTCCATATGCGATTACAGTTGCACTTGTATCGTTCGTCACTTACATTATTGCCGGATTCTTTGGTAATAGCAAGGGACTTCCGGGAGTAATGAAGAGTCCTGTGATTCCGCTGGTAATCGGCCTGATTTTACTGTATGTTGTGCTGCAGGTGATCAAGACAGTTGAGAAAAAGAAAGATCCAATTGATGCAGAATAAGAGGCTTGAAATGAAAAAGGCAAAAGGAAGTATTATGTTGCTGCTGGCGGCGTTCTTCTGGGGAACGACGTTTGTGGCACAGACAACAGCATCTGATCAGATTGGAACATTTACATTTAACGGAAGCCGCTCCATAGTTGGAGCGGCATTTCTTGCGCTATTGATTCTTGCTCGCACGGGAATGAAGAAGCAGAAAGCAAAGGTAAGTGGAGAACCGGTCGAAAAAGAAAGTATAAAACGGACCGTGATCGGTGGTATCCTCTGTGGCTGTGTGTTGTTTTTCGCAACGAATCTGCAACAGAGTGGTATCGCGGCATATCCGGAAGGCGTGGCCAGCTCCGGCAGATCGGGGTTTCTCACCGCAACGTATGTGGTTATGGTTGCAATCGTATCCGGATTACTCGGGAAGAAATTACATAAGATCGTATATGTGGCAGTTTTTGTCTGCCTTGGTGGTATGTACATGCTGTGCATGTCAGGCGGTATCGACAATCTGTATTTTGGAGATCTGCTTGGGCTTCTGTGCGCAGTCTGCTTCACCGGACATATCCTGACAGTTGACCATTTCAATGACTGTGACAGCGTGAAGATCTCGTGCATCCAGTTTATTACAAACGGTGTGTTATCCCTAATCTGTATGGCAATCTTCGAACAGCCGGCATGGAGTGATCTTGCCGCTGCATGGTTCCCGATCCTGTATGCGGGTATCTTCTCGAGCGGTATCGCATATACGCTTCAGATTGCAGGACAGAAATATGCAGATCCGGCAGTTGCATCCATCGTGATGAGTCTGGAATCTGTATTTGCAGTGCTCGGTGGATTCGTCGTATTGCATGAGGTGTTAGCACCGCGGGAAATCGTTGGCTGCGTGCTTGTGTTCACCGCAGTGATCTTGGCACAGGTGCCACAGATGCGAAAGTAGGGGCTATGATTTGATTGTGCTTGCTTTTTTATAATAATCTTGTATATTATCTGTATTGAATGAGGTGTATGTTTCCGGACTGCACTGGGGGAGTCACTCTGTGGCTCTCTTTTTTGTTATCAAATAAAAGTGAATAGTCACGCAGTTTCGTGATAATCGGAATCGCAATTGCTTCGAACAACAAAAATCTACTTTAATTCGATATGAACAAATTGCAAATGAACTATTTTGGTGTAAAATGTAATTAGCAAGTAGCGGAGGATAAGTATGAGAGACTATAGTTTTGGAAATTTTATCAGTACACTACGACAGAGAAAAGGCCTGTCTCAATATCAGTTGGGTGTACTTGTCGGCGTTTCAGATAAAGCGGTGTCAAAATGGGAAAATGGAGAATCAGAACCGTCAATTGATAAGTTAATCAAGTTATCGAAATATTTTGGAGTTAATATTGATGAATCAATGTCATTTAGATAAGGTTTTTTATGATGAAAACAGTATATCATATGCGTTCATGCATTGAAAATACTGTTCAGTTAAGAAATGCTGTATTTTTTAGGTGCACTAATGCGTAGAAAGCAGGTGTATGATGAGTTCAAATCATTTTTTGTGTATGACAAAAAGACAGATTGCATATCTGCCTCATAATGCAGTATAATGGTAACGAGATTTATGCAACCCGATACATGAAATCCCTATTTCTCTTTGGACGGAGGTGGATAGGATATTTTCGATTGTACCTGACAGGTGTCAGATACTTTTGTATGAGAAGCATGGTCTCTGTTTCGTTACCACCGTGTTTGAGATATGCCCTGCATATGTTTACTGCGATGGTGTATTTGAGTTCACGGAAGCTTGTTTCCTCGCTCCAGCGCATCCGGTAAAGTTTATTGATTTCTTCCAGAGGAAATTCTTCTTCTGAAAGATTGGTGGCAATACAGATATAGGTTCCATTATCAAGGCGAACACGTACAATACGGAATTCAATATCGTAATACATGCAGTTTTCATCAAGAAAATCAAAATCGGTAGAAGGCTGAAGTATGGTATAGGTATAGATGAAATAAGCTCGTATAAATGCGAGTGCGGAAAGATAGGTTTGGAGAAATCCTTGATTTGGAACCATCCGAGGTGTGGAAGCAGATTGATGGAGAGTTGGAAAAGAAGATGCAGCGCAACGAGAAAGGATGATGCTTGTGGCAGGATCGTATAAATATTTCAGATATTATTTGCGGGATGTTCCGGAAAATGCATCGCTATAAAAATGCTGGAGGAAATGAATGGTCACACAAGAAATCAACTGATTACAGAATTTCTTATGCATTATCTGAAGACAGGAAGTGAGGATGACATGAAGGCGGCGGATATTATTGCAGATGAAGTGTTTGAGCATACATTAAAAAGAATTGACGAATTGGAACGTCAGGTAAGAATGCTTACAACTGGGCGTGAAAATATAGATGGAAACAAGATTTGGAAGAAGTTTCATTCCGAAGATATTTCCATCAATGAGTTAAATGAAGAGTAAGCAGGAAAATATGAATACTGCAGAAAATATGATCGAAATCTGTTTGGCGTTCTACCACTAAACAGATATATGGTTTGTCTTGATCCCTACATTTGGAGACAAACGTTTTGGCGATGAACGGAGGCTTGGGGATGAGTTACACTTTTTGTGAGAAGAAAGTTGGAGAGAAGCTCCACGAACTAAGAATGAGAAAAAAAGTTGAAGCAGCGGGAAGCAGCAGATGAGATGCACATTTCTCGCGAACACTATTCACGTATAGAAAATGGAACCAGAAGAATAAGCCTGGAAATGCTGTTTATTTTAATGAATTTCTATGGAGAGGATGCGAATACCATCTTATGTATAAAAGGTGGAAAATACGTCGAATGAGACGTTTAGAAAGAATATGGAGTTTGAAAAATACATCCTGGACAATGTTGAGATATAAGACAATTTATTCATTTTGTAAGGGTAATTATCAACTTTAGAATTTACAATTAGGCCACGTTATAGTATAGTATATGCTGAATGCGTGGCTTCTTTAGTTACGAAAGAAGCGCGGTATGTTCACACAACAGCTGAACAAAAAACAAAGGAGATAACATAAAATGAAACTAGGAATCGTTATTACGAGACCGATTTCATAAATGTCCATATAAGTTGTTAAATGCCTTTAAATGCTGATAGCTAGAGCATTTAGCGGATTTCCGACTTGGATAAAACTCTATATAAATTCATGTAAGTTTTTGAAAAATGTCCCACTTCGTGGTCCACTAACTAATGCTCTTTGCAGAAGGCAGTTATTATTTTATGTGTGTGATAGGATTGTTGTTTACTGTAGGAATGCTCACTTTGGTTGGAGTAAAGATTTATATGGAAAATAAATTGTCATATTTGGAGGAAATGTGCATGGGTAATAGGAAGGCTGAACTGTTACGAATATAGCCGAATATACAGAAGTTTCTATAGAAAAGCATCTGGGGAAATGCTATAATAAAAGCCAGTGAATTACTGTGGGAAGATTAGCCTGACAGTTACGAATAAAGTATTACATGAGATTTAGGAGGACTAGAGCATGAAGAAGGTTATGCTTACTGGTGACAGACCAACAGGAAGATTACACGTAGGACATTATGTGGGTTCCCTGCGTCGCCGTGTTGAATTACAGAATACAGGAGATTTTGATGACATTTTTATTATGATCGCAGATGCACAGGCATTGACGGATAATGCTGATAACCCGGAAAAGGTACGTCAGAATATTATCGAAGTAGCATTAGACTACATGGCTTGTGGATTGGATCCGGAGAAGTCTACTCTGTTTATCCAGTCACAGGTACCAGAACTGACAGAGTTATCATTCTATTACATGAATCTTGTGACAGTCTCAAGACTGCAGAGAAATCCTACTGTAAAGAATGAGATCAAGATGAGAAACTTTGAGGC
>ERZ772861.1775-NODE-1775-length-16392-cov-3.302381_pt1 | contig 16392 bp, 13 predicted proteins | sample MGYA00512135_ERZ772861 | MGnify/ENA primary metagenome ERZ772861 (study PRJEB29015, sample SAMEA2737700) | human gut metagenome | biome: human gut; feature: human-associated habitat; material: faeces | place: China | collected 2012 ...
GAACAAGACGATCGACGAGCTGTATGACCTCTACGCGTTCCGCGTGATCGTCGACAATATCGCCGACTGCTATAATGTCCTCGGCCATATCCACGACCTCTTCAACCCCATCCCCGGCCGCTTCAAGGACTATATCTCCACGCCGAAGCCGAATATGTACCGCTCGCTTCACACCACGGTCATCGGGCGGGACGGTATCCCGTTCGAGGTTCAGATCCGGACATGGGAAATGCACCATTTTGCCGAATACGGTATGGCGGCGCACTGGAAGTACAAGTCGGGCGTGACGACCAAGGAAGAAATGGACAAGAAGCTTGCGTGGATCGCAAGCCTGATCGAGACCGAGGACGGCGAGCGCGACCCCGAGGAATTCATGAACGCGCTCAAGACCGACATCTGCCACGACGAGGTGTTCGTGTTCACGCCGAAGGGCGACGTCATTGCTCTGCCGAACGGCGCGAACGTGATCGACTTTGCCTATGCGGTTCACTCGGCGGTGGGAAACAAGATGATCGGCGGAAAGATCAACGGCATGATCGTGCCGATCGACCGCACGCTCCAGAACGGCGAGATTGTGGAGGTACTGACCTCCGCCGCTTCCAAAGGTCCGAGCCGGGACTGGATCAACATCGTCAAAACCTCGTCGGCGCGTTCCAAAATCCGCGCGTGGTTCAAAAAGGAACAGCGGGCGGACAATATCGCCCTCGGGCGGGGGCTGGTTGACACCGAGATCAAGCGGGTGGCGGGCAAGTCCGTCGGCGAAGGACAGCGGAACGACATCGTTCAGCCCGTTGCCATGCGCTTCGGCTTCACAAGTCCCGAGGACTTTTACAATGCCATCGGCTACGGCGGAATCGGCATGGAGAAGGTCAGAAACCGCATTCAGGAGGAGTGCCTGCGGGTGTTCCGTCCCGAGGCGGCGGAAGCGCCGAAAATCACCTCGGCGGAGCAGATTCCGACCCGCCCCGCGCCCAAGAACCTGCACGGCGGAAGCGGCGTGATAGTGGACGGCGAGAGAGGGTGTCTGGTCAAATTCGCGAAATGCTGCAATCCGCTGCCGGGCGATTCGATTATCGGTTTCGTAACCAAGGGCTTCGGGATTTCCATCCATAAGCTGGACTGTCCGAACGTCATTCAGGGGCGGAAAAATCCCGAAAACGACGACCGTTGGAAGGAAGCGCACTGGGAGCGCGAGGACGGCGGCGCGGATCACGGCGTTTACGAAGCGCTGCTTCAGGTCTACAGCGACGACCGCATCGGAATGCTGGCGGATATTACCTCGGCGCTTGCGGAAATGCGGGTGTCGATCCTGCAGGTCGGCGTGGTGCGGCGCGGGGACAACACCTCTATTGTCAACCTCAAGGTGGGGTGCAAGAATATCGACCACTATAACTCCATCGTTTCCAGACTGCGCGGGCTGAACGGTGTGAACAACATCATCCGCGGATTTTCGTAAGGAGGAAGCATGAAAGCAGTCATTCAACGCGTAGACCGTGCGTGTGTCAGGGTCGACGGCGAGACCGTCGGCGAATGCGGGAGAGGATTCCTGATTCTGCTCGGTGTGGCGGAGGGCGACACCGAAGCGGAGGCGGATCTGCTCTGCCGCAAAACGGTGGGGCTTCGCGTGTTTCCGGACGAGGCGGGCAAAATGAACCGCTCGCTCTCGGATATCGGGGGCGAGGCGCTGATCGTTTCGCAGTTCACGCTGCTTGCAAACTGCCGCCACGGCAACCGCCCGGATTTCCTTGCCTCGGCAAAGCCCGGGGAGGCAAAGCGGCTTTACGAATATTTTACCGCGCAGGTGAAGAAAACGGTTTCCCACGTCGACAGCGGCGTGTTCGGCGCGCTCGGGCACAGTGTCAGCGATTCCGACACGGGGCTGACGATCCCCATCAGGGAGGGCAGCATCACGGACGCGCAGATAGTCAGCGTGAACCCCGGCGTTTCGGGCAGCCCCGGCGAGCTGAACGGCTGCGCCGACTTGGGCAAGGTGCTCGGCAGCATCGAAATGAACACGGCGCAGGGAATATTCGGGCAGGCATATGTGTCGATGGATGGACGGATGATGGAGACGGGCAGCATCGCGGTCGGGACGGCGTCGATAGTCTCGACGATAAACGGGCGCGACAGCCGCGAGTACGCGATCGAGATAAACCGCATCTACCGTGAAGCCGACGGCACGCACGCGATGCTCAGCGTGACAGACCCGGAGCTTATCCAGAAGACGGGCGGCATCGTGCAGGGCATGAGCGGCAGCCCGATAATCCAGAACGGAAAGCTCGTCGGTGCGGTGACGCACGTATTCGTCTCCGACCCGACAAAGGGCTACGCTGTGAGCATACAGGATATGCTGCGCGCGGCGGGGATAATGAGCAAAGCTGCGTAAAAGTGTCCCTTCGGGACGGATAGAATTTGCGCGCCGCAATGCTATGCGGCGCGCAGGTTTGTTATTTTACCAGTCCGATGATGAGCAGGTGCAGCGGGTAGTAGATATAAAACAGCCATTTCATGAAACGGTTGACGCGGGGGCTTTTACCGCGCTGGCCGTTGTACATTTTTATGACCGGGATCGCGAGAACGACGCCCATTTGAAGAATACCGTAGACCTTATCAATAGCGAAGAAGTACACGACAGCATAAAGCGCGACATAGAACACCAGCCAGAACGACTGCTTTTTCAGATCGCCGCGGTTCGTGCCGAAGGCGAGGACGCAGAGGGAAGCAATGCAGCTCCAGTCGCTCGGGAAGGTGACAAGGCAGATGAGGATGATAATGAGCGGGACGGCCTTGCGCGGCAGGCGCTGACTGTTCGCGGCGCGGAGCATTACAAGCCCCCACGCGAGCGGCCACATGACGCTTGTCTGGTTGAGCGCCTGCCCGTAATAAAACGGGATGAACGAGTGCCAATCGACAAAATCATTAGAGAAAAAGATATAGCAGAAGTGCGAGACAAGGGCGAAGGCGAAAAGACGGAAGGTGTATTTATTTACATCGCGCGTATAGTGGTAGCCCTCGGCGATGAAGAAGCACATGACGGGACAGGTGACGCGCCCGATAAGGTGCATCAGGAGCGGGAGCAGTTCATGCGGGTAGCCCGGCCAGAGCGCCCACGCGATATGGTCGATCGTCATGGCGAGGATCGCCAGCAGCTTGATCTGGTTCGCGTCCATGGTCTTTTTCATAGCTCTCTCCGTTCTCAAACACCCGGACCTTTCAGCCCGGGTGCTGCTTTTCTTTTTTATTGCTCTTTCATCAGCTTGCGGAAACGATCCTGATTATTCGCCACATCCGGCTCAGCCAGTTCGTTCATGATTTCCTCGTATCGGCGCAGTAAATCATCTAACTTATCAAACATCTCTATTACCATGCCTTTCCAAATATTAACCTTGTCAATCACCTGCACAGACACTGGTCTGCTATGTGCGTATCTATATTTATGCCATATTCCAGCAACCGGTTACGACTCGATCCAGCTTCGCGTAGTCCTGTATCACTTCTACTTCAATAAAGCCCCTCTGTATCATGAGTTCTTTTACTGCTTCGCCCTGGTCATAACCTATTTCAAAGAACAGTCTCGCACCACGAGTCATATATGCCGGACACTGCTCTATTATTTTCCTGTAAAAATACAGCCCATCAGCCTTGCCATCCAGAGCGATCATCGGCTCATGTTCCCTGACCTCAGGCATCAGAGTCTCTATCACGTCAGTCTCAATATAGGGTGGATTCGATACGATCATATCGAACCTGCCTTCTACCTTCTCTAAGAGGTCGCTCTGTCTGAAATCTGCCTGAATCCCAAGTCTGCCGGCATTCTCTCTTGCAACTGCCAGTGCATCTTCTGAAATGTCCACGCCCATGCCTTCACATTCATTGCTGTATTTTAACAGGCTCAGCAAAATGCATCCGGAGCCGGTACAGATATCCAGTATGCGCGTACCATCACTAAGATATCTCATTGCCTCTTCCACCAGAATCTCTGTATCCTGTCTTGGAATCAGTACATACTCATTCACCTTAAAAGTAAGCCCCATGAATTCCTGCTCACCTGTAATGTGCTGCAGGGGGATTCTCTGTGCTCTTCTCTCTATTACTGTACGATAGAACTGTTCTTCCAGATCATTTCGCACACTGTCTCCATGAACCAGCAACGCATTCCTGTCTGTATGGCAAATATATTCCAGAAGCAGTCTGGCATCCAGTGCAGCCTCTTCAATTCCTGCATCTTCCAGCTGCTTCTTTCCATATTCATATAATTCTCTGTATGTCATATTCATAACCCTGCTAAGGCTCTTCTGCCGCAGTTGTATCCTGCATCCAGCTGTCATCTACTTCGTATCCAAAGGTCTCTTTTAAGTATGCCTTCCAGTCAAAGACTGCTTCTACAGAAGCAATTGCTACTTCGATCATATCCTCATCCGGCTCTTTGGTCGTAAGCTTCTGCATCCACAAACCGGGGGCGGATATGATTCTTACAACAATATTATCACTTCTGCCTGCCAGACGGATAATCTCGTAGGAAATACCTGCAATGACAGGAACCAGCGCAATACGCAGAACCAGTTTCAGTGCCATATTATCCACTCTGATAAAGAAGAATACGATGACACTCACCAGTACAACAAATAACAGGAAGCTTGTTCCACAACGCTTATGCTGTCTGGAGCTTCGCTTTACGTCTTTTACTGTAAGTGGTCTGCCTTTTTCAATACAGTTGATACATTTATGTTCTGCCCCATGATACATATAGAGCCTTTTAATATCTTTCATAAGAGAGATTCCAGCGATGTACGCAATGAAAATCAGTATTCTGATCAGTCCCTCGATAATTGCAATCACGCTGGCATTGCGGATGTATTTACCAAGCAGGTCTGAAAGGAACAGGGGCAGGAGCATGAACAACGCTACTGCAATGATTACGGATAAAATCACGGTAAAAGTCATCATGATATCATCTGCCTTGTTACCCAGAAGCTTCTCCAGCTTCCCTTCCGTCTTACTTGGCTTCTCATCCTCTTCCTCATAGAAGGAAGCAGAATAAGTCGTTACCTTCATTCCCAGTATCAGGGAATCAATAAAAGCAAATACGCCACGGATAAACGGCAGCTTCGCAAACTTCTTATCTCCGCATACGCCCTTGTATTCCTCGACCTCTACATCAATCTCACCGTTGGGCTTGCGTACAGCCACTGCATATTTATCTCTATTCTTCATCATCACACCTTCCAATACAGCCTGTCCGCCGATACCGGAATAATGTGTCTGTTTCTTCTTAGCCATATAGTCCTCCGAGTCTGTCACATATCCTATGAACTAAAAATAAGGTTGAGATAAAATCTTACCTCAACCTTCTGAACGTTACTTATTTGCTTTCTACGCCGTACTTCTTATTGAACTTATCAATACGTCCACGAGCTGATGCAGCCTTCTGCTGACCTGTGTAGAATGAATGGCATTTTGAACAAACTTCAACGTGGATTTCAGGCTTTGTAGATCCTGTTACGAATGTGTTACCGCAGTTGCATGTAACAGTTGCCTGATAGTAATTAGGATGGATTCCTTCTCTCATGTTTTTCACCTCTCTATAGATAAAATCTTCTTTTTCATTTACTTATGTTCTCATAAACAGCTTACTCAGTATAACATAGCTTTTTATGATATGCAAGTCCTTTTTATATGAATTTCATCTTCTTTACAGTATTGACGAATTCCATGTTGTCTTTGGTCTTGGAGAAAAGGTCAAGTATCTTATCTACTGCCTCTTCCGGTTTCAGTCCATTGAGGGCTCTTCGGATAATATTAATTGCCTCCAGTTCATCCGGTGTCAACAACAGATCTTCACGTCTCGTACCGGATTTGGGAATATCAATGGCAGGGAACACTCTCCTCTCGGAAAGTCTGCGATCCAGTACCATTTCCATATTACCTGTTCCCTTGAACTCTTCATATACCACATCATCCATCTTGGAACCTGTATCTACCAGTGCTGTTGCAAGAATGGTAAGGCTGCCGCCTTCCCGCATGTTTCTGGCTGCACCAAAGAATCTCTTGGGCATATGCAGAGCTGCCGGATCAAGACCACCGGAAAGTGTTCTTCCACTGGGTGGCACGGTCAGGTTATAGGCTCTTGTCAGTCTGGTAATGCTGTCCAGAAGGATACATACATCTTTCTTATGTTCTACCAGTCTCTTGGCACGCTCTATGACCATTTCGGATACACGCTTGTGATGCTCCGGCAATTCATCAAAGGTGGAATAAATGACTTCTACATTCGGTCCTTCTATTGCTTCACGGATATCTGTTACTTCCTCCGGACGCTCATCGATCAGCAGAATGATCAGATGCATCTCCGGTGAATTCTTCTTGATGGACTGGGCAACTTCCTTTAACAGTGTTGTTTTACCAGCCTTTGGCGGTGACACGATCATACCACGCTGACCTTTTCCAACGGGGCTCATCAGATCCATGATTCGCATGGCAACACTCGCCCCTGCTGTCTCCAGTCTGATTCTTTCATTAGGGAAAATCGGAGTCATGTCCTCAAAATTGCGGCGTTTGCAAGCCAGTTCAGGAGGTAATCCATTGACCTTCTTCACATATAATAATGCACTGAACTTCTCATTCTGTGTCTTTACTCTGGTATTTCCTACGATAACATCGCCTGTCTTGAGATTAAAGCGGCGGATCTGACTAGGCGCTACATAAACGTCATTTTCACCGGGCAGGAAGTTCTCACAGCGGATAAAACCAAATCCGTCTGGCATGACTTCCAGAATGCCGTTTGCAGCCATACCGCTGTCCAGTTCTGTGGGGAATTTCTCTTCGGGGCGTTCTTCCCTGACTTCTCCCGGCGCACGTAACACTGGTCTTGGCTCTACATCCTTGCCGGCAGCCTTGTCCTTTTCATCTTCAGCAAGCATCAGTTCCACCAACTGCGCCTTCTTCAGCCCGCTGGTTCCCTTAATGCCTCTGTTTTTGGCGATTGCACGTAAATCAGCCAATGCAAGAGATTCGTATTTTTCTCTCATACCTTCCTCCATATCTATATACGTTCCATTATGAATATCTTCTGCCTTTTATAATTGGGGTTGTTACTTATTCTTTCTTTGGATATGCTATATTTTTCAGATACATATACGACACTTTCGTAATATGTTCATGTGACGCAGCAGAATGTGCTGCCTTACCTATTATAGCGCACTTTTTCTAAAATAGGAAGAAGAATTTATTGCTAAGACCTGTTTCTTACATTATAATGAAGTTAAAAATTTAAAATACTAGGAGATGTGTACTTATGACTATTCAGGAAAAAGCACTGGAACTTCATGAAAAATGGAACGGAAAGCTGGAAACTGTCTCCAAAACTCCCGTAAAATCAAGAGAGGACTTATCTCTTGCCTATACACCCGGCGTTGCAGAGCCTTGTAAGGTAATCGCCCAGGATAAGGAAGCTGCCTACAAATATACGATGAAGGCAAATACTGTTGCCGTTGTATCTGATGGCAGTGCCGTTCTGGGACTTGGCAACATCGGACCTTATGCCGCTATGCCCGTTATGGAAGGCAAAGCCGTTCTGTTCAAGGAATTTGGTGGAGTCAATGCGGTACCCATCTGCCTGGATACACAGGATACAGAAGAAATCATCAAGGCTGTTACCTGGCTTGCGCCTGCTTACGGCGGAATCAATCTGGAAGATATCTCAGCTCCACGCTGTTTTGAAATCGAAGAGAGATTAAAGGAAATTCTGGATATTCCTGTTTTCCATGATGACCAGCATGGTACTGCAATCGTTGTTCTTGCAGGTATTATCAATGCACTGAAGGTTGTCGGCAAGCAGAAAGAGAACTGCAAGGTCGTTGTAAATGGCGCAGGAAGTGCCGGTGTCGCTATCACAAAACTTCTTCTGACTTATGGCTTCACCAATGTCATCATGTGTGACAAGGTAGGTATCGTAGATACCACAACACAGGGGCTTAACTGGATGCAGGAAAAGATGGCAAAGATCACCAATCCCAACCATGAGACAGGTTCCCTTGCTGATGCATTAAAAGGTGCTGATATCTTCGTAGGTGTATCTGCTCCTAATATCGTAACTCCTGAAATGGTAGCTTCCATGGCAAAAGACTCTATTCTGTTCGCTATGGCTAACCCTGTTCCTGAGATTATGCCGGATGTTGCCAAGGCTGCCGGTGCAAAAGTCGTAGGAACCGGCAGAAGCGATTTCCCGAATCAGGTCAATAACGTTGTCGCTTTCCCCGGTATCTTCAAGGGTGCCCTGGAAGGACGTGCCACACAGATTACAGAAGAGATGAAGCTTGCTGCTGCCAATGCCATTGCAGGTCTGGTTCCTGATGATGAACTGAACGAAGACAACATTATGCCGGAAGCATTTAACCCCAAGGTTGCCGAGCTGGTAGCTGAAGCTGTTAAATCCCACATCAGACGCTAAGATGAATCCTTTACGCTGGGGAGACAAGCCCTATCATTCTCTCGATTATGAATTAAAACACCAATATGGTGAGAAAATCTATAAAATAGCCCTAGATGCAGGTATGACCTGTCCTAACCGTGATGGCACGCTTGGGACAGGTGGATGCATATTCTGCAGTGCAGGCGGCAGTGGGGACTTTGCAAGTCCTGCTGCCTCTGCCTGCGGGGAGTACTCCATACGCCAGCAGCTTCTGGAAGGTCTTTCCTATTTCCACACGAAAAAAACAGGCAATCGTTTCATTGCATACTTTCAATCCTATACGAACACCTATGCCCCCACCGGGCGGCTGCGCAGCCTCTATACCGAGGCGCTGGAAGAACCGGATGTAGTCGGTATCTCCATTGCCACAAGACCGGATTGTCTGGGCGATGATGTGATAGCTCTGTTAAGTTCGTTAAAAGACTCCTATCCTGATAAATTTATCTGGGTTGAACTGGGTTTACAGACGATGCACGAAGAGACTGCAAGATTTATACGCAGAGGCTATCCTCTTAGTACATTTGAAGAAGCACTAAACCGTCTTCATGCAATCTCGGTTCCTGTTATTGTCCATGTCATCCTGGGGCTTCCCCATGAATCGAAAGAAATGATGATAAAGACCTGTAACTATCTGAATTCCTGCCATATAGACGGTATCAAACTACAGCTTCTTCATGTATTGAAGAATACAGATCTGGCTGCCCTCTATGAGCAAAAAACTTTTGATATTCTGTCTCTGGAGGAGTATATTGATATTGTAATTACCTGTCTGGAGGTCCTGTCACCTGACATCGTTATTCACCGTGTAACCGGTGATGGGCCAAAGGAGCTGCTGCTTGCACCTGCATGGAGTCTGAACAAGCGTCATGTACTCAATACACTCCATCAACAGCTGCGGCTGCGGGATTCCTGGCAGGGCAGATATTACGAATCAACTAATCAATGAAAGGGACGTGATATTCATGACACAAGATCCATTGACACTCTATAAGCTCATCGTTCTTTACATGCTCAATAAAGTGAAATTCAAGCTGACCTACGCACAGATCAGTGAATTCATCCTTGAAAAAGAATATACGAACTTTCTGACATTACAGGAAGTCATCTCCGATCTGCAGGATACAGAACTGATCAAAGCTGACACTACGATGAACCGGACTTATTTCTCCATTACAGATGAAGGACGCAATACACTCTCTTACTTCGGTAATCGTATCGGGGAAGCCATTATTGCAGATATTGATGCCTTTCTGGATGAGAAACATCTAGAATTAAAAAATGAAGCCTCCATCACCTCAACCTACTATAAGGCTACTTCCGGTGAATTCGAGGCTCAATTGATTGCCCGTGAAAAAGATGTAGAACTGGTCAATATCAAGCTGTCTGTCCCAACGGAAGATATGGCAGCCTCAATCTGTGACAGTTGGCAGAAGAAAAATCAGAGTATCTATAAATATCTAATGCAGGAGCTGTTTTAATCAGCTCCTGCATTTTCTTAATCTTCCTTTTGCTTCGCCTCGTCCTTGATCCGTTTCATATGCTCACGAATCTTGGCTTCATAGCCATTCCATGACGGCTCATAATATTTCTTGCCCGTCAGTTCATATGGTAAATACTGCTGTTCCACATAATGATTCGGATAATCATGTGCATATTTATATCCTGTCCCGTGTCCCAATTTCGCTGCTCCTTTATAATGTGCATCCTGTAGATGCGAAGGTATTGGCAGATTGCCACTTCTTCTTACTTCTTCATTGGCTGCAAAGATAGCATTGCAGGCTGAATTACTCTTAGGTGCACATGCCACATAAGTTGCTGCCTGTGACAGAATAATCTGTGCCTCCGGCATGCCGATGCGCTCTACAGCCTGTGCTGCCGATACGGCAACGGTCAGTGCCCGCGGATCTGCATTCCCCACATCCTCAGAAGCACATATCATGATACGTCTGGCTATGAAAGCCACTTCTTCGCCGGCATATAGCATCTTTGCCAGATAATAGACCGCTGCATCAGGATCTGATCCACGCATGCTCTTAATAAAAGCAGAAATCGTATCATAGTGATTATCTCCGTTCTTATCATAAAGTACGCGCCGCTTCTGTATACACTCCTGTGCTACTTCCAATGTAATATGGATCTTACCATCCTCACTTCTGTCTGTGGTCATAACACCAAGCTCTATGGCATTCAATGCATGTCTTGCGTCTCCCCCTGACAGATCCGCCAGAAATTCCAGTGCTTCCTCATCTATTACAGCATCAAAGGCTCCCATGCCTTTCTCTTTATCATAGACCGCACGATGAATCAGTTGTTTGATATCTTCCTTATCCAGAGGTTTCAGTTCAAAAATAACAGAACGTGATATCAAAGCTCCATTCACTTCAAAATAGGGGTTCTCTGTAGTAGCTCCTATGAGAATGATCGTTCCATCTTCTACAAAAGGCAACAGATAATCCTGCTGGCTTTTGTTAAAACGGTGTATCTCATCAATAAAGAGTATGGTACGCTTGCCATACATAGCCATGGTGTCTTTTGCCTTCTGAATGACCTCTTCCATATCCTTCTTACCGGCTATGGTAGCATTGATCTGGGTAAATTCTGCACTTGTTGTATTTGCAATGACCTTGGCAAGTGTCGTCTTCCCTGTTCCCGGCGGTCCATAGAAGATAATAGAGCTTAATTTATCCGCCTTAATCGCACGGTACAGCAGCTTGTCTTTTCCAATAATGTGTGACTGACCTACTACTTCATCCAGTGTAGTGGGTCTGAGTCTTGCTGCAAGAGGTGCTTCTTTCTCAAGGTTGGTCTGTTTCATATATTCAAAGAGATCCACTTCTGATGCCTCCTTATACGCAAAAAAAACTGTAACTATCCAGACCTTATTTACAAGCTTCTGAATAGTTACAGTATAACAACCGTTCCGCAACATTTCAAGTATCGTTGCTGCCTCACCCTGCCTTTTACCAAATACGGTATTTGCCGCTTAAAGCAAGAAATGCAAAGAAATACAGGCAATTATCATAATATCTTCTCACTCCGGTGCGCATGGGTGTGTTCCAGAAACGCTCTATCCATTCATTCGTAAATGGATTGTTGGCAGCCAGAGACCCCTGCGCTACTGTAGCAATAATGGCTACAGGATGCAGTACATCGCTTTGTGCCACAGTACCATTGATTTCATAGGTGTGAAACTGATTTCTTCTGGCATCTTCCAGCAGAAATTCCTGTAATCTGTCTACCGCAGCACATTGTCCTTCATCAATACCGAACCATTCATAATCCAGACCGATATTGGCTACTGTGCGGTAGGAATCACTATAGAACCAGTCATGTCTGTCATTGGACCAGCCAAGCTTTCTGCTCATAGGACTACCATCAAATTCTGCATATTCTGCGGACATACCTGTGATGGGCGAGCATGCCTGCACCAAATATTTACGGCTTGCCACTGCTGCCTGCGCCCAGAAATCCCGGTCTTCCTCATCCGCCCACTTACTGAACAGCTCATAGAAATGTGGCAAATGATAAGAAGGATCTGTAAAATCAATACCAGGTACGAACAGAATCTGATGATTCTGCAAATTCCACATGGGTGCGCCCTGCCTTCCCTCACTTCCCTTATGTAAGCAGGCTCTCAGGATTGCCCTGGCTTCCTTCTCGTAGGCATAGATTCCCTCTCCATCTCCCCATCTATGGGATGCAAAGAACAGAGCCATGGCAAAGAATTCTTCTCCATCCGGGGCAGGACCATAGGCATTCTTGGTGCCATCTATGGCACAGGACCAGGCAAAATATCCTTCATTTTCACCCTCTGCCATATACATATAGGTCTTCGCCCACTTCCAGAGACAGTCAAATTCCTTCTTCATATCCAGCTGCACACACAGCATCATTCCATAAGACATGCCCTCTGTTCTGACATCCAGATTACCTGTGTCCATAATATATGCCATATCTTCCCCTACGGGGTAGTATACTCTTTCCTGCTCTTCTCCATAGAAATAGAATCGGATGATTTCCTGTAAGCGTGTTTCTACCTCAGCCTGATGAATCCCCAATTCCGCAAAAACATTTCGATATTCTTTCTTCGCAATATCTGCCATTTCGTCACCCCTCCATATTTGTTACATGTACTGTTTCATTTCCTTAGGTTCATTGTAAGCAAAATCCGGGGGTTTATCTCTTTAAAAATTGTGATGTAATGTTCAAATATTGCTAAGTATTTACGACTGCAGCTCCCTTCTTAGCAGATTCAGCAGATTGCGGTAACTGTTCATGACTTCCCCATGATGCTCCATAATATAATCTGTCCTGCCTTCTCTGGCAGCAGCTTCCAGGGCTCTGGCGCCCTCTGCCAGCTCTTCTGCTCCGATAGACAGGGATTTACTCTTCAGGGCATGAACCAGAACCTGATAGTTCTTCCAGTCCTTATCCTGATAATACTGCTCTATTTCTTCTGTTTTGTCTGAATCCAGATAGGAATGCAGTACTTTCTCATATACTTCTTCACTTTGCGCACAATACCGGATTCCAGACTCTGTATCAAGGAAAGTCAGCCGGTCAACCAGCTTCTTGTCCTGTCTGAGCGCCTTTTCCACAGCCTGTAGGAAATCCGTCGGAAGAAATGGCTTATGAATTATACCTACAATCTGATTCTTCCAACTCTCTGCTTCCTCTTCCAGATTCTCCGAAGCTGACAGAAACATAACCGGAATCTGTGCAGTTGCAGGATTACTCTTTAATCGCCCCAAGGTCTCCTGTCCATTCATCTGTGGCATCTCCATATCCAACAGAATAAGCTGTACAGTATTCTCCTGTAGATATTTTAAGGCTTCTGCCCCGGAAGCAGCTTTCTTTACATCATATCCCTGTTCCTTTAGGAACTTCTCAGCCAGATACAGACTCATGGTATCATCATCCACTAACAGAATCCGCATAAGACAACCTGTGGATTCTGCGCCGGCTTCCTTGTCTGGTGTCTGCAGCTGTACCGACTCATCTTCCTGTATGGATACCTTCTCTGACGGAAGATACTTAATCAGAAGCTTCTCCAGCCGATTACCCTGTATCGGCTTGGCAAGATAATCTCTGAAACCAAGTTTAAGATACTCTTCCCGCATTCCTGCCAATGCATTGGCGGTCAGCATAATAACCGGCGTGTCTTTATTCAGGGAATCCTGCATTGCCTTCATCTGTTCCAGTGTCTGTACCCCATCCATTTCAGGCATCATATGATCCATAAAAATCACATCATATGCCTTTTGCCTGACCATATTCAGGCACTGCTGTCCACTCATTGCCGTATCGATCTGCAGCTGTGTCTTTTTCAACAGATTACGGATAACCATCAGATTCATTTCCACATCATCTACAACCAGAATCCTGCCCTGCGGCGCCCGGAAGCTTTCTCGATATCCGGTCATGGCAACAGCATGGTAATCATTAATTCTGCCAATCGGAGTATGGTCCACGATTGTCTGCGGTAATGTAACAGTGAAGCAGGAGCCCTCTCCATATACACTCTGTACCTGAATGGAGCCATGCATCAGTTCTACCAGCTGATGTGTAATGCTAAGCCCAAGTCCTGTACCTTCTATATTATAATTTCTGGATGTATCCAATCGTTCAAATTTATGGAAGAGCTTATCCAGATTCTCAGGCTTGATGCCAATTCCTGTATCTTTTACCTGCAAAATGAGCTGCAGGCAATCCCCCTGCATTGTTCCCTTTACATTTATGGTCACTTTCCCGGTCTCTGTATATTTCACGGCATTTGTAAGAAGATTGGTGAATATCTGGCGGATGCGCACTTCATCTCCCCTTAAAATCCTGGGCAGCGTCTCTTCGCACAATACTTCTGATTCTAACCCTTTCTTTTCCAGTCTCTCTGCAACCATATTGTAGCTGTCATTAATCAGTGATCCAAGCTCATACTCCGTAGGAATAATCTCCATTTTACCTGATTCAATCTTGGAAAAGTCCAGAATATCATTGACAATCGTCAGTAATGTATTAGCTGCCACATGTACGCTGGAAGCATATCCATAAATCTCCTGATTCTCTTCTTCACGAAGGACCATCTCATTCATTCCTATAATGGCATTGATAGGGGTTCTGATTTCATGAGACATATTGGCAAGGAAATCGCTTTTCACACGGCTGGCGGCCTGCGCCTGTTCTTTCGCCTGTTCCGACGCTTCCAATGCTTTGACAAGGTCTCTGTCTTTTTCCGCAATCATTCTATCCAGAGCTATCGCCATCATCCCTGCCACAGCAATTACAATATAAGCGATTGCAGCCTCCGGAATCAGATGATCATCTGCCTCTCTCCAGCCCATATGCAGCCACAGCCAACGATAGAACAAGGTAAAAGTGACACTCCCCAGTCCGGCTGCCATAACTGTCTTGGACAGCTTCGTATCACTGAATACGATTGTAATAAGAATCGGCAGACAGAACAGTGTCAATGTATTACTGAACACAAAATGTACTGCAGCTGTTACTGTAATCAGAAACATCATGGTAAGAGCCGGAATGTAATTCAGTATCCGCTCATCCTTTGCAAAATGTCTCTCCAATCTGCCCTCCAATACAACTGCACTTACATTCAATACAGTCGGTAACAGCATAAAAAGAAAAAGATATACAGGCAGGGGCTGATCTATGCTGCCCTGTTCTTTTAATATCATAAATATGACTATCTCCAGTATCAAAATACAAATTGTAAAGGATACATTGAATTTATATAGTATTTTTCTCCATTTGGCATAATCCGGTGTAATCTTTTGCATTTTTGTTACCACGCCTTTCAGTAACCTGAAAACTGTTCTTACTTTATTATCCAGTATACTCCATTATATACAGCTCATGCAAGGCTCTGGTTGCGGCAACATAAAGCTGCTTGGCATAACGGGGATTCTCCTGATATCCTTTCATATCCGGTCTCCACAACAGAACACAGTCAAATTCAAGTCCCTTGGTCTGCGGCACTGTCAATACCATGACACCTCTGTTAAATCCTGCTTTATCCGAATCGACCAGTATATACTGTGTATGTGCGCCAAGCAGCGGCTTCACCCTGTCTGCCTCTTCCTGTGAGAAACATACAACAGATATGGTCTCATAGCCTTTCTTTAGAACCTCTGTAATGATTCTGACAGCCTCTTTAACCAATGCCTTTTGTGATACTGCCTCTATCGTCCTTACCGGCTCCCCATGACGGATTACCGGCTCTATCTTATAGGTGCCTCTGGATGCACGGTCTAATATCCTGCCCGCAAACTCTGATATCTCAATGGTATTTCGATAACTCTTGGACAAAAGACGAAATTCGTCAGTATTCCGGCAAAATATCTTCTCCTTCATATCCCGCCAGTCATTCATGCCACATTCATAATTTACATTCTGTGATACGTCCCCCATAATGGTAAAGAAACAATCCGGCAATACAGTTCTCAGTGCATAATATACGATTGGTCCAAAATCCTGTGCTTCATCAATGAAAATCTGTCCAAACTCTTCATCCGGTTTCTTCTGTACAGCACGATAGTAGATTAATAAAAGGGCAGCCATATCATATACATCAAACTGTCCCTTATCCAGCCTCTCTTTCACAGGAGTCATATCAATATAATAGGATGCACCATAACTGTCCAGAAAGTGCTCATAAATCGTAAGCAGACTTCCCTTATACTGATGACTGCTAAAATAATTCTTATATTCTGCCTGCTTACGTCCATACATCCTTTCATCCTCATGATGCATGGTCTGAAGCTTAATCCTTGTCCGTAAGCGTTCATCCAGCAGAACCAGCAGCTTATTAATAGAATAGTGTGGATTCTCATGGATAAATCTTTCATTATTCTTCGCAGAAAGCAGCATACCGATCTCTTCATCCTGAACTACACAATTGCCCAAAATAT
>ERZ772861.1777-NODE-1777-length-16378-cov-3.345218_pt1 | contig 16378 bp, 36 predicted proteins | sample MGYA00512135_ERZ772861 | MGnify/ENA primary metagenome ERZ772861 (study PRJEB29015, sample SAMEA2737700) | human gut metagenome | biome: human gut; feature: human-associated habitat; material: faeces | place: China | collected 2012 ...
GAGGTGCCGTCGATGAAGCGCACTTGCAGGAACTCGTTGATCTACTCAACCAGCAACACCATGACCGCCACCTTGTTCAGAAGGCTGTCCATCGCCGACATCAAGTCGATCTTCATCAGCCCGGACAACACGAAGATGCCCTCGGGCGTCTTCTGCAGGCACGACGCCACGTCGATCACGCAGGGGATGGTGGTGAAGGTGAAGGTGATGCCGAGGTCGCCCAGCACCACGCGAATGAAGTCATCATCCGACGGCAGACCGCTCTTCTCCTCATTCTTCGTGTCCGCAGTGCGCGGCTTGCCTGGAGTTTGCTCTGGCTCTTCCTGGCAGTGGCTCGCAGGCAGGGCATCCGTACAGTTGATTTCCTCCTCACAAGTCGGCGTGATTCCATCATCCTTGTCGGGGGTCGTAATCGGATCGAGATCGAACGGAGAGGTGTTCGCGCTGGCACCGCCATCCGACTCGTCCATCGTCGAGTAGAGGAGACGAGTCAATTCGCCCAGGTTGTTGTCAGCCTATCCATGAAAAGGAATGGGGATTATGAACAGCGTTCAGCAGCAGCGCCTGGCCGCCGGGGCGCAACAGCGATTTGCTCTTGCGAATCACCAGTTCAGCCGCATCACGGTTGAGAGGCATTCCGAACACGAGCACAAGATCGAACCGCTCCAACGTTTCATAGGTGAAGAAATGGGGAAAAGGAGACACCTCAATACTGTGGAGGGAAGACTGGCGTTCAGACGCAAACTCTCTCTACTAGTTACCGCATTTCGAATCCCTTGCATCAAACAGTTTTGCGTCATAGGGCTCTACAACTACATACCTAAACCTCACACTCTCCTCCTCCAACAATACCTAAAACGAGACATTGCCTTCTTGATTAGCTGGATAATGTGAATATCGACACGATAGTCACAGCTGAACACACTCAACACACGGATCTGCTCCCGATAGCGCCTACGGGCATAAGGCGGAATGAGCTGAAAGATACAAGAATGCGGGAGACACCTTGGTGAACCACTTCTCAAATGACTCTGTTAGCGTCGTTTTGTCCCAAAACATCTTCTTCATCTTCAACATGTCCTGGGTGGACAAGGAACCAATGCTCTCCATGCACTGCGACATGTTGGCGAATGGAAATGTGACTTGCTCGATTCACTCAGACAACAAACAAGCATTGTCCGATACTGGAAATGCACTCCAAATGCAATCCTTCACAGAAGAGCTCACATGTGCGATTGCTGTACTAGACGACTACGGACAGTACGAAGATGCCTTGTGGTAAAGGAGAGAGCGGAGAGTTGAGGAACAGGCTCATGGAAGTGTTGAGGAGCGCTGATTCACGCAATGTCGCTAAGATCCACAGACCCATTCCAATCAATCCCCCCATGTCGGGTACGATGTGCTGTTCGGGATTGAGCGCTAGAAGAAGAGCGGATCCCCGTTATGAATATCAAATCATTGTACACACGAGAACAATACGAATCGATTCATGCCTATGAGAGAACGAAAGAGGTACCATCTCTTTCTCTCCCAGAACTCTTTTTTTACGCAGATTCGGTATACAGAGTATGGGCAGAATCAAGTGTAAATGCTAGTTGTGGAATGCGCAGTACTCCGAGAATCCAAAGAGCTCCCTGATTTCAGCAGTCGAAACGGAGTTGTGCAGACGGTTCGAAGCCAACCAAAGCAACACCTTCTGCTCCTACGTGTTGGGGTGCATTTGGAAGCGGAAGGACGACAAGCGAGCGTCTTCCGCCTTCCTCGCCTCCATCTCCCAGTTCCCCTACTTCTGGTCCTGCTGGCGGACCCTCTCCGACGTGGTGGTGACTTCCGCGGATTTCAACGCCCTCAGCGACTCGATCGACAGCCGCTTCATCCTCAAGTACTTCTTCCTCCTGCTCACCACCAACCGCCTCACGCAGGTCCTCGCCTCTCTCCCCCTCCACGCCTAGTCCTCCACGCCGCTCTCTCTCCACAACACACTCGCCTCGGTGTTCCCCTCCAACGCCTTCCTCCGCCTCCAGCTCGCCACCTACTACTACAACCACCACCGTACGCACTCCCACGCCTGTTCACGCTAGTGCTCGCTTCCCTCGAACAAATCCTGCACGCGTTCGCCACACCGCCCACCTTCACGCGCGCCGACGCCGACGCCTTCGTCACGCTCTCCTGCAATCTCCTCTACCTCCAGCGCGACGCCGCAGGACTGGGCGCTCTCTGCCAGACGCTCGCCCGCGAGGATCCGCTGTTGCCGTCCCTGCCGCTGGTGCAGGGCTCCTACTGGAGCGTGCTGGGACAGCACGAGAAGGCTGTGCTGTGCATGACCGAGGCGACGGAGAAGACGCCGAGCGGCACGGCGTGGCTGCTGCTGGGACACGAGTGGGCGTGGAGGCGTGGACTCACGGACAGGTACGTGGATCTGAAAAAACCCAAGGCCGCGGCGGCCTGCTACCAGCGTGCGGTTCGCGCCAATCCCCGCGATTACCGCGGGTACTTCGCTCTGGGTCGCGTGTACGAGGCGGAGGGCAACGGCGCGTTGGCGTACTACTACCTGATGCGGGCTGTGGCGTTGCAGTGAGATAGAAGAAGGGAGATGAGGGCTAGAGAGAAGCTGCCTGTGCTGTGGCTGGCGTTGGGCGACTTCCTGCGGAGCGAGGGGAAGGAGGAGCAGGCGCTGGAGGCATATGCGCATGGGAGGAGGAGTGACGGGCGACTGGAGAGTCGTGAAGGGCGAGTGTGTTTGATGCGAGTGTGCTGGGCGAGTGTGACGAGGGGCGTGTTGGGAGAGGAGGATGTGAGGAACGCTGTGCTGTGGCTACGGGAGGCATGTGCGTGTCAAGACGGCGAATTGGCTTCGGAGGAGGGAGTGAAGATTCTTCGTGCGGTGATGGGTGTGTATGAGGAGCGAGGTGGAGGAGAAGGACTGGAGCTGTGTGAAGAGTTGGAGAAGTGCAGCGATGTGGGTGTGAGAGAAGAAGTGGCGGTGTGGAAGAGGCGGTTTGAGAAGGAGATGTCTGTATCGATGGATTGTAGTGAATGGGATGTTTGTTGGAGATGTGTGGAGGAAAGAGGGGAGAGAATGGAACAGGAGGATTTGGTAGTGAGCAACACCTCTTCGAGGACAGGGGAAATGTCTATGGATGAAACGGAGGAGGAGAGTGTGACTCTCCACGTGAGTGTTTCTTCTGCACTTGAATCCCCGAGGAAGAAACAGCGTTGTGAGAGAAGGAATGTCTAGGAGTGAAGTGGAAGAGAAGAAGGATACTCTCCAGAACGACAGAGGAGGGGGCGTAAAACGAAAAACTGTTTGGCTTCACATCCTCCGTCACGAGCTTCCTTAGTTTGGGTAAGTCTAACGATCACCACGGCTGACATCAACCACTTCGCATGATCAATTCAGTGGATTCATCCTTCTCACGGAAACGCATTGCATTCGTGCCCAATTGAAGCGTAACCAATTCGGGCATGTCTATTCGTGAGTCTCTTTCTACTGGATTCACCCTCAAGCACAACACGAGAACAGTCACGAAACATGGCTTTTCCGAACACGAGTGACTTCAACTTGGGCAAGTCTATTCGTCATTTCTTGTTTTGAGAATCACTCTTCATCGTCAAGGAGGCACAATAGAAGCTGCAGTTCGTCACGCTACGATCTCCCATGTCAAACACCTCTAAGGACTCCAGATTCTCCATTTCACACGAGGAATAGAAGCCGAAGGACTCGTAACCCATCCTCACTCTCTCCAGTCTCTCACAATCCTTGAGGATGAAACGATGAATGACGGTATTGGACGGGTCATCCTTGTACCTGAAACAGTGATTGCCAATCACGACTCTCGCCAAGTGCTTCATCCCAACCATCCGCACTTGCTTCACACGACCGAAGCACCAATCCCCAATGAACACAACTCGTAGGCGAGGGAAGAGAACAAAGTCCAGCACTTGCCATTCGTCACCATTACAACTCTTGTAAGCAACTGTCAATTCCTCTATCGAAGTGTAAATGAACTGATCCGTCAACAACCCCTTTGTCATCTTCTCATTATGCGTGTCATTCATCCACGTCCCATCGTGCATCGTTTTGCCACTTCGGTCATACTGAATGCCTCTTCCCCATCGCTTTCCATTATACCACTCTCCTTTATACTCCACCTTCTGGATGTCAGAGTAGTATTGAGTGCCATAGCACACATTCACATCTTTGAGTCGGAATCCCTCATAGGACCTTCTGTTCTCACTGTCATACAACACGCCCCAACCATAGGGTTGATCGCGAAGTACATCTCCTTCCCATCTCTCTCCTTCATCATTCAAATCCAACACCTGATTGTGCTCAATGCCACTCACCTCCTCTTCATTCACTCGCAACAACTGATGCGATTTAACATCCACTTCGATCACTCGATTCACACTCAATTCCATTACCACAGAAGACCTCTCAGCAACTCCCGCAAACGACCAGGCAACACCCTGCTGATTAGGCAACCGAAGAGAGGAATCGGTTAACGAAAGACGTTTCAACCGTCTATACAACGCCTCATCTCTTTCAACCCGAATCATTTGACTCAGAATGGTGGAAAAGCCACGACTCCTCACTCTCTTGAACGATTCGCTCACGAAGGGATGCTACGCCTAAGTTCTCCATTTCGTTCTTACATCCTTCAACTCATTCACACTCCATCTCTCCCTCACATCCTTCACCAAACACTGATTAACAAAGTCCACAAGCGCAGTGGACCCCTTCTCCCTTGAAAGAGAAGGCGGTTCTCCATCACACACTCTTCTCTTCACTTCTTCCCGATCGCAGCCCTCAAAGGGGTTCTTTCCCTCAGCCATCTCAATCAACGATATGCCAAGAGACCACACATCACTCTTCACATCCGGCATACCATCAAACACTTCAGGAGCCATGTACCAACAGACCTCCTCACTTGGTTGGGCTGCAATAGCAGCATCACACAGCTTCACAACACCATCGTGATGCAACAACATGTTGTTCGGCTTGATGTTCTACACACTCATCACCCATCCTGTTCACTTGCCTGATGCACTTTCAAAGAATCGTGAAAGGATTCTAATCCCCGCAAGCAACACGCTGCAATCTCGCGGAGTTCGTTCTCATCACATCGGCTTCCTGCCTTCAAGTAATCACCTAAAGAGCCTCCACAACAGTACTCCTCCACCAGCTACAGTTAATCCACATCGGAAACAGTCTCACCCGCAACTCACTCCCTTTTTGTTGGATTGCAATCAATCCCACAACAAACGTGGAAGTGCACAAATCACACATACTCGTATTCGCATTGATTTCACTCACGACCTCCTTATTCTTCACTCTCTTTATTGCCACAAGAGTCTTTGAAGTCTTCTCTCTTCCCAACCACACTTCACCAAAGGCTCTATGCTTCATTCACAATTCCAGTACTTACCCCGCTCCCAATTTGCGAATCAATTTGTACTCTTTTTTACTATTCAAATCCATTCGTATCTGCTCTTCATAAAGAGTGATTCTGTTCTCGTCATCACTTCATTATTCCCACTCCATTCATGCTCACCATTCAAATCATCACAAACAAAAGTGATTGCATAGCAAATCCATGCACCATTCAGGAGAATCACTCTCACGTGTCAAAACAAACAAACCCCTTCACCAAATGAATGAAATCCCATTCCATGTTCCAAATACATGAACCATTCCTCAACTCCCTCTCCCACACCATTCGCACTCCTTTCATCACCCATTGCATACCATTGCATCCAACAATCCATCCATGCATCGATTCAACACTCCGCCCTTCACACTCCTATTCAACCCAAACTCCACCCTTTCTCTCTTCTCCATCATCCCTTCATTCCCTAGTGCAGGCTATCATTCATAAACCCATCATTTCCTTCACACACCCTTTTCACTTCCTTCACCCTCGCAGTGCATTGAATTCACTCCCTCATCCCATAATTGGATCCGCTTCCACTTCTCACTCACTCCCACACAACTCCATCTGTTTCAGTTCATTCTTACCCTATCATGCATTGCATGCATTGCATGCACATTGAACAGCCACTAGACTGGAGATTCTTCCCCATGATGGATAGATGGAAGGGAGTGTGGATTGAAGAAGGGGAGGAGGTTTGCGTTTCTACCCATCTCCTAATTCATTAGAGAGTGCGTGGAAGAATACGGATGTGAATAGGAGAAGCCACGCCTCTCAAACAGCGCGAACACCCAGAAGCGTTCCATATCTGGAGATGATTGATGGATTGAATCGAGCCTCATGGAAAACACGCAGAAATGCTGTCAAAGAGGGAGTTTCCTTCAGTGACTCGGTCTTGTGACAATTGTGTCACTGAATTGTGATTTCAAGCAATCCATGCACTTTTACGCCTTATGAAGATGCAGGATTGCATGGGGAAGTGGAGTTTGAGAAGAATGCCATGTTGTGATGGAGAGCAGTGCGACTAGGGATAGGCGGACTTGATTCCTGTATGGCTGGTGAATGGCTGGGTGGATTGGGTGGAGATGAAAGATGGCATACTCCTCATTCTCTTCATTCTCCTCTCCATTGGATTGTAGCTTGCATGTAGAATCGCTTCCAACCCAAATCAACGGATTGGAACACAGAATGCCATCTTGACCTCCTTGCCATTCCATCTCTATTGCGTCTATTCATCCTTCTATTCCATTCTGCAGCGTCTGAACTCAGTTTGGAGAGGCTGTCAAGATGGCATTCTCCTCCAATCACGCTCATTCTCCTTCATTCTCCTCTTCATGGAATGGACAAGCAAATGAGCAGGAACGAGAGGATTCCCGTGAGTATGCCATCTTCTCCATGGCTTTCATTCCTTCCTTGGCTTTGTTGTTGTTCTTCTCACGTGTGGGAGAGCGAAGGTGCTCTTCTTGAGTGAATGGAGATTGACGAGATTGTGTTCCCCTTTCTGCTATCCTCATCCATAGGAAGAGCACACACTACAGAATGCGATGATTAGTGTATGGAAGACGCGTGTGTTGAAGATGCTCATTTCCACTCGTGTTTCAGAAGACACACAGTACGAATAGCCACATCCCACGACAAAGGGAAACACATCCTTCTCATACACAGTATTCGCGATCTGAAGGAGAGAGGGAAGGGAAGACGTCTCCATGCTCACAATGCTCTCTCTACAGGGTGTCTGCTTCCTCGCCTTCTCCTGATCGTAGCACTCCAAGTAGTGGACACAATTCACCACACCCACTTCAGGACGCAACCCAGCTCCACGCAACAGACCAGCCAACTCCTCTTCCGTGAATCCATCACAGTACGGAGGCTCGGTCACGAAACGATGGTATTCGGGCGAATGACTACGCTCAATCCTCTCCTCCATGCCCACGCATCCAGCTTCAAATCAGCAATCACAAGTCGACCTCCTGGGTTGAGATAGGACTTCTGTTCATCACGTCTCACACAAAGAACAACCAGGAGGGAAACACAGCCAGCAGGATCTGGAATGTGGTGGAACGCCTTCAGCGATACGATCACATCGAATTTCTCTCCATTCAGCTGGTCTAGTCCTCACTTCTCCTCATTCACCCCACCTGCCCGATCCAGGAAAACACATGCGGATCTGAATACACCACCCAAATTACGCTGCTTCACCTAATGGGAACTCCAGAATGCAACAACCACTCGCTCATCGAACGAAGCAATCATCTTTTCAGAAGAATCCACTCCCAGACACTCCTTAAAGCCAATGGTTTCCTGGAGCATAAACGAAAACGAACCCACGCCACACCCAAAGTCCTATTCGTCCAACTCCACTCCTTTCCATACCATCACACGATCTTCGGATCGTACCCATCCACTGCGCTTGATGAAGGAGGCAACCTGCTTGGAACACAGATCGTGGATGTCCTGTGTCTCCACGAACTGGGAGGCCGCATTATCGAACAAAGAGGGATTTGAAGAAGACATACAGTACAAAAAGCAATAACTCACACTACTTCTATTGGAGTCGTTTCAGCGGACTCCACAACCTCACTCTGTGATTTCACACTCTCCTCCTTGTCCGCGATCTGCAAACAACACTCGCTCGCCGTCTTGATCGCCTACGCCTCACCTCGCTCCTTCGCTTCCACCTCTTCCGCCTTCGTCAACTGCTCCGCAATCGTGTTCTGCACGTGCAGCTTCAGCCGCGTCAGCTCGTTCGCTTGCTTCATCTTCTCCGCCGTCAGATTGCTCACCTCCGTGCACAGTCTAGTCCTCACACACACACACCACACACCACTTCTTGCGATTCCTCTTCTCCTCCTCCAAGAACGCACGCCGCTTGTGGAACAGAGTCGTGTCGCCATCCTCCTCTGTTAGCCGCACCTTTCCCGCGGCTTCCTCCACTGAGTCAAACGCGGGGGTTCTATTCCATGTCACGCACCACCCAGCACGTACGAGAAGGACTGGTAGTTCACCAGCGTTCTCTTCATACTGCTAATCTCGGACTCCATTCGGTTCAAGTCCACCAACAGCGTATCCGATGACTGCATTTCCTTCTCGATCTTCTCTGTAATGGAGTGTAACTCTCCGTAGATCGTTCGCGAAGCCGCCTTCAACTTTATCAGATTCATCTTGATTTCCCTCTCCCTCCTCTTCTTCTTCATGTCGTCCTCTTCCTGATCATGATTTGCATCCAAGTGGCTCCAACCGCACTCTCCTTCCCGAACACCATCACGCCTTCCTTTATCGCGTCGATAATAGCAGAGGCCGCTCGCACATCGCTCTCGTTCGATTCGTTCATGCTGCGGAGGAGAACAACAAACACGACAAAAGAACGATGACAACAGCGGGATCACTCCCTTTCGACTCCACGGCTGCGTGGTCCTCCACAGATGCTCCAGCCCCTCCTCGCGCTCACAGCCGTACTGCTTCTCCATCTCCGTCTCAAACGCCTTCACACCCTTCCAGAACGTCTCCTTCTCCTCGTTGGTGCAGTACACCATGAACTCCCGCACGGGAGGGTTCCCCAGCACCACCGAGGACAGCACCATTCCATCCACGCCTCGCCGCCTCGCGAACGCCTCCAGCACGTCCTCGAAGCCCTCGCGCCCCACCACCTCCCGCAGCGGCGTCAGCGCCACGCTCCAGCCCAGCACCGTGCCCCGCACGCTCCACTGCTTGTAGTCGTACGCCAGCACCTTCTCCGTAGTCAGCGACCGCCAGAAGGCCTCGTCGTACTTGGCGCCACTCAGGCGATTGAAGAGTTCTTGCTGTGACGGTGTATGTGAGTTGAGTAGTTGTGACGGTGAGTGTGAGTTGAGTTCTTGTTGTGACGGTGTGGAATGACGCTGCTCTTCCAGCCAGCGCACGGCCGCCACATCCTCCTCCGTGGTCTTGTTGGCGGAGGAGAGATTCAGCGTGTCCAGCAGGATGGCGCCCTCCAGCAACGCCGCACAGTCCGCCAGGGATGCTGGGGTGAGTTGTGCGCTGGATCGAAGGAGGGAGGCGATGAGGGTGCAGCAGGAACCCACGCCACGTCCTACCCATTAGGGTGATAGAAGAGACACACCCTCAGTGGGAGAGAAGGAGATGGTGCGTTTGGCAAGAGGATACAACCCCTCATCCTTCCGGTGGTCGATGATCTCACATACGCACTACCGCTAATCCCATGCACATGTACCCACATCCTCAAATCCGTGAAAGACGGGAGAGAGCGCGTTGTGGTCCACCAAGTGAAGACACACTCGCTCCTTCTGCGCTCTCATTGCTTCGATACACTCCGGCAGATACAGGAGAGTGTCCTCATCAACGGATGCAAGGGAAAACAGCTGTTGCACCTCCGGTCTCAAACGAATCCCCTTCCGCTCCAATGGAAGGATCGGCATGCACACGCGATTTGCATTCTCTCCCTTATACACTCAAGGCCATCCCAATCCCAAACCCGTGACAGAAGGAAGGCATACACGATACTGCTGCAGATGCTATCACAATCCGCTGCCTACATTGCACACACTCCAATCGACTACTTGGTTGCCCACAACCACATCCAGAATCGACTCTCCACTCTTCACCCAGTTTTGAAACAGGGACGAGGTGGCTTTCAAATAGCGAGAGAGAGACAGCATCCGCTTCACCAATTGTCTGTTTCTTGCTCGCCCCCATTCCCCCCGTTTTCCCATCCATCGATGCGTTTCCACGTTACTCTCCACACGAGTGCTCGACAAACAAGCATCCATGAGTAAAGCGATCGACGACCCCGTCATTATCTCCGTCCCCGCCGACTATATCCAGGAGGGCAAGATCCGAGCTGCTATTGCAAGCTCCTCGAACGACTATTGCAGTAGGTTTGTGTTGGATTGGGTGGAGCACATGGCTGACACTGCATAGCAATGAAAAGCTTCCCGATTCCGAACTTGGGTGATTGTACTCTGGAGACGCTGATGGTAGGATGTTGCTTTTCCATGGGATGACTGTGTAGCACTTGAGCGACGATATGGCGAAGATGGACGGCACGCTGCGTTCGCTGTTGGAGAAGATCGCGAAGACGTACCACGACATGTCGCTGGACGGCAGCAACGCGAAGCTGACGATCAACGGCCAGTCGCTGAGCCAGCTGCTGGAGGACTTCCACTGGGACGAAACGCGCTTCCCCGTGAAGTCTGCGCTGAACGAGCACAAGAACACGATCCAGCAGGACATGAAGCACGGGGAGAACGAGATGAAGAAGATGATTCAGAAGTATCAGGACGTGCACTCGAACGTGATTGCGCTGAAGCGTAAGCGCGGGTAGTGTTTTGAACTGGGTGTGATGCGCAGAACGAACATCCTGACGACGCCACTGTCGTTGCTGCTGAAGGAGGAGGAGGTGATGAAGAACACGGGCATGACGCTGAAGCAGGTGTTCGTGGAGACGGAGTACCTGCAGACGGTGGTGCTGATTCTGTCCTCGTGGGTGCGGTGAGGGCGAGTAACGCGCAGGTCGCAGGAGAAGGAGTTCTTGGCGAAGTACAAGAACCTGGGGTGCGACGAGGAGGACAAGGTGGTGAAGGTGGTGCCTGAGAGCGGTCGGCGCCTGCTGGTGGACGGCGACGGGTACACGCTGTACTCAGTGGTGGTGCTGAAGAAGTACCTGAAGAAGATCCAGGAGGCGTGTCGCGAGAACCGGTACACGCTGCGTGTGTACGAGGGCGGCGAGAACAGCGCGAAGAAGGAGGAGGAGGACGAGGTGGTGTTGGCGGAGAACGAGGCGAAGGAGAAGAAGGTGAAGGTGTTGGAGGGCGTGGCGCGTGAGGCGTAGTCGGACCTGCTGCAGTGGTGCCGTCCGAACTATGCGGAGCTGGCGAGCGAGTGGGTGCATCTGAAGTGTCTGCGCGTGTACACGGAGAGTCTGCTGCGCTACGGTCTGCACACGACGCTGTACACATTCATCCTGTTCGTAGGGGCGCGTGGGCGTGTTGAAGCGTAGCCGAAGGTGAAGGTGGTGGCGAAGTTGCAGAAGGGTCTGGAGACGTGAGCGTGGGACGAGGCGGTGAGGCGTAGGCTGTTCGCGGGGCTGGGAGGAAGTGTGGACGCGTACGGCGCGATGAAGGACGACAATCTGGTGATTAGCGCCGTGGCGGGAAGTGAGTCGACCTCGTATACCTATGCCTGTGTGTCTGTGGAGAGATTGTCTGCCTGGTGTGTTTGTTTGAGTGAGTTTGTGTGAATGGGGAGTGTAGTTATTCGGGAGAGTGATTTCCACGCACAAATCCGCAAATGGAACATGGTTCCAGAACAATCCAGAACAATCCAACTCTTCGCCTCCCAACCCATCCTCATTATTTATTTCATTTCAATTATTCAAATCATGAGCTTTGTCTTTAGAGATCCGTTCTTTGATGCCTTCGACGACTATCTTACCAATTCCATGCCCTGCTATTGCGCCATCGATAATGATGATGAGAAGAATTCGGCTGTTGCGAAGAATCCGAAGGTGAGAAGAGACGTGATCACTCCGTTGTCTGGATTTGGTCGAATGGATGTTCACGAGAATGAGAATGAGTACGAGGTGGATGTGGATATTCCGGGAATGAGCAAGGAGGACATCAAGGTGTCGAGTGAAGAGAACAAGTTGGTGATCGAGGGTGAGAGAAAGAGTGAGAAGAAGGAGGATGACGACAAGACGAAGTACCACTTCGTTGAACGTCACTTTGGTAGTTTCCATCGTGAAGTGTGTTTGCCTGGGAATGCGTTGATGGACAAGATTGAGGCGAAGTATGAGAATGGTGTGTTGAAGGTGTGCGTTCCCAAGGAGAAGAAGGTTGAATCGACTAAGAAGCAGATTACTGTAAACTAATTGTTGTTTGTTTGTTGCGACATGATCTGAAGCACAGTGCTGTGTATAGATAGCAAAGCGAATAGTGTCACAATCACTGTTCCGGCGAGCTCGCTTCTGTAATCTATTTCCATTTCACTCCTCAAAATGAAGCGCACTCGTGTTTGATCATGCGAAGTGCTTCCGATGATGCTTGGTAATGGAGTAGATCTGCCAAAACTCGCTTCGTTTACGACGGATAAGGAGGCGTATTGGAGCACGTCCTTCCAGTACCCTCGTTGTGTTGAGATGGAGAGTGCGCTTGCTCGGGAAAGTGTTAGGAGTAGACATCCCATCGCTGAACACGATTACACTCTTGCATTATGCCCTTGAGCATATGGAGGGTGTTTTTACATGCAGTACTGTTTCCTTCTTCTCTTCACACTAGATCTGACCGCGCTGACCACGCTCCAGTTCCACGGCAACAACTTCGCCAAGGTCACCTCCCTCCGCGTGGAGAACCTTCCCGCGCTGACGGACTTCACCACCGACTACAAGTGCTTCCGACAGGCGGAGGTGCTCTTCGCCAAGGACCCCAAGCTGGCCCACATCAGGCTGGGCACGGGCGCCATGCAGGAGGGCACGCTGACGATGGAGGCGCGTGAGACAGAGGAGGCGAGGTGAGGTGTAGTGCCGGCGCTGGAGACGGTGGAGCTGGGCGGCGAGAACTTCATGCAGCAGAAGACGCTGACGCTGGCGAGTGGGCGTCATACCCATCGCGTGAGGCGTAGACCTGCCGGCGCTGACGCACTTCACCTTCAACAGCACGTCCCTCACGGCGGTGGAGACGCTGACCATCACCGGTGCCTCTCGCTGTGCCCTCTGATCCGCAGACACCCACCTCGCCATGCTGCGCTTCCCGCAGGGCGCCTTCCCGCACGTCACCGCGCTGACGCTGAAGCAGGTGAACATGAACACGCTGACCTTCGAGGAGGCCGCACTGCAGAATCTGCAGTCGCTGACGCTGGAGAGTGGTTTCGCTTCACAGATTTCCCCGTAGACTGCGCCAACCTCACCACGCTCGAAGCACGGCCGAATTCCATCAGGTTGGTATCTGCACTGCGTCTGGCGGAGCTGCCGGCGCTGAAGGAGGTGTCGCTGACGGGATGCGCGGCGCACGGGCTGGAGGAGATCGCGCTGCACGACAACCCCGCGCTGACGACTTTCTACAAGGAGCGCTGCTCCGAGGCGCTGAAGAGCATTGAGCTGGACCGTGGTGCTCCTCGGCACGCGTGAGGCGTAGACCTACCGGCGCTGTCGTGGTTCGTGGTGGACGACGACAAGGAGGACGTGACGCAGTTCGTGGTGAAGCACGCGCCGGCGCTGCGCTCGCTGTCCGCGAAGCACGTGGCGAACCTGTACGACGACGTGATGGTGATGAGTGACTTCTCTCCCACGCGCTCACCGCTAGACAACACCCAGCTGGAGAGCCTCGTGCTGGGCGGCGAGGACGACGCCTCCTTCTCCGGGACGCAGCGCTTTAACCTGGCGCAGACGCCCGCGCTGAAGACGGTGGCGTTCGGCGAGCGGGCCTTCGAGTCCACGCGCAAACTGAGCCTTCCCAGCACGGTGCTGACGTCGCTGAGCTTCGGCAAGGACAGCTGGACCAAGCTGGAGGAGTTCGACTTCTCAGGTTCATGTGCCATAAGGCCTTCACCGTAGGCTTCGCCAACCTCCAATCGCTCACCATCCAAACCGGCGCTCTGGCTTCGCTGCAGGCCATGGCGATTCGTGCACCTACTTCTCCCCCCTTACGAATAGAGTCGCCCGTGCTGACGGCCTTCACCACGATGTCGAACACGCTGGGCGAGGTGGCGTCGCTCAGCATCAGCAACGCGAAGGCGCTGCGAACGGTGCACATCGGCGACAACTGCTTCAACAAGGCGAAGGCCTTCACGCTGAGCGACGCGGAGGTGCTGGAGGCGTTCGAGGTGGGCGACCACTGCTTTCAGCAGGTGAAGGAGTTCGACCTGTCCTGTGGTCTCTTCTCTCTCCCCTCACTCGTCAGCCGCAACGCTGCTGGAGACCTTCCGCGTAGGCAACGCCTCCTTCCCCACCACCACGAAGCTCTCTCTGTCCAGTTGCAACTCTGCGTTGCTCTGACGACTAGCCGACGAGATCCGAGACTTCACTGTGAGTGACGGCTGCTTCCCCAAGGCGAACCTGCCCTCGCTGCGCGACTCCATCAAGCTGCAAACTCTCTTCATCGGCCGCGAGTCCTTCCAGGAGTCCACGAACGGCCTCGAGTTCGACGGTGTCTTCTCTCCAGCGTCGTGAGGCCTAGACTTCCGCACCCTGCGCTCCGTGCACGTCGGCATGGAGGCGCTTAGGGAGGGCAAGAGCTTCATCATCAAGAGTGAGCATTTCCCGCGGTTCTGACGCGCAGACTGCCCCGTGCTGACCTCCGTCTTCCTCGGCGGCCACAACTTCCAGGGCTACTGCCAGTTCAACATCACCAGTCGGCGCCGCGCCGCGGGCTGAGCCCTAGACCTGCCCGCGCTGGAGTCGCTGCGCCTGGAGGGCCGTAAGGGCTACTCTTCCTTCCACTACGTGGACGTTTTCGCGCTGGACAGCTGCCCACTAAAGGAGCTGGTGCTGGGCCACGATGTGCTGCCGCTGCTCAAGTACTTCCGCATCCAGGGTGCTCCTCCGGGAATGGCGTGAGGCGTAGACCTGTCCAACCTGGAGACGCTGGAGCTGGGCAACAATGTGGGCGAGACGGTGGTGGACCTCCTGATCGACAGTGCGTGCCGCTCGGCCGGCTGAGGCGTAGATGTGCCCGCACTCAAGTCCATCGTCCTTGGCAGCAATGCGCTCTCCTACGTGCGGTCCTTCAGCACCGCCAACATGACGGCGCTGGAGACGCTGGTGATGGGCAATGAGGCATTCAAGCTGGGTGATGCGCTGTACGTGACCAACGTGCCGCGTCTGCGCACTCTGGAGATGGGCTCGGGCTGCTTCCGCAACGCCTCCGTCTTCTCGCTGGGTCGTGCGTGCTAGAAAGCGGGGTGACTCATAGCGCAACCGGACCTGACGACGCTACGCATCGGCAGCAACACGCCCGTGCGTGAGGATACCTTTGGACAGGTGCAGTCCTTCACCATCGCCGGTGCGCGCACACGCCTGGCCTCACGTCTAGACTATACCAAGCTGAACACGCTGGACCTCGGCTATCGCGTCTTCCCCGTCGCGCGGAACGTCACACTAAAGAGTACGTCAAGGATGGAAGTAACGACCAGACCTCCCCTTGGCCACGCTTGCCTTCGGCCAGGAGTCCTTCAAGGGTTGCAAGCGACTCACGCTGGACCGTCGGGTCGCTATGGGCCTTTCACCCGCAGGCTTGTTCTCTCTGCGTAGCATCGTCTTCGGCGAGGACAGCTTCGGTGGCATGGACCAGCTCAGCCTTCTCGACTTCAAAGCGCTCACCACCATCACCTTCGAGAAGAGCGCCTTAATCGCACTGGAGCAGCTGGACCTCGGCGGCATGCCCAACCTGGAGACAATCCTCGCGCGCAACCGCTCCTGCTATCGCGTGAAGACGCTCGAGTTGACGCGTGGGTGACGCACGCAGGAGTAACGTCTAGAAATGCCGCGCCTGCGCAACGTGAACGTGGACGACTCCGCCTTCTACAACACCGCGTTGTATGTGCATGGTAGGAATCGGCCCGATTTCTGTCACGGTGAGATATAACGGAGCTGGCGACGCTGGACATCATTCATGTGAGGAGCTACAACTTCCTGGGCGGCTTCCACCTGTCCAGTAGCGTTGGTTATCCTGAATCAGTGAACAGACTTGCCGATGCTGCGTTCGCTGGTGATCCAGGATGGCCAGTTCCGCAACCCGCTGAGCGTTACCATTGAAAGTGGAGGATCCATATGGGCGTGAGGCGCAGACATGGAGGCGCTGGAGAGCATCGACCTGGGTTACGGCAGTTTCGTCCCCACCAACGCGCTGACGCTGAAGGAGCTGCCAAAGCTCAAGTCGGTAGTGAGTCGCTACGGCAAGAAGGAGATGGAGGCGCCGCTGGACGACGTGCCCGCCAACTACGGCAAGGTCACGTTC
>ERZ772861.1781-NODE-1781-length-16340-cov-5.124655_pt1 | contig 16340 bp, 16 predicted proteins | sample MGYA00512135_ERZ772861 | MGnify/ENA primary metagenome ERZ772861 (study PRJEB29015, sample SAMEA2737700) | human gut metagenome | biome: human gut; feature: human-associated habitat; material: faeces | place: China | collected 2012 ...
TCCTGGCCCTTTCCTGCACAGACTGGCTGGTTTTTCAGAATCCGCCCATTCTGGCAGTCTCGACTGGCATAGGAATTCTGCTGATCCAATTCGTTTACGCATTCAAGAGGGTGACTCAATCGGAAACCATCGAATGAGCCGCCCCACACCCTGTGAAAGGAGTGCACCATGAAACACCGTTCTTGCTTCCACCGAATTTCTGCCCTTCTTCTCCTCCTCTCCCTCACCTTCCTCTCCCCCCAGGCCAGAGCCGACTCCTCAGAAAAGCCCGCCCCCGCCAAGCGTCTGACCGTTACCGCAACCCAGGACAAGAGCGCTCCCTCCGTTCAGGTCCCTTTGAAGGAGTTGGACCCAGGGAACAAGGCTTCCTTGACCTATGTTGGCCTGACAGACGTTTGCATCGAAACATCCCAGGGAAAAAAGTCCCTGGAAACAGGGATTCAGAACGGGGACATTTCCGCAGAGGAGATCTTCGCCTACGCCCGGTTGGACGCGAGAAACGGCTTCTGCACAGAGCATAAAAATTCCATCCACGGATTGACCCACTTCATTTATGTCTATCCGGGTTACAAGCTGTACGCTGCCTATGACCTTTACGAAACCCCGGACGGAAAGCAGCACCTGGTCAATGAGCTTGTTTTTGCCGCCAAGAGCTCCAGTCTGACCTTCTCTTACGAGGATCTGGATCAGGAAGACTGGGGGCTGACCTTTGAGGTCAGCCAGGCGGACCCGCATTCTGTCACCCTCACCTGCACCCAGAAGGGTGGCCAGCAAGCGGGAAAGCTGGTGCTGGAAGGTTACCATATCTTCGATGAAAATTACGCGGAGCTGGAAACAAAGAAAACAATCACCGATGTAAAGGACTTTCTTTCCGCAGTTTCCCTTCCTATGAATGGCTCCGATTCCTTCACCATCCGCTGGGAGGACCTTTACGGGACCTTGCCAAAAGGGACATACCGAATGGACCTGCATGTTCAGGACGATTACGAGAAAAGTCAGCTGCATCCGTTACAGGAGAAATTTCACGATAACCAGAGGTATTGGATATCTTTTGATATAAAATAGGTTCCCGATATTCCCATGAAAGTCAGCACCCCGCCGAAAAACTCGACGGGGTGCTGTTGCTCGCTAGTTTTTGCTCAGCCCCTCCAGGTGTCCCGACTGGATCACCGGGGGCTTGGGGTCTGCCGCTTCCCAGGGGATGGGCTTTGATTCCTCTTCCTTCCGCATGGCTGCGCCTCCCTTCTTTGGAGGCAGTTTGTGCGGAAACGGGGAAAATTATACGTTTCCTTCCCCCATCAGGGGCTGGATGCGGGTCCGGTAGAGCTTGCCGAAGAGCAGGCAGGTCGCCGTCAGGGAGGCCAACTCCGCAATCGGGAAGGCCCACCAGACATTGTCCACATTGCCGGTAAGGCTCAGCAGATAGGCCACTGGCAGCAGCACCAGCAGCTGACGGCTCAGGGAGACGATGGTGGAGTAGCTGCCCTTGCCCAGAGCCTGGAAGGAGGCGGAGAGGCAGATGCAGATGGCGGCCAGGGGGAAGGGCAGGCCCAGGATCCGCAGCGCCCGGGTACCGATGGAGAGGAAGGCCTCTGTGGGATTGAAGAGGCTCAGCAGCACCTGGGGGATGCAGAGAAATGCCAGCATCCCCAGGACCATGATCACAACGCCTACGGCCGTGGCCAGTTTCAGAGTACCCGTGATGCGCTTGGGCTTCCGGGCACCGTAATTATAGGCCATAATGGAGATGGTGGCGTTATTGATGCCGAACAGCGGCATACAGAACAGGCTCTGGAGCTTGAAGTAGATGCCAAAGACGCCGGTGGCGGTCTCGTGGAAGCCCTGGAGGATCTGGTTGATGCCGAAGTTCATCACGGAGCCGATACCGTTCATGATGACGGAGGGAATGCCCACCTCCAGCACCGGCCGGATGGTCTGCCAGCGGGGACGCATATACCGAACGTGCAGATGGATCTCCGGGTTGTGCCGCAGATTCATATAGATGCCCAGCACCGCGCCTACGGTCTGGCCCAGCACGGTGGCCACCGCCGCGCCGGCAATGCCCATCTTGGGCACGCCCCACCAGCCGTGGATAAACACCGGGTCCAGAATGATGTTGATGATGGCACCGGTGCCCTGGAGGATCATGGTCTGGAAGGCCCGGCCCGTGGCCTGAAGCAGCCGCTCGCAGAGGATCTGGACGAACACACCGGCTGTGAAGATGCAGCAGATACTGGTATAGGCAATGCCGCCCTCCACAGTCTCGGCTACGGAGGACTGCATTTCGTAGTAAGGCCGGACACCGAAGATGCCGAAGAACATAAACAGCGCCGTGGCGATCAGCGTCAGGAATACGCCGTTGCCCGCGGCCCAGTTGGCACTCTCCTGGTCCTTGCGGCCCAGGCTCTGGGACAGCAGGGCGTTCACGCCTACGCCAATGCCCACCCCAAATCCGATCTGCAAATTCTGCACGGGAAAGGCCAGGCCCAGAGCCGTCACCGCGCTCTCGGAAACCTGGGACACATAGATGCTGTCTACGGTATTGTACAGGGCCTGGACCAGCATGGAAATGATCATGGGCAGGGCCATGTTCACCAGCAATTTTCCCACCGGCATCGTGCCCATTTTGTTGTCTTTCATGGGTTCCATTCTTGTTTCTCCTTTTTTCTATTCACCCACACAAAAGGACCGCTGCATATACGCAGCGGTCCTCCTTGGAAACCAAGTCCTTACAGGTACTTCTTCATTCCTTCGGAAGCGGTCTCGGGATCGGCGGAGATGGTCATGGTGATCTCCATGTTGTTCTCCTTGGCGAACTTCGCCACCCAATCCACAAAGGCCTCATTGGCAGCCTGGTCCTGACCGATGGTCTTGTACAGGTTGTCGATGAACACGTTGGTAATATCAAAGTTGCCCGCATGCAGGCCGCTCAGGAAGCCCTTCAGCATCTCGGGAGAGCTGATGCCATACTCCTGAGAGTCTACCAGACGGACCTTGTAAGTAACATCGTAGGTCAGCTTTTTGCCGTACTCGATGCAGACTACGTCGCCGTGGGCATCGTTCACCGCCGCGTTGATGGCCTCGATCAGCTTTTTGGTCTTTCCGGAGCCCTTCAGGCCCATAATAACATGAATCATAGGAATTTCCTCCTTTGCTATACCAAAATGGATTTGGCTTGGTATCATTCTACCAGCAATCCCCTGTTTTTGCAATAGGGAATTTTCCTTTTTTACTGCTTCTCGTAACCGGGCTTGCCCAGCAGCTGGAACATGTTGCGCTTATAGAACTCCACACCGGGCTGATTGAAGGGATTTACGTCCAGGACATAGGCGGAGACACCGCAGCACAGCTCCAGGAAGAAGAACAGTTCGCCCACCTTCCGGTCGTTCAGCTCCCCGCAGTCCATGGTGATCACAGGCACGCCGCCGTCCACATGGGCAGCCAGAGTGCCCAGGTAAGCCTTCTCGTCCACAAAGTCCAGGGTCTTGCCCTCCAGGTAATTCAGGCCGTCCAGATTCTTATCGTCGCCCTTGATGACCATCTTCTTCTCCGGGGGCGCAAAGCGGACCATGGTCTCGAAGATGTTCCGCTGGCCCTGCTGGATCATCTGGCCCAGGGAATGCAGGTCGGCGGTGAGCTCGGCAGTGACAGGGAAGATGCCCTTGCCGTCCTTGCCTTCGGACTCGCCGAAGAGCTGCTGCCACCAGCCGCCGAACATCTTGAAGCCAGGCTCAAAGCTCTCGAAGATCTCCAGGGCCTTGCCGTTGCGGTACAGCAGGTTCCGGACGGCGGCGTACAGCCACACGGGGTTATCAAAGGACCGCAGGTCGTAGGCTTCCTTGGCGTCCATGGCGCCGTTCAGCAGCTCCATAATGTCCACACCGGCCACGGCCAGAGGAAGCAAACCCACAGGGGTCAGCACGGAGAACCGGCCGCCCACATTGGCGGGGATGACAAAGGTCTCCCAGCCTTCCTCGGTAGCCATCTGCCGCAGAGCGCCCTTGCAGGGGTCGGTAATGGCAAAGACACGGCTCTTGGCACCCTCGGGGCCGTACTTCTCATCCAGCATCTCCAGCAGAGCCCGGGTAGCAATGGCAGGCTCGGTGGTGGTGCCGGACTTGGAGATAATGGCAATGGAGAAATCCTTGCCCTCCAGCAGGCGGCACAGCTCATTCCAGTGGCGGGTGCTCAGGCCGTTGCCGGCAAAGTAGATCTGAGGGTCCCCCTTGCCTTTGCCCATGTTGTGGTTGGGACCCTGCAGCAGCTCAATGGCCGCCCGGGGGCCCAGGTAGCTGCCGCCGATGCCGATGACCACAAACACGTCGGAACCGTTGCGGATCCGCCGGGCAGCGCTCTGAATGCGCAGGATCTCGTCGCTGGCCTGCCGGGTGGGCAGATTCAGCCAGCCCAGGAAATCGTTGCCCGCGCCGGTGCCGTCCATGAGCTTTGCGTGGGCAGCGCCCACTTCCTTTTCCATAGCCAAAAGATCGGGCAGAGCGATCTGGCCCCAGACATTGGAGATGTCAACCTTGATCATATGTAAAACATCCTTCCTATATATCGGTGAAATGCAACACCGTTTTTTCAGCTATATGTTACCGCAACTTTGACGCAAACGCAAGAAAAAAATATAATTTTCGTTCTTTTTCCCTTTGACGCTTGACATACATATTCCGCTATGCTATAATGCACTGAAATACGGAGTTTTTTCCGTACTATCTACACCAATGAAAGGAGCAGACCTCATGCAGAACCGGCTGAAGACCAACGCATCCCTGTTCCCCAGCTCCTCTTTTCTCAATGGTGCCGTTGTTTCCATTGAAAACGAGGGCTTTTCTTTTCTCAATAACCCTTCCTATTCCATTTTCCCCGGCTTTTGTGATGTGCACGTGCATTTCCGAGAGCCGGGTTTTTCTTACAAGGAGACGATCCTGTCCGGCTCCCGGGCGGCGGCTCACGGCGGCTATACCGCGGTGTGCACCATGCCCAACCTGGATCCTGTGCCGGACAGCCCGGAGCATTTACAGCCCCAATTGGATGCCATCCGCAAAGACGCCTGCATTGCCGTCTACCCCTATGCCGCCATCACAAAGGGCGAGCAGGGCCGGATCCTTTCCGACATGGCGGCCCTTGCCCCCAAGGTCATCGCCTTCTCCGATGACGGCAGAGGGGTCCAGGACCCAGGCATGATGGAAGAAGCCATGGTTCAGGCCAAGGCCCTGGGGAAACTCATCGTCGCCCACTGCGAAGACAATTCTCTGCTCCGCGGCGGCTATATTCACGACGGGGCCTATGCCAAAGCCCAGGGCCACCGGGGCATCTGCTCCGAAAGCGAGTGGGGCCCCATCGCGAGAGACCTGGAGCTGGCCGCCAAGACAGGCGCAGGCTACCACGTGTGCCATATCTCCACAAAGGAGAGCGTAGACATCATCCGCCAGGCAAAAAAATCAGGGGTGGATGTGACCTGCGAGACAGGACCCCATTACCTCACCATGGACGACAGCTTCCTGCAGGAGGACGGCCGCTTCAAAATGAATCCGCCTCTGCGAAGCCCCGAGGACCGGGCAGCCCTGATAGAGGGGCTGCGGGACGGCACCATCGACATGATCGCCACGGACCACGCCCCCCACAGCAGCGACGAAAAGGCCAGGGGCTTAGAGAAAAGCGCCTTCGGCGTGGTAGGGCTGGAGACGGCCTTCCCCATCCTCTACACCTGCCTGGTAAAGCCCGGCATCATCACCATGGATACCCTGCTGGAAAAGCTGGTATATAACCCCCGGAATCGGTTCGGCATTCCCCTTGGGAATGACTTTTCCGTCTGGGATCTGAATGCCGAATACACGGTTGACCCGGAGGATTTTCTTTCCATGGGCAAGGCCACTCCCTTCCAGGGGTGGACCGTCTGGGGCAAATGCATGGCCACCTTCTATCATGGGAAGGCTGTTTACACAAAGTGACAAACCCCTTCCCCCAGGGGAAGGCGAAGATTATTTTGGAGGAGTATAAAAAAATGGCAAAGAGAACGGACATCAAAAAAATTCTGATCATCGGCTCCGGCCCCATCGTCATCGGGCAGGCGGCTGAGTTTGACTACGCCGGCACCCAGGCCTGCCTGGCCCTGAAAGAAGAGGGCTACGAGGTGGTGCTGTGCAATTCTAACCCCGCCACCATCATGACCGACACCACCATTGCCGACAAGGTCTATATGGAGCCCCTGACCCTAGAGTACATCGCCAAAATCATCCGCTACGAGCGGCCCGATGCCATCGTTCCCGGCATCGGCGGCCAGACCGGCCTGAATCTGGCTATGCAGCTGGAAAAGAAGGGCGTGCTGAAGGAGTGCAACGTAAAGCTGCTGGGCACCTCCTCCACTTCCATCGAGCGGGCCGAGGACCGGGAGCTTTTCAAGGAGCTGTGCCAGTCCATCGGTGAGCCCGTCATCCCCTCTGAGATCACCTACAATCTGGAGGAAGCCAAGGCCGCGGCCCAGCACATCGGCTACCCTGTGGTGCTCCGTCCCGCCTTCACCCTGGGCGGCACCGGCGGCGGCTTCGCCTACAATGAAGACGAGCTGGAAGAGATCGGTCTCAACGCCTTCAACCTCTCCCCCGTCCATCAGGTGCTGATCGAGAAGTCCGTCAAGGGCTACAAGGAGATCGAGTTTGAGGTCATGCGGGACTCTAACGACCACGCCATCACCATCTGCGGCATGGAAAACATCGATCCCGTAGGTGTCCACACCGGTGACTCTCTCGTGGTGGCTCCCATCATGACGCTTTCTGACCATGATCTGAAAATGCTCAATGACTCTGCCATCAAGATCATTCGGGAGCTGAAAATCGAAGGCGGCTGCAACGTGCAGTTCGCTCTGAACCCCAACTCTTCCGAATATTACCTCATCGAGGTCAACCCCAGAGTTTCCCGCTCCTCCGCCCTGGCCTCCAAGGCCTCCGGCTACCCCATTGCCCGGGTCACCGCCAAGATCGCCGTGGGCATGGCTCTGGAGGATATCAAGATCGCCAACACCACCGCCGCTTTCGAGCCCAGCCTGGACTACGTAGTCGCCAAGCTCCCCCGGTTCCCCTTCGACAAGTTTGCCTCCGCGAAAAACACCCTGGGCACCCAGATGAAGGCCACCGGCGAGGTCATGGGCATCGGCGCTACCCTGGAGGAATGCCTCCTGAAGTCCGTCCGTTCTCTGGAAATCGGCGTGTGCCACTTCTACATGCCCAAGTTCACCCACATGGAGACCGAGGAGATCCTGGAATACCTGAAGCAGTTCCGGGACGACACCATCTTCGCCGTAGCGGAGCTGCTGCGCCGGGAGGTATCCGTTGACCGCATCTACGCCGTGACCCAGATCACGCCCTACTTCATCGAGTCCATCGGCAAGATCGTGGCCATGGAGAAGAAGCTCTCCGCCAATGTAGGCAGCGTGGAGGTGCTGAAGGAAGCCAAAGTCATGGGCTTCGGCGATAAGTTCATTGCCCAGCTGTGGCAGTGGAAGGAGCTGGAGGTTTATGCCCTGCGCTGCAAGGAGAATCTGTTCCCTGCCTTCCGCATGGTAGACACCTGCCACACCGGGGCCTATATCCCCTACTTCTACTCCTCCTATACCGGTACCACCGACTCCCGGCTCACCGATAAGAAGAAGATCGTGGTCCTGGGTGCCGGCCCCATCCGCATCGGCCAGGGCGTGGAATTTGACTACTCCACCGTCCATGCCGTGAATACCATCCGCAGTGAGGGCTACGAGGCCATCATCATCAACAACAACCCGGAGACCGTCTCCACCGACTACACCACCGCTGACAAGCTGTATTTCGAGCCTCTGACCCCGGAGGACGTCATGAACATCCTGCACTTCGAGAATCCCGAGGGTGTCATCGCCTCCCTGGGCGGCCAGACCGCTATCAACCTGGCGGACCCCCTGATGGAGCGGGGCGTAAAGATCATCGGCACCGACTGCGCCGCCATCGACCGGGCCGAGGACCGGAACCAGTTTGAAAACCTCTTGAACCAGCTGAACATTCCCCGGGCCAAGGGCAAGGCCGTGACCAAGATCGAGGACGGCATTGCCGCCGCCGCGGAGATCGGCTACCCTGTGCTGGTCCGGCCCAGCTTTGTGCTGGGAGGCCGGGCCATGCAGATCGTGGCCAACGAGGACCAGCTGCGTCACTACCTGCGCACTGCCGTGGAAATCGACGAGGACAAGCCCGTGCTGGTCGATAAGTATATTGAAGGCCGGGAAGTGGAGATCGACGCCATCTGCGACGGCCGGGATGTGTTCGTCCCCGGCATTATGGAGCTGGTAGAGCGCACCGGCGTCCACTCCGGCGACTCCATCTCCGTCTATCCTCCCTTCTCCATCTCCGACAAGGTCAAGGGCATCATCCTGCAATACGCCAAAAAGCTGGGCCTGGGTATCGGCATCAAGGGCCTGTTCAACATTCAGTTCATTGTGGATAAGGCGGACAACGTGTATATCATCGAGGTCAACCCCCGTTCCTCCCGTACCGTTCCCTTCCTCTCGAAGGCCACGGGTTACTCCCTGGCAGACATCGCCACGGAGGTCATCCTGGGCAAGAGTCTGAAGGAGCAGGGCATTTTCGACATCTATCCCGACGAACAGCCCCGGTGGTACGTGAAGGCCCCTGTCTTCTCCTTCAATAAAATCCGCGGTCTGGATGCCTACCTGTCCCCGGAGATGAAGTCCACCGGCGAGGCCATCGGCTACGACAAGACCATGAACCGCGCCCTGTATAAGGCCCTCCAGGCCTCCGGCATGAAGCTGCAGAACTACGGCACAGTCCTTGCCACCATTGCCGACAAGGACAAGGACGAGGCCCTGCCTCTGATCCGCCGGTTCTATCAGCTGGGCTTCAACATCGAGGCCACCGAGGGCACCGCCAAGTATCTGAAGGAGCACGGCATCCGGACCCATGCGCTGAAGAAGATCAGCACCGGCTCCGATGAGATCCCCAACGCCCTGCGCCAGGGCCACATCGCCTACGTCATCAACACCAAGGACCCCGCCTCCGACGCTGCCGTTGACGGCGCTCAGATCCGCCAGATCTGCACCGAGTACAACGTGACCCTCTTCACAGCCCTGGACACCGTGAAGGTCCTGCTGGATGTGCTGGAGGAGACCACTCTGACCATCTCCACCATTAACGCTTGATGCCATGAAAAAAGGTATTTTTACAATTCTGACCAATGAGGCCCTCACTTCCAGCGTCTACCGCATGACGCTGGAGGGGGACACCTCCGCCATCACCGCCCCAGGGCAGTTTGTAAACATCCAGCTTGCCGGGAAGTTCCTCCGGCGCCCCATCTCTGTCTGCGACTGGGAGGAGGGCAAACTGACTCTCATCTACAAGGTGGTCGGCCAGGGCACCGCCCAGATGGCTGCCATGGCCCCGGGAGAGCGCCTGGATATCCTCACCGGCCTGGGCAACGGCTACGACCTGTCCATTGTAGGGGAAGCACCCCTGCTGGTAGGCGGCGGTGTGGGCGTGCCCCCGATGTATGGCCTTGCCAAGAAGCTCCGGGCCCTGGGCAAAAACGTCAAGGTGATCCTGGGCTTCAATACCAGCGGGGAGATCTTCTATGAAGCGGAGTTCCGCGCCTTGGGCTGCACCGTTTCTGTCACCACGGTGGACGGCTCCTACGGCGTGAAGGGCTTCGTCACGGATGCCATGAAGGACCTGACCTACAGCCACTTCTGCGCCTGCGGCCCGGAGCCCATGCTGAAGGCCCTGTATCGGGCAAGCCAAACCTCCGGCCAGATGAGCTTTGAGGAGCGGATGGGCTGCGGCTTCGGTGCCTGCATGGGCTGCTCCTGCAAGACCCTGACGGGGAACAAGCGCATCTGCAAGGATGGCCCCGTGATGAAGAAGGAGGAGATTTTATGGGACTGAACGTAAACCTCTGCGGTATTGAGCTGGACAACCCTGTGATCCCCGCCTCCGGCACCTTCGGCTTCGGCTATGAATTTGCGGAGCTTTATGACATCAATATTTTGGGTACCTTCTCCTTTAAGGGCACCACCAGGGACGCCAGATTCGGCAATCCCACCCCCCGGATCGCCGAGTGCCCCGCGGGGATGATCAATGCCGTAGGCCTGCAGAATCCCGGGGTGGAGGCTGTGATCGCCCAGGAGCTGCCAAAGCTGAAACAGGTCTTCCATAAGCCTGTCATGGCCAATGTCTCCGGTTTTTCTGTGGCTGACTACGCCTACACCTGTGAACGGCTGGATCGGGAAGAGCAGGTCGGCTGGCTGGAAGTCAACGTCAGCTGTCCCAATGTCCACGGCGGCGGCATGAGCTTCGGCACCTGCCCGGAGTCCGCGGCAGAGGTGATCAAGGCCGTAAAGGCCGTCACAACCAAGCCGGTGTTCGTCAAGCTCTCCCCCAATGTGACGGACATCGTATCCATTGCGAAAGCCTGTGAGGAGGCGGGAGCCGACGGCATCAGCCTCATCAATACCATGCTGGGCATGCGCATCGATCTGCGGCGCAGAAAGCCTGTCATTGCCAACACCATGGGCGGCTACTCCGGCCCCGGCATCTTCCCTGTGGCCCTGCGGATGGTCTACCAGGTGGCCCAGGCCGTAAAGGTCCCCGTCATTGGCATGGGCGGCGTTCAGTCCGCCGAGGATGTGATTGAAATGATGCTGGCGGGAGCCACCGCCGTGGAGGTAGGGGCCGCCAACCTGGTGGACCCCTGGGCCTGCAAAAACATCATCGAAGACCTGCCCCGGGCAATGAAAGAATACAGAATCGAAAATTTGAAGGATATGATAGGAGGCGCACAATAATGGGTAAAGACGTGATCGTTGCCTGCGATTTTTCCAGTGCGGAGCAGACCTTTGCTTTCCTGGATCAGTTCACCGGCAGAAAGCCTTTCGTGAAGATCGGCATGGAGCTGTACTACGCCGAGGGTCCGGAAATCGTCCGGCAGATCAAGGCCCGGGGCCACAAGATCTTCCTGGACCTGAAGCTCCACGATATTCCCAACACCGTCAAGAAGTCCATGGCGGTCCTGCGGAATCTGGATGTAGACATCACCAACCTCCATGCCGCCGGTACCACTGCCATGATGAAGGCCGCCCTGGAGGGCCTGACCCGGCCCGACGGCACCCGGCCCCTGCTGATTGCCGTGACCCAGCTGACCTCCACCGACCAGGAGGCCATGGAGAAGGACCTGCTCATCCACGAGCCCATCGACCAGGTCGTCATGCACTATGCCGAGACCGCTAAGAACGCGGGGCTGGACGGCGTGGTCTGCTCCCCCCTGGAGGCGGAAAAAGTCCACCATCGCTGCGGCAAGAATTTCCTGACCGTCACCCCCGGTGTCCGCTTTGCCGACGGAGACATCGGTGACCAGAAGCGGGTCATGACCCCTGCCGCCGCCAAGGCCATCGGCTCTGACTACATCGTGGTGGGCCGCCCCATCACCGCCGCGGCAGATCCCGTAGCTGCCTATGAGCGGTGCGTTTCCGAATTTGTAGACTGAGGAGGAAATTCAATTGGAAACCTACAAAAGAGAATTTATTCAGTTTCTGGAAAAGGCCGGAGTGCTGAAATTCGGTGACTTCACCGCCAAGTCCGGCCGGAAGATCCCCTACTTCATCAACGCCGGTATGATCAAAACCGGCGAGGAGATCGCCACCCTGGGCGAATTCTATGCCCATGCCTACCTGGAGAAGCTGGGCAAAAAGCAGACCGTTCTCTACGGCCCTGCCTATAAGGGCATCTCCATTGCCGTGTCCGCCGCCGTGGCCCTGAGCAAGGAGGGCCTCAACGTCCCCTTCTTCTTCAACCGGAAGGAAGCCAAGGATCATGGCGAAGGCGGCGTATTCGTGGGCTACGTGCCTCAGGAGGGCGAAGAAGTGGTCATCACCGAGGACGTGATCACCGCCGGTACCGCCATCCGGGAGAGCATGGCCATCCTCAGCAAGCTGGAGGGTGTCAAGGTCGCCGCCACCTTCATCATGGTGGACCGCAAGGAGCGGGGCAAGGGCGAGAAGCTGGCCATGGAAGAGGTTGAGGAGGAGTTTGGCTTCCCCGTGTACTCCGTGGTGGATGTATATGACATCATCGAGTACCTGGAAGAGGATCCCAAGAACAAAGAAAATGTAGACCGGATCAAGGCCTACCTTGCAGTCAATGGAGGCAGAGCATGAGAAGTTTAAACAGCATTCTGGATCTTAGCGTGGAGGAGCTGGACAGCCTCATCGCCACCGCCAAGGACATCATTGCCCACCCGGAAGCTTACCGGGAGAGCTGCAAATATAAGAAGCTGGCCACCCTCTTCTATGAGCCCTCCACCCGGACCCGGCTGAGCTTCGAGGCCGCTATGCTGGAGTTGGGCGGCAGCGTTCTGGGCTTTGCCTCCGCCAATTCCTCCTCTGCCTCCAAGGGCGAGAGCATGGCGGACACTGCCAAGATCATCTCCTGCTACGCGGATATCATGGCCATCCGGCACCCTATGGACGGCGCCCCCTTCGTGGCCTCCCGGAACGCCTCTGTTCCCGTCATCAACGCCGGTGACGGTATGCACAACCATCCCACCCAGACCCTGGCTGACCTTCTGACCATCTCCCGGGAAATGGGACGGCTGCATGACCTGACCATCGGCCTGTGCGGCGACCTGAAATACGGCCGCACCGTCCACTCCCTGATTGAAGCCATGAGCCGCTACACCGGCATTAAGTTTATCCTCATCTCTCCGGAGGAGCTGCGGCTCCCCGGCTACGTGAAGTTCAACACTCTGGAGAAGCACCACATGGCCTACGAGGAGGTCACCTCCCTGGAGGAGGCCATGCCCAAGCTGGACGTGCTGTATATGACCCGGATCCAGCGGGAGCGGTTCAGCGACCCCGATGCCTACGCCCGGCTCAAGGACAGCTATATCCTGGACACCGGCAAGATGAAGCTGGCCAAGGAGCATATGTGCGTCCTGCACCCCCTGCCCCGGGTCAATGAGATCAGCGTGGCTGTGGACGATGACCCCCGGGCCGCCTATTTCCGCCAGGCTCTCAACGGCAAGTACATGCGCATGGCCCTGATTCTGATGCTTCTGAAGGAAGCGGAGCAGAACCCCACCCGGGAGCCCATCCGGGGCGAACTGCGCTACGACCTTGTCTGCCGCAACCCCCGGTGCATCAGCGCCACCGAGCAGGAGCTGCCCCAGATCTTCCGCCTGACGGACAAGGCCGCCGGCATTCATCGTTGCATCTACTGCGAGCATATCGCGGAATAAGCTCCAAGATTCAATAACGCAAACAACAAAGGCATTGAAGCGCTGTATCAGCGTGTTCAATGCCTTTGTTTTACAAGTCAGCTCACCCAAACGGATACTCCGCAAAGGGCTTCATCACCAGTTCCACCGGTTTATAGGCACCAATATACCCCCTTGCTGTTTCCTCTGAAAAAGCGGTTTCCTCGTGCTGGGTATCACCAGTCACAAATCGGGTCCAATACAGGTCCAGCGGGTCCTGCCAAATGCGTTCGATGGATACTATCTCAGCACCGGCTCCAGCCTTGTCCCATCCGCCAGCAGAACATAGTCCAGCTGGCTCAAAACAATAGGTGTCTGCGCCAGGAGGTTGTCGCCGTCCCACTGGAGTGCAATGGAGCTGTCGTCCTTCATAACGGCCCGGACTGGGGTATCCGTGTCCAGTTCCAGAGATGCTGAATTCATATCCGGAGTCAGGTCAAAATCGGCACTGGCACCGAAGGGTGTTATTCGAAAAGAGCGGAGTGCGATAGGTTCCTGTTTCATGTATCCCGTGGATTTTTCAGCATCGGCATAATAGCAGACTTGGGCTTGGACAGGGATTGGCCGGGTGATGAGTTCTATGAACTGGTCGTCCGCATCCAGCGTCACCTCAAAGTCCCACTCTTCGTCGGTCAAGATATCTGCGCAGAACAGGCCCGCCGCTTCCTCGCCGCCGACAATATACGCCTCCTCTCCGGCGTGCTGTGCGTCAATGGATTCTGCCACTGCCGTATTGGTATAGTCCAGGTACACGCCCATGAAACGAATGCGGAAGGAGATGTCCTTTCCAAAGGGCTGCTCCAAGGTCTGCGGCCGGTCCGGGTAGAGCTTATTACAGCGGATCGTCATGCAGTATAGAACGGTATTGGCCTCACCGTCATTGTCTGGCATCCAGTCCCCGTTGTCAATATACATATAGTTTCGTTCCCGGTCCACATTCCCGATGGAGGCAATGGCCATGGAATAGGCAGCATTCTTCCCCACACTGTAATTTCCGGGCATCAGATGTTTGGCCTCTGTCGAAGGAGAATTCAGGTATTGCTCCAGATCAGTTTCCTGGGGAGCTGTGACCTGGAACACCAGGTAGGCTGCGGTTCCGTCGGAAATGGTGGACTTCAATTCAACGGACCACTCCTGATTTCCCTGGGTCTGCCTCACCGGCTGCTCATTGCTTTCAATATAGTCAATCTGTTCCGCAGACAATGGGCCATCACTTCGCATGGAGAAGACCTGTTGGAGCCATCCGCTGGCATACACCACCGCACACCCCACCAGCAGCAGCGCCAACGCAACAATCGCCGCAACCAGCCACAGCTTTTTCTTAGGCAGCCGCCGGACCTGCCGCTTCCCCTGCCGGAACTCCTCGGCAGCAATGACATAGCTGTCCCGCACATCATTGAGCCCGTACAGAATATCCATGGTGTTCATACCCTATACCCCTCCTCTGCGAGCTTCTTCCGGAGTTTTCCCCGGGTCCTGTGGAGCATGGAGGTCACCTTACTCTGGCTGAAGCCGGTAATGCACGCAATGGTCTCGATGGAGTCCATGTACCAGTACCGGCACAGGAATACATTCCGCTCCGTTTCCGGCAGGCTGGCTAAGAAGCCGTTGAGAACCCGGGTCAGCTCTCTACTGGTAATTTCCGTCTCCATTCCCCGGATATCCACGCACTCTCCCAGCTCCTCCAGGGCCAGGATCATCTCCTTGCCACCCCGCTTCTGGGCACTTTGCTTCCGCCAGCGGTCAATGGAGATATGCCGGGCGATTTTCCCCAGAAACGCCTGCAAGAGCGTAGGCTTTCTGGGAGGGATGGTATTCCAGGCCGAAAAATATGTATCGCTGACGCTCTCCTCCGAATCCTCCCGGGAGGCTAAAATATTGTAGGCAATGGTATAGCAGTACCCACCGTACTTCTTGTCCGTTTCCACAATGGCCTGTTCCGACCGGTCAAAGAACAGCTCCACAATTCCTTGATCCTCCATGGGATCACCTCCTATTTTATCTTACACTTATATAGGCGTAAAAGAGGACAGGATATTGCATGGGTTTCAAAAAAATATAATTTTCAAGCAACCAAAACCCCTCAGCCACGTCATCCCTGTTGCAGCTGAGGGGGGCTTTATTCCACCGATTCCTGAAAAACAGCGTCGATATCCATACCTCCATACAAAATCCGGACAACCGTAACTGTGCGCTCCTCTTTTTCAACCAGGTAGAACACCACAAAGTTATTCACTGTCATCTTGCGCAGTCCCATGTCGTACCACGGCTCCCACTGTACCAGCGCATATCGTTCCGGCATTGTAGACAGAGAAGATATCTCGCTTCGAATCCGTCCAACCTGTTTCCGTGCAGTGGCAGCAGTATTCAGTGAAAAGGCAATATAGGTGTATATCCCTTTTAGGTCGTCTAGCGCTTGCGGTGAATATATGATTTGATATTTTTCACTCATATCCCAAATTCCCGATTGAGCTCCGCGTCCACCTCATCGATCGTATAACCCCGCCGAGTTTTTAAGGAATCAATCCCCTTCTGGAATTCCCTGTCCAGTTCCTCGCGGCTCAGTGCACCGAGGGATACGGGTTTCTCCGCAGGTAGGTGTAGATTCAGGGGCAGACCCCTGGTCAAAACGATTTGGCTATACAGCATCTGGATAGCACCGGATGGGGTAATGCCCAACTGAGAAAGAATGGATTCGGCATTTTCTTTCAATCCGGTGTCGATTCTTGCGTAAACGGCAGATGTATTCGACATAGTGATCACACTCCTTTACCTATAGTATAGCCATGTTTGCTTGCAAATGCAAGCATTATTGTAAAAGTTTATATTCTAGACTCTGCTTCATCGCCAGTAAAATCGGGGCTGAAACTTCTTCATTTTGTCTCTCCCCAACTATTGACATAAAGCCAAAAATCCCCCCGGGATTGCTCCCAGGGGGATGATGATCTTGTCAGACCGGATTAAGGATTACTCCTGAACCTCGGTAACAACACCGGAACCGACGGTACGGCCGCCTTCACGGATAGCGAAACGCAGGCCCTTCTCGATAGCGATGG
>ERZ772861.1822-NODE-1822-length-15977-cov-6.205879_pt1 | contig 15977 bp, 10 predicted proteins | sample MGYA00512135_ERZ772861 | MGnify/ENA primary metagenome ERZ772861 (study PRJEB29015, sample SAMEA2737700) | human gut metagenome | biome: human gut; feature: human-associated habitat; material: faeces | place: China | collected 2012 ...
AATGGTACCCCGGAACAGCCATGTATCCTGCAAAACCATGCCGAAATTCCGGCGCACCTCGTCCCGGGATAGGGACTTGATGTCCTGCCCGTCCAGCAGAATTTTCCCGCCGTCCACGTCGTAGAACCGCATCAGCAGATTGACGATGGTGGTCTTTCCCGCACCGGTGGGACCGACGATGGCCACCCGCTGGCCGGGATGGACGCTGAGGTTCAGGTTCTCGATCAGCGGCTCGTCCTTGGTGTAGGAGAAAGCAGCCTTGTCAAAGACGACCTCGCCCCGGCAGGGTTCCGGAAGCGTTCCCTCCGGCTGCTCCTCTTCCTCCATGTCCATTATCCGGAACACCCGCTTGGCGGAGGCTTTGACATGGGTCAGGTTCGCAAACCCCGAGGCGATCTGTTCCAAAGGAGACGCAAACTGCCGGGCAAACAGCACAATGGTCACCACAGTCCCCACGCCCACGCCCCGGCGCACGATCAGCCATCCGCCAATGAGGTTGATGCAGATATAGGCCATGGCGTTGGCAAATTTGATCAGCGGCTGCACGATAGAGCCGGTAAAGTTGGCCTTGGACACGGCCTTGCGCAGCTGCTCGTTGACGACGGCGTGCTTCTGCACCGTGTATTCTTCCAGATTGTAGGCTTTGGCTGTTGCGAAGTTGGTGAAGCTCTCCTCCACGATCTCCGTCAGCTCTCCGGATTTTTTGAACCACTCGTCGTAGTATTTCCCGCTGGCGCCCGCGATTTTCGAGGAGATCCACAGGGAGATCGGGGTCAGTACGATGACAAGGCAGGCCAGCACCCAATTTTTCAGAAACATGGCGACGGCGATCATGGTGATCTGGAAAACGCCCTCCACCATCACGTCAAACACCTGATGGATGTAGTTGCCCATGGCGCTCACATCGTCGATCATGCGGTTCAGCACGTCGCCCACCGGGGTCTGATCGACGTATTTCACCGGAAGACGCCGGATTTTGTCGGAAATGGCAATTCGCAGGTCGCAGGTAAAATGACGGCTCACCGTCCGGTTCATCAGCTGCATATTCAGATAGCGGAACACGCCCTGCGCCGCGTACACCGCTGTCAGCAGAAGAAGCCCGCTGACAAGGCTGTCCCGGATGGGCGTATGCCGGTCGGTCAGGCCGAAATCATAGAGCTTTTGTATCAGGTTTCCCAGAATTTCCGGCGCGGCAATGGCGCACAGCACCGCGAGAATTCCCAGCACCGCGCTGACCGCGACCCATCCGGCAATGCCCTTTGCCTCCCGGATGATCCGCCATGTGGTCTCGTCCAGCAGTTCATTCTTTTCACGCATTCAGGTTCCCTCCCGTCTGGGACGCATAGATTTCCCGGTACACCCCGCACCGTTCCAACAGCTGGGCGTGGGTGCCGCTGTCCACCAGCGCGCCGCCGTCCATGACGAAAATCACATCGCAGTGCATGGCGGAGGTCACCCGCTGGGTGATGATCAGCTGGGTCTTCCCTGCAAGATTCCGGTTCAGGGTGGCGCGGAGCTTCGCTTCCGTCAGGAAGTCCAGCGCGGAAAAGCTGTCGTCAAAAATGTAGATGGGCGCATTTTTCAGCAGCGCACGGGCAATGCTCAGCCGCTGTTTCTGTCCGCCGGACAGGTTCTTGCCCGATTGGCGGATCATGTGGTCGATACCATCCGAGAAGCCGTTCACGAATTCTCCGGCCTGCGCGATCTCCAGCGCTTCCCGGATCTCCACGTCCCCCGCTTCCAGCCTGCCCATGCGCACATTGTCCCGGATGGTGCCGGAATAGATGGTCGCGTTTTGCAGCACGCAGCTGATATTGTCCCGCATGGTGCGGCGGCTGAGGGTCTGAGTCGGCATTCCGTCCATGCGAACCTCCCCGGAGGTGGGCATACGAAAGCCCAACAGGAGCTGCACCAGCGTGCTTTTTCCCGAACCGGTGCCGCCGATGATCGCCGCCCGCTGTCCCTTTTTCACGGAAAGGGTGATGTCTTTCAGGGCAGCCTCCGCCGCGCCCTCGTAGCGGAAGGTCACATGGTCAAAGTCGATATCCCCGGACAGGGTGATGTCCTGCCGCTCGATGGGGTCGGCCATGCCCTTGGCATGAAGCACCTGCCCGATGCGCTTTGCCGCCACTTCGGCCTGGGGAAAGCTGATAATGGCAAACGCACCGGTGACAACGCCCGCAGAGACCAGAGACACATACTGGACGATGGCAAAAATGTCGCCGCCGGTCAGACCGGTGGATGTCTCCATCCGCCAGCCGCCTAAGTACACGATCAGCACCGCCGCCACGTTCAGCAGGAAGGTCGCCAGCGGGGAAATGGCACCCATGGCCACATTGCCCCGGATGAAGCTGCTTGCCATGATACGGGTAGCTTCGGACACCCGCTCATGCTCCCGCTTCTCGGAGTTGAACGCCCGGATGACCCGGATGCCCCGCAGACGCTCCCGCATGATCTCATTCTGCCGGTCTACAAACTTGTCGGATACTTCCCAGATGCCGTCGATCTTCTTTCCGATGAAGATAACGATTGCCAGAATCACAGGAACAAAGGCCAGCATGGTCAGCGACAGCGCCACGTCCTTCCGCAGGGACAGCACCACACCGCCAAAAAACAGCACCGGGATCATGATGACAGTGCCGGACAGCTCCGCCGCGATCCAGCTCACCGTCTCCACATCGTGGGAACAGCGGGTCACAAGCGCCGCCGTCCCCAGCTCGCCGAATTCCTCAAAGCTCATCTGGTTGACCTTGCGGAACACGGCGGCGCGGAGGTCGGCGCAGAAAGACGCCACCACGTCGTTGGAAATTTTCGATCCCAAGAGCACCGTTCCCAGCCCCACCAGCGCCACCGCCGCCATGACGGCGCAGCATCTGACGATGTAGGCAAAATCCGCCCGATAAACGCCCTTGTTGAGAATTTCGCTCATGATGGCGGGCAGCAGCAGGTCGCAGACCGTGGATATCGCCACGGCAATGGTCGCGGCGAGCAGCCCCCTCCAGTAGGGCTTCAGATAATGCAGCATTTCTTTCATTTTTCTACCTCAAGCAATAAAACTTCATGCATGTGCGCTGCACCGTGAAAATGCGCAAATGCTGATGCATGAAGTTTTTGTGCATCATTTCCGGTTGCCCCGTAGGGGCGAGGAAATGGCACATTTCTTATTTTTCTATGCATTTGCATAGAAAAACGGCCCAGGCCGAAGCCTGCGCCGCACAAACAGCCCATGCCGGTATTCCTACCGCACGGTTCCCTCCGGAGCAAGTCTTCTGCCACAAACGTTCCAGCCGTTCTTCAACATATTCACTTCCTCCTTTCTCATAATTGTGAGCATATCATAACACGCCGGTTTTCCTTTGTCAACTAACATTCTCCGTTCCGGCGGTGGATAAGCCGGGTTTATTCACACCGTTATACACAGTTTCCACAATTTTATCCACAGGCGATATACATAGCACCCGCCAAAATCCGTTATGATCCGAAAAATGTAATGTATTTGTAACCTTTAGTTACAACTTGGTTTGCATCCACCGTATATTCGTCGATATTCATGCAAAAGGGGGAGACTTCCCGTCTCCCCCCACATTCTATAGTGCTTCCCCCAGAATGGACTTGGTGGCGTAGGCATTCAGGCTCATGTCGGCCACATGCCCCGCTTTGTACTCGTAATACGCCTGAGCGCCGATCATGGCGCCGTTGTCCCCGCACAGGTGAAGCGGCGGCAGGTAAACCTCCGCACCCAGCTTCTCCGCCGCCGCGAGGATGTCCGCGCGGATGCGGGAATTTGCGGCAACGCCCCCGGCCACGGCAATTTTCCGATAGCCGGTCTGTTCCAGCGCCATTACCGCCCGGGGCACCAGCGTGTCGGACACCGCCGCGGAAAAGGCGGCGCAGAGGCTGGGAATATCCAGCTCTTCCCCCACCTGTTCGGCATGGTGGATCAGGTTCAAAGCTGCGGTTTTCAGCCCGGAAAAGCTCATATTGTAGGGATTTTCACCGGGCTTGCTGCGGGGAAGGACGTATTTTGTCTCGTCCCCCTGCCTTGCGGCCCTGTCCAGTGCCGCGCCGCCGGGATAGGGCATTCCCAGCACCCGGGCGACCTTGTCGAAGGATTCTCCCGCCGCATCGTCCAGGGTCGTGCCGAGGATGTTCATGTCCGTGTAGTCCTTGACCTCCACGATCATCGTGTGGCCGCCGGACACCACCAGACACAGAAACGGCGGCTCCAGCTCAGGATAGGCGATGTAATTGGCGGCGATATGTCCCCGGATGTGGTGAACCGGGATCAGGGGTTTCCCCAGCGCCAGCGCCGCCGCCTTGGCGAAGTTCACTCCCACCAACACCGCGCCGATCAGCCCGGGGGCATAGGTCACAGCCACGGCGTCGATGTCGCTTCTTAATAGACCCGTCCGCGCCAGCGCCTGATCTGCCAGACCGTAGATGGCTTCAATGTGCTTCCGGGACGCGATCTCCGGCACCACGCCGCCATAAATGCGGTGCAGATCGACCTGAGACGCGATGCAGTCCGTCAGGACCTCCCGTCCATCCCGGACAATGGCCACGGCGGTCTCGTCACAGGAGGACTCCACAGCTAAAATGTTCAAATTTCCCACTCCTTTCTCAGAATGAGAGCGTCTTCTTTGGGATTTTGGTAGTAATTCCGGCGGGTTCCCACATGGGCAAAGCCCAGCGATTCATAGAGGGTGCGGGCAGGGTCATTGGATGCGCGAACCTCCAGGGTCAGGCAGCGGCTTCCCCGTTTCTTCAGTTCTCCGATCAGCGCCAGAATCAGCGCCCGGGCGACGCCCTGCCGCCGGAAATTCGGGTGGACAGCAATATTCATCATGTCCGTCTCGTCCATCACCGTCTGGGAGCCGACGTAGCCCGCCACCGTTTCGCCGTCCAGCGCCACAAGCCAGCAGGAAAGGGGATTTTCCAGCTCGGAAGCGACGCTTTTTTCGCTCCACGGGTCGGAAAAGCAAACTTTTTCCAGCGCCGCGACCTGAGGGACATGCTCCGCCGTCATGTGCGCAATTCTCATTTTGCCTCGTACCAGCTCTTTCCGAATTTTGCTTCCGCCGTCAGCGGCACACTGAGAGACGCCACGTTTTCCATCTCCCGGCTGACCAGCGCCGCGACCTCTTGGGCAATGCCCTCCGGGCATTCCACGATCAGCTCGTCGTGCACCTGCAAAAGCAGCTGTGCGTCGGGGTATTTTTCGTTCAGGGCGTTTTCTACCCGAATCATGGCCAGCTTGATCAAATCCGCCGCCGTTCCCTGAATGGGCGTGTTCAGCGCAATGCGCTCCGCCCCGCTGCGGACGTTGAAATTGCTGCTTTTCAGCTCCGGAATATACCGGCGGCGGCCGTACAGCGTCTCGGTGTAGCCGATTTCCCGTGCATCCGCCACCACCTTGTGCATGTATTCCTTCACGCCCCGGTAGTTGTTCAGATAATTGTCGATATACGCCCGGGCTTCATAGCGGGAAACCCCGATATCCTCCGCCAGAGAGAACTCGGAAATGCCATAGACAATGCCGAAATTGACAGCCTTGGCATGGCGGCGCTGCAAGGGGGTGACCGCCTCCACCGGCACGCCGAACACCTGGGCGGCCGTAGCCGTGTGGATGTCCACGTGGTCGCAGAACGCCTTGCGCATGGCGTTGTCGCCGGCAATATGCGCCAGCACCCGCAGCTCGATCTGGCTGTAGTCCGCGTCCACCAGTACGCAGCCGGGCTTGGGAATGAACATTTTCCGTATCTCCGCGCCCAGATCCGTGCGGACTGGGATATTCTGGAGATTGGGTTCCGTAGAGGACAGCCGCCCCGTCGCCGTTACCAGATTCTGGAAGGTGGTGTGAATCCGCCCGTCCTCCCGGATCTCCTTCATCAGGCCGTCGGCGTAGGTGGATTTCAGCTTGGTCAGCATCCGGTAGTCCATGATGGCCGGGATGATGGGGTGCTTGTTTTTCAGCTTTTCCAGAACTTCCGCATTGGTGGAATAGCCGGTTTTCGTCTTTTTCACCGGGGGAAGTCCCAGTTTTTCAAACAGGAGCTCTCCCAGCTGGCGGGTGGAATTGATGTTGAATTCCCCGCCGGAATAGGAGAAGATCAGCGTTTCGCAGTCGGAAATCCGCCGGGAAAGCATATCGCCGAACTGCCGCAGCTGCTCCCGGTCGATGCAGATGCCCCGGTTTTCCATGCGGTAAAGCACCCGGCACAGGGGAAACTCAATCTCCCGGTAAAGCCTTTCCATGCCGTTCTTTTCCAGCTCCCCGGAAAGCACCGGGCGCAGGTGCCACAGAGCTTCGGCACAGGCCGCCGCGTCGGCGTCCTCCACGCTCAGCCCCAGATAGTTGGTCGCAAGCTTGGAGACGGTATAGTCGGAAGACGAGGGATTCAGATCATAGGCCGCCAGCGCCGTATCAAAGACGCATTCCCCCGCCTGTATCCCCAGCTCGTCCAGCCGGTGCATGACGGTTTTGCTGTCGTGGAAAATCAGATTTTTCCCGGCAAGGGACAGCTGCCCCATCTGGGCTTCCATGGGGGTCAGGGCGCAGACGCCCTCCGCCCATGCAAGGCCCACACTGCCGTCCCCCGCAAGGTAAACGGCGCAGGTATCCACATCGGCGGGCATATCCTCCCGCCGGGGGATGGACTGCACCTTCTGCTCCGGTTTGGGGGCGTCCGCCGCCGCGCCCCGCAGGCCGTATTTGTCGATCAGCCGCACAAATTCCAGTTTCTGGAACAGCTGATACAGCTCCAGCCGGTTATAGGGCTGAACAATGGCATCCTTCGGCGCAAAATCGATGGGCGCTTCCGGGCGGATGGTGGCAAGGTCGAAGGAAAGATAGGCGTTCTCCTTCCCCGCTTCCAGCTTTTCCCGCAGCTTGGGGCGGATGGAGGGGTCGTCCAGATGGGCGTACACCCCGTCCAGACTGCCGAATTTCGCCAGCAGCTCCTTTGCGGTCTTGGGGCCGACGCCGGCCACGCCCGGAATATTGTCGGAGGAATCCCCCATGAGGGCTTTCAGGTCGATGAGCTTTTTCGGCTCGAAACCGTATTCCTCCCGGAATTTTTCTTCGTCAAACAGCGTCGTCGTGGTCTGCCCCGGCTTGGAGATCACCAGCTTGACGTGGACATTTCCGTCGATCAGCTGCAAGGAATCCCGGTCGCCGGTGACGATGACGCACTCCCAGTCCTGCTGAGAGCAGATCTTGCCCACGGTGCCGATGACGTCATCGGCCTCCCAGCCCTGACACTCATAGATGGGAATGTTCATCGCCCGCAGAACGTCCTTCATAATGGGCATCTGCTGCGCCAATTCCTCGGGCATGGCATGACGGGTGGCCTTGTAGCCGTCGTATTTTAAGTGCCGGAAGGTGGGGCCGTGGAGGTCAAAGGCCACGCACACCGCCTCGGGCTGCTCCTCCTTCTCCATCCGTTCCAGAATGTTGAGGAATCCGTAAATGGCGTGGGTGTACAGCCCGTCCCGTGTGGTCAGGGGCTTGACGCCGAAATAGGCGCGGTTAATGACACTGTTGCCGTCCAGAATCAGCAGCTTCATACTTTTCTCCACTTCGCGCCCTGAGGCGTATCGATGATCTCAATGCCCCGGGCTTTCAGCTCGTCCCGGATGCGGTCCGCCTCAGCGAAGTTCTTCGCTTTCTTCGCTTCGGTTCTGGCGGCGACCAGCGCGTCGATCTCCGGGTCGGCGGATGCCTGCTCCTCCTGCGTCTGCTTCTCCCGCAGCGTCTTGGCGGCGGACAGCAGATTCAGGGACAGCACCTGATCGAAGTCGGCAATGGCCGCCAGCTTGGTGGCGTCATTGCATTTGGCCTTCAGCACATCGTACAGGGCGGTGACGGCTACGGAGGTGTTGAGGTCGCCGTTCAGCGCGCCCACAAAGCGCTCTTTCAGCTTGTTGAACACGTCGGCATCCACCTCGCCGTCATCCTTGAGGGCGGCGATCTTGGCGATCAGCTTGTCATAGGCCGCGACGGCGTTATCCAGATTTTCCCAGCTGAATACCAGATTCCGGCGATAGTGGCTCTGCAGGCAGAACAGCCGGTAGGCCATGGGGTCGTAGCCCTTCTGCTCCAGCAGGCTCACAGTGAGGAATTCCCCTTTTGATTTGCTCATTTTGCCATTGTTCGTATTCAGATGGTGGACATGGAACCAGTAATTGCACCACTTGTGACCCAGATAGCTTTCAGACTGGGCGATCTCATTGGTGTGGTGAGGGAAGGCGTTGTCAATGCCGCCGGCATGGATGTCCAGATACTCCCCCAGATGCTTGATGGAAATGCAGGAGCATTCGATATGCCAGCCGGGATAGCCCACGCCCCACGGAGAGTCCCATTTCAGCGCCTGATCCTCGAACTTGCTCTTGGTGAACCAGAGAACGAAGTCGTTCTTGTTTTTCTTATTGGTGTCCTCTTCCACGCCCTCCCGGACGCCTACCGCGAGATCTTCCTCGTCATGGTCGTTGAAGACGTAATACTGCTTCAAAGTGGAGGTGTCAAAGTACACGTTGCCCCCGGCGAGATAGGCACAGCCTTTGTCCAGCAAGGTCTGCACCATGTGGATATACTCGCTGATGCAGTTGGTCGCAGGCTCCACCACGTCGGGACGCTTGATGTTCAGCTTGTCGCAGTCGGCAAAAAAGGCGTCGGTATAGTATTTCGCGATTTCCATGACGGTCTTGTGTTCCCGCCGGGCGCCCTTGAGCATCTTGTCCTCGCCGGTGTCGGCGTCGGAGGCCAGATGGCCGACGTCGGTGATGTTCATGACCCGCTTGACGTTGTAGCCCAGATACCGCAGGGACTTTTCCAGCACATCTTCCATAATGTAGGTGCGCAGGTTGCCGATGTGGGCGTAATGGTACACCGTGGGGCCGCAGGTGTACATTTTCACCAGATCAGGGTCGTTGGGAACGAACAGCTCCTTTTTATGGGTCAGGGAATTGTACAGATACATGTTTCTTTCCTCCATTTATTATAATGTAGCGCGTACTGATTTGTTTTATACCGTTGCAAAAAGAAAACGCCCCTTGTAACTGCATACAAGAGGCGGGCAAAGCTCGCGGTTCCACTCTCATTTATCACTTTTTGCTGACGCTTTCGCTCCCGGACGCACTTTCCCGCGCACAGCACCGCCCGGGCTTTCAGCCGCCGACCCGGACTCTCTTTGGGTGCGAGGCACGGTACTCTTTCCGTTCATCGCGATATTGAATTCCCGTGTATTTTACCATTGAACAGGCACGATTGTCAAGCCTTGGCAGGAAATTTACCGAATTCATTTACCCCTTTTCACCCTGCAAAACCGTGGAAAACGCTGGAAATCACATTAAGAAATTCTTATCCTATTGACACTTCCCCCCTTTCTCGCTATAATATGTTAGAGAAATGAGACGAAAGTGAGGTTACGCCATGAATTTCTCCAACGCTTGCAGGCTTAAAAAAGGTTTGAGCCTGATTCTGATCGTACTTATGGTAGTCGGTATGTTCTCCGGCTGTAAGAAAAACAACTCCGAGACCGAGCCAAACACGACTCCCTCCCTCAATCTGGATATGTCGGACACCTCCGCTCCAACGCAGGAGACGGTCCCCCCCACCACGACGGAACCCATCGTGTATAACGAGAATATGGGTACCGTCACCAACCAGATCAGTGTCCGCGTTATCCCCAGCAAGGACGCCAACGTCACCGGCACACTGGACGCCGGCACCGTGGTGGAGATCCTGCGTCAGGAAACCATCGCCGACATCACATGGGGCATGATCAGCACCCCCGTCAGCGGCTGGATCTGCATGGACTATGTGAAGATGTATTCTTCTCAGAACGGCTCCGCCAGCAGCGAGACCGATCCCAATGCTTCTCAGCCCACCACCCCCGCACCGTCCGACAATACGGGCAATACCACCAACAATAGCGGTACTCACAACACCAAGGGCGTCATCAGTGCCCGCAGTCTGAACGTCCGTGACGAGGCCAGCGCCTCCGGCAAGATCGTCGGCTCCTACTTCAAGGGCGACGTTGTAACTATCCTCGAGACAAAAGACGGCTGGGGCCGCACCGACAAGGGCTGGATCAAGATGGAGTACGTCAACACCACCGGCACTACCACCGGCGGCAACACTACGACGACCACCACCGGCAACAATAACAACACTGCCGGCAACGGCAGCACCACCACCGTGGCCAAGGGCATCGTCAACACCCAGGAGCTGAACATCCGCAGCTCTGCCGGTACTGACGGCGACCGGGTCGGCAGCCTGAAATACGGCGATCGGGTGGAGATTCTGGAAAAGAGCGGCGATTGGGGCCGCATCTCCAAGGGCTGGATCTCCCTGAACTACGTCTATCAGGACGGCACCGCCGGCTCCAAGTCCGCAAAGGGCATCGTGACCACCGACGGTCTGCGCATCCGCAGCGGCCCCGGCACCACCTATGAATCCGTCGGCTCCTACAACAGCGGCGACCGGGTCAAGGTTCTGGAGCAGTTCACCTACGGCGACACCACCTGGGGCTGCACCGACAAGGGCTGGATTTCCATGGGCTATGTCTATCAGGACGGCACCGACGTGGGCAAGACCGTGGAAGGCATCGTCACCACCGACGAGCTGAACATCCGCAGCGGCCCCGGCACGGGCTACGATTCCGTGGGCAAGCTGTATACGGACGAGGTCATCAAGATCTTCTATCAGGTCACCGTGGGCGAAACCACCTGGGGCTGCACCAAGGACGGCTGGGTCTCTTTGAAGTACGTCAGTCTGGAAGGCTAAAAAATGATATAATACCGGGACTTTCAGCAGAAAGTCCCGGTATTTTTTCCGCAGAATATCCCACATGATCGGTATCTGCTTGGTGCGTGCGTTCAACTTGCTCAATTTTTCCGGATTGTAACTATTTTTTTATTGCAAAATCACGGAACATGTGCTACAATTCGTCCTGTGAGGAGGGTGTCTGCGCGAAACACGCTGACCCCGCTGAAATACATTTAACTGGAGGAACAATGATGAAAAAGGTTTTTGCACTGCTTTTGGTTCTGAGCATGGTCTTCGCGCTGTGCGCCTGCGGTAAGGACACCGCTCCTGAGACCACCGCCGCCGCTCCCAAGACCGAGACCGAAGCCGCCCCGGCAACCGAGGCCGCTCCCGCCGAGAAGGCTCCCGAGGACTACACCGGCAAGCTGGTCGTCTACTCTCCCCATGATGCCGATCCTCTGAACGCGGGCGTTGCCCAGTTCGAGGCCAAGTACCCCAACATCGATGTGGAAGTCATCGCTGCCGGTACCGGTGAGCTGTGCCAGCGTATCGTCGCTGAGGCCGCCAATCCCCAGGGCGACGTGCTGTGGGGCGGCGGAGCTGACACTCTGGCTGCTTACAACGACTACTTCCAGCCCTACGTCTGCGCCAACGACGAGTTCATCGGCGATGCCTACAAGGATGCCGACGGCTACTGGATCGGTGAGTCCCCCCTGCCCATGGTCTTCATCTACAACAAGACCATGCTGGACGAGGCCGACGTCCCCACCACCTGGGAAGGCCTGTGCAACGAGAACCTGAAGGGCAAGATCGCTTACTGCTCTCCCTCCAAGTCCGGCTCCGCCTACACCCAGCTTTGCACCATGCTGTTCAGCCAGCCCACCATCGAGGAAGGCTGGGATCTGGTTGGTAAGTTCATCGCCAACCTGGACGGCAAGCTGCAGGACTCCTCCGGCAACTGCCACAAGCTGGTTGCTTCCGGTGAGTACGCTCTGGGCGTGACCATCGAGAAGTCCGCCGTTCTGTACGCCGACAATCCCGACATCGGCTTTGTGTATCCTGAGCAGAACTCCGCCGTTCCCGACGGTGTTGCCCTGATTAAGGACTGCCCCAACGAGGAGAACGCCAAGCTGTTCATCGACTTCGTCACCAGCGCCGAGTGCCAGACCGCTCAGAACGCCGACTGGGCCCGCCGCCCCGTCCGTTCCGACATCACCCCCAAGGGTCTGTGCTCTCTGGAAGACTGCCACGTGGGCAACTACGACTTCAGCTACGCTGCTTCCCACAGAGATGAAATCAAGGAGCAGTTCAACGATCTGGTCGCAGGTTAATTTCTCAACTTATGCTTTACTGCGGGAGGCACCCTCCAGGGTGCCTCCTTGCGGTGTATCGCCTGCGGCTGAAAACTGTGCCGGATGCTCCGGCATACTTTTGAACCGCGCGCAACATATCTACACATACGGGAGGACACCACATGAGCAATCAAGTCATTATTCAGAACGCCGTAAAGCGCTACGGCGATTTCACCGCGCTGAACGGCGTTTCGCTGGACATTCAGGAGGGCGAATTCTTTACCCTTCTTGGCCCCTCCGGCTGCGGCAAAACCACGCTTCTGCGGATGATCGCCGGTTTTAACTCCATCGAGGGCGGCGATTTTTACTTTGGCGAAAAGCGGATCAACGATGTTCCCGCCCACAAGCGCGACATTGGCATGGTCTTCCAGAACTACGCCATCTTCCCCCACCTGACCGTCCGGGAGAACGTAGCCTACGGTCTCAAGGCGCGGAAGATGCCCGCCAAGGAGATCAAACCCAAGGTTGACGAGGCGCTGGAACTGGTGCAGATCTCCCATCTGGCAGACCGGAAGCCCAACGAACTGTCCGGCGGTCAGCAGCAGCGTGTGGCTCTGGCCAGAGCTTTTGTTATCGAGCCAAGTGTTCTGCTGATGGACGAGCCTCTGAGTAATCTGGACGCCAAGCTGAGAGTGCAGATGCGCTCCGTCATCAAGAAGCTGCAGCGGCGTCTGGGCATCACCACCATCTACGTCACCCACGATCAGGAGGAAGCCCTCGCCATCTCCGACCGGATCGCCGTCATGAAGGACGGCCACATCATGCAGATCGGCACCCCCCGTGACATCTACGCCAAGCCCCAGAATCCCTTTGTCGCGGGCTTCATCGGCGTGAGCAACTTCCTTGACTGCGAGGTGAACGCCCCCAACGCCGGAAACGCCGCCGTGAGCATCAAGGGCGAGCTGGACATCACCGTCCCCGTCTCCCGCGCCTACACAGGAAGCGGCAAAATTTCCGCCCGTCCCGAGCAGCTTTTCTTCTCCGAGAGCGGTATGCCCGGCACCATCCTGTTCTCCACCTTCCTTGGCGATTTCATCGAGTACGAGGTGCAGCTGAACGACGGCCAGAACCTGATCGTCAACGAGTACACCAAGGACACCACCGAGATCCACAGCGACGGCGAGCAGGTTCACCTGAGCTTTGACCCCATGCGCATCAGTCTGTACGACAAGAGCGAGGAGGTGCTCAGCCTGTGAACAAACGGCTTAATTCCCGCTGGAAACCGGATTTCTGGTTCTTCACAAAGCTGTTCGTGATTCTGGCAATGTGCCTGTTCATTGTCTACCCCTTCTACACCATCATCACGAAGAGCGTGTTTTCCAGCAAGGTAGAGGGCGTGACGCTGTATAACTTCAAGCGTTTCTTCACCAAGCCCTACTATTATCAGACGCTGCTTCGCTCCATGGTCGTGTGCTTCTCCACGGTACTTACCACGACACTGGTGGGCGTTCCCATCGCTTATCTGATCACCCGCTACAACATTCCGGGCAAGAAAATTCTGCACATCTTCATCATCATGAGCCTGATGAGCCCTCCCTTCATCGGCGCTTATTCCTGGATCATCCTGCTGGGCCGTAACGGTCTGGTAGCACGGGCGCTGGCGAAGATCAGCATGGCCGCGCCCACGATCTACGGTCGCGGCGGTATCATCTTCGTGTTTACCCTGCACCTGTTCCCCTACATTTATCTGTACACCTCCGGCGCCATGAACAGCATCGACAGTTCCTTGGAGGAAGCCTCCGAGAATCTGGGCATGAACAAAATCCGGCGCATCTGGACGGTGACGCTGCCCGTTATCCTGCCCTCCATTCTGGCAGGCTGCATCATGGTGTTCATGACTTGTCTGGCTGACTTCGGCACCCCCATGCTGCTGGGCGAGGGCTACACCGTTCTGCCGGTTCTCGTGTATAACGAGTATATGTCCGAAAGTGCCACCGACCCCTATATGGCTTCGGCGCTGTCCGTCATCATCGTGTTCTGCTCGCTGGTCATGCTGAGCTTCCAGAAACTGGTGGTGGACAAGCGGAATTACACCATGAGTTCTCTGCGTCCCCCTCAGGAGACCAAGCTCCACGGGTTCAAGCGCTTCCTCGCTTCCCTGCCCATCTACATTGTGGTGTGTCTTGCATTCCTGCCTCAGATCGTTGTGGTGTGCCAGTCCTTCATCGAGCGGAGCTTCTCCGGCGTCATCAAGGGCGTCAACCTGAACAACTACCGCACCATCATGTCCCGCCTTGGCCGGAACATCCGCAACACCTATGTGTTCTCCATCGTGGCCATCGTGTTCATCATCTTCATTGGCATTCTGGTGTCCTATGTTCTCGTCCGGAAGAAGGGCAAGATCGCCAGCCTGATCGACACGCTGATCATGTTCCCCTACGTCATCCCCGGTTCCGTTCTGGGTATCGGCCTGATCGTGGCGTTCAACCGCAAGCCTCTGATTCTGGTCGGCACTGCCGCCATCATGATTATCTCCTACGTCATCCGAAAGCTCCCCTACACCGTCCGGTCGGGCAGTGCGTTCCTGTATCAGATGGACCCGTTCGTTGAGGAAGCGTCCATCAATCTGGGCGTATCGCCTATGAAGACCTTCTTCACGGTCACGGCGCGGATGATGCTGCCCGGCATTATGTCCGGCGCGGTCCTCAGCTGGATCACCTGCATCAACGAGCTGAGCAGCTCCATCATGCTCTATTCCGGCAAGACATCCACCATCGCCGTTGCCATTTATCAGGAAGTCGTCCGCATGAGCGACGGCACCGCCGCGGCTCTGGCAACTATCCTGACCCTGACGACGATTGTTTCGCTGGTCATCGTGTTCCGGGCTACCAAGGGCAAGGTTAAGATCGTCTGATGATCAAAAACGTTATTTTCGACATGGGCAACGTTCTGCTGCGCTTTGACCGGGACTATTTTCTGGACGCCGTGGGCGTTCAGGGCGCGGACAGAAAGCTGCTGCTGAACAACGTCTACCTCTCGCTGGAATGGGCGAAGATGGATCGCGGCTCCATGACCGAGGCCGAAGCAGCCGAGAGCATGTGCCGCCGTCTTCCCCAGCGGCTTCACGAGAAGGCGCACCTGCTGGTTGACCGGTGGGATCGTCCCATCCTCCCTGTCGCCGGTATGGAGCAGCTGGTAAGCGACCTGAAAAAGGCGGGATACGGCGTATATCTGCTGTCCAACGCCAGCTACCGCCAGCACGAATACTGGCCGCGGGTTCCCGGCAGTCAGTATTTTGACGGAACGCTTATTTCCGCCGATGTCAAGCTGGTCAAACCGGAAGCAGAGATTTACCGTCTGCTGTACAAAACGTTCCAGCTTGTCCCCCAGGAATGTCTGTTTATCGACGACGCCACCCAGAATATCGAAGGCGCGGAACGCACCGGTATGCCGGGCATCGTCTTCCACGGCGACGCGGACGAGCTTCGCCGGGAAATGCAGGCTTTCGGCGTTCAGATTCCGTAAATACGAAAGAACGGCTCCGGGAGAATTCCCGGAGCCGTTTCCGTTCCAAGATACTATGTAAAGGGGTTGTACCGATACGCTCCATGAGCCGTTTTTTGTACTATTTTGCATATAAAATCCGCCCGATGCCATTGACATCGGGCGGATTTCCAATTTTCCAAAGTTTTTTAGCAGCCAGCAATTAGTCCTTCTTCGCCTTGTCGGCCTTCTTTGCGGCCTTGGCCTTTGCCTTGGCTTCCTGCGCCTTCTTGGCCTCTGCCTTGGCGTTCTCAGCAGCGGTCTCGTTGGAGGAGATTGCCCACTTCTCCAGCTCGATGCGTACCTGGTCGGCGCTGGTCTCGACGACGATGCGGCTTTCCTTCACGTCCACAACGACGCCCACAATGCCGCCG
>ERZ772861.1830-NODE-1830-length-15914-cov-11.887761_pt1 | contig 15914 bp, 13 predicted proteins | sample MGYA00512135_ERZ772861 | MGnify/ENA primary metagenome ERZ772861 (study PRJEB29015, sample SAMEA2737700) | human gut metagenome | biome: human gut; feature: human-associated habitat; material: faeces | place: China | collected 2012 ...
GCAGATGTTCTGTCCGCTGTGCTGCCGGTGCTAAGGTGCTGGCAAGCCCCCTAACTCGGCGGAATTTTCCTATGCTGCTTGATTTGTTTTGTTGCAGGGTTTTCGCCTCTGCGGAGTGAAATCCCCTGCGCAACACAAAAAACTGTATGCAATGCGCGCAACTGAATCGCGCAAAAGGTCAAGGAATCAGTTTCCTTGAGAAAGTGTAACTTTATGGGCAAAATCATCGGTATCGACTTGGGTACCACCAACAGCTGCGTCGCCGTGGTTGAGGGCGGCAGCGCGATTATCATCCCGAACGATAAGGGCGAGCGCACAACGCCGTCCGTCGTGGCATTCACCGACAGCGGCGAACGGCTCATCGGCAGCGCGGCGAAGCGTCAGGCAGCAGTCAACGCCGACCGCACGATTGCGTCCGTCAAGCGCCATATGGGCACGGACTGGCGCAAGACCATCGCCGGGAAAAGCTATACGCCGCAGGAAATCAGCGCCATGATTCTTCGCAAGCTGAAGCAGGACGCGGAAAGTTACCTTGGCGAACCCATCACCGACGCGGTGATTACCGTCCCGGCGTATTTCGGGGATATTCAGCGTCAGGCGACGAAGGACGCGGGGCGCATTGCGGGTTTGAACGTCCGCCGCATCATCAACGAGCCGACCAGCGCCGCCCTCGCCTACGGGCTGAACAACGGCGCACCGCAGAAAATCATGGTCTACGACCTTGGCGGCGGCACGTTTGACGTATCCATCATCGAGATTGGCGAGGGTGTTATCGAAGTGCTGGCGACGTGCGGCGACAACCACCTCGGCGGCGATGACTTCGACGAGCGCATCGTGAATTTCGTCTGCGATGCTTTCCAGCGGGAACATCACGCTGACCTTCACCGCGATTTGGCGGCTATGGTGCGCGTGAAGGAAGCCGCAGAGCAGGCGAAAAAGGAGCTGTCCGTCACCGAGATGACCACCATCAGCCTGCCGTTTATCAGCACAGTCGGCGGTCAGGCGGTGCATTTGGAGCAGACGCTGACCCGCGCAAAGTTCAATGAATTGACGGCGGATTTGGTTGCGCGAACGGAAGGTCCTGTCCGCAGCGCCCTCAGCGACGCGGGCATTGCCGCCAGCGAGCTGGGCAAGGTGCTGCTGGTCGGCGGTTCGACGCGCATTCCCGCCGTGCAAGAGAAGGTGCGCCAGCTGACCGGCATCATGCCGAGCAAGAGCATCAACCCCGACGAATGCGTGGCGCAGGGCGCGGCGATTCAGGGCGACACGCTGAATGAACACACGACGCTGACGAACTCCACGGGCTTGCTGCTGCTGGACGTAACCCCGCTTTCGCTGGCAATTGAGACGGTCGGCGGCGTCGCGACCCGCGTCGTCGAGCGCAACTCCACCCTGCCTGTGCACTATCAGCAAGTGTTCACCACGGCGGGCATGTTCCAGTCGTCAGTAGAAATCAACGTCCTGCAGGGTGAGCGCCCGATGGCGCGGGACAACAAGAGCATCGGCAAGTTCCGTCTGAAGGGCATCCGCCGCGCAATGGCAGGCGTGCCGAAAATTGAGGTCACGTTCGATATTGACACCAACGGCATCCTGACCGTCTCCGCGCGCGACCAGGACACTGGACGCGCCCAATCCATCACCATCACCGCCGACAACAAAATGAGCGAGGATGAAATTCAGCAGGCGATTCGCGATGCGGAGCAGTACGCCGCGCAGGACGCTTTCCGCCGCGACCTGATGGACACCATCAATCAGGCGCAGCACCTTTTGGCGCAGGTAAGCGCTGCCTTGAACCAGTGCAGCAAGCAGCTGGACAAGGACGAGAAGAAGCGCGTCAAGGACGATGAAGCTGCCCTTCGCCATCTGATTGGGCGTGCCAAGCCCGACAAAATGACGGCGGATGACCTGTCCGCCATCAAGAGCGCCATGACAACCCTCGAAAGCAGCAGCGCCTACCTGATGAGCCTCTTCGACCCGAACGCGCAGGGCAGCGGCCAGTCATGACGAAGCCGCACCACGTCCGGCGTGCGCTGCTGATTGCCCTGACCGTCGTGGCGATTCTGCCGCCGCTGCTGGGCAGTCTGGAATAACAAGCAAGGGGATTGCGTCCATGATTTCGGACACAATCCCCTTTTTCGTTGCAATGATCATCAGAACAGCAGCAGAATCCCCTGCGCCGCCAGCACCGCCGCACACGCCGCAAGCGCCACCGTCAGCAGGCTCTTCCCCTTCCACGCGAGGAACACCGCTACCACCAAACCAACCGCCGCCGTGCGCATATCCCCCGTGGAATACAATACGTCGGGAATCGTCATTGCCCCCAGCACCGCGAACGGCACATAGTGCAGGAACGACTTGATGAACGTTGATTTGATTTCCTTGCGGAAAATCGTCAGCGGCAGCATCCGAATCAGGTATGTCACACCCGCCATCACAAGCAGATAAATCGGAAAATTTGCCGTCATTGCGCATCACCCGCTTTCGTTTCTTCCTCCCGCACGAGGAAGAGCCACGCGCCCAGCGCCGAGGCGGCAATAGCACAGATGATGATGACAAACCCGCTGGACACCTGCGAGAGCATCGGCACATAACGGAAGCACAGGCTCATCGCGACGGCCATCAGCACGACGATGCGCACGGGCTTCTCCTTGCGCGCGGGCGGCAGGATGATGGCGAGGAACATGCCGAAAATCGCGATACCGAGCGCATTGCGGAGGAAAACCGGCAGCAGCGTGCCCGCGACCGCGCCCAGAATCGTACCGACCGACCAGCCGAGGTACGGCGCGGTCATCAACCCATACAAATACCAGTGACTGACCTTCCCCGGCTGACTGGATGCGACAGCGAATATCTCGTCCGTATTCATGAAAGAGAAGAACAGGCGGCGCGGTGTATTCATATCCGAATCCATCTTCTGGGAGATGGACAGGCTCATCAGCGCATAGCGGAGGTTGATAATCAGCTGCGTCAGCGCGACTTCGAGGTACGATGCCTGTGCGAGAATCAGCGGCAGCCCGGCGAACTGCCCCGCACTGGTGACGTTCGTCATGGAAATCAGCAGCGCTTCGAGCGGCGACAAGCCATCCGCCACTGCCTTCATGCCGAACGTGAACGCAACGGACAAGTAGCCCAGCCCAATCGGGATTCCATGCCGGAAGCCCTTCGCAAAGAGTTTACGATTCATCGTCATTGATGCCTTCTTGTCGAAAAAGTCGGAACACAGCGTTTATGATAGCACGAAGTCCGTCCCTTCGTCAACGTCTGTGCAGCAAAAGAACAGCAGGGGACTTCGTCCCGTTTCATTTGTCCCTGCACCCATTTCACGATTGGCTGATGGCGGAAAAGACATCACCCGACGCGCCGCCGAGTTGTGCGGTATTGCCCATGCAAAACCGGCAGCTGATGACACTTCATCGACTGCCGGTTTGCGTCTGTTCCTTCTGCAAACATAAGCAGCCACACACCGTAGCGCATGGTTGCTATGGATATTGATTCAGTTCGGCAAACTGGAAGTTAGCGCTTTCTTCATATAGACCTCCTTAATTTGGAATCTCTTTTTGAACATTCTGAATCATTTTATTAAAATCTTCCTTCATTAAAACACTGATCCTCCGGTGAATAATAAAAATGCCCAGAAGTTTGCAAAGACTTGACACATATACAAGGGTTATCCTTAAATAATTTACTACATTTAGGGGAAACCATTTCATCTAACATAGATAGATATATATGCGACGGTGTTGGTAATTTCCCTATGATTTTTCTTGTCTTTCGTATTTCAGAAAACAACTCAAGGTATCTTGGAATCCAACCAAAGTATCTTAAAATATGATTATCTCTTTCTATGCTATACGCATTTTGTGCTGCGAGAGACCATTTATCATCAGGTTTAATATTTCCTGTAAAAACTCGCCATGATGTTCTAAATAAACGAAGGGTAACTCTCACTTTTAACGGAACATTTAGAAGAAATAATTCTTCCACTGGTTTTTCTATCGCTTCTTGTATAGCAAACAGTGTCCCCATGGAATGAGCGACAATAATGATTTTATTGTTGGTTTCTGATAGTTCTTCAAGAGCATTCTTTACTTGCTGCTTCCATTCAGTCATAGAGGCTTGCGAAAAGCCCTTTACACTTCCTCCATGACCTTTTAACGATAGATTGCATATTGACCAATTTGGAGGAACAAGCGATAAAAAAGGTTCAAAATGACTTGTAGTTCCAAGAATGCCATGTATAAATAAAATTGCTATTCTCTCTTGGTCACTCGCCATAAAATCACCTCACCAAATCCGATTTGTCGCTTTGTTTATGATGCAGATTCTATCATATTGTTTTTTTCTTTATGGAACGGAAACCCGAAGGCTGCCCCACACGTCAAGCTGCTCCTTTTTCCACAGGTTCATTATCACCTTCGTCGGCGGATCTATCCGCATCATCAACATCCAGATTAGGCTCTGCCGCTTCCTGTTCTTTTTATGCCAGCTGAAGCTCATACAGCTTCTTGTAAATGCCGTCCTGCTTCAGCAGTTCCTGATGCGTGCCGGATTCGCGAATTCGCCCGTGGTGCATCACGATAATGCGGTCAGCATGCTGAATGGTCGAAAGGCGGTGCGCGACCATAATCGACGTGCGGCCCTGCATCAGCCGCTCCAGCGCTTCCTGAATCCACTGTTCCGTCTCCGTGTCGATATTCGCCGTCGCTTCGTCCAATATCAGAATTTTCGGGTCATGCGCCAGCGTCCGGGCAAACGACAGCAATTGCCGCTGCCCCGCGGAGAACGTCGCGCCGCGCTCCGTCACATGCTCATCGTAGCCATTCGGCAGCCGCTCAATGAACCGCGACGCATTGGTGTATTCCGCCGCCCGGTGCACCTGCTCATCGGTAATTTTCTCGTCGCGCAGGCGGATGTTGCTCTTGATGTCGCCCGTGAAGATGAACACATCCTGCTGCACCTGCCCGATGGCGGCACGAAGCTGGTCGCGGGTCAGGTCGCGCACATCCACGCCATCGACGCGGATGCTGCCCTTCTGCACGTCATAATAGCGCCCAATCAGATTCAGGATGGAGGATTTACCCGCGCCCGTCGCGCCGACGAACGCCACCTTCTGCCCCGGCTCGATGGTGAAGGACACGTCCTTCAGCACCCAGTTCACGTTGTCATACGCGAACCAGACGTGGTCGAACTCGATTTTGCCGCGCACAGCGGGCAGCTTCTTCGCGTCTTCCTTGTCGGACAGCATGGGCTTTTCGTCCAGCAGGGTGAAGATTTTCTCAGCGGACGCAATGGCGCTTTGCAGCGTCGTGAACTGCTCCGCCAGCTCCTGCACGGGCGTGAACAGCTGGGAAATGTACTCCGTGAATGTGTACAGCATACCGATGGAAATCACGCCGTCCAGCACCAGCGCGCTGCCGCCGCCCAGAATAATCGCCATTGCGATAACGGACAGGAAGTAAATCGACGGGCGGAAAATGGCGAACACCATCATTTCGCGTACACCCGCGCGGTAGAGGGATTCGTTCTTTTCCTCAAACTCGGCGCATTTCTCCTTCTCACGCGCGAAAATCTGGATGACCCGCATTCCCGACAGATGCTCGCTCAAAAAGGTATTCAGCGTCGTGATGCGCGTCTTGACGATTTGGTACGTCTTGCGGCTCAATTTGCGGAACACTGCCGTCAGCACCGCCATCACCGGTACCAGCACGAACGACAGCATTGCCATGCGGAAGTTCATCACCATCATAATAATGGCAAGTCCGATGATTTTGACGACGTTGCGGAACAGGCGGACAATCGTGTTGGCATACAGGTCATTGACCGCCTCGGTGTCGTTGGTGATGCGCGTAACGATTCTGCCCACAGGCGTCAAGTCGAAGAAGCGCATGGAGAGGCTTTCGACATGCGCCATCAGCTCATTGCGCAGGGTATAAACGATGTTCTGCCCGGTTTTCTGAATCTTCAGGTACTGCAGGCGGTTGCAGACAAATTGCAGCAGCAGGATGGCCACATACAGCCCTGCCGCAATCAGAATGCCCTGAAAGCGCGTTTCCGGCGGCAGATCCTGCGCGCTCTGCTGGGTGATGTACTTGTCAATCGCGTCGCCGATGATGCGCGGGCGGGCAATGTCGAACACCGTCAGCAGCCCCACCAGCACGCAGCACAGCACAACCGTTTTCCAGTAAGGCTTGATGTAGCCCATCAGGCGCAGGAAGGCGTTGCCGTGATACGAAACGTCCTGCGGCTCGTTATCCCCGAACTTACTCCGCATGTGCAGCGCCTCCTTCCTCGTGAAGTTCCTTTTCCAGCTGCTGCTTGCGGTACAGGCTTGCGTACAGCTTGCCGTTATTCAGCAGCTCCTCGTGCGTGCCGTACTCCTCCACCTTGCCTTCGTCCAGCACAAGAATGTGGTCGGCATCCTGAATGGTGGAAATGCGGTGCGCTACGATGATGGTCGTGCGACCCTTGCGCAGGCGGCGCAGATTATCCAGTATTTGCCGTTCCGTGTCCGTATCAACAGCAGAGAGCGCATCGTCCAGCAGCAGAATCGGCGCATCCTTCATCAGCGCGCGGGCAATGGAGGAACGCTGCTTCTGACCGCCGGAAATCGTCACGCCGCGTTCGCCCACCAGCGTCTGGTACTGCTTGGGGAACTCCATGATGTTATCGTGGATGCAGGCGTTTTTCGCCGCCTCCTGCACCGCTTCCAGCGACTTGTTGTCCGAGCCGAAGGCGATGTTGTTCTGCAGCGTGTCAGAAAAGAGGAAGTTATCCTGCGGCACACAGGCGATATTCCTGCGCAGCGCCGCCAGCGGGATTTCGCGCAGATTGTGTCCGTCGATGGTAATCATGCCGTCCGGTACGTCGTACAGGCGCATAAGCAGGCTCGGCAGCGTGCTTTTGCCCGAACCGGTGCGCCCCAGTACCGCCAGCGTCTCGCCCGCCTTCACATGCACCGACACATCTTCCAGCACCGGCACGGTCGGCTGGTCGGGATAGGCAAAGGACAGGTGTTCAATGTCGATATCACCCTTGAGCGTCTGAATCGAAGGGTTCACCATGTCGCCGTCCACGATTTCCGGCTTCGCGTCAAAAATCTCCTGAATGCGACGCAGGCTCGCCAGCCCCTGGCTGACGCTCGTGATGCACTCGCCCACCGCCATCATCGGCCACACCAGCATCGTTACATACGAGTTGAAGCTGATAAACTGCCCGATGTTGATTTCGCCGTAAATCGCCAGATAGCCGCCGTAAACCAGCGTCAGCAGACTCGCTATACCGACAATCAAGTCCAGCAGCGGCATCACCAGCGCCTGCAGGCGCACAACGCCGAGATTCTTTTCCTTCGTGAACAGCGTCGTCTTCGCAAAGGCGTACAGCTCCTTGCGTTCCTGCACGAAGGATTTAATCACGCGGATGCCCGACACCGTTTCCTGCACTTGATCCGTCAGCGTCGAGAACGCCTGCTGCTTGGCCAGAAAGCGCTTGTGCATCACCTTGCCGTAGAAGTAATCGCCGAAGATGATGAGAATCAGCGGCAGCACCGCCACACCCGTCAATTTCGGGCTGACATACGTCATCATCTGCCACAGCACCAGCAGCAGCATCACCGTCGCGTCGAATGCGCTGATGACGTTCATGCCCACCAGCGTGCGAACCGCCTGCAGGTCGTTGATGAAGCGCGCCATCAGGTCGCCGGTCTTGTGCTCGTTGTAATAGTGCGGCGAGAGTGAGGATAAGTGCGCGAACAAATCGCTGCGCAATTCCTTCTCAATCGACCGCGCCGACCCGAACAGGAAAAAGCGCCACGCAAAACGCCCCACCGCGATAATTACGCCAATCAGCACAATCTTCCAGACCAACCCCATCACGCCGCCCATATCCAGCGTGTGCTGATCCAGCCCGTTGGTAATTTCGCCTGTGAACCGCGGCACATAGGTATTCACCTCGTCCACAATGAACAGCGCCAGAATGCCCAGAATGTACTGCCACCAGTGACGGCGGACATATCGCCACGCCAGCTTCAGCTCCTTCATTGCTGCCTCCTTATGCTTCGTAACGACTCATTGTAGCACATTTCGGCGCAAAAAGACACACATTCGCCGAAAATTCCGCGCAGGTTTACAATCCGGGCGGGCGTTTGTTTCCTTGCGGGATGGAAAGGGAAAAAGATGCCCCCGGAACGGCGGGTTTTGCGCGTTCCGGGGGATTATTTTTTACTTCGCCACGTTGTTGCTCGGCGTCCCATTCAAGAAGTTTCTTACATTCTCCACCGCCGTATCCATCAGCCGTTGGCGCGCCTCATGGCTTGCCCACGCGATGTGCGGCGTGATAATCATGTTGTCCAGCCCCAGCAGCGGGTTATCCGCCCGAATCGGTTCGGTGGACACCACGTCCGACGCAGCGGCGTACACCTTGCCAGACAGCAAAGCATCCCGCAAATCCGCTTCGTTGATGAGCCCGCCGCGCGCGGTATTGAGCAAAATCACGCCGTTTTTCATCTTCGCCAGCGCAGTTTTGTCAATCATGCCGACGTTCTCCGGGGTCTGCGGGCAGTGCAGGGACACAATGTCGCTGCGGGCGTACAGTTCATCCAGCGGCACATAGCCTTCGCCCGATCCGTGGCGGCTGTAATAAATGACATTCATGCCGAACGCGCGGGCGAGTTCCGCCGTCGCCTGACCAATGCGCCCGTAGCCGACGATGCCGAACGTCTTGCCCGCCAGCTCCATCAGCGGATAATCCCAGAAGGAGAAGTCTCGGCAAGCCGTCCAGCGTCCCTGCTGCACCGCGTCGTTGTGATGGCCGATGCGGTGGCAGATTTCCAGCAGCTGCGCCATCACGAACTGCGCGACCGCCTGCGTGCCATAGGACGGAACATTTGCGACAACGATGCCCTTTTCCTTCGCCGCCGCAATGTCAATGACGTTGAAGCCCGTCGCCAGCACACCGATGTAGCGCAGATTCGGGCATTCATCCATCGTTTGGCGGGTAATGGGCGTCTTATTGGTGAGGATGATCGGCGCGTCGCCGATGCGGGGGAGAATCTCCTCCGGCGCGGTGTAATCGTAGACAGTCAAGTCGCCCAAGGCGGCGAGGGCATCCCAGCTCAGGTCGCCGGGATTCTCCACAGCGCCGTCCAGAATGGTGATTTTCATGGGTGTGTACCTCCTGCGGTGGTTTGTTTCGGTTCCTATTATATAGCAGGGTGTGACAGAATTGCAAGGGGATTTTGCGGATACGCAAAGCAGAGAAGGATATACAGCCGCCTCTTGTGGGGGCACCATTCCAACGGTTCCTCGGCGACCCCATTCAAAGGGAAAATTCAAACAGGTCGCGGCAGCGAAGCGTTCTGTGCCAAATGAGTGCGCCTCGATAGCCTGACCGCCGCCGTCCATCCACCTAATTCGTCTTTTTACGCGAAAAATCCTGCTTTATACTATTTCCAGATAAGAATGCGCCGCGAATTTTTCATTCTGGCTAACGTGAATGAAACGCAGCGTAGCAGCGCTACGCTAAGTGGAATGAGCGGACGCCAGAATGAAAAAGGCGCAAGCAGATGGCGCAGGTGAATCTGGAAATCGTATTACGTCCATTTTTCCCGGACAAGCAGGGATTCCCATCATGCGCTCCTCCAAAGCCGGGCAGACTGCATCTCGGAAGGAGGAATGCCGCATGGACAGAAAACGACCCTTGCACCCCAGTCCGCTGGTGAAAACGCTTGCGGATGCTCAGCGCCGCATGAGCCACACCGACGTGCTTGGCTCGTGGACAGGCGTGCCGTGGGAGGACGCGGACGAAGAACCCGTGCAGGACGCTGATGACCTGTGACGTGCATTTGACGCGTGTGCTGGGGCTTCCCGCCGTGCTGCGCGGGCGCTCGCAGGGGCATGTGGAACGCGCCGTGCTCGAAAACGACGGTCACGCGCTGCGTGGGCTGATTGTCCGGCGCGGGTTCGGCGGCGCAAAGTGGGTCGCGAGGGACAGCATTGCCTTGCTTGGCGACGTGTCTGTCATCCTCCGCGCCTGCCCAACGCACCTGCCCCGCAAAACGGATTTCCGCCTGCGCACTGTCAAGGATACGCGCGGCTTGACCCTCGGCTGCGTGACGGATGTGCTCATCAGCGCGGACAATCTGCTCGTCAGTGAGCTGGAGGTCTCCCTCGGTTTGATTGACGATTTCCGCGACGGACGGCGGCGCATCCGCCACTTTTCCGCTTCACCCGACGGCGATGTTCTCGTTCCGGAAGGCGAAATTCTCTTGGAAGGGAGGGAAACGCAGTGAACAAGATGCTGATTGGCTCGGCGGTCGGTCTGGCAATGGGTATCGGGCTGATGATGCTGCCCGGCATTCGTCAGGATGTCCAGAAAGGCGCAAACAAAGTCAAGAAAGCCGTGCAGGACATGAGCGAAGGACAGCAATAATGGAGGCGGGCAGGATTGCACCATCATGCGTCCTGCCCGTTTTCCCATTCGCTGCGAAAGGAGGAAAAGCGCATGGAGAAAGCCGTCATGCGGCGCAAATGGACAGCGGGGCTGCTGATCACAGGCACGGTCGCGCTGGTGGTCGCATTCTGGTCGCTGATCATGTCGATGCTGTCGCTGCTGGCAGTCGCGGGCGTTTTGACACTGCTGTCCCTGCCGTTGTGCAAAGTACTGGAAAAGCGGCTGCCCGGCGGCGCGGCGGCGGCGATCGCCTTGCTGACATTGCTCGGCGCAGTGCTGGGAATGCTCTGGGGGCTGATTCCGCCCCTCTTGCGGCAGAGTGCGCAGCTCATGTCGCGCCTCCCCGCGCTGCTGGACAGCCTGCGGGAGCTGCTCGCCCGATGGAGTGCTGCGCTCGAAGCGCGCGGTATCCCCCTCGGCGACATGCAGGCGGAGCTGTTCTCGCGCATCAGCGCTGCCGCGGGGCAGCTTGCCGCAACGCTCGTCAGCGGGATTCGCCGCCTGACCGGGAGCATCAGCCAATGGCTGCTTGCACCGCTGCTGTCGTTTTACTTTTTGCGTGACCGCAAGCGCCTTTGCCTCCTGCTGTCACTTGTTCTGCCCGTCAAGTACCGTGCGCGCGGCATCCGTGCCGCCCGTGAAATGCGCCGCGAATCCGCCCTGTACCTACGCGGACAGCTGATTCTCTCGCTGTTCGTCGCCGCCATGACCGCTCTTGCGCTGCTGCTCACGCGTACGCCCGGCGCGCTGCTGCTGGGGCTGTTCATGGGCGTGATGGAGCTGATTCCCTATATCGGCCCGTTCATTGCGGGCGTTCCGGCGGTGCTGCTGGCGCTGCAAAGCGGCTGGACGGCAGCGCTGTGGACACTGCTGGCAATTTGCCTTGTGCAGCAGGTGGAAGCGAACCTGCTCTCCCCGCGTCTGCTCTCCGGCGCGACGCGGTTGCATCCATTGGCGGTACTGCTTGCGATTGCCTTCGGCGGCATGGCGGGCGGCGTGATCGGAATGATGGCGGCGCTGCCGCTGGTCGTGTGCGTGCGTGGGGCAGTTAGAGGGTGGCGGGAGTGAGAAAAGCACCTTGTATACAACCAGTCCGCAAAAAAATCATCGCCGCAGGGAAATTTCTTTCTCTGCGGCGATGATTGTATGCAATCAGGTTACATTGTGTGGGTTACTTCGCAATGAAGTTCACCAGACGACCCGGCACGAAGATGACCTTCGTCACAGTCTTGCCCGCGAGGATCTTCTGGATTTCCGGCAGCTGCTGGAGTTCCGTCTCCGCGCGTTCCTTCGTCATGTCGGCGGGAATCATCACGCGGCCGCGAACCTTGCCGCAGACCTGCACGGCGATTTCGATTTCCGACTTCACCAGCGCGTCTTCGTCCCACGTCGGCCACTTCTGATACGTCATCGTGCCGCCGAAGCCCTGATTCTCCCACATTTCTTCCGTGATGTGCGGCGCAACGGGGTTGAGCAGCAGGAGCAGGGTTTTGAGTTCCCCGCGCGTCACACTGCCGACGGAAACCATTTCATTCACCAGCGTCATCATCTGCGCGATGGCAGTGTTGAACTTCATAGCTTCATAGTCCGTCGAAACCTTCTTGATTGTTTCGTGCATGAGGGTGTTCAGCTTCTCGCTGTACCCCTCGTCGGGCATCACATTCTCCTGCAAGCGCCACACACGGTCAAGGAAGCGGCGGCAGCCCTTCGCGCTCTGCGTGCTCCACGGAATCGCCTGATCGAACGCGCCCATGAACATCTCGTACACGCGGAACGCATCCGCGCCGATTTCGTCGATGATATCATCCGGGTTGACAACGTTGCCGCGCGACTTGGACATCTTCTCGCCGTTCTCGCCCAGAATCATGCCGTGGCTGGTGCGCTTCTGGTAGGGTTCAGGCGCGGGAATCACGCCAATGTCATGCAGGAACAGATGCCAGAAACGGCTGTACAGCAGATGCAGGGTCGTGTGCTCCATGCCGCCGTTGTACCAGTCCACAGGCAGCCAATAGCGAAGCGCTTCGGGCGAGGCAATGGCTGTTTCGCAGTGCGGGTCGCAGTAGCGCATGAAGTACCAGCTTGACCCTGCCCACTGGGGCATGGTGTCGGTTTCGCGCGTCGCCGGGCCGCCGCAGCACGGGCAGGTGGTGTTCACCCAGTCATGCATGACGGACAGGGGGGATTCGCCGGAATCGGTCGGCTCGTAGTTGTCCACCATCGGCAGCGTCACAGGCAGCTGATCTTCCGGCACAGCCACCATGCCGCACTTGTCGCAGTGCACAATCGGGATGGGTTCGCCCCAGTAGCGCTGGCGGCTGAACACCCAGTCGCGGAGCTTGTAGTTGACCTTCTTCTCGCCCAGCCCGTTCTTCTCCAGATACTCAATGATCGCTTCCTTCGCCTGCGCGACCTTCATGCCATCAAGGAAGCCGGAATTGACCATCACGCCGTCCTGAATATCGGTATACGCTGCTTCCTCAATATTGCCGCCCGCGACGACCTCAATCATCGGGATGCCGAACTTATGCGCGAACTCCCAGTCACGGGTGTCGTGCGCCGGAACAGCCATGATTGCGCCCGTGCCGTAGGTCATCAAAACGTAATCGCTCAGCCAAATCGGGATTTCCTTGCCGGTCACGGGGTTGACGGCGCGGACGCCCTCCAGCTGCACGCCGGTCTTATCCTTCGCCAGCTCGGCGCGCTCAAAGTCGCTCTTCTTCGCAGCTTCCGCGCGGTACGCCATGCACGCATCGTAGTTGGTGATTTGCTCCTTCAGCTTGTCAATCAGCGGATGCTCAGGGGACAAGACCATGTACGTCGCGCCGAAGAGCGTATCCGGGCGCGTGGTGAAAACGCGCACCTTCTCGCCCGGCACGGTCAGGGAAAAATCCACTTCCGCGCCGACACTGCGACCAATCCAGTTGCGCTGCTGCACCTTCACCTTGTCGATGAAGTCCACCGTGTCCAGGCCGTCGAGCAGCTTCTGGGCATAGGCGGTAATCTTCAGCATCCACTGCTTCTTAACCTTGCGGATGACCTGCGTGCCGCAGCGCTCGCACACGCCGCCGACAACTTCCTCATTCGCCAGACCGCACTTGCAGCTGGGGCACCAGTTAATCGGCATTTCGGACTTGTACGCCAGCCCGTGCTTGAACAGCTGAAGGAAAATCCACTGCGTCCAGCGGTAGTAGGACGGATCGGTGGTGTTGACCTCGCGGGAATAGTCGAAGGAGAAGCCGATTTTCTGCAATTGCTCACGGAAGTGGTCGATGTTCTTCTTCGTCACGATGGCGGGGTGAACCTTGTTCTTGATGGCGTAGTTCTCCGTCGGCAGACCGAAGGCGTCCCAGCCGATGGGGAAAAGGACATTGCAGCCCTCCATGCGGCGCTTGCGGGCGATGATATCCATCGCGGTATTGGAGCGCGGATGGCCGACGTGCAGCCCCTGTCCCGACGGATACGGGAACTCAATCAGGCCGTAGAATTTCGGCATGGTGTAGTCGTTCTTCGCCTCGAAAACGTGACTGTCCGCCCAGCGCTTCTGCCACTTCGGTTCGATGGCTTTGGGGTCATAGGGTTTGAATTCCATGATGCTTCCTCCCTGCTTTTCTCGGACGGAACAAAAAAACGTTCCGCCCCTGCAAATTCTGCAAAGACGAAACGGATGTTTCGCGGTACCACTCTGCTTGTCCGGACGTGCCGAACCTCTCTTGCGCGTAACGTGCGCCATTCGCCGAACCCTTCGTCCGGTTTGCGCTCCGGGGCGAGCGGCTGACAGGCGTCTGACCGCGCTTCCACCAGCACGCGGCTCTCTGGAACAGACGGAACTTCCAGCGTTCCCCTTCATTGCGGGACAAGGTCAGTATAATGCTTTTGGCGGGCGTTGTCAAGGGTTTCGGTCTTTGCTTTTTCGGTGTTTTTACGCGCAGAATGGTTCGCTTCAGCCGAATTTTGTGCTATACTGTTAGCAATTATGCTGCGGCAAGGAGGAAAGGCGTTATGCACCTGATTATCCCCAAGAATTACAATCCCGTGCTGAACCTGCGGGATACGGAAATCGCTATCAAACTGGTCAAGGATTTTTTCGAGACGGAGTTAGCCCGCGCGCTGAACCTGACCCGTGTGTCCGCGCCGATTATGGTCACGCCCGGCAGCGGTCTGAACGACAACCTGAACGGCGTCGAACGCCCGGTATCCTTTGACGTTCTTGAAACCGGTGAAACGGCGGAAATCGTCCATTCGCTGGCGAAATGGAAGCGTCAGGCGCTCAAAACGTACGGCTTCCAGCCCGGTGAAGGGCTGTACACGGACATGAACGCCATCCGCCGCGACGAAACGACCGATAACATCCACTCGATTTTCGTCGACCAGTGGGACTGGGAGAAAATCATCACCCCTAAGCAGCGCACGATGGAGACGCTGCAAGCGACCGTCCGCGCGATTTACCTCACCCTGCGCAAGACGGAGGGCTTCGTCTGCGCGCACTATCCGCACATCAAGCCCGAACTGCCCGACGACATCACGTTCGTCTCGTCGCAGGAATTGGAGGATTTGTATCCCGACCTGCCGCCGAAGGAACGCGAATACCGGGCGGTACGCGAATACGGCGCGGTGTTCCTGATGGGCATCGGCGGTGCGCTGCGTTCCGGACAGATGCACGACGGCCGCGCCCCGGACTACGACGACTGGTCACTCAACGGTGACATTCTGCTCTATGATCCGCTGCTGGACATTGCGCTGGAAGTGTCGAGCATGGGCATCCGCGTTGACCCGGACGCGCTGCGCCGCCAGTTGGCGATTCGCGGCTGCGAGGAGCGCGCGGAGCTGCCATTCCAAAAGGCACTGCTCAACGGCGAGCTGCCCCAGACGATGGGCGGCGGCATCGGGCAGAGCCGCATGTGCGTCTACCTGCTGCGCAAGGCGCATGTGGGCGAGGTGCAGGCAAGCCTGTGGCCGCAGGACGTGCAGGAGGCGTGCAGGAAGGCAAATATTCAGCTGCTGTAAGCAAAGCAATGAGGGCAAGCCTGAAATGCGGCTTGTCCCCCTGTTTTATTATCCCGTTTGAAATTGCCCCATCATGCAGAGACTCTCGCCGCTGCCCCATCTGCTTCATACTGCACGATCCACCGCCGAAATGTTTCCTGACTTACGCCTGCCTCAGCTGCTGCGTCACGCATGCTTTTCTTTCCGAATTTGCCTTTTGCTGATATCCCATAAAATGCTTCCTCCATGATTGACAGTTTGGTTTTTTACTGTCTCTCATAGAGGGAGCATATCACATTCACCAGCAGTGTCTTCATGTCCGCGCAGGGAAGCGTTCACTCCCCTGCGCGGACGTTTTTTGACTGGCTTATACTATTCCCAAATGAGAATTCGCGGCGCAAGCAGATGGCGCAGGTGAATTCGGAAATAGTATTATACTATTTCCAGATAAGAATGCGCCAAGATGCGCCGCGAATTTTTCATTC
>ERZ772861.1840-NODE-1840-length-15807-cov-5.072372_pt1 | contig 15807 bp, 8 predicted proteins | sample MGYA00512135_ERZ772861 | MGnify/ENA primary metagenome ERZ772861 (study PRJEB29015, sample SAMEA2737700) | human gut metagenome | biome: human gut; feature: human-associated habitat; material: faeces | place: China | collected 2012 ...
AAAATCCGCATATGGGAATATCGCCTGAATCCAGAACTTTTCAAAGGATATAACCCGTTTTGTGCGGTTAATATATTACACGACAGGTTATTTATTGAATATGAAAAAACAGATATGACTACTTATCTGAACCGAAGAGGAATGATTTTCTGTGATGGAAAACCTCTGCAGCAGGTGGCTTTATATAATCAGATGTCCAAATGTCAGGGAAGCTACTGGGTAGAAGCCAATGGACAGACAGTTCATTTCCGTCTGCCGGGAGATGCTGATCCTTCAGACCATAAGATTGAGATTACATGCAGAGAGCAGTGCTTCGCACCGGAGTCCCCCTTCCTTTCTTATATTAAAGTAAAGGGAATTACCTGTGCCCATGCGGCTACAGGAGCACCGGTTCCTCAGCGGGGAGCTCTTTCCTGTTACAGAGGCCACCACTGGATCATCGAGGACTGCACCATTGACTGGTCCAATGCGGTAGGCATTGATGTAGGAAATGAATGCTGGCATCACGAACTGATTCCGGGACAGGTGATCGGTCACAGCGTAGTGAGAAGATGCACAATCAAAGATGCGGGAGTATGCGGCATCGCCGGACTTTTTGCTGCTCATATGCTGATCGAGGACAACCTGATCGAGGGAACGGGCTGGCAGAAAATGGAGCTTTCCTGGGAAGCAGGGGCTATCAAGCTTCATAACAGTGTAGATGGCCTGATCCGTCACAATGTGTTTCGGAATACATTCCGGGCGGATCATATTTGGCTTGATTGTGGAAACGAAAATAACCGAATTACAGGAAATCTGTTCCTGGATGGCAAGGAGCAGAGAGAAGCTATCTTTATTGAGTGTACAAGAGATGGAGTCAACCTGATCGATAACAACATAATCTGGAATGTAGAGGGGCGTTTTGATCCGAAGAAAATTCCGGTTGAGCCTGGATCAACCGGCTGGTACAAGATGGAAGAACATGATGTCGTGAACGGTTACGGTATTTATGGCGAAGGCACGGATCACCTAAGAATTGTGAATAATCTCATAGGAAACTGCCGCAGTGCAGGATATTTCGCAAAGCCTGTTTCATTTCGGGCGGAAGGAATGAACAGAGGCGGAACTTCTGTGGATGCAAAGCTTATCAATAATATTTTCTATCATTGCGAGGAGGCGGCTATAAAGATGCCCACCAAGGCCAACGAGGCAGAGGGTAATTGCTACGTAAAGGAAGAGGGCGGTTACCTGAGAATCCTTTATCCACAGCCTCCGGTATGCCTGCATCTTCCTGCTTGGCAGGAATTTTACGGCTTTGACCTGCATGGACAGGAGGCCTGGTTTGACGTTGATGTTGATACAGAAAAGCTGACTTTTACCTGCAAAAAGGCGGCAAAGAAACCCTTTGCGTTCCCGGGTGAACTGGAGAAAAGAAATTTTGTATTTGAACCGGAAAAGACGCGATCAGTAGATGCAAGTGCATTGATACAGGCAGATTTTTATGGAATAGAAATTGAGAACGGAAGATGCCTGCCGGGACCTTTTGCAGAGCTTGATCCTAACCGGATTTATGACATTGATCCCAGAAAGAAATAGTAAAATTAGCGGAGGTAGGAATTATGCTGAGAACAGTACGGACAGAAAATGGATGGGTGAAAGGTATTGAAGCCGCAGACCCTAGGATAACTGCATTTAAGGGAATCCCTTTTGCGGCTCCTCCGGTAGGAGAGAACAGATGGAGAGCACCCCAGCCCTGTGAAGACTGGGATGGAGTTCGTGAATGCTATCGCTTTGCTCCGATTTCCATGCAGAGCGTCCCGGGAATCGGTGATAACGTGTATATCCGTGAGTGGCATGTGGATCCGGAAATTGCCATGGATGAGGACTGTCTGTATTTGAACGTATGGACAGGTGCTAAAGAAGTAACAGAAAAACAGCCGGTTTTGGTATGGTTTTTCGGAGGAGGACTCCAGTGTGGATATCCTGCCGAAATGGAATTTGACGGAGAGAGAATTGCACGTCGCGGTGTGGTTGTTGTAACGGTAAACTACCGGGTTAATGTTTTTGGATTTTTGGCACATCCTCAGCTGACAGAGGAGCAGCCTGACGCACCGACTAATTTTGGAAGTCTGGATCAGCAGGCAGCACTTCGATGGGTACAGAGAAATATTGCTTTCTTTGGTGGAGATCCGGGTAATGTGACCATTGCAGGACAGTCAGCCGGAGGCGGAAGTGTTATGAGCCAGATGGCATGTATGGATAATGAAGGCTTATTTCATCGTGCAGTAGTGATGAGTGCAATGATTCGCTCTCCTTATCAGGTTGGAGGAATCGGAGTGCCGGAGGAATTGTGGCATGCTGAGGAAAATGGACAGCATTTTCTTTCTTTCCTGGGCTGCTCAACTATTGAGCAGGCTCGTAAGCTGGATGCGGCTACGATTCGTGACAAGTATGAGGAATATACCAAAATATTTCCGGCTATGTTTACCGTATTGGATCACAAGTTCTGTGTAGGTGACCCAATGGTTCTTTTCATGGAAGGCAAGCATGTAAATGTTCCCGTTATGTCTGGAAATACTTCAGATGAATTTCCCAGTTATATAGAAGCTTCCTCAAAAGAAGATTTGAAAAAGAAAGCAGAAGAGATTTTCGGAAAGAATGCTGAGACCTTTTTGCGCTTTCCCGAGGCAATGCGGGAGGATTCTGATGGAAAGTATGCGAAGGTAAACGGAATTGAATGTACGATCAAGTGTCTTTTTTCAGATAAAAAAAGTGCAGGTGAAAAAAAGCCCTACTATTATTACAGGTTTGATGCAGATATTCCAGGATGGGATAATGCCGGAACCTTCCATTCTGTAGATTTATGGTTTTTCTTTGAAACACTGGCGAAATGCTGGAGACCCTTTGTGGGGCAGCATTACGATCTTTCCAGAATGATGTGCAATTACTGGGTGAATTTCATAAAAACAGGTGATCCAAACGGCAATGATGCGGACGGAAAGCCAATGCCCTACTGGTATCCATATGAAAAAGAAAAGCCCTGTGAGATGATCTTCATGTCAGATAGACCGGTAGTGAACTGCGGATGGGTGACACCCTTTAAGGAATTTTTACAAGAACAGATCAAGAAAACCCTTTCGATAGGAAAGATTTTCCATAAAGAATGGCTGGAGCCGATATGGGAAGGTGAGTATTGCTTCCGGGAAACCTTTGCAGCAGTTGCTGATGAGAATGGATGCAGGGCTCCTTTCCTGTGGACTCCAAAAGAAGTTTTGTCCGTAGAAAGCTATGACGGGGAAACAGTATATGAAGAGGGGTTCGATTACCTTGTAGAGGGAGATGAGCTGGTAATTCCTGAAGGGAGTCACATACCGGTAACCGGATGGGATACCTTCCTCTATCCGAACTTTGATACGGCAAAGAAGGCAGGAGAAGCAAGCGAATTTGCAAAAGATTTCGGTCCGCTAGTGACTACCAACGGAAAATTCTTAAACCTATGTGCCATAGGCAATCCGAAGCTTGTTACAGAGAAACAGATCGCAGTTACCTATAAGGCAACGAAGAAGGAGTTACTTTCCGCTCCGGAAAGTCAACTGGACAAACTGCCGAAGCTCTCTGCAAAGCTGGAAGTAGGAGAACCCGTTAAGATCGTTTTGTATGGGGACAGCGTGTGCTGTGGCTGTGACTGCAGCGGTATGTATGGACAGAAGCCGGGACAGCCTACCTGGGCAGAGCTGCTGTTCCATCAGATGGAGGAAAAATGGCAGAGTCCGGTATGCTTCCATAACACATCGGTAGGAGGAGTGGATTCCGAATGGGCAATCGAAAATTCATCCCAGCGTGCAGCCAACTTTCATCCGGATCTGGTTATTCTTGGTTTTGGAATGAATGACCGTTGCGGTATGGAAGAATACAGAAATAAAACAGGCAGACTCATGGAGGCAATCCGGAAGGTTAGTCCGAAAACGGAATTTTTATTGATTGCGTCTACGCTTCCCAATGAACTGGCTGCTACGGAGCCACACCATTTCTGGGCACATCAGGATGAATACAGTGAAAGTCTGAAGGGCTTAGAAGGTATGGGAGTTGCTATAGCAGATATACAGGCAGTTCAAAAAGAAATCGGAAAGAGAAAACGATACATTGATATAACCGGAAACTGGTTAAATCACCCCAATGATTATCTTGCCAGAATTCTGGCACAGGTAGTGATCAAAACTCTTGGAATGTAAAAAAGGAGACTACAATGAGCAAGTTAAAGATTAAAACAAAGGAAAGACGATTTGAGACAGCCAGGGATTTATACGGAATCTTTTTTGAAGACATTAACCGTGCCGGAGACGGAGGACTTTATCCGGAAATGCTTCGAAACAGAAGCTTCGAAGATTCCGTTTTACCGGAGGGTTATATACAGCAGGAGGATGGCATCCATGTAAAAACCGTATCCGGATGGCTGGATGAGTTTTGCAACGGAGAAGGCTTATGCCGCTGGGTAAAGGGCAACAATATTCCGGAGACAGAAATACCGGCATGGTATACACACAATGCAAAGATGGAACTGGAACTGACGGATACCCTGAATGAACATCGGGACGCAGCTCTGCGTATGCAGTTTGAAAAGGACGGATCTCTGACTAATACCGGTTACTGCGGTATATCCGTAAAGGCTGGAGAAAGTTACTCTTTGTATTTATTTGCAAAAGCAAAGGAAGAAATAGGACTGGACGTAGCGATCGAATACCAGGGAAAAGTACTGACTGGAAACAGTCTGGTGGTTTCCGGTCAGGAGTATACAAGATATGACATGAAGCTGACAGCAGCTGAGGATTGTCACGAGGCACAGCTTACTATTTCCTGCAAAGAAGGCGGAGAGGTTCTGCTGGGATTTATTTCACTAATGCCTGACAATACCTACATGGGGCATGGACTCAGAACAGATCTTGTAGAAAAGCTTAAGGGAATGAGTCCAAAGTTTATGCGTTTTCCCGGAGGCTGTATTGTGGAAGGAACGACACCGTCCACAGCGATGAGATTTCGGGATACGGTAGGTCCGGCATGGGAAAGACCCAGTAAGCTGTTTGTATGGCATTACAGAAGTACATTAGGACTTGGCTTTCATGAATATCTGCAGCTTTGCGAGGATCTGGGGATGGAGCCCCTGTATGTATGTAACTGCGGAATGACCTGTCAGGGAAGAAAGAGTGTCCTTCTGGAAGGAGAGGCTCTTGATGAAATGGTACAGGATACACTGGATGCCATTGAATATGCTATCGGCTCTAAGGAAAGCAAATGGGGAAGGCTTCGTGCTTCTATGGGGCATCCGGAACCCTTTAAAATGACCTATCTGGAAATTGGTAATGAAAACTGGGGTCCGGATTATGAAAAGCGATACAACATGATTTATAAGAAGGTAAAGGAACTGTATCCCCAGATTAAAACCATAGCCAATGAGCATGTAGAGAAAAATGGTTGTCCTGCCGAGTGCGTGGATGAACATTTTTACAATACAACAGAGTTCTTTGCAGAACATGTAAATTATTATGATGACTACAATCGTAAGGGACCAAAAATCTTTGTAGGAGAGGTGGCTGTAAACGAAGGCAACTATATGGGACAGTTGTATGCGGCTTTGGGAGAAGCAGCTTTCCTTATGGGTATTGAGAAAAATCAGGATATCGTAACATTGGCCTCTTATGCTCCATTATTTGAAAATGTAAATTACAGAGCATGGTATCCTAATCTGATTCGTTTCAATAATCATCAGAGCCTTGGGATTCCTACTTATTATGTCTGGAAAATGTTCGGTCAAAATCGCGGAGAATATGTGGTGCGATCCGAAGATGAGGGAGGACGTGTTTATCGTCCGAGAACCGGAATGGCATCTTTAAAATCCAATAAGGAACTTCGCTTCAGAAATCCCATTTGGAATGGAGAAGAAGCAAAGATTACTCATGAATTAATGGGACATGTGCAGGATACAGAGGATGGCCGCCTGCTTCAGCTTCCGGATGAGGAGCAGAAAAAGGAATTTCACAGTATTCTGGAATGGGCTGATGAGACCAAGAGCTTTGTGGTATTTGGAGAAGAAGACCAGACTTATGGAAGATTTGAGACCGATATTTTTGTTGAGGAAAATGCTTACTTCGAGTTGGGTATATTCAGTGCCAGGGTGGTTCGTTCCTATTATGAGGAGCAACTCGTGATTACGGCCGGAGTGGAAAAAGAATGGGATGCAGCTCTGGTGCGTCCGTTCCTTTGGAAGGTTAATGGAGGACAATGTTCACTGGAAGAGTTTGGCTTTATGCATGACAACAAGCTGACTGAGGACTTTGCTATTTCAGTAAAACCGGGAGAATATCACCGCTTTGGATATGAAACGGACGGAAAACAGATTCGCCTGTATGTTGATGGTGAGCTTCAGAAGGAAATTTCGATTCCCTACGGACCTGCTTTTGTTTCGGTAGTAACTGACACCAAGGACGAAATCATTATTAAGGCGGTTAATTTTGCAGGAGATGTGGATCCGGTTTCCATTACACTGGACTGTCAGGTACAGGGCGACTATACCGTAACACTTCTTAGCGGTGAAAAGGGGGATGAAAACAGCTTTGAAGAGCCGGAGAAGGTGAAGAATATTACCGTGAATATGCATGGCGCTTCCTCAGAGTTCGTATACGAGGCACCGCCATATTCTGTCAGTGCTTTGCGATTGAAGAAGTGCGAAGCGTTTTAGAGGTTGACGCTGAACAGAAAATAAGAGAATAGAAAGACAAATTTTATGAATTTACTGGTAAAAGACAAATGCTTTTATAAAAAAATGGCAGTTATCGCCATTCCGATTTCCTTGCAGAGCATGATCACCATCGGTGTCAATATGACCGATACCGTCATGGTGGGAAAGCTTGGGGAAACCTCGCTTTCTGCTACGGCTCTGGCTAATCAGTTTGTGAATATATACCAGATCTGCTGTATGGGAATCGCCATGGGAGCCAGCGTGCTGACCTCAAGATTCTGGGGAATGCAGGATATTACTTCTCTGAAAAAGACCATAACCCTGATGCTGCGGCTTTGCATCGTACTTGCGGTTCTGTTTATGCTGCCAACCATATTGATCCCTCAGCTGCTTATGAGGATGTATACTAATGACAGTGCGGTAATTGCGCAAGGAGTTCAATATTTTAAGTGGATGGTATACTGCTATTTTCTGCAAGGAATGACCATGACCTGTACGATTGTGCTTCGAAGCGTTGGACAGGTGAATTTTCCGCTCTTTACATCCATAGGTTCTTTTTTTGTAAATATACTATTCAACTATATGTTTATATTCGGCAAGCTGGGAGTTCCCAGGATGGAAGTAGAAGGCGCAGGAGTGGGAACACTGATTGCCAGAGTATTTGAATTTTCGCTGATATGTGGATATTTTTTGTTTGTAGATCGCAAGATCGGCTATCGACTGAAGGATTTGCGGATGAAATGTAATTCCCTGATTAAGGATTATGTTTCTATCAGCATTCCGGTATTTGTTTCGGATTCACTGCTTGCTCTTGGTACTTCAGCGGTAGCAATGGTTATGGGAAGAATCGGAACGGGATTTGTATCGGCAAATTCAATAACAGTTGTTACACAGCAGCTTACGACCGTGATAATTCAGGGAATCTGTCACGCCAGCTGCATTATGACCGGTCACACATTGGGCCAAGGTGAACGGGAAAAGGCACAGCAGCAGGCCTGGACATTCCTGATTCTTGGCCTGGTAGTGGGCATTTTAGGCGGAGGTCTGATCAAGGTATTAAGTAGACCCATTATCGGACTTTACAATATAACACCTGAAACGGCTCAGATTGCCGGTGAGCTTATGGACGCCATCGCATTTATTGTTATTTTTCAGTCTATGAACAGCATTCTGACAAAGGGAGTGCTCCGTGGCGGTGGTGATACGAAATTTCTCATGGTGGCAGATATTATTTTTCTGTGGGCTGCGTCATTGCCCCTTGGAATTCTGGCGGGGCTGGTATGGCATCTGGATGCTTTTTGGATCTATGTTTTTCTGAAAATAGATCAGATTTGTAAATCGATATGGTGTGTATTCCGCTTGAGGAGCGGAAAGTGGATAAAAACTTTTTCAAAGGAGAAAATGAATCATGCACAGTAAATTAAATCAGGCATTCACAGAAAGCAATTTTGTATGGCTCTGAATAGTTATAAATTTTAGATAGGCTGAATTAAGCATTGACAAATAGTCAGGACTGGCATAAACTGATAGCAAACGTGACGTTGATAAGGAATAGTACGAAGTGAAAATGTCCAGAGAGGGAATCGATAGGCTGAGAGATTCCTACATCAGAAGCTTTGGAACCTGCCTTGGAGTCCTGCATGAAAGTGCAGCGTAGCACCGGCGATAACGGTATGATGAGTATACAACAGGGTGGTAACGCCGCATGGCCCCTTACAGAAGGGAATGCGGCGTTTTTATTTTGTAATGGGAAAGGAAAGAGAAAATGGCAAACGACAAGAAACTTGTAGAAGCGATCACATCCATGGATGTAGATTTCGCACAGTGGTATACCGATGTGGTAAAGAAAGCAGAATTATGTGATTATTCCAGCGTTAAGGGCTGCATGATCATTAAGCCGGCAGGCTATGCAATCTGGGAACAGATTCAGAGACAGCTGGATGCTGAATTTAAGAAAACAGGCGTAGAGAATGTATATATGCCTATGTTCATCCCGGAGAGTCTTCTGGAGAAAGAGAAGGATCATGTAGAAGGCTTTGCACCGGAGGTTGCCTGGGTAACATATGGTGGATTGGAACCATTACAGGAGAGACTTTGCGTCAGACCTACTTCCGAGACTTTGTTCTGTGATTTCTATGCAAAAGAAGTACAGTCCTACAGAGATCTCCCCAAGGTATATAACCAGTGGTGCAGCGTTGTACGCTGGGAGAAGACTACAAGACCTTTTCTTAGAAGCCGTGAGTTCTTATGGCAGGAAGGACATACAGCACATGCTACAGCCCAGGAAGCAGAAGCGCGAACAATCCAGATGCTGAACGTATATGCAGATTTCCTCAAAGATGTACTTGCAATCCCTGTCGTTAAGGGACAAAAGACAGACAAGGAGAAATTTGCAGGTGCAGAAGCTACTTATACAATAGAAGCACTGATGCATGATGGCAAAGCTTTACAGTCCGGTACAAGCCATAACTTTGGTGATGGATTTGCCAAGGCATTCGGTATTCAGTTCACAGATAAAGACAATACATTGAAATATGTACATCAGACATCCTGGGGTATGACAACCCGTCTGATCGGTGCTGTTATCATGGTACATGGTGACGATTCTGGTCTGAAGCTTCCACCTAAGGTAGCACCTACCCAGATTATGATCATTCCTATCCAGCAGAAGAAAGAGGGCGTTCTGGATAAGGCATATGAGCTTCGCGACCGTCTTATTGAGAAAGGATACCGTGTAAAGGTAGATGATACAGATAAGAGTCCTGGATGGAAATTCTCAGAGTGCGAAATGAGAGGTGTTCCTTTCAGAATCGAGATCGGCCCTAAGGATATTGAGAATGGTAAATGCGTATTTGTTCGCCGTGACACCAGAGAGAAGATCGAAGTAGCTCTCGATGAAGTAGAAGCTAAGGCAGAGGCTTTGTTAGAGCAGATTCACAATGACATGTATGAGCGTGCCAAGGCACATCTGGAATCCCATACCTACAGTGCAACGAACTGGGATGAGTTCTGTGATATCATCAACAACAAGCCTGGTTTTGTAAAAGCTATGTGGTGCGGATGCCAGGAATGTGAAGACAAGATCAAGGAAGAGCTGGCAGCAACCAGCCGTTGTATACCTTTTGAGCAGGAGACCTTAAGTGACGTATGCGTATGCTGCGGAAAGCCTGCCAAGAAGATGGTATACTGGGGCAGAGCATACTAAAATCGGGAAAAAAGCAAAAAATATTATGTAAGCGCTTTCATTTTCTGGAAATAAGTAGTATACTTATCATATCAATACGAACATCAATCATATTCGGAGGTATACCATGAACATTTTAGTAATCAATTGCGGTAGTTCATCATTGAAGTATCAGTTAATCAACAGCGACTCAGAAGCTGTACTTGCAAAGGGACTTTGCGAAAGAATCGGTATTGACGGAAGTGTACTTACACATACTCCGGCAGGCAAGGACAAGGTAAGAATCGAGACACCGATGCCTAACCATACAGTAGCTGTTCAGCTTGTAATTGATGCTTTGACCAATGCAGAGCATGGTGTGATCAAATCCCTGGATGAGATCGGAGCAGTTGGACACCGTGTTGTACATGGCGGTGAGAAGTTCGCTTCCAGCGTTGTCATTACAGATGAAGTTATGAAGGCAATTGAAGAGTGTAACGACCTTGCACCTTTACACAATCCTGCTAACCTGATCGGTATCAATTCCTGCAAGGAGATTATGCCAAATGTTCCTATGGTAGCTGTATTTGATACTGCTTTTCATCAGACAATGCCTGAGAAAGCATATCTGTACGGACTTCCTTATGAATATTATGAGAAATACAAAGTAAGACGTTATGGTTTCCACGGTACAAGCCATGATTATGTATCTAACAGAGCAGCACAGCTTCTTGGTAAGAAGAGAGAAGACTTGAAAGTAATCGTATGCCACCTTGGAAATGGTGCATCCGTATCAGCAGTAGATCATGGTAAGTGTGTAGATACTTCCATGGGTCTGACACCACTTGAAGGTCTGATCATGGGTACACGTTCCGGTGATATGGATCCTGCTATCTGCGATTTCATCTGCGCTAAGGAAGGACTTACTTCTGCAGAAATGAATACAGTTCTGAATAAGAAGTCCGGTGTACTCGGTATGTCCGGTGTATCTTCAGATTTCAGAGATGTAGAAGCAGCAGCCAATGAAGGTAATCATCAGGCAGCAGCAGCACTGGATGCCTTCTACTACAGAGTAGCCAAGTATATCGGCGCTTATACAGCAGCTATGAACGGTGTAGACGTAGTTGCGTTTACAGCAGGAGTTGGTGAGAACAACATCGGCGGCCGTGTAGAGATCTGCAAGTATCTTGGTTATCTGGGAACAGAGATCGATCTGGATAAGAACAATGTACGCGGAGAAGAGAGAATTATTTCCAAGGATGGCAGCAAGGTAACATTAATGGCTATTCCTACTAACGAAGAGCTTGCAATTGCAAGACAGACATTAGCCCTTGTAAAATAATGATTAGAAATATATGCAGGAGAGCATGGCTATGTAAAGGCTGTGCTCTCTTTTTGGGTTTGACGAAACGAACTGCATTGGGTAAAATAACAGTAATCAACAGGATAGAAAGGTGTGGACAAATATATGCAGATACAGTTACCGGAGAAGGTTCAATACATCATTCAAGCTCTGGAAGAGGCGGGCTTTGAGGCCTATGCAGTGGGCGGCTGTGTCCGGGATTCTCTGCTTGGCAGAGTGCCTGATGACTGGGATATCACGACCTCTGCCAGACCGCTGGAGGTAAAGGCTGTATTTCCAAGGACGATAGATACCGGAATCCAGCATGGAACCGTAACGGTTATGCTTGGCAAGGAAGGCTTCGAGGTGACGACCTATCGAATTGATGGGGAATATGAGGACAGCAGACATCCCAAGGAAGTCATTTTTACAGCGAATCTGATCGAAGACCTCAAGAGACGTGATTTTACGATCAATGCCTTTGCATATAATGACAGAAGCGGTATTGTGGATGCCTTTTGCGGAATGAAGGATCTGGAGGACGGAGTCATCCGGTGTGTGGGAGAGGCAACAGAACGCTTCACAGAGGATGCACTTCGTATGATGCGTGCAGTACGCTTCTCTGCGCAGCTTGGCTTTGAGATAGAAGCAAGTACGAAGGCTGCGATAGAACAGCTTGCCCCTAATCTGTCTCATATCAGCGCAGAAAGAATACAGACAGAGCTGGTGAAGCTTTTGAAGTCTTCTCATCCTGATTATATCAGGGAAGCGTATCATCTGGGAATGACACGAATTTTTCTGCCGGAGCTGGATGCGGCTTTTGAAACGACACAGAATAATCCACATCACTGTTATACGGTAGGAGGGCATCTGATGCATTGTATGCTGTATACAGAATCGGATAAGAGTATGCGTATCGCTGCTCTTTTGCACGATATTGGCAAGCCTGTTACCAAGACTACAGATGAGCAGGGCATAGATCATTTCCATGGACACGCAGGCGTTGGAGAGGAAATGGCAGCCAGGATTTTACGCAGGCTGAAGTTTGACAATGATACGATAACCCATGTACGTAAGCTGGTAAAATATCATGATTATCCCATTGAAACGACACCCAGGGCGGTCAGAAGAGCAATCAACACCATAGGAGAGACATATTTTTCAGATGTACTTGCTATAAAGAAGGCTGACATGATGGCGCAGAGTACCTATCAGCGCCAGGAGAAAGAGGATCATCTGGCGCAGGTAGAAGCTTTATATCAGCAGATACTGGAACAGAATCAGTGTGTTTCCCTGAAGAGTCTTGCATTGACCGGAAATGACCTGATTGCACTGGGAATTCCCAAGGGTAAGGAGATAGGGATTGTTCTAAATGAATTATTGGAGGATGTCATAGCGCAGCCGGAGCATAACAACAGAGAATATCTGATACAACTTGTGCAGAAACATGCATAAACCATATTCCCCCACAATAAGATAGAAAGACGGACCATAGTCGTCCTGATACAGAATCTTATGTGGGGGAATTATACGTTATGAATGACAGGGCAATCAGCGGTGTATTGGAAAAATATGATATGGAAGTCATGCGGACTATGAAAGGCAGAGGAACCATAGTCTGCCAGTCACAAGAAGGTTATCGGGTATTGAAAGAATATAAAGGCAGAACAGATAAGCTGGAGCTGCTGGATAAAATGCAAAAGAGCATGGAAGGGTCTATACGGACGGATAAGCTGATCAGAAACAAAGAAGGAGAGCTATTCTGTAAAGATACAGATGGTGTAGTTTATATTTTAAAAGAACATATAGAGGGTAGAGAATGCAGCTATCGCAGCGAAGAGGATATCAGACAGGCATTTGCTGTTATGGCGAAGCTTCATCTGATTATGACCAGAGCAGGGCAGCAGGAAGGATTTGAGGCTGATTTCCAACTGCCTGTACGCAACCTGTACTGGCAGGAAATGAACAAACATACACGGGAATGCAGGCATATTCAGAACTATTTAAGGCATCTCAAGAGCAAGACAGATTTTGAGAGGGAGCTGCTGCGCCGGTATGATTATTTTATGGAAAAGGCACAGCATATAACCGATCTTGCAGCGCAGGAGAAGGAAGACCAATATTGCGAACGCATTCGTCAGGCGGGCTGCTTTTACCATGGAGATTATCAATATCATAATGTCATATTCGATAGAAATGACACATGTGTCATTAACATGGAGCGCTTTGGAAAAGACAGCGGAGTAAAGGATATGTATCTGCTGTTTCGCAAGATATCAGAAAAGGCAGACTGGTCACTGAGTCTTGGGACGAAGATGATAGAAGCATATGAACGAATCAGACCACTGGAAGACTGGGAACGCAGACAGCTGGCTTGCAGGCTGGCATACCCGGATAAATTCTGGAAGATCGTGAATTTCTACTATAATTCCAGAAAATCCAGAATCCCGGATAAGACAGTGGAGAAGCTGGATATTCTCGTAGCACAGGAGAAATCCAGACAGCGGCTCATTCAGGTACTTTTTGGGTAACTATTCAGAGCCATGCAAATTGAGTCAGAATATGCTTATTTATAAGCATATTTGACACAATTTATAGGGCGAAGTAACCACATAAGCAAAAGAAGAGCATCGAAGATGCGGTTTTGCGCATGGGGTTCTGAATAGTTACCTTTTTGGAGAGCCATAAGCACCAGCGCTTTACATAATATGGAGATAGAGATATACTATAACTATTCTGAATAGTTACATTACATAGGAACTATAATGGAGGTATATACTTGAGAATAAAGGGGATTTTAACAGGAGTACTAATCGGGATGCTGAGTATGGTCTTGTGTGCAGGCTGTTCTTTTATGGAACCAGGCACAGATACACAGGAGAATACCCAGGCACAGGTAAATGGAATCATAACAGCCACGCCCGGCATCTATGATTCTGAAGATACGGCAATGATCGTCTGCAAGGATACGGAGAACGCAGCCATACAGTTTCAGAATCTGGCAACGGGTAAAAGATATACACTGAATTATGACGGGTCAGCCAAACTGCTGGATAAATATGACCAGCCGGTTTCCTTAGGTCAGATTGAAGAAGGCAGTATTGTAACGGTAAGGTTCTATAAGCCCAAGAAGCTGCTGGCATATCTGAAGATATCCCCAGAGGGAGAAGCTTATGAGAATCTCAGTAATTATGTATTGAATACGGCAACGGGTACGCTGACAATAGGTGATACATCCTATGGACTGAGCAATCATCTTCTGGTACTTTCTGACGGACAGGAAGCAGCACTCATGGATATCAATCAGATGGATGTGCTCAACGTCTGGGGATGGCACAATCAGATTTATGCAATCAGTATAGCCAGAGGACACGGATATCTGAGATTACAGAATGATGCTTATTTTGTAGGAGGATGGATAGAAGTAGGACAGTCCGTAATCCGTAAAATTACAGAAGATATGCTGCTTGTTGTACCGGAAGGGCGTTCTACAGTAGTAGTAAGCCACAATGGCAGCAGTGCCACCCAGGAGATAGATTTTGTCAGAAATCAGGAGATGGCATGGGATCTTGGAGACGTAGAGATCACTGTTGTACAGAAGGGCAGGGTTATCTTCACCTTGAATCCTGCAAATGCAAAAGTCACCATTGATGGGAAGAATGTAGATACTGCATCGCCGGTAGAGCTGGAATATGGCCTGCATCAGATGACAGTAACTGCGGATGGATATGATACCGTAGCACAGTATATTAAGGTCGCAGAACCCTCTGCCAGTATATCAGTAGAACTGGAGAAGAGCGAAGAAAGTACGGAACAGGAGGAGACGAAGGAACAGACTCAGGCTTCTTCCGCACAGTCAAGCTCTGCCGAACAGCCAGAGACACAATCCTCTGCAACACAGTCTACAGCATCACAGACCGCTTATAAGGTGCATATTGATTCTCCTGTAGGGGCAGAGGTATATCTGGATGGCAATTATATAGGAATCGCACCGGTGGATTTTGAGAAAAAAGCAGGTAACTATGTAGTCTCATTAAGAAAGACAGGATACCAGACCAGAAGCTATACATTGCAGGTAGACAGTGAGGAAAAAGACGTTACATACTCATTTTCCGAGTTGACTAAGCTGGATTCATAAGAAATGCGTGTTTTTTATGAAAAAACCCCAAAAAACCTTGATTTTTCCTTGACATAGCAAGGTTTTTCGCATATAAATAGATATAGGTGTTCTGAATAGTCGGACACACATAAAAATGAGCAATCGTAAGCTTCCGACGCAGATCGGACAGGGTATTGTTTTTAGACTACACAATAGTATAAGAGGAGGAGTTCGCGATGAACAAAACAGAATTAGTAGCTGCAATGGCAGAACAGGCTGAAATGACTAAGAAGGATGCAGAGAAGGCTTTAACAGCATTTACAGAAGTTGTTGCAAAGGAATTAAAGAATGGTGGAAAGGTTCAGTTAGTTGGCTTCGGTACATTTGAAGTATCTGAGAGAGCAGAGAGAACAGGAAGAAATCCGCAGACTGGTAAAGAGATGACAATCGCAGCTTCCAAGGCTCCTAAGTTCAAGGCTGGTAAGGCTTTA
>ERZ772861.1844-NODE-1844-length-15785-cov-2.973681_pt1 | contig 15785 bp, 17 predicted proteins | sample MGYA00512135_ERZ772861 | MGnify/ENA primary metagenome ERZ772861 (study PRJEB29015, sample SAMEA2737700) | human gut metagenome | biome: human gut; feature: human-associated habitat; material: faeces | place: China | collected 2012 ...
GACGCTTCGCTCTGACGCGCAGCTCATGGACTGCCTGTATGATGATGAACTGACCACCAGCGAGAATCTGCCTACCCTGATGGCCGCGTCCCGGCAGGCGCGCCCTGTCTCGGCGGCAATCGCAAACCTGTATCTGCACAAGCAGATCGTCTTTGAGCGGTGCTGAATATGAAAAAGCTCCTCACGTGGCCCGCGCCGCTGCTTCAAAAGTGGCTGTTGTCGCTGCTGCTCTGCTTGCCGTTTCTGGCTGCGGCCATCATTTCCGCATTCTCCGGCGACCGGACGTTTCTGATCCTCAGCGCATTGCTCTTGCTTTTTTGCGGCGTTCGCTGTGCGGAGCTTTATGTACTGCTTGCAAATGAGCGCTACCGTGCAGAAGACGGTGTCTGCCTTGCAGTTTCCAGCATTCCATTTCAGCGGCAGCGCAGGGTAACGCTGCAAAAACCGGATGGTGCGCAGCTTGTTTTCTGCATAGAAAAGAACAAGCGGCTGTCTGTGGGGCAAAACTATCGGGTCTATTTGCCGCTTTCTGCAATTCCAAGTGAAGTCAAGACCGCACACTTGCCGCAGCCATGTGCATTGGCAGTCGAGAAAATTGAACCCGCATCTTTCGATTGTGTGGAATCAGCAGACTGAACCTCTTGGTTTCTTGAAATTGTTGTCCGCCTGTTTTCGTTGATTATTTTTCCGCAGTTTGCTATACTATAAATGAGAATGATGTAAGGAGGTGCTTACCATGCCCGTTGATGAGATTGAAGTCATAAAGCAAAAGCTTGTCGATCAGATCAAGCCGATTGGCGTTTATCTGTTTGGCTCTTTTGCAAACGGTACCGCGCACGCCGACAGCGATTTTGATTTCTACATCATTGTAGATGACAACGAGAAAGATCTTCACGCCGTAGCCACTTCTGCATATAAAGCGATTCGCGGCGTGAAGCAGCGCCCCGTGGATATTTTGGTTGGCACAAAAAGCCGCTTTGACGAACGTAAGAATCAGTTCACCGTAGAAAACGAGGTATTCCACAAAGGAGTTCTGCTCTATGGATCAGCAAGTTAAACAGTGGATTGACTATGCCGCGCAGGATTTAGGCGTTGCCCGGCATCTTTTTGAAAACTATCATCCCAAGCCGCTCGAAATCGTCTGCTAATCGCACATCGGATGTCTCTAATGGTTAATAAATAACTGCTGTCCGCAGTATTATACTTAGGATGACCGGAATTTGAAAGGAACTATACAGGCATGAAGCCATATAAGTTATTTATCTTAGTTTTATCAATGCTAATGACCCTCTTATGCTCCTGCGATGGGTTCATCGCCAATCATAGCATTCCAGAGCATTCTCCGGGAATGCCTGATAAGACTACTACAAACAGGTTTTCTGATTATGACAAATTTCCACTCCCATTTGAAACAGCACTGAAAGTTAGTTCAGATGGAGAGCAGTTAATTCTATCTAAACAGCAAGCGCTTGAAGACTATGATGCCTTATGGGAAATGTTGGAGGATAATTACCCATATTTTGAAACGATAAAAAATGAACTGGGGCTGGATTGGAGGGAGGTAAGGGATACTTACCGTACTGAGCTGATAAGTGTGTGTAGGGGATCCTCCATACTTCAGGATAATTATATAAATGTAATCAATAACTGCTTGAATCAGTTTGAAAGCATAGGCCATCTATATGTCATTCAACCGTTTTTGTATCAACGCATGGTCGATTCTTTTCGATCGGTAGTGGAATCGAGCGGAGAGAATCAGAACCCCGACAGTAAAGAAGGAGTCGATATGCTATCCAGGATACTATCTATAATAGAAAGCCAAAAGGTCAAAACCTTTTATGACTATTATAAAAACTTAATACCAAGCCACACACCTGCCTCTACCGAAGGTAGTACACAGCTATACCCGCAAGAACAATCATTGTATGAAGAAGTCAGACAAACGATTATAGAGGCTACGGTTGGAGAAGATATTCCTTACATAAAAATTACAGGTTTCCTTTGGTCGTCTCCAGAATGTACGCCGATTGCGATCAAGATGATTCAGGATTTTTTTGAAGCAAACAGCGAGGCGGATGATATAATCATAGACATACAGGGAAACGGTGGAGGGAACGACGTCGTGTGGATGGATGGAATCATATCACACATAAGTTGCGAGCCTTTGATACAATATGGTATGATCGGTGTTAAGGATGGCAAGTTTAACCGTTTTATGTGGGATGCAGAGCAGCCGTTTCCGTCCGAGTTTCAAGAAATCGATAGCGAGACTTGGAATAAGACATTTCCGGATTTAAATATGGAAGATTTCGGTCATCTGAAGTTTTACAGTTACGAAAACACTTGCACGCAACACGAGGATAACATTTGCTTTCAAGGTCAATTATGGATGTTGATTGACAGTAGCAATTACTCCGCTTCTGATGCATTTGCTTCCTTTTGCAAGGCTACGGGCTTTGCAAGGCTTGTAGGCGAAACAACGGGCGGAAACGGACGTGGGGGGCAGCCATATACATTTGCCTTGCCTAACAGCGGACTGCTCGTGTACTTCGACCCATATTTTTCTTTAAATCCTGACGGAAGCTGCAACGCCATTGCAGGCACAAGACCGGATATTGAAACTAAGGCAGGAATGACCGCGCTGGAAACTTGTCTTGAAGCGATAGGGCGAGACAAAGATTAAACAGCTGAGGATATAGCGTATTGAGGTGGATCGCAATGAAACAGATATTTAACTTTTGTGGCAAATACCTTAATGAAAAGAAGGGAATATTGACACTTTATATACTCATATGTATATTTGGCAGTATGGGTGGTCGTTCTTGCCATAATTGCTATTGCCGCATGTGCGTTTGCGGCGGTGACATATTATCGCCGCGAGAAGCAGCCGGAGCTACAATTTCCGCAGAACGAGCTGCTTCGCATTCTTGACGCGGGAAGCGATGCCGAGGGCGTAGGCTTTGAGGTTGTGCGCATTGGCGGCGGAAGCGTGAATCTCCGGCTCGACCTGCGCTGGAAAAACGATTCCGGCAAGACGATTGCCTACGGGCAGGCGTTTGAGCTGTATCAAATGAAAGACGGTGTATGGCAAAAGGTCACGCCCGCACGGCAGGTTGATTATCCCGACATCGGGTACAGCATTCCCAGCGGCATGGATAACGAGCTCTCCTATAGCCTGACGGCTCCGTATAACCTGATAGCCGGGGAACGATACCGCTTGCAGACGGAGTTCCGGTACGAGGAGGGCACGGAGTATTCCGAGCCGATGGCAAACTGGGTAGAGTTTGAAGTAAAAATGAATCTGCCGTATAAGGAGGCACAGCCCTCCGACCCAATCACCATACCGGAGCTTCAGGTGAATGCTATGTCCGGGTCAATGGGTGAAACAGATGAAATCACGGCTTCCCCCTGCGCCTACTACTGGCAGGCCCCGGAACCGAATGAGGATGGAACCATGAGCTCCATCATTGGATGCGGGCCTGCGATCGGCGAAGAGACTTCTCTGCCGGAGATCACGGCAGCCGCCGAGGGACTGATTTCCCACAGAAAGTCAAGCGAGATCCGGTTATATTTCGAGGTGCAGCCGGATACAGTGCGGATACAATGCGTCCCCCAAAACGGCGGCGAGGTTGAGACAATCACAGACATTCTTCCGTATGACGGAGGATATGCGTTCGATCTGAAAAGCGGCAGCTTTGTTTACCGTGTGATTGCAGAATGGGACGATGGCAACCGTGTGGAATATGGCTTCATCGGGAAGTGGTTGTGATTCCGCGGCAATCAGAATAAAGGACTGACTATGATAAAGATACTATTGGTAGAAGACGATAAAATTATCGTTGCGAGCTTGAGCGAATATCTGAACAGCGAAGGGTACCTTGTGCGAAGTGTATCCGGGCAGGCGGCGGCCATGAAGCTGCTTGCGGAGGAAAAGGCGGATCTTGTGCTGCTGGATGTGTCTCTGGCGGAGGGCAATGGCTTCGCGGCGTGCAGAGCGATCAAGGCCGAGTTTGATGTCCCCGTTATTTTCCTTACCGCGTCAGGCGACGAGTTCAGCACCGTTACGGGCTTCGACCTGGGCGCCGACGATTACATTCCAAAGCCGTTTCGCCCACGAGAGCTTATCTCCCGCATCCGAAATGTGCTCCGACTCACCGGCAGCATGGGCAAAACGGTGAAGCTCGGTGATGTGGTGGTGGACACCGAAAAGGGCACGGCGGTGAAGAACAGCAGGGACCTGTTCCTCTCAGCACTGGAATACCGGCTTCTGCTGTTTTTCATCAACAATCGGGGAATCGTGCTTACCCGTGAGCGGCTTCTTGACGCCATCTGGGATGTTGCCGGCGAGTATGTCAATGACAATACGCTGACGGTGTACATCAAGCGGCTGCGGGAGAAGATTGAGGATGACCCCACCGACCCGAAGATCATTCTGACGGTTCGCGGGACAGGATATAAGGTGGACGCATGATCAAGCTGCTGAAAAACAAAGAGGTGCGAAAGGCACTGCTGTGGCAGCTGCTGCTCTCCGCAGCCGCCTGCGCCGTCTGCTTTTTCTTCGACATTCGCGCCGGGCTGACAGCCGCAGGGCTTTCTCTGCTCCTCATGCTGGTCTTCTGCATCAGCACTTATAAGAGGTATCAGAGGATTTCTTCCCTTGCGGATGATATCAATCAGGTTCTGCACGGCGACAGTTCGATCGATTTTGACAGCTATTCAGAGGGTGAGCTGAGCATCCTCCACAGTGAGATCTATAAGATGACCATACGCCTGCGTGAGCAGCAGCAAACGCTGACAAGGGAAAAGGCATATCTTGCCGATTCCATCGCGGATATCTCTCACCAGATTCGCACGCCCCTGACCTCTATCAATCTGCTGATTGGACTGCTGTCGGAGCCGAAGCTGACCGACGCGCGCAGGCAGCAGCTGATCCATGAGCTCTACGAGCTGCTCTCCCGCATTGACTGGCTGATCACCACACTTCTGAAGATCTCACGGCTGGACGCCGGCACGGTGCAGTTCAAGCAGGAGCAGGTCAGTCTGGAGGAGCTGCTCAAAAAGTCCTGTGTGACCCTGCTCATTCCCATGGAGCTGCGCGGGCAGGCGCTGCTCATCCATGCGGACGGGGCTTTCCGGGGAGATCTCTCATGGACGAGCGAAGCCATCGGCAATATTGTGAAGAACTGCATGGAACACACCCCCGAGGGCGGCAGGATTGAGATCGACGCAGCCGAAAACGCCCTGTATTCCGAAATTATAATTAAGGACAACGGCACGGGCATTTCTCCGGAGGATCTGCCCCGTATCTTTGAGCGTTTCTATAAGGGCAAGAACTCCGACGGTAAAAGCTTTGGGATCGGTCTTGCGCTGTCACGCATGATCATTGCAGAACAGAAAGGCACCGTCAAGGCGGAAAATCGGAAAAATGCGGGCGCCATGTTCACTCTCCGCTTTTATAAGGGAACCGTCTGACCGGCGGCTCCCTTTTTTCAAAGTGACGGATCCGTCACTTTGAAGTCACCGCCGTGTCACCTTGACAAAATAGAATGAGGGTGTAAAAAGCGAAAGGAGTGTTTCGGGATGGAAATATTGCGGGTTGAAAGCCTGACAAAGGTATACGGAAAAGGTGAAAACGAGGTGCGGGCGCTGGACGGCGTATCGTTTTCGGTGGAGAAGGGAGAGTTTGTTGCCGTGATCGGTCCGTCCGGCTCGGGCAAATCCACCCTGCTTCACATCCTCGGCGGTGTGGACAGGCCTACAAGCGGCAGGGTGCTTATGGACGGCAAGGATGTGTACGCGCAGAACGAGGAGCAGCTTGCAATCTTCCGCCGCCGTCAGGTGGGACTGATCTACCAGTTTTACAATCTCATCCCCGTGCTCAATGTCACGGAAAACATCACACTCCCCGTACTTATGGACGGGCAGAAGGTCAATCAAAATCGACTGGCTGAGCTGATGACCACTCTGAAGCTTACCGGCCGGGAGAACCATCTGCCGAATCAGCTTTCCGGCGGTCAGCAGCAGAGAGTGTCCATCGGTCGGGCTCTGATGAATGCGCCTGCGGTGGTGCTTGCCGATGAGCCGACAGGAAACCTTGACTCCAAAAACAGCAAGGAGATCGTAGACCTTCTCAAGATTTCCAACGAGAAATACGGTCAGACGCTCATTGTTATCACTCACGATGAAAGCATTGCTCTTCAGGCGGACCGCATTATCTCCATTGATGACGGAAAAATCACGAGAGACGAGGTGATCCGCAGATGAATGTTTTCAACAAGGTCACCTTGGCTTCGCTGAAGAAGAACCGGACAAGAACCGTTGTTACGATCATCGGCATTATGCTCTCAGCCGCTATGATCTGCGCCTCAACGACCTTTGTTGCCAGTATGCAGAACTTTGTACTGAGATATACGATCTACAAAACCGGAGACTGGCACGGTGCTGTTTATGACGCTGCATACAAGGATTATGAGGATATCGGCGGCTCTGGAAAGGTTGCGTCAGCCACCTATGCTCAGGTTCTCGGCTATGCAAGGATAAACAGCGCCAACGAGCGCAAGCCGTATCTGTATGTCCTCGGCGGCGATGCGGCGTCCGGATATTTTGAAACCATGCCCGTGCATCTTACCGCAGGAGAGCTTCCGAAAAGCTCCTCGGAGATCATTTTGCCGGAACACCTTGCCACTAACGGAAAGGTGAGCTATAAAATCGGAGATACCGTCACCTTTGAGGTCGGTGACAGAATTCTTGACGGCAAAAGGCTGGGACAAATCAACCCTTTTTTCACCTATGACAGCGAAATTCAAGCCGAGGTGAAAAATGACGAAAAGCTCGAAAACACCGTGGCAAGGACTTACACGGTCGTTGGCATGTACGAAAGACCCGGATTCGAGAACACCGACGCTCCCGGATACACGGCGCTTACCGTAGCCGACAGGGGAGCGGACGGGCAATCACCGATCGACTGCCATTTCAAAATGAAAAAGCCCTCCGCCGTATACGACTTTATGAAAGAGACGGGCTATACGGATGCCTATCGTTATGCCTACAACACCGATGTTCTTTTATATTCCGGGGTTTCGCGGTTTGACTCGGTTACCGCCACCCTTTACAGTCTTGCGGCTATTGTGATAGGGCTGATCGTCTTTGCATCCGTCTCTCTTATCTACAATGCATTTTCAATTTCCGTATCGGAAAGAACAAAGCAGTTCGGTTTGCTTTCGTCGGTGGGCGCTACCAAAAAACAACTCAGAAGGATGGTCACATTCGAAGCGTTGACCGTCAGTGCCATAGGCATTCCGCTTGGCATTCTTGTCGGAATCGGCGGCATCGGGATAACGCTTCTCCTGCTCGGAGATAAATTCAGCTCCATCGTCGGTAAAGAGCATATCCCCCTGCGGCTCTGCGTATCGTGGGAGTCGGTCGTTATTGCCGCTGTGATCGCACTGATAACGGTGCTTATCTCAGCGTGGATTCCCTCGAAAAGAGCCACAAGGGTATCTGCCGTGGAAGCGATTCGCCAGAGCATGGATGTCAGGGCAGACAATAAACCGACAAAAACCTCAAAGCTCGCCTATAAGCTGTTCGGACTTCCCGGGGTCATAGCCGGAAAGTATTACAGGCGCAGCCGTAAAAGGTATCGGGCTACCGTTGTCAGCCTGTTTATGAGCATTGTTCTCTTTATCTCCGCCTCTGCCTTCACCGATTATCTGGTGAAATCGTCGACGGGGGCATTATCCTCCGAACAATTCGACCTGAAGTACACAGCAGACCTTGATACTCCCGATTCAAAAACGCCGGACGAGCTGCTGGCGCTCCTCTCGTCCGAGAAGAATATTACCGGCAGTGCATATGCCAAAAGCCTGTTTTTACAGGGCGACATCCCCCGCAAATATGTGACGGATACCTATATCAACCGTTTCGCCGATTTTGGCTCTGCAAAGGATAAAACCGACACGGATACCGTGGGAATATCGGGATATCTGTACTTCGTGGATGATGCCGAATTTAACCGTCTGCTGAAAAAATACAGGCTCAGCGAAGCGGACTACTATAACAAAGAAAAACCTTTGGGCATTGCAATTGACAAAAATATTGAATTTGACCGGACACTTGAAAAGTATGTCACGCTGGATACGCTGAAGGGTGACCGCTGTGAGATCGAATGCCTTCTGTATCGTGAGATTGACGGATACTTCCGGAAGGGAAACAAATTCGACGAAAACGACAACGAGTTTGTCATATATCAGTCGCGGAAGGATGAAAAGGACATCATAGAGCTTCCTTATGAGGAGTCGCTCGTCAGGTACACCCTGAGAGCCGAGAAAACCATTGAAGAGGCTCCGTTCTTCGTCAGCCGAAGCACGCCGGTGAAGCTGAGCATGATCTACCCTAACAGTATGATGGAAAGCGTTATCCCGAAGGAAGGGCTGAACAGCTTCAGGGAGACAGGCTTCTTTCTCACATCGGACAATCATGCCGCAAGCTTTGAAAAGCTGGCAACAATGCTGACCGAGAACGGACTCAGCACCAGAGAGCTTACAGACATTGCCCGACTTGCCGAGGCAAACCGTAATATCATAACGATTATCAAGGTTTTTGCCTACGGCTTCATTGTGCTGATCTCCCTGATTGCCGCGGCGAATGTGTTCAATACGATTTCCACGAATATCAGCCTGCGCCGCAGAGAATTTGCCATGCTGAAATCTGTCGGGATGACGCAGAAGGGCTTTCGCAGGATGATGAACTATGAGTGCCTGCTGTACGGCTCAAAAGCGCTTCTGCTCGGACTGCCGGTGTCCTGCGGAATCACATACCTCATGTACCGCTCGGTAAATCAGGCTTATGAAACCGCCTTCCGCCTGCCGTGGGCAGCTGTCGGCATCGCCGTGATGAGCGTGTTTCTTGTCGTATTCGCCACGATGATGTATTCAATGAGCAAGGTAAAAAAGGACAATCCCATCGACGCCCTGAAAAATGAGAATCTGTAAGGAGGGAAAGAAAATGTATAACCATGAAGCACCCGCACATAGGAAACTCATCTTGAGATCGCTGCTGATCTGCTGGCTGATCATTCTCGGCGGATACCTTTTGATCCGTATGGTCTTTCTTGTATTCGGGCTGCAGCTGCACCTGACCGCTCAGGGCATCTGCCTTGCGCTGCTGCCGTACTGCTTTGGGGCGCTGTATCTGTGGAAGCGCTGCAAAAAGCAAAAACCGTGGTTTTATGTACTCGGACTCCTGCTTCCTGCCGTTCTCGAGAAGCTGACGCTGTATTTCCTCGGAGCGTATCTGTGCGGGGTCAGTCCGTTCCGTGTCACGGCGGTCATGGAGGCAATTGGAACGATTGAGCCGTATGCGGTGCTCTTTACACGGATGCCCATGCGGTACGCAGTCAACCTGCTGTTCTTTAATGGGACATATATTCTTTGTGGCATCGCCTTCCCTGCACTCTGCTTTTTGGGCTTATACTTACTGCAAATAAAGACCGCCCGGCAAACCGGTAGCTTGGAAAGCCCCTGAAAGGGGCACCGAAGTTTGGCACAGCATTACCATCACAGGCAGCCGCTCACATGCGGTTGCTTTTTTATAAAAAGAAAACCACGCGATAGTCGCGTGGTTGAAAAAAGGATAACCGGTGAAAAAACTCCTTTTGTGCTGAAACAGCAGAAACCTGTCAGTCAAAATAACAAAGGCACAAAATGAAATACCACCCGCTTCGCGAGTGGATGTTTATTGCCTAACCTCTCTTGCTGCCCGTAAACGGGTCCGTATATGCCCAATTAACCCAAACGCGGAACAACTCTTTCCGATTATTGATCCGATCGGAAATTATGCGATTTATCTCGATAATGCGGCGACAGAGCTTTGCACCGGATCTTTTCATAAAATTGATTCCATCGTCGGGAAAGCCGCTGTAAAGAATCGGTCGGCACATATTCAGGCGTAGAATTCAAGCTGCGGTATTCCGTTTGCACAGCATCGTTTTACCTGCAAAAATTGCGTTCTATGGCGGTCCTTATAACGCACAGATTGCGGATGATTCGAGGATTTTTCCTTTTCGGTCTGCTCATATACGATCTTTTCTGAGCTTCGTGTTCATTCTCATAGATATGTAAATGTACGCCTAAAAGCCAGGTCACCTTGGACACAAGTTTCTCACTTGTGGATTAACAACGATTTGGTATGTCGTCAAGGCTCATCTTGGAGCTCCTTTCATAGGGATGGAAATTTGCTCGCCTTGAACGAAAAAGCCTCTGCGGTTTTGATACTCATTTCAAGTTTTTTCTTTTATAGCGTTCCTTACATTCGTCGATGATTTTAATCGCATCCTCTTTGTCGTGATAGTCCCCTGTCGTAACGTCAATGCCTTGGAGAACTTTGTAGTTTTCAAAAAAGTTCCGTATTTCTCTCAAGATGAAATCGGGAAGTTCGTTCAGTTCCCGATAATTTGAGTAGCGCGGATCGCAGTCCACAACGGAAATCAATTTATAATCGGGTTTTCCTCCGTCAGTCATTTCAAGATATCCGAGAACTCTCGCCGGCACATAACACCCCGGAAAGGACGGATTATCACATACAACCAGAATATCCAGCGGGTCACCGTCGGGTGCCAAAGTGTTTTCAACGCTGCCGTATTCGGTCGGATAAACCATGGAAGCATACAGAACTCTATCCAACTTGATTTTTCCGGTTGTCGGATCGATTTCGTATTTGTTTTTCGAATGAAGCGGGATTTCGATCAATGCTTCAACTACGGTATTCATCACTCAAAAATCCTTTATGTCATCAGCGTACTGCGGTCATTTTCCGCTGCACCTTTTTTGTTTCTTACCGCTACCACATGTGTAAGGGGTATTGCGGCTGACTTTTCGTTTGCAGTTGCCGTACCGGTTGACAACTGTATCTCGGCAAGTTTCTTCAAGATGCGGACTCGAACCGAACCGTTCGGCATTTTCATTGTCAAAAGCTGACTGTGAAAAATCTCTATATCCAATTTCCCTTTTTTCAGCGCCTGACGGATATTTGGCCCGAGGGATCGACTGCTCATGCCCGCTCGGCGGATACATGTCATGCAGCTTCTCTGGGGTGTATCCGAGGCTGCAGGGCATTCTTACCGTTTTATGATAATCGTTGTACAGACTCGCCAAGCGCTCCGCATCCCTGAAAGAATTAAATGTTATACCGAACTCCTTCAGGCAGGCGAAAACATCCTCCGTCCGTCCAGCAATACAGCACACGATGTCAAAAATATTTTTCAAAAAACAATCTCCGTCGTTTGAGGTTTACGCCTAACTTTTTTCTGACGAGTCTGCAAGGAGAAGTATTTTTTCATCCATGTCATCAAGCACATGAAGGACGGCGGCATAGCCGTCGACAGAAGCGGAAGGCTCTCCCCTTTCCACCTTTCACAAAGCAGCCCGGCTGATCTCTGCCTTCTCGGAAACAGTTTCCGCGGACAGATTTCTCTGTATCCGTGCATGCCTGATTTGTTCGCCCATTCTTTCCGGAATACTCAGTGTTTACTATGGTGCCGAGGCGACCTTTTTTCCATAAAACTCCTTCCCTTGTTGTTTATAATTATATACGACACAAAACCCCATGTCAATATTTATAAAAATCTTTTCACTGAAAACTCTATGCAAAAGCGCTCTGTCAATACAGCAAAAGCGGCATATTTAGTTTTATACTATCACAAGCATACTATATATCGATTTTTCATCGCCTTTTACCGCCACGTCATGTATACCGACAGTACAAGACTCTTAAGCCGGAGGCGGTGAAATGATCGGTGACTTACAGAAGGTAACTTTACTGAATTTTCCGGGTAAAGCCGCCTGCACGATGTTCCTGACAGGATGTGATTCCGCTGCCCTTATTGCCATAATCCCAAGCCTGCTTTGCCGCAAGACAGAAAAAAAGATAGCCCTTGATTGCCTTTCATCTCAGCAATCAAGGGCTATCCCTCACTCTTGATATCTAACATCTTTTTTTATACCTCTCTTTCCTTGTTTGGTGGCACCTCGCTGTGTCCGCCAAATCTACGCCTCTCTATATATAAACACCGCAGTGCGATGACCTTGCCTGCTGAAACGGCTTGCATTTCAGGCGTAATGTCGTCTTTCGGTGCCGAGACTTTTCTCCCTTAACACATTATATAAGGGAGCGAGCACTTAGGTCATTGGAATCACCTCTTCCTCTTTGCATCTATAGAATAGCATATTTTCCTCAAAAAAACAATCGGCAGGATATACGAATTCCTACATTCGGTTTTATGCTTATATACAAACTTTTTCTTTTTGTTTTGTATGTATTGACCAATCGGGTTGTTGTGTGTTATAATAATAGTGTTGTGGGGAATCCGGCGGAACAGTACCGTCGGACTTTTTTGTGCAAGAAATATCTTACCGTTTTTTCTTCAAAAACCGTGCTTTCTACCACCCAAAATGGCTATTAAAACAAAAACAGTAGAAAAAGTTACAAATATATGATATAATGTATTTGCTTATCCGGCAAGATCGGTTAAGCAGAAAAGCAATACGAGAAAGGAGATCACGGAAAATGACCAAAAAAGAAATCGTTGATGCAGTTTCCGCAAGTGCAGGTGTATCTAAAAAGGATACCGCCGCTGTCATTGACTCGCTGCTTGCTGCGATTACCGACGCTGTCGTGAAAGGCGACTCTGTCCGGTTCACAGGCTTTGGTACATTTCAATCGCGTAAGAGACCTGCACGCGCAGGGCACAATCCCGCTACCGGTGCCACGATCGACCTCCCGGCTTCTACCGTTCCGGCTTTCAAGGCCGGCAAGGCATTTAAGGATGCGCTGAAGAAGTAACCGAAAAAACAGGACTTACAGCACAGAGGTACTGTAGGTCCTGTTTTTAGAAAAAATAATACGGATCGGACGGTTCTTATGATGGATAAAACACAAACCAGCCCCTTTGAGAGTGCGCAGGAATTTCTTGTCATGCGAAATCTTTATGAGTCTGCCGTAAAACAGCTGGCTCTGAAATTTGAAGTGCTGAACAGCGAATTCAACATACAGTATTCACGCAGCCCCATTCATCACATCGAAAGCCGAGTAAAATCTGTGCAGAGCATCATGGCAAAGCTTACAAAGAAAGGTATGCCTTTTACCATTGCCACCGCCAAAGAAAATATTAACGATATTGCCGGTGTGCGCGTTGTCTGCAACTATATAGATGACGTGTACCGTGTAGCCGAAATTTTTGAACGGCAGAAGGATGTGGAGATTCTCAAAAAGCAGGACTATATCAAGGAGCCGAACTACAACGGCTACCGTTCCCTGCATCTCGACACCCGTATCCCGGTATATCTTTCTGACAGAACAGAGTATGTGGTAGCGGAGATCCAGCTTCGCACGATTGCCATGGATTTCTGGGCAAGCCTTGAGCACGACATCCGGTATAAGGTGGATAAGACCAAGCTGCCTGAGGGAATCAACAAGGAAATGTTTAACTGCGCCGAAAAGATAGCGGAAATCGACCGTCAGATGCAGGATATGTACCGCAGAATCAAAGCAGCGGAAAAAGCCGATTAAGCAAAAACAAGAGAAACGCCTTCGAATTCCGTAATTTCCGGTTTCCGAGGATTGCATCGCGCATAATATCGGTTATTCCTTTCATCACATTAGACGGGCAGTCGGCATGATAAATATTAAAGCAGGCGCACAGCTCCCTTTTGTACCGGGTCTGTGCGCCTGTTGTTTTTCTGTCACTTTCTTTACGGCTTTGGCATCGATACAGTCGCACCGGTGTCATATTCAAATTTTATACGAACAAAATTGAAGTTTTGTTAGACGGTCATTGAACACCGTGCGACAAAGCCGTATTCCGCACGGTTGCCACTATGCCGTTCGGCTATGATACGGCAGACATATTTGCCGTTTATCAGGCTGAAGGAGTACTTTCCGTCCGAGCGGTCGATATTGCATATATCCTCAACTCTGCCGCCTTGTTTAAGACATTTTTCCGTCACGGTATAAGGCTTTGTATCAAAAAGCAGCAAAGCTTCTGTCGGTACTGAAGCGTTTGTTTCGAGCGGATTATTTTACGCCCGGATTCCGGTGCCGCAGGCATTTGTATTTGTCCTCTGACCGCCTCCTTCCGATGCCGGAGCCGTCCAATCACAACTGCAAAGCACGGCAGGAAATCCGTCGTTATCGATCTCTGCATCCGCCTTGAGTTTGACCCGAAGAGACGGAACGTCGGTCTTGGAGTCAACCTTCCCCTTTTACTTCAAACTCAAGGCTGTTTACCATCGTTCCGGAGAGCTCAGAACCGCACTGAAATTGAAATGTTGCCTGAAAACGATATCTCTCGTTAGGGATCAACTTATACTGAGCCGGAATCGTATAAGAAATCCTGCCGACAGATCCGCTGTTTATACTGTAGACTATAGCGGGAAAGAAGAGCTTCGTATCAATTTTCTCCCAATTTCCGTCCTTCAGTCGATACAGTTCATATGCTTCGCCGTATACAATGGGGTTTCCGGAGCTATTGATCCACCTCAAATCCAAAACAACATCCGAACCGACCTCGCGGACGTTGATCACTTCAAAACTTACTCCCGCTGAATCGCTTTCGGCTTTCAGAAAACGAAACTGCCCGAGCTCACGAGCCTTGCTCGTTGCCTGTCTGCCGTATCGGATATATATTACCGTCGCAAAAATGCAGGCGGCAGCGGTTATCAAGGCAAAAATTAAGACCCATATGGCAGAAACTCTTCGCTTTAACATTTTCGGTCACCTCTTTTCATTAATATCGGAAGCAGAATCAGAACAAAATATCCTGCGGTGCATAAAAGATCGGTCAACGCCGGGAACAATCTTGTGCTTTGCGTGAATACATAAAATAACAGGCAGCCTGTCTCAAGGCAGAGAAAAGCAAACGGCAGCCATCGAAGAACCGCACCGATCGTTCCGGCTTTTCGTCCTCCCCATAGCACGGCGGCGAGCCCCGCGCATAGGAGAGCCGGCGGAGTGCTATACCACAGCCAGCCGGAAAAACTGTGCAGTGTCATATCAAAAAGCGTTTCATACGGTGTTCCGCCGCGGTAAAAGAGCCGGAGCGACATATATACCGTCGTCACAAGGAACATAAAAAAGATATACAGTCCCGAACCGATGCAGGCGACATGTCTTTTTTCGCTCCACAGCACAAGAAGCGAGGTCGTGAATATCCAGAAGCCGTAAACGGAAGTGCTCCAATATGCCGCCGCCCACAGACCGTCAGACGGAAATTCAAAGATGAAGGCAACCAAAAGCCCGCCGAGTATTCCGGCAGATGCTGTCAGAAGAAAATGCGCCGGACACCCGCGAAGCAGGGTTCTGCCGCAAATCGGGCTTGCTTCTCTTTTTTCAGGACTGCTCTTTCCCATAGCTCTTTTTCCTTTTAAGAATCAGCAAAACGGCAATCACACCTCCGCCGATCAGCACAAAGCCGACAAAACCTGCAAGCAGGAAGACCGGATTGAACGGAATCGATAGCTTTGGAGGTCGAGGATGCTCTGCTTCCGACAATGTGAAGGTCAGTTCTTTCTCCGGCAGTCCCGGCATGGTCAGCTCATAGCCCTTTTCCGTCCCTAAAAAGCTGCCTTGATTGTTTTCGGTCATGTAATACGGTGTGTTTACCACGATTTTCAGATCTCCGAACTGCGCCCATGTTTTTGCGGGAGAGAGCAGATAGGTGTAGGTATAAATACTCGGCGTGTAGCCTGCATCAATTGCCGGATACAGCGGGGCTGTTACCGTGTTTGTCAAAG
>ERZ772861.1848-NODE-1848-length-15758-cov-15.332293_pt1 | contig 15758 bp, 14 predicted proteins | sample MGYA00512135_ERZ772861 | MGnify/ENA primary metagenome ERZ772861 (study PRJEB29015, sample SAMEA2737700) | human gut metagenome | biome: human gut; feature: human-associated habitat; material: faeces | place: China | collected 2012 ...
CCACCAGATGGGTGTCCAGATACTGCATGTCCTTGAACTCGCCGCGCCGCTCCTGGCACATGGGCATGATGTTCCCCACAAAGTCCTGCGGCGTGATGATGGACACCTTGACGTAGGGCTCCTCCGCGTGCTCAATGGAGCCCGGATCGGGGTAGTTGTGGGGGTTGTCCACCTTCACCATGGTGCCGTCGGACTTATAGACGTGGTAGATGACGCTGGGCAGCGTGGTCACCAGGTCCAGGTTGAATTCCCGCTCCAGCCGCTCCTGAATGATCTCCATGTGCAGCATGCCCAGAAAGCCGCAGCGGAAGCCGAAGCCCAGCGCTGCGGAGGATTCCGGCTCAAACGTCAGCGACGCATCGTTGAGCTGCAGCTTCTCCAGCGCATCCCGCAGATCGGGGTACTTGCTGCCGTCCTCGGTGTAGATGCCGCAGTACACCATGGACTGGGCCGGGCGGTAGCCGGGCAGCGGCTCCGCAGCGGGGTTCTCCGCGTCGGTGACGGTGTCGCCCACCTGGGTGTCCTTCACGTTCTTGATGCTGGCGGTGAAATACCCCACCTCGCCGGCCTGCAATGCGTCCGTAGGCTCGTTGCCGATGGGCTTGAGATAGCCGCACTCCAGCACGGTGTACTCCGCGCCGGTGGCCATGAGCCGGATGGTCTGCCCCCTGCGCAGCGTGCCCTGCTTGATGCGGAAATACACCACCACGCCCACATAGGGGTCGTACTGGCTGTCGAACACCAGCGCCTGCAGGGGCGCCTTGGGGTCGCCCTTGGGCGCGGGCACGTTCTGCACCACGTCCTCCAGCACGGCGTCGATGTTGATGCCCAGCTTGGCGGAGATCTCCGGCGCCTCCAGCGCCGGCAGACCGATGATGTCCTCCACCTCCTGCTTGGCCTTCAGCGGGTCGGCGGCGGGCAGGTCGATCTTGTTGAACACCGGCAGGATCTCCAGATCGTGATCCATGGCCAGATAGGTGTTGGCCAGCGTCTGCGCCTCCACGCCCTGGGTGGCATCCACCACCAGCAGCGCGCCCTCGCAGGCGGCCAGCGAGCGGCTGACCTCGTAGTTGAAGTCCACATGCCCCGGCGTGTCGATCAGGTTCAGGGCATACGTCTCCCCATCCTGTGCCGTGTAGAAAATGCGGACGGCGCGGGATTTGATGGTGATGCCGCGCTCCCGCTCCAGATCCATGTTGTCCAGCAGCTGGTTTTCCATCTCCCGCTCCGGCACAGCGTGGCACTTCTCCAGCAGGCGATCCGCCAGCGTGGATTTGCCATGATCGATGTGGGCAATGATGGAAAAATTGCGAATATGAGATTGGTCGAACATATAGAATAGCCTCCTTTGGAAATCCACGCTGCCCGCGCGGAGCGCGTACAAGTGTTTTGCGAAGCAAAACCTTGCCGCAGGCGGGATTCACTCCCGCCGAGGATGTCAGATCAAGCCGGGGTCCCCGGTTTGCCGTCAGGCAAACTGGGGAGTGGATTTGCCGTGATCGATGTGGGCGATGATGGAAAAATTGCGAATATGAGATTGGTCGAACATATAGAATAGCCTCCTTATTTCCCCGCTCTTTCGTCCACGTTGTGGATCACCTGCGCCGTGCTCTGGCCGATGCCCGGCAGTGCCGTCAGCGCATCGGAGTTCAGCGGAGGCAGCTCCCCCGCCTGTGCCAGCGCCTTCATATACGCCGCGCGGCTGCGCAGCAGCGCCGCGTCCACCGCGCCGCCGTCAAAGTCCACCGCGTCCGTGGCGAACAGATCCTCGTTGCCGCCGCTGTGCCGGTACAGCCGCCTCAGCAGGTCGTACAGCGTGGCGCCGATGCAGTCCCCGGCGGCGGTGATGGCCTCCCGGCTGTTGGTTCGACCCAGCAGGTCGAACAGCAGCCCCGTGGTGTTCACCGCCAGCTTCTTTTGCAGCGTGGCCATGATGCTGCCCCGCAGGGAGCCCTTCTCCGCGCTGCCGTCGTACAGCTCCTCGGAGTCGATCATCGACCCATCCCGGCTGGCGCTGCGCCCCAGCAGGAAGTCCGCCGACACATGATAAAAATCGCAGACCCGCGTCACGAAAGCCAGCCCCGGCTCCCGTATGCCGTTTTCATAGTGGCTCAGCAGCGCCTGACTGATGCCCAGCGCCGCCGCCGCCTTCCGCTGGCTGATGCCCTTTTCCTGCCGCAGCAGGCTGAGCGTTCTGGAAAAATCCGTTGCCATGTCTCTCCCACCCTATCTTTCATAATACAGCCCGTAAAGTATATCCTATATTATACAACTTGTAAATGCTTTTCTGCCCGCCGGAGGAAAAAATTTGCACCTTCCCCTCCAACGTGCTACAATGGAGAAAAAACCGGAGGTGTTTTCTATGGAAGAATTGATCCTATATGTGAAATATCAGGCCAAGCCCGGCTGCCGCGAGACGTTCGTCCGCCAGATCGTGGAAAAGGGCATTCTGACCCTCATCCGGCAGGAGCCGGGCTGCCTGGCCTACGACTACTACTTCTCCGCCCAGGACGAGAACGAGCTGCTGCTGATCGAGCGCTGGCAGAGCGCCGAGCACCAGCGCGTCCACATGCAGCAGCCCCACATGCAGCAGCTGCGCGCCATTAAGGAGCAGTATGTGGACAGCACCACGCTGGGCAAGGTTCGTCTGGAGGCGTGAGACATGCTGTTTGACACCCACGCCCACTACGATGACGAGGCCTTCGACCCCGACCGGGAGCTGCTGCTGGAAAGCCTGCCCCAGCGGGGCGTGGCGCTGGTGGTGAACCCCGGCTGCGATCTGGAAAGCTCCCGCAAGGCGGTGGCCTACGCCGCCGAGTATCCCCACGTCTACGCCGCCGTGGGCATCCACCCGGAGAACTGCGGCGGCTTTACCCCGGCGGACATGGACGCGCTGCGGCAGCTGGCGCAGCAGCCCAAGGTGGTGGCCATCGGGGAGATCGGGCTGGACTACTACTGGGCGGAAAACCCGCCGCGGGAGCTTCAGCAGCAGGTGCTGCGCAGCCAGCTGGCGCTGGCGCGGGAGCTGCGCCTGCCGGTGATCTTCCACGACCGGGACGCCCACGGGGATTCGCTGGCCATCGTAAAGGAGTTCCCGGACGTGACCGGCGTGTTCCACTGCTTCTCCGGCAGCCCGGAGATGGCGCAGGAGCTGCTGGGCATGGGCTGGTATCTGGGGTTCGACGGCCCCGTGACCTACAAGAACGCCCGCCGCGCCCCGGAGGTGGCCGCCGTCACGCCGCTGGAGCGCATGCTTATCGAGACGGACAGCCCCTACATGACGCCGGTGCCCTACCGGGGACAGCGGAACGACTCGTCCTACGTCCGTCTGGTGGCGGAAAAGCTGGCGGAGTGGAAGGACATCGCCCCGGAGGAGCTGGAGCACGCCACGCTGGAAAACGGCAAGCGCCTGTTCCGCATCATCGAGCAATAACAGGAACCGCCCGCGGCTATGCCGCGGGCGGTTTTTTGCCTCTTTTGTGTTTTGTCACGAATACTGCCAGCTCCGGCCGCTCTCCCTGAACTCCGCCACCCGCTTTTCGTAGCTGGCGAAGGCGGCATCCTCAAAGGCCAGCGCGTCCGAGGGCGCGCCCATCTGCCGCAGCAGCCACTTGCACAGTGGGGGATTCAGGATCAGCAGCGGGCCGATCAGCGCCGTGGCCATCAGCCCGCCCCGGCGGAAGCCCTCCACCTTCGTCTCCGGCGTGCGTCCCACGCCCCGGACGGTGTCGAACCAGCCACCGCTCTCCGTCGCGTCGTAGTGGAACCCGAACAGGCTCTTGAAGCCCACGATGTCCATGCCCTCAAAGGTGCCCAGATAGAAGCTGTTGTGCCGCTTCATCATGGTGTATTTCACCCGGCCGGGCAGAATGCCCAGCCCCTTGATGGTGTCGGCGCTGTCGCTGTCCATGGCGTCAGAGAACACGTCCGGCGCGTTGCCGGTGAGCAGCATCAGCTGCCCCGCGTCCAGCTTCGCCGCCATCTCCGCGGTACAGGGGCGCAGGGCATCGGCAGCCAGCGCCAGCCCCTGCTCCGTGGTGCTGCCCATATACACCAGCGCCACGTCCTCCGTCAGGAACCGGGGCTTGCTGTGAAGGTCTGTCTCCACGATCTCCAGCTCCGGGCAGCAGCGCCGGAGATAGTACACGTTCTGCAGATCGCCGTACAGGTTGCAGACCTCCGGGAACAGAATTTCCACCTTCATCGCGCGCCCTCCTTTGCCGTCAGCATTTCCTTCAGCCTCGCCTTCACCCGGAAGGCCAGCGGCATGCCGTCCACGCCGTACAGGATATACACATCCTCGCCGGGCGTCAGGGGCAGCAGCTCCAGCGCGGCGAATTCATCCTCCGCCAGCCGTATCTTCTCCTCCGGGATGCCCGCCAGCAGCAGCCGCAGCTTGTAGTCGTAGGCGCGGGGGCCCGCGCACACAAGGCACGTCACGTCATCGCTGTTGAGGAACTCAAAGTCCGTGTCATACATCCAGCTGGGGTTTTCCGACCAGCTTTTGGCCACGCCCATGCAGTTCATCATCACCAGCAGCTCCTTCTTACCGGGCTTGGAGCGGATATAGTCGAAGTTCCGGCTGCACGCCAGCGCGTTCTTGTCCTTGGACATCTGCATGATGACCTTCACCCCGCCGATGGTCTCCTCCGACAGGCGGCTGGCGGGGATCTTCACCTGCGCCAGATCGCGGGCAATGGTCGGGTGGTCGTAGCCCAGCTGCCGCAGGGCGGCGATGACCGTGACCATATTATAGATATTGTGGACGCTGTCCGTTATCAGGGTGTAGGGATAGTCCTTCCCGGCCTCGCGGGTGCACATGGTGCGGCTCTGCACGTCCACCTGCGTGGCCAGATAGTCGCTGCTTGGCGAGTGGAAGCCACAGCTCTCGCACACGGCGCGGCCGATGTGGTGGTAGCGCCGGTATTCGTACCGCAGCTTTCCGGCGCACCGGGGGCAGATACGCATGTCGTTCAGCAGATTCTCGCACTCCGTCACGTCCGTGGGCAGCCGGTCGATGCCGAAATAGACCCGCGGGTTCTCCGGCGCCACGGAGCCGGAGATCAGATCGTCGGCGTTGAGGATGAGCTTACTGGTTCTGGGAAATGACCGGGTGAGGATATCCGCGATGTAGCCCGGATGGGCGTTGCGCATGATGGAATCCCGGAACAGGTTCGTCACGATGATATAGTCCGGCTTTACATAGGGGTAGATCCGGGGCGCGGAGCGCTCGTCCACCTCCAGCACCGCCAGATCGTAGCCGGGGCGGATGTGCCCCAGCAGATCGCAGCCCTTCAGCAGCGCCGTGCTGACGCCGGAGATGATGTTGCTGCCCGCCCGGTTGCTGAGGACGCTTTTGCCCTCGGCGGTCAGCACGTCGCCCAGCATGTTGGCCACAGTGGTCTTGCCGTTGGTGCCGGTGACGGCCACGATAGTGTCCGGCCGGCCGATGTATTTCAGAAAGTCCGGGCACAGCTTCATCGCCAGACTGCCGGGGAAATCCGTGCCGTTGTGCCGTGTGATCTTCAGCGCCGGGATGGACAGCTTTGCCATCCACAGGGCGAAAAGAAACCGCAGCTTACCCATTGTCCCTGTCCTCCTTGTCGTGTGCTTGCAGCCAGATCATCAGCGCCGCCACGTCCGCCGGCGACACGCCGGAGATGCGTCCGGCCTGTCCCACGTTCAGCGGGCGCAGGGCGTCCAGCTTCTCCCGCGCCTCCAGACGCAGCCCCTGAATATGGCTGTAATCCATGTCCGGCGGCAGCAGCCGCCGTTCCAGCTTCTCAAATTCCGCCACCTGCCGCTGCTGCCGCTGGATATAGCCCTCGTACTTCACGGTGATGGCCACCTGCTCCCGCACGTCCTGTGGCAGGTCGGGGCGCTCCGGGTCAAAGGGCGCCAGATCGTCGTAGCCCAGCTGCGGGCGGCGCAGCAGGTCGATGAGGCGGCTGCCGCTGTCCACCGGGGCGGTGCCCCGCTCCGCCAGCAGCGCGTTCAGCCCGTCGCCGCCGGGCACGCCGGTGCGCTCCAGCCGCCGTATCTCCCGCGCCACCGCGTCATACTTGGCGCGCACCTTCGCCATCCGCTCGTCGCTGACCAGCCCCAGCGCGTGCCCGATGGGGCACAGCCGCGCGTCGGCGTTGTCCTGCCGCAGCAGCAGCCGGTACTCCGATCGGCTGGTCATCATGCGGTACGGCTCCTCCGTGCCCTTGGTCACCAAATCGTCGATCAGCGTGCCGATGTAGCTCTCGCTGCGGCGGAGCACCAGCGGCTCCCGCCCCAGCAGCTTCAGCGCCGCGTTGACGCCCGCCACAAAGCCCTGCACCGCCGCCTCCTCGTAGCCGGAGGAGCCGTTGAACTGCCCCGCGCCGTACAGCCCGGTGATCTGCCGCACCTCCAGAGTAGGGCGCAGCGCCAGCGGGTCGATGCAGTCGTACTCGATGGCGTAGGCCGGGCGCATCATCACCGCGTGCTCCAGCCCCGGCACCGTGTGCAGCATCTGTATCTGCACCTCCTCCGGCATGGAGGAGGAAAAGCCCTGCACATACAGCTCCTCCGTGTCCAGACCCATAGGCTCGATGAACAACTGGTGCCGGGGCTTGTCCGCGAACCGCACCACCTTCGTCTCGATGGACGGGCAGTACCGGGGGCCGATGCCCTCGATGACGCCGGAATAGATGGGGCTTCTGTCCAGATTCTCCCGGATGATCCGGTGGGTCTCCCCGTTGGTGTAGGTCAGATAGCACACCGCCCGGTTTTCCGGCGCGCGCTCCGTCTCAAAGCTGAAGGGCAGGGGCGAGGCGTCCCCCTCCTGTATCTCCATTTTGCTGAAATCCACGCTGCCCCGGTGGATGCGCGGCGGCGTGCCGGTCTTGAACCGGCGCAGGGGCAGTCCCAGCGCCCGCAGGCTGTCCGCCAGCGCGTTGGCCGGGTGCAGCCCGTCGGGGCCGGAGGACTCGATGCACTCGCCCACGATGGTCTGCCCCGTCAGATAGGTGCCGGTACACAGGATCACGGCTCTGACCTCCAGCACCGCGCCGGTGCGCAGCACCACGGCGGTCACATGGCCGCCCTGGCAGCGGATCTCCGTGACCTCCGCCTGCCGCAGCGTCAGGTGGGGCTGCAGCTCCAGCGTGTGCTTCATGATCTGCTGGTATTTCCTGCGGTCGGCCTGTGCCCGCAGCGACCAGACAGCGGGGCCCTTGCCCCGGTTCAGCATCCGGTACTGGATGCACGCCTTGTCCGCCGCCCGCGCCATCTCGCCGCCCAGCGCGTCCAGCTCCCGCACCAGATGCCCCTTTCCCGTGCCGCCGATGGCCGGGTTGCAGGGCATGTTGCCCACCGCGTCCAGGCTGACCGTCAGGCATATCGTCTCCATGCCCATCCGCGCCGCCGCCAGCGCCGCCTCGATGCCCGCGTGACCGGCGCCGATCACCGCCACATCATAGCTTCCGCCGTGAAATTCTCTCATATACGCGCTCACCTCGCCTGCATTAACACTTTATTATACCCCGTACCGCGCCTTGGCGCAAGAGATATTATCCGCCCGAATTTGTTGAAGCTGCACAAAAACTTTACACAGTATTTATACAATACATCCAATTTTCTTCTTGCAAAACAAGTTGAAAGTGCATATAATAGGGGTGTAAAAATGAAAGAAAGGAGCGTGATAGCACTATGACGACAACGTGGATCTGGGGCGACCTGGACGACATGATCTTTGCCGATTGTGACTGGGAGATCAGCCAGCGGTAACGACCACCGATGAGAACACCACGCCATGTGCGTGGGATTTTGCTTTTTATGGGGATCTTTTCGAGCCGTTTCGCCGGCCTTCGCCCCGTTCATATAGACAGCAAGACCCATCCCTGCGTACCGGGAGCAAAGACGAGAGGAGACGGCGGTGCCGTCTCTGTTTTTTTGCAATTTTAACGATTTGCCCCTCAAATCTTAACGCGTTCTTAGCGATTTCTTAACGGCGGAATGTGGTACAATGGCACCATCAAAATGAGGGGAGGACATCTATGACCGCAAAAGACGTGCGGCGCAAAAAGCTGCTGCGCACCATCGGGCTGCATTTCTCCGGTATGGACACGCTCAAGGCGCTGGGCATGTATTTGATGTCCGTCATGGGGTGCCTGCTGCTGCGCAGCTTCGACATGCACAACGATACCAGCTATGTGGCCATGATCTTTCTGCTGGACGTGTTCCTGACGGCCTTCTGGACGGACGGCTATCTGCTGGGTATTATCGCGGCTGTCGTGGGCGTGTTCAGCGTGGACTACATATTCACCTATCCCTTCTGGCACATCAGCTTTACCCTCACCGGCTTTCCGCTGACGTTCCTGGTCATGATGACCATCTCCATCCTGACGGCCACCGTCACCAGCCGCGCCAAGCAGATGGAGCAGATCCGCCGGGATGCGGAGCGGGAAAAGATGTACGCCGACCTGCTGCGCGCCGTGTCTCACGACATCCGCACACCGCTGACGGGCATCGTGGGCGCCACCAATGTGCTGCTGGAGCAGGACGGCACCCTGACGCAGGAGCAGCGGGAGCAGCTGCTGCGCTCCACCAACGAGGACGCCCAGTGGCTTATCCGCATTGTGGAGAACCTGCTGTCCATCACCCGCATCAGCTCGGAGGAGGCGCGGGTGAAAAAGCTGCCGGAGCCGGCGGAGGAGGTCATCGAGTCCGCCGTAGCCAAGACCCACAAGCACTATCCGGAGGTGGACATCCGCGTCCACCTGCCCGACGAGCTGATGATGGTGCCCATGGATCCGCTGCTGATAGAGCAGGTGCTGGTGAACCTGATGGAAAACGCCGTGATACACGGCGAGACGAATCACATCGATGTCAGCCTGCGGGAGGAGGGCAGCTGCGCGGTGATCACCGTGTCCGATGACGGCAGGGGCATCCCGCAGCACCTGCTGCCCAAGCTGTTCGAGGGCTCGGCGCGCAGCGACCGCAGCCGGGACGGCCAGCGCAGCATGGGCATCGGCCTGTCCGTGTGCCGCACCATCGTGCTGGCGCACGGCGGCGTGATCCGCGGCGACAACAAACCAGAGGGCGGCGCGGTCTTTACCGTGACGCTGCCTATGAAAGGAGAAAGCGATGAAGATTAAAGACAAGGTCCTGATCGTGGAGGACGAGCAGTCCATCAGCAACTTTATTTCCATGATCCTCACCGCCAACGGCTTCGATACCATCATTGTCCGCAGCGGTGAGGAGGCTCTGACCATGATCGCCTCCCACTGCCCCGATATGATCGTGCTGGATCTGGGGCTCCCCGACATGGACGGCATGGAGGTGCTCAAGTCCGTGCGCAAGTGGTCGAACCTGCCGGTGGTGGTGGTGTCCGCCCGCAACCACGAGCACGACAAGGTGGAGGCGCTGGACTACGGCGCCGACGACTATCTGGTGAAGCCCTTCGGCACCTCTGAGCTGCTGGCGCGCATCCGCACCGCCATCCGCCACACCCGCACCACCCTGTCCAACACCCAGATCGCCCAGTCCGGCAAGTTCGTCACCGGCGACCTGACCATCGACTATGACAAGCACCAGGTGCTGATGAACGGTCAGAACGCCGGGCTGACCGTCAACGAGTACAAGATCGTGGCGCTGCTGGGCAAGTACGCCGGCAAGGTGCTGACGTATGACTTCATCATCCGCGAGCTGTGGGGTCCCAAGGCCAAGACCGACAACCAGATCCTCCGGGTGAACATGGCCAACATCCGCCGGAAGATCGAGCCGACCCCCGGCAACCCCCAGTACATCTTCACCGAGGTGGGCGTGGGCTATCGCATGCGGGAGGGCGACTGACGCCCGCGAACCGAAATAGCGCAGAAAAAAGCAAGGCAGCCGCTGGCTGCCTTGCTTTATTCTGCTTCTGCCGCTTCCTGGGCGGGGGCGCTCTCCTGCTCCTGCTTGGGCAGCTGCTCCGGCCACTTCTCCCATGTCTGGCGGATGAAGGGCAGCACCTGATCCCGGGGCATATCCAGCGCCGCCGCCAGCTCACCGTACAGCTGCTCCTCGGCGCGCTTGAGATAGCGCTCGTCCATCTGGCTGACCTTCTTGCCGTGGCGCACCGCCCAGGCGCGCTTGTGGCAGATGCCGTGGATCATGGCCGCCAGCTCGCCGCAGTCGCACCGCAGCACCAGCTGGTGGTAAAAGTCCTTGGCGAACCGCATGCCCCGTTCGGCGGGGCGCTGGGGCGGCAGCTGCGGCAGGGCGGCGATCAGCTCCATAGCCCGGTCGCGGCTGATAATGGGGCGCATCATCACGGCGGTATCCACCGGGGTCATGACGGTGCCGCTGCGATAGAGGGGCGCAAGATGGTAATAGGTCTTGTCGCCGCCGTCGTACCGCAGGCCGGAAGGCCCGATACTCTCCACGCGGCAGACACCCTCGCCGCCGTATACCACCAGATCGCCCACTGCAAACATCACGCACACTCCTTTTCGCACACAACACACTGACACAAAAAAGCACACGGCATACCGGCCATGCGTCCCCCCTTCTGTTGTATTATACCACATGCTGTCGAAAAATGTAAGCACAAAATTCTATCTGGTTGTCGATTTTCTCTGACAAGTGTGGTAAAATGAGGGGAAATTTTTGCAGCGAGGTGCTTCCCATGAAAAATCCCACCATTTCCTCCTCCGCTTTTGTGGCAGACAACGCCACCGTCCGGGGCGACGTCACGCTGGGCGAGCGCAGCAGCGTGTTCTTCGGCGCGGTGCTGCGGGGCGACAGAGCGCCCATCACCATCGGCAGCGGCACCAACATTCAGGACAACTGCGTGGTGCATGTGGACTACGACTACCCGGTGGTGGTCGGGCAGAATGTGACGGTGGGGCACGGCGCCATCCTCCACGGCTGCACGGTGGGCGACAACACGCTCATCGGCATGGGCGCCATCGTGCTCAACGGCGCGCAGGTGGGCAGCAATTGTCTCATCGGCGCCGGGGCGCTGGTGCCGCAGCACGCGGTGATCCCCGACGGCTCGCTGGCCTTCGGCTCCCCCGCCAAGGTGCGCTCCGCGCTGGACGAGGCAGCCATTGCCGAGCTGCGCCAGGCGGCGCTGGACTACCAGCAGGAGGCCATGGAGTGCAAGGCCGAACAGGAGAAATAAAAAAAGAGAACCGCCATCGGGCGGTTCTCCCAGCTTGTCAAAAAAGTCCGTTCGGACTTTTTTGACAAGCTGAGGCAAAATTGCAAAATAAAAAACAGTATTTTATTTTGCAATTTTGGTCGCTGCGGCGGGTGATTGAACGCGAAAGGGAACCCTGACGGTTCCCTTTCACACTATCCTTCCCTCCGATACCTGTGACCGAGCAGGTTTTTTGACAGTCTGAGAGAACCGCCATCGGGCGGTTCTCCTGCTATACTCAGATATTATTTGCTGACAGGTGTCACGCTACCGTCGTCGCCCAGCTGCGCTGGGACGATGGTGCTGCGGGTGTTGCGGGCGATGTTGTCCAGACGCAGGCGACTGGGAAAGTCACTGAGCAGTGTGTAGGCCACACCGTGCTTTTTGGCGCGTCCCGTGCGGCCGATGCGGTGGATGTAATACTCGTTTTCCTCCGGCACCTCGTAGTTGAACACGGCGTCCACGTCGTCCACATCGATGCCGCGGCTGGCCACGTCCGTGGCTACAAAGACACGGAGCTTGCCGTCGCGGAAGCGCTGCATGACCTCCTCCCGCTTGCGCTGGGGAATGTCGCCATGGATGCACTGGGCGTCCACACCGCGCATCTGCAGGAACTTGGTGAGACGCTCGGTGCTGCCCTTGGTGTTGCAGAAGCAGATCACCCGGTCGTAATTCTCGTGGGCAAGGATCTTGGCAATGGCGTCCACCTTGCCGTCGGAGGGCACCTCCAGCCGGTACTGGAGGATGTCGGGCTTGTTCTCCTTGGTGGCCTGCACGGTGATCTCCTCCGGATCCCGCTGGTAGACCCAGGAGATGTCCATGACCTCCCGGGAGATGGTGGCGGAGAACATGCCCAGATTCTGGCGGCTGGGGATCTTGTCCAGAATGCGGGTCACATCGTGGATGAAGCCCATGTCCAGCATACGGTCGGCCTCGTCCAGCACCACGGTGCGGACGCTCTTGAGGCTGACGGTGCGGCGCTTCATGTGATCGCTGAGCCGTCCCGGCGTGGCTACCACGATCTGGGGACGGCGCTTCAGCGCGTCGATCTGCTTGCCAATGGGCTGGCCGCCGTAGAGACACACCAGCCGCACACCCTCGTGGCACACGGCGATGTCGCGCATTTCATCGGTGATCTGCATGGCCAGCTCGCGGGTGGGCGCCAGGATCACGGCCTGCACCTCCTCGCTCTCCCGGTCGATGCGCTCGATGATAGGGATGCCGAAGGCCATGGTCTTGCCGGTGCCGGTGGGAGCCTTGGCGATGACGTCCTTGCCCGCCAGCATGGGCGGGATGCAGCCGGCCTGCACCGGCGTGCTGACGGTATAATGTTTATTTCGTATGGCGCGCATGGTGGCCTCTGACAGGCCGAAGCTCTCGAACGGTGCGCCCTGTGTCACTTCCATAGTTCTGTCCTCGTTTTTACATATATTCTCAATTTACAATTATACCATATCTGTCAACGCCTTGCAACGGGGCAATAACGCCCTCCCGAAAAGGAAGAGCGTCATGCGCCGAAATAGGCCACCAGCAGGTCGGTGACGACGCCGTAGCTTTTCGCGCCGTCCGTGTCCCCGTTGCTTTTCAGGAAGCCGTCGTATACCTTGTCCGACAGCCGGGATACCGTACCCCGGAACTGTGACCAGTAGGCGTTGTCCGCCCGCAGGTCGGCTACCACCGTCTCCGGCAGGCTGTCCCGAATGATCTGCCACGCGTCCCGGTCGGCGCTGTACAGCGCGTTGGAGAGATAGCCGAAGCCCGTCAGCCAGCCGGAGTAGCGATAGGCGGCGCTGTCTGACCGGATAGCGGCCAGTATGCCGATGAAATTGCACTCCTCCTCCGCCGTGATGCCCCGCTGGTGCGCCATCTCGTGGCACACGGTGGCTGGAAGGAAGGCAGAGGGGCTGTCGGTGTTCACGTTGGCCTCGCCGGTGAAGGGGAAGTAGAACCCGGTGAAGCGCAGAGCGCTCAGCGCGCGGGAGCAGCCGAAGGCCTTGGCGCGGCCGGTCTTGGCGTCCAGAAAGGGGAATTCCTCCGCCAGCACGTCCAGCGAGCTCTCGCTGCCGGTCAGCAGCTGCCGGTAGTCCAGACGGCACACGCCGTCCCCGTCGCGGGGGACTTCACCGGCGGACAGCACCAGCTGATCGGCGAAATAGGCCGTCACCTGTGCCAGCTGATCGGCGGTCACAGGCGCGGTGGTCAGGCCGCTTTTCTCTTGGAAGCCGTCCGTGTTGTAGCCCACGCCCCACAGCAGGCAGAAGCCGGCGTACACCGTCAGCACCGTGCAGAGGGCGGTGGTCAGCACCTGTGCCGCCGCGCGCCATTTCCGCCGGGCGGAGACGATGTACCGTATGCCGTTGGCGGCGGCTATAAGAGCGGCGCATACGGCGGTGACGATCAGCACCTCGCCCACGGAGAGGCTCCAGCCGCCCCACAGCCGCCCCAGCCACTGCTCCGCCGGGCAGATCGCCCCGTACCACAGGGCGTTCATGGCCGCCCGACTGGTGCGCAGGGCGAAATACGCGGCAAAGAACGCCGCCAGCGTCAGAAGCCAGCGGCGCAGCGCCCGGCCGCTCACAGGGGCAGCGCCTTGCCGGTGAAGCACATGACGCAGTGGGCGCGGACAATGACCTTGCCCGTCTCGTCCGTCATTTCCGCCGAGCAGAAGGCCAGCTTGCCGCCCAGACGATCTACCTTGCCCACGGCGGTGAGGGTGCTGCCCGCCGCAGCCGCGGCCAGATAGTCGATGGTGGCGTTCACCGTCACCACCATCTCCTGCCGCAGCGTCATAATGGCCATGCCCATGGCCACATCGCACAGGGAGAACAGGATGCCGCCGTGGGCGCCGCCCCAGCGGTTCAGGCTCTCCGTGTGCATGGGCAGCGTCACAGTGGCGGTGCCGTCGTCCAGATCGGTGGTGCGCATGTAGTTGTGGGTCAGGAACGGCTCACAGTCGTTGCCGAAGGCCATCAGCTTGTTATACAGTTCCTTTGTCATTGTCTGTCGTTGTCTCCTCTGTTGTTTCTGCCGGGTCGTCCTTTGCCCGCCCCACATAGGCATACGCCTCCGTGGGCATGTTCCGCTTCCGCAGCCGCTTGTCCATCAGGTATTTCAGCAGCTCCTGCGCACAGGCGAACACCGGCACGCCGATGAACATGCCCAGCACGCCGCCGAAGCCGCCGCCCACCAGAATGGCCACGATGACCCAGAAGCTGGAAATGCCTGTGGCATCGCCCAGGATCTTGGGGCCGAGAATGTTGCCGTCAAACTGCTGCAATATGACGATGAAGATTACGAACACCAGGCACTGCTTGGGGCTGACCAGCAGGATCAGGAACGCGGAGGGCACCGCGCCCAGGAAGGGGCCGAAGAAGGGGATCACGTTGGTCACGCCTACCACCACGCTTACCAGCGGGGTGTAGGGCATCTTCAGCAGAGAGCAGCAGATGAAGCACAGAATGCCGATGATAAGGGAGTCCAGCAGCTTGCCCCGCACAAAGCCGGAGAAAATGCTGTTGACCTTGCGGGTGCCCCGCATCACCGCATCGGCCTTTTCCTCCGGCAGCGCGGCGTACACCGCTTTGCAGCAGCGTGCCAGACTTTTTTCCTTCATGCCCATCAGATAGATGGACACGATGATGCCCACGATCAGGTCGAAGGCGAAGCCCACCGCCCCGCGGATGCCGCTCCAGATGCCGTTGGTCAGGGGGCCGATGGCCTTCTGCGCCCACGGCAGCACCTGGTTGGTCAGGAAGTCCATGCCGTCGGAGTACCGCTCGGTGATGCGCCCCGCCAGCCAGACGGCGATCTCGTTGTTGCTGTTCAGCAGCTCCTGCGCCCAGCGGTATACCTTCCGGTAGTAGGACTCCGCGTTGTTGATGAGGGTGGTGACGCTGTCCGCCACCTGCGGGATCAGCACGCTCATCAGCAGGTACAGCAGGAAGATCACCGCCGCCTCGGTCAGCAGGATGCTCACCAGCCGCAGCGCGCCGGAGCGGGGCTTCAGCTCCTTTTTTGTCGCTCGCCGCCACAGGGCGCGGATGGTCTTCTCCAGCCAGGACATGATCGGCGTCAGCAGGTAGGCGATGGCGAAGCCGTACAGCACCGGCGCCAGAATGGACGCCAGCCGCGACACGAACCGCTGCAGCGTGCCGGCCTGATAGAAGGTGTCGTAAAAGATCAGCACGGCGCATACGGTTAGAAACGCCGTCAAACCCCATTTGAAATATTGTGTCCGCCGCATAAGACCGCCCTCCTGATGTTTTTCTCTATCATACCCGTCCCGCGGCCGTTTTGCAACATTTTTTGCAGACTTGACAACGGCCGGAAACCGGATATAACAGAGAGTAGGAGAGATACTGCGACAAGCGGTTTGGCTCCGCTAAGTAAAGCTTCTAATCAATGATCAGAAAACCGTCACTTGTCGGAGTGGCGGTTTTCTTGCTTCATTTTGCGCACTCCGCCGGGAGTGCGGCTTGCATTCCCGGCGGAACTGTGGTATCATAACCGAACTACTCCGCGCAGAATACGATGGTATGGAAGGGTATCCCCATGAAAAAGCTCTTGTTTATCGTCAATCCCCGTGCAGGAAAGACAAAATCCCGCG
>ERZ772861.1852-NODE-1852-length-15719-cov-2.681754_pt1 | contig 15719 bp, 9 predicted proteins | sample MGYA00512135_ERZ772861 | MGnify/ENA primary metagenome ERZ772861 (study PRJEB29015, sample SAMEA2737700) | human gut metagenome | biome: human gut; feature: human-associated habitat; material: faeces | place: China | collected 2012 ...
GAGCGCAAGATAAACGCCCGCATAGGGCGCGTCGGGATGAGTGCTCAAGCCGGCAAAGGCTCGGCACTGCGGTGCGAGCGGCTGCAGGGGGAGGAGCGGCCCGATTAAAGCACTCACCTGCTTGAGGAGGTTCTTCACGCCCGGCGCATTCAATGCCGGATGCCAATAAACACACATGCCGTCGGCGGACTGATCCGAAGCGTCGGATTCGTAATGCGCCGGGGCAGGGAGCGGCAGCACAGCGCGCGCCGCCAAAATCTGCGCAGCCGCTTCAGCAAGTGCGCGCCAGACAACAAACGAAGCATCCGCCCCCGCCAGATCACGGCGGGTCGGGATCAGAAGCGCCATGATCATGTCGCCGCTTTCCTCGGCCCAATGGATCGACTGGTCTTCCGTCTGCAGGGCAAACACAATGCGGTCCCAGGGGTGGTGCCCGCAGAGGAGCTTCAAGGGGGGGAGTTCCGCAGACGGCTCCTTCTCGATGGTGCTCAGCAGAAACCGATTCCATTTGCTGTTGGGAGAAGCGGTGCCGAGCCGCTCCTGGCGAGCCTCGCGGCGTGCGAGCATCTTCAGGGCTTCGTCCGCAGTGAGCGATGCTGCCGAGAGGAGGTTCTGCATGAAGGTGCGCGCCTCAATGTCGCCGAACGCGCACCAGGAACGCTTAGCCTGAACAGCAGAGAGCCCAGAGGACGGCAGTGCAGAAACGATCGTGGGCGAGAGCATCGGCACGCCCGGGGCCTGCCAAAGCCGCAGACGCGTGAGATTGGCCTCTGCCCCAAGGTCCGGAATATCGGCTGGCGCAATGTCTGCGCTCAGCCGAAGCGCATCGTCCTCAAGATCGGCGAAGGGGAAGGTGCCTGTGAGCGCTTCGCCCGCAGCAAAAAGCGGCTCTTGAGCATTGACGGCCGACGCCGCGTTCGCTTGGGCTTCGGAGAGCGTTTCAGCAGCAGGACCATCAGGAGACTGAGCCCCCGAATGGTTAACGCCCTCGGCTGAAAGCGCTTCATCGGCGCTCTTTTGAAAGTCGATGCCGATAAATTTGAACCAGCGCCCCGGATCGAGCTCCAAATCATGCATGAAAGCGGCAATGAGGAGCGCGCATTCGCTCGACATCATGCCGGGATCAAACTGAATCGAGCCGGGACGGCGCATAAAAATGTCGAGCCCTGAAGCATTAATGGCTTCAAGCAGCGGCGCAGGCAGGTCGCCCGCCCGAAGGCACTCCAGAAGGCCCGGAATCTTGGCCGCGGCTTCAACGATCGGGGCGGCAGCATGCACGGCACCTGGATAGAAATGCATGGCGAGCGTGTAAGGCTGTCCGCGTGAATTTTTAAGCTTCAGGCGCACGGTTCGGGTAGTGGCTTCCCATTCGAGCTTGGCTCCCCGAAGCGAGGCAAGGCGCTCCTCAGCTGCTATCCAGATGCCCGGCTGGGTGTACTGGGGAAAGGATTCCGAAAACGTGCGGAACCACTCATCCGTTTCCCAACTGATGCCGCTCGTGAAGGTCGCCATGCGCGTCGTCCTATGCCTTGGTTTTGTATTTACTTTTTTGCTCAGGCGCAATCGGCGTTCAACGCACTGCCCGGCTGCTCAATCCGAAGCAAAGAGTGCAATTTTAAACCAGGCGCTTCCTCTTGGGGCCGCTCAGCGCTTTGAATCGGCCGCATTGGCCTTCATGCTTCGATGGTCTTTATGCGTCTAATGTCGACGCAGGTGTGCGGATAATGATCTTGTCAGAAGGAAATAAATCAAAACACGGGGTGAGCAGAGGCGCTCAGAGCGGCCGTCTCACCCGGCATCCGGAAGGAAAAAACAATGCGCAAACGCAGAAGAACGTGTACCCATATTTATCTGGGCAGCAATGACAAGCGCTTTGAGTACGTTACCGACGGCAATGTCAAATTGGCTGATTCGGTCACCATTGAGCGTTGGGTTGTGCGCCTCATGGCCTGCACCAAAGCATGGATGCGGCTCGATGCCGATGGAATGCGGACGATTAACGGCACGCGTATCGAGGGGCTTCTCAATATCGAACTCCAATGGCTGGCGGAACTCACCAAGGCCCGAACCATCGACAGTGAAACTTTCAGCGTAGATGATGACGATGCCGACGACGGTGAAGACAACCTCAAGCTGCGCCCGCTCACGGCCCGGGCCATCGCCGCTGCTGAAAAAGATCTCGATAAGCGCTTTGCCGATTTTGAAGTCGCCGGGGAAGCGGCGACATGCGTCTGGGAGGATGAAGATTTTGGTTCGCTCGGAAAAGATATCCCGGAGCGTTTGAAGCAGCTGGGCTTTAAACGCACGATGCCCCGGGCGCTCGAATTCTGCCGAAAATTGGTCTTCGGCAATGGCGATATCTCAACGGCGGAGACGTCTGCGGAGGACATGGTTGCCGGGCTGCCTTCCACTTTCGGCCGGAACATCCGTCTCATTGCCGAAGCTTTTGATCTGACCCGTGATGAGCTTGAAACGCTGGCCTTTCTGGCGGTCGTAAGACATTTTGCCGGACTGCGCTCTATTTGCAATGCCTATGACTATGAGCGCCGCGGACTTGACTTGGTGGTTGAAGTGCTTTCGGCCGCATTCGGCCGCAAAGTCAGCAAAACTGTTTTTTCAAAATCAAAAACATTGTGGAATACCGGACTGATCAGCGGCATTAACAGCAGGACCCCGGATTTTGAAGATCAGATTAGCTTTCTCGATGACGGGGATTTGCTCGACACCATCTTTACGATTCCGCAGACGCTCGAGGAGATGTTTGCCCATGCCGTCATCGCGGCGCCTCAGACCATCTTGACGCTTAAGGACTTCAGCCACCAGCCGGAAATTGAATCCTACCTGCTGCCCTACCTTAAAAAAGCTTTGGCAGAGCATCGGCAGGGCGTCAACGTGCTCCTTTACGGTCCCCCGGGAACGGGCAAAACGGAGCTCGCTCGCCTGCTGGCCAAAGAAACGGGGTCGGCGCTCTTTGAAGTGAGTCCCAAAAGCGGGCCGGACAACGGTTATCGCAGCGACAAAAACAATCGCCTGACGCGGTGGCACTGCGGCGAACGACTCTTTGCCAACACGTCTCAGACGATGCTTCTGCTCGATGAGGCTGATGACGTTTTCAATGAAGGACTGATTTCCATCTTCGGCATGGCTGCGACGGCCCGCACCAATAAAGCTGAGCTCAATAAGACGCTTGAGACGGCGCCGGTGCCAACGATTTGGGCGTGCAACTCCACTCAGTCCATGGATCCCGCTCTGATGCGCCGATTCGATGTGGTGCTCGAAATTCCGATTCCGCCCGAAAGCGTGCGTCGGCGCATCTGCCGCAAGGCGTTTGACGGCGCTGTATCAGAACACTTTATTGACCGGTGCGCGGCCTGCGAAGAACTTTCACCCGGCGTTGCCGCCAGAACGGCTGGCGTAGTGAAGACTTTGTCGGGCGAGGTGGATGCGGATGAAACAGCTGAAAAACTCATTAACGCTACCCTCATGGCGCAGTTTGGCAAGGAGCTCCCCGCAGCCTTAAACAATGTGTCAGACATGTACAGCACTGCGTTTGTCAACACCGATGCTGATCTTGACGCTATCGCAGAGGGACTCAAACTCACCCGTTCGGGGCGGCTTTGCCTCTACGGCGCACCGGGGACCGGCAAGTCCGAGTATGTGCGGTGGCTGGCAGCCCGTCTGGATATGCCGCTCGTGATTAAGCGCGCGAGCGACCTCTTGTCGCCTTTTGTCGGCATGACGGAAAAGCTCATTGCCGGCGCCTTTCACAGTGCTCGGCAGCAGGGGGCGGTGCTCCTCATTGACGAAGCCGACTCGTTCCTTCAGGATCGAGCGAATGCTCGGGCTTCCTGGGAAGTGTCTCAGGTCAATGAGCTCCTCACCCAAATGGAAAGTTTCCCCGGCATCTTCTGCGCCACGACGAATCTCTTCAAAGAGATCGACCGTGCTTCGCTGCGCCGCTTTGATCTGAAGGCCGAATTTCGTCCCATGACGACGAAGCAGACGGTTGAATTTGCGAAATGCTGCGCGGGAAAGCTTGCTCTCGGTGAGCTCAGTGCCGCAGATCTTGCCCGGCTCGAGCGGCTCGACGGTCTGACGCCGGGCGATTTTGCCGCCGTTCGCCGCGGCGGGCGGTTTAATCCTTTGAAGAACACGGCCGATTTTGTGACTCGGCTCGAGGGCGAGGTGCAGATGAAGGAGGAGGGCCGCAAGAAGCCGCAAATCGGTTTCTACTAATGATGGATGGACTGCCAGAGGCGAGCAAATAACATAACAAATATCCGCTTTCCGGGAGCGAAACACAAAAAGTGTCGTGCTTTTGTGCCGGCCGAAAATGGTTTTTCTTGACGAACCGACCGATCAGCTCGACTCACGCTCAGCAGAGGCACTTTTACGGGTGCTGCCGGCTAAATGAGAAGCATTCGAACAGCTGAAAGGACTCGAAATGAAATTAGGGCGGCCCGAAGGATGTCTTCGAGCCGCCCCAGTTTTTTTAGAATCAGGAAGCTTCTGATCGGATCACATCAGGTAAATCGCGGTCGACATGCAGATGATTGCCATCGCAACGGAGAGCGAATTCAAATTGGCCGCTTTGCCGAGATCTCCCTCAAGGGCTGCGGTGTAAATCAGGTTCATAGCCGGAACCGGCGCAAAGGCCACCAGCACCAAGGCCCGGCGAACGTCGTAATCCCAAGGCAGGTAGTACCAGAAAAAGAGTGCGAGCCCGAGCTGAATCACCAGACGCACGGCGAGGATCTTCAGAATGTAAAGAAGATCCTTGAATGTCACCGACAAATTGATCGATTCGCCGATCATGATCATGCAGAGGAACGTGTTGGCAGCGGCGCCGAACCCAGTGACGGTGGTGACCACTTCGGGCAGTTTGATCTCCAAGAGGCAAAGCACCACCATAAAGAGGAAAGCGACGATCGGTCCGGAGTGGAGGAGGTTGTAGCAAATGCGCTTAGCCATTGAAAGCCAGGACGTTTTCGAACGCATGCTTTCAATGATTGCGTAGGTGCCGCCGGCCGCCATCACCGCGTTGCCGACGTCGGCCATTAAGGTCGTCACCAGTCCGCTCGTCGGGAGAAACGCCTGAACATAGGGCACGGCAAAAGGTCCGATCGAGAGGCCGCAGGTATTGAGCCGGCGAAAATCCCGTTCATCTTTATCCGCAGCACGCATCGTCCAAAGAAAGGCCACAATGAGAAAGGCGATGTTGGCGAGAAAGCCAAGGAGCGCAATCAAGGCCATTTCGCCGCCGATGGTTGTGCCGTTAAGTCCCGTAATGGTTGTGCAGGGCAGCGTCACGAACATCACCAAGCCGCTGATTGCCTGAAAAGCCTCGGGCTTTAAGACGTTGAATTTTCGCAGACACCAACCGAGCGTAATGAAGGAGATAAAGGCAACGACCTTATAAAAACTCGGATCCATGATGACGACAGTGAGCGCCCGCAGGCGCTTCGAAGAAACTAGCGGTGAATGACAGCAAATGCCAAAGCGGCTTGGGTCAAGCACCGTGCCCCACGCTTTCAGCATCCCAAACTTAAGCGCATCATTATCGGCGTTTCTGCGCTCTTTTGCCTCATTCCGTCGGAGGAGGTCCGATTGACGCTGGTCACATTGCAGCATCGGCCGGAAGACTGAGGCAGCCCTATCAAGCGATCGCAAAACATACATCCGACGTCCTAAAGCGCGAAAACCTCCGCAGGAAGCAGTCTGCGGAGGTCTCTTTGAGCGAGCACGAATGAGTGTTAAACCCGATCCGTGCCGATTCTCTTATCGAACTGTGCCGGCGGTCAGCTCAGCAGCAAAGCATTCAGGCGCTTGAGGAACCCTGACGGGTCTTTAAGCGACCCTTCTTCTGCGAGGAGCGCCTGATCAAGCAACACCGCTGCCCATTCGCTGAATTTCGCCGGATCCGTTTCCTTGAGGGCCTTCTGCACCAGCGGATTTTCCACGTTGACTTCCAGCGTGTACTTTTCTTCCGGCACCGTCTGACCGGCGGCTTCGAGCATGCGGCGCATCTGCTGCGTGAGCATCTGATCGTGAGCGCCCACCACGCATGTGGCGGAGTCCACCAGACGGGCAGAGGCCTTCACGTCGGCAACACGGTCGCCGAGCGCGGCCTTAAAGCGCGCCACCGCAGCGTCTTCGTCCGCTTTCGAGGTTTCAACGGCCTGTTCAGGTTCGCCGTCCTTCGTTTTGATGTCGCCGAGCTCGAGGTCAGCGGCCGTCGCGGAGATGAATTTCTTTCCTTCGAATTCGGTGAGTGAACCCATCATCCACTCATCGATGCGGTCCCAAAGGAGGAGCACCTCAACGTTCTTTTTCTTGAGCCCCTCAAGATAGGGCGAGCCCATCGCCGCTTCACGGCTGCCCGCGATCAGGTAGTAGATCGCTTTCTGACCTTCGGGCATGCGCTCAAGGTACTGTTTGAGCGTGACGTTTTCGCTCCCCTCCGACGCAGTTGACGCGAAGCGCAGGAGCTTAAGCACAGCTTCGCGGTTGTCCGGATCTTCAACGACGCCTTCCTTCAACACGCGTCCGAACTGCGTCCAGAACGTGGTCTCTTTTTCGCCCTCGAGTTTTTCAAACATCGAGAGGCAGCGCTTGGTCAGTGCTTTCTTCAATTTGGCAGCCGTGCGGCTTTCCTGGAGCAGTTCGCGGGAGACATTGAGCGGCAGATCGTTCGTATCAACGAGGCCCTTGACGAAACGCAGGTAATTGGGGAGGAACGCTTCAGCGCGGTCCATGATGAACACGCGTTCTACGAAGAGCTTCAGCCCCTTTTGCACATCGCGGTTATAAAGGTCGTAGGGCGCCGTCGCCGGGCAGAAGAGGAGCGACGTGTATTCAAGGTCGCCTTCCACGCGGTTGTGCGCCCAGCAAAGCGGATCCTGCCAGTCGTGCGTCAGGTGCTTATAGAATTCTTTGTATTGATCATCGGTCACATCTTTGGGCGGGAGCGTCCAAAGCGCCTTGGCGTCATTCACCTGAACCCATTCCGTCGTCTCGGGTTCGCCTTCTTTTTCAGCGGGCTTTGTTTCAAAGAGGTAGACGGGGACCGAAATATGGTCAGAGTACTTCGTGATCGTTTCGCGAAGCGTCCAAGGTGCGAGGAATGTCTCTTCGTCCTTCTTCATGTGAAGAATGACGTCGGTGCCGCGTTCAGCACGGGTTGTGAGTTCGCTCGTGAAGGTGCCCGAACCGTCGGATTCCCACTTCACCGCTTCGTTTTCGGCCGCACCGGCAGCACGAGACACGACGGTAACTTTGTCGGCCACCATGAAGGCGGAGTAAAAGCCCACGCCGAACTGTCCGATCTGCTGCGCATCCTTGGCCTGATCAGCGGAAAGGTGCTCGAGAAAGTCTTCCGTGCCGGACTGCGCAATCGTGCCGAGGTGCTGGTTAGCCTGTTCGAGCGTCATGCCGATGCCGTTGTCGGAAATGGTGAGCGTGCCGGCCTCTTTGTCAGCACGGATTCGGACGGCAAAAGCAGGATCGCCCTGAAGGAGTTCAGGGTGCGAAATGGATTCAAACCGCAGCTTATCGATGGCGTCAGACGCGTTCGAGACAAGCTCGCGCAGAAACACCTCTTTGTTGGAGTAGAGCGAGTTGGCGAGGAGCTTAAGGAGCTTGCTCACCTTGGTTTGAAAAGCATGAACTTCTGCAGCCATTTTCTTCTTGTATCTCCGAAAAATGCTTTTGGGCGGACTTCTCAGGTATTCACGTCCTCACGCAGAGCGCTGAAAAGCCCGATCAATAGTGGCTATATGGGGACGGCCGCTTGATTTTCAAGTCCTGCGGCATAGAGATGCTGGGCTGTTCGGTCAGGGCGCATGGAAAAGAAGGCAGTGCTTCAGAAAAACGCAGTTCGAAAAAAAGCGGTCTCAACCGCAAGGGCAGACCGCTTTCAAGAGATCAATGCTCGGAAATGAAGCCTTGAAGGCTTATTCATCAGAACTTATGCACGATACCCGCGGTGAACTGATAAATATCCTCGGCAGCAGTCGGCTTCTGAGCCTCATAGGCGCTCGAATTGTTCGAATGGATCCAGCCGGCTGCCGTATAAAGCGTCGTGCGGCGGCTGAGCGAATACGTATAGCCGACGGCAGTCTGGCAGGTTTTCATCGAGAGAGCGCTGTCGCGGCTCGCTTCGAAATCACCGTACCCGAAAGAGGCCTTGAACGTACCGCCAAAGAGCGGCACATCTGCGCCGATGTTGACGCCGAAACCGTCAACGCCCGAATCCTGATGGAAGGTCGTCGTTTTCGCGGCATTCGCGTAATTTTCGAAAATCTGTCCGTAGACAAAGAATTTTGCCCAGCCGGCGTTGTAGTTCGCACCGAGGTTATAGGAGAACGCGTCGTCAAGCTGAGCTTCATCGGCTGCGGGCTGGGCATGGTTGATGCTTTCAATGCCGGCAGCGACCATCAGGGCTTCATTTTGATAACGCACGGCAGCGCTCAGCATGCGCTCAACGCTCGACTTCCCTTCGACGCCGTTATCGCCGTAGCTTTTCGTGTCGGAACCGAAGGAGTACTGCACCGTGGCGTCAAATCCAGCCCATTTCGGCGTCGTGTAGGCGACAGCATTGTCAATAAATTCGTAGCCGAGCGAAACAACCTGCAGATGGCCGCCGATATCGCCCCAGCCGCAGGAGAACGGACTCACGACGTGACCGAAGCGGGCATAGGGGCCGTTGCCGCCCACCATGGAGCCCATACGGCCAAATGACAGGTAGCCGAAGCTCCCGTCGAGAAAAAGCCGGGCATCGCGGCCGAAGAGCCGGCCGTTCTGCCCCAAAGAGCCCGTGTCGGTGCCAAAACCATTTTCAAGCACAAAGCCGACCTTAAGACCATTGGCGAGGGTTTCGGTGCCTTTGATGCCAAAGCGCGAACCGATGTACTGTCCGGAAGTCATCTGCAGCGCTGCAGAATCCGAACCGTCTGCGTTGGTGCGGTCCTGCCAGGTCAAGCCGTAGTCAAGAACGCCGTATACCTGAATGTCTGAAGCGGCGGCAGAGACGGCAGCTGCGCTGAGGAGCGAAGCGGCGAGGAGGGTTTGCTTCTTCATGAGCCTATTCCTTTTTTTCTGGAGACCCCCGGCCGCATGTCGCCATGAAGCTTTCGGGGGCTGCGGTTTGTTGTTGAAAAGATGAGGAAAAAACACAAAAAAACACCCGTTCGAACGGCGCGAAGTCACGCTCGAACGAGTGCTGGGAGCCGAGGCTTATGCAGGCTTAGGCCTCAATGCGGCATGCGTTACGCCTTGGCGAGGTGCTTGCCGACGAGACGGCCGAAGGTGACCGTGCGGCCGCAGGCCACGCCGGTGGCAAGGTTCGGGTAGGTGTTGGCGAAGAAGCCGCCCGAATCGTTGCCGATGACGTAGAGACCCGGAATGGGATTGCCGTCCGTGTCGATCGCGTTCATCGTCGTGTCAATGCGGATGCCGTCCATCGTGCAGAGGATGTAGCCCGTGTTTTTGGCGCCGTAGAAGGGTGCCTTCGTAAGCGCAGCCAGACGGTGCGGTTCTTTGCCGTAGTCTTCGTCCTTGCCGTTTTGAGCGAGCGTGTTGTAGCGCTCGACCGTGGCTTTGAGCGTCTTTTCAGGGAGCCCGAGCTTGCGGGCGAGCTCTTCAATCGTGTCGGCCTTCACTACAAAGCCTTTTTCAATCAGACCCGGGAGCATCTTTTCTGCGAAGACGCTCCAGAGAATGTTGGGATCAGCGCCGTTTTCAAAGGGGTGCACGCGCGAGCACCCGTGCATCTTGAACTGCTTGGTCTGTTCGGGCCAGTTGGCGTCAAAGAGCGTGTAGTGGCAGTGCCCCTTCTGATATTCGTCAGCGTGAAGAATGTTTTCGTAGGTGCCCGATTCGTTGAAAAAGCGCTTGCCGTCAGCGTTGACCTTGAGCCAGGGCTGAGAGCCGATCCAGAAGAACCCCGAATCGCCCTTCTTGGCGGTTTCGGCGCCGGTGGGCTGATCAATACGCAGCGCGCAGCGGTCAAAGAGCATCGTCGAATGGGTTTCATCCATCGCCGCGCCCGCCCAAAGGCAGGCACGAATGCCGTCGCCGCGTGCGCCCGGCAGACCGCCGTTGCGGCCGATGACGCGCAGATTCCAGGGCTGAAGGGCCTCAAGCATCTGGTAGTTCTGCGCATAACCGCCGGTGGCGACGACCACACCCTTTTTGGCGATGTAGCGCACAAACTTGCCGTCGCCCGTTTCGGCGATGCAGCCCGTCACGCGGCCCGCCTGCTTTTCAAGCTTCACCATGCGGGTGTTGTAGTCAAAGCGGGCGCCGAGTTTCTTGGCGTAATCAACCAGCACGATGTTGCCGTTAAGCTTCTTGCCGTCTTCGGTCGTCTTGCCGGCCCAGCGAGGAGAGTGACCGATGGCAAAGTGTTCGTAGCGGGTATGGTCGTCCTTGTCGCCCGATTCGTGCCAGAGCTCGACGCCGCGTTCGGCGAGACGGTCGCCGTACCAGTCAACGACGGCGCCCGACTGCTCGCAGAAGACCTTGACCAGGTCCTGATTGATGTGACCGGCCGCGTACTGGGTCATCATCGTCACGAAATCAAACTTATCGATCTTCGTGCCCCAGGCCTTTTGATAGCGGGAGTCGAGACCGCCCACGTCGCCGCGCACACCGGTGCCCGTCGAGAAACGATCGATGCCGATCACCTTGGCGCCTTCTTCGGCAGCCGCACAGACGGCAAAGAGACCGCCCGTGCCGCAGCCGACCACGAGCACATCGGTGGTATAGGTCGCGGTGATGCTCTTTTCAGCAATCTCAGGCGCCTTGCCGAGCCAATCGCCCGAATCTGCATCGGCATCGGCGCCACTCGAGACGACTTCAACGGGGATTTCACCCTTGGCCTGCGCAATGCACTTGCCGGCGGCCTTCATGACGGCATTCGACGTGATGGAAGCGCCCGAAACGACATCAATCTGAGCGGATTGGGCCGCCATGAGCGAAGTCTTGAGTCGTTCGGCAGCCGCCTGACCGATGGACGGGGTCTCGTGGGCAACATTGAGAACGACATCCGTGATGCGGTTTTCGTCAAAGGTCATCGTAACGACAATGTCGCCGATGCCTGCTGCCTTGGCCGAATAAGTGCCCGGGATATAAAGCCCCTTGGCGGGTTTGGCGGCCAAGGCGGCCGTGGAGACGGTCGAGACGGCCAGCGTCGCGCCGCCGGCAAGACCCGTTCTCAGGAACGAACGACGTGAGAGATTCGACATGTATCTTCCTTGATGCTTCAAATATTCGTGACCTCGAAAGGCCATCGGAGGTGTTCGCAGGGAATGCGCACTCGGCGCAGGACCGCGTCGGGTCTTCTACAGCCCAAAGCGGTTGGATGCACGCATGATGGGACTGCGGGTTGTACACAGGTCAAGCGGTATATTACTGAACGAAATCGTCAAATCGTTCGAAATATTCGAACATAGATGACGGCGCATGTCAGTCCAAAGACGGACGGCGGAGAACAAGGAATCTCTTGAATTTACTTAAAATATTGACGAACATGCGGCGATATGCTGCTCAATAGGGCGCTCGATCTGTAGACTTCGCACGCCGGAGCGCTTTTGGCCGCTAAATGTTCAGCTTTCCCGATGGAGACTATGCAACATGTCTGAAATCCCAAAGAAATCAAAGCCTATTTCAGTCAGACGGTATCGCATTGGGGACTACGCCCACTACATGGGGGTAGGGCGCGACTTTTTGAAGCATTATGAAAAATGCGGTCTCCTCAGTGCGGATCACCACGACAACGGCTACCGTCACTTTGGCTTTGAACAGTCGAGTCTCATTTTGGAATGCATGCGGCTGCGCAACTGCGGCTATACCGTCCGTGAAATGGGCGGCATGCTTCGCGATTTGTCGGGTGAGGAAGTGCGCCAATCCCTTCATGAGGCGAGGGAAGCACTCGAAAAGCGCATCAAACACGCGCAGGCGATTGCGGCAGAAATCGAGCGCCTTGAGGAATGGTTCGATATCCGGCAGAGCCAGCCCGAGGATTGGGAGGTCACTTCAGCGGAAGGCCGTTATTATCTGCCGCACGCCAACGGATCCCAGTTTCTCGAGGATGAGCGGATCTATGAAATTCTGCCGCAGTGGCTCGACTGGCTCTCGGTTGTAAAGTCTTCGCTTAAGTTCAATGCGCCCGATCAGGCTGGCAACGGTTTTTCATATCAATGGGGGCTTTCCGTTGAGGCGTCAAAAGCAGAGCGCTGCGGCATACCGATCAACGGTGCTGTTCAATTCATACCGCCCGAGAAGGTGTTCGTCTATCACTTCGGCGGTCTTGGCCGGCTCAAGGTTCTCGAACGCCTTGCTAACGGCACTCATCCGCTCTTTGAAGTGCTTCAATCGCTCAATCTCCGTATCACGGGCGACTGCTTCATGAATATCTTTATGACGGCAAACCGCAAAGCGGGCGGCGAAGGCTACGGAGTATTTCGAATTCCAGTGGAGCCGAAAGCATCGCCTGACGCGAAGTCGATCGGCGAAATGAAATGCGTCATTTAAAGCGTTCCCTGCAGTGAAAGCCGCTCATTAGTAATGAGTGCATTAAAACGCAGCAATCCTCACACCGTCTCCAAAGGCGGGTATTCGTGCAGGTCACTCTTTAAGAGCGCCATCAATCGGCTGTTAATGAAAAGTTTTTCTCGGCCTGCCGCAGCGGAGTGCAGAATGCCGGCTTGAGTGAGTAAATTGAGGTATTTCATTGCCGTCTGCCGTTTTGCAATACCGGCATCTATCAATGTTGCAATCCGACAGTAGGGACGCATAAAGATGGTTTGCACTAACTCATGCGAATAAACGCCTTTGAGCAAAGGACTTGCTTGTATAAAACGGGTTGTCTCGCGTTCTAACTTGACAATAGCTTCAACTTTTTGGCAAGTCCAAAGAGCGGTCTCTTCAACAGCCTGAAGCATGAAAAGGATCCAGTCCTCCCAAGCCCCTTCTTTTGTGACGTTGAGAAGAGCGGCATAGTATTTGGGTTTATTCCGGATGATATATCTTGACAAGTACAGAACAGGCTGGCTGAGAAGCCCGCTCTCTACTAAATAGAGAATATTCAGAACCCGCCCCGTACGGCCGTTTCCGTCCGAAAAAGGATGAATGGCTTCGAACTGATAGTGCGCAATCGCCATTTTGACCAGCGGGTCCATTTCGCTTGGTGAGTGCAGGAATTCGGCAAGGTTGTGCAATTTTTCCAAAATAAGCGCTTCTCCTGCAGGCGGCGTATAAATCACCTGACCGGAAGACGTAGATGCAATGCAGGTTCCGTCAAGTTTTCTCACGGACACGTCCGTGTCGCGAAGCGTACTGCAGACGGCAATCATCGTCCGCAAAGAAAGCGGACAACGCTTCAGACTGTCCATCCCTTTCCAAAGAGCCTGACGATACCGCAACGCTTCTTTGGTAGCTGCATCAGCCTGCGTGTCTGCATCAAGAAACTTGAACAGGTTGTCCGTCGTCGTAACGATATTTTCAATTTCGCTCGAAGCTTGAGCCTCAAGGATTGGAATAGTTTGGATAAGGATTTCGTTGTTTGGAAGAAGGTTAACCGCCTGATGAAGGCGCTCGAGTGCCACGCGGGATTGGATCGTCTGGCGGAAGATTTTTATCGTCTCCGTAAAATGAGGCGGAAGCTCCGGAAGATTATTGTAAGGACTGGTAGGTATCCACATGGTACTTTGATGTTTAAAAGATATCAAATATTCGACATAATACCTGTTATATGTCGAAAATTGGAGCATCCATGGGCATATTTGCGGTCATCTGTCGATAGCATCGACAGATGACCGGCAACCTGTCGAAAAAAACGCAAATCATCGACAGGTCGTTCAAAGCGGAGCGGCTTACCGGATGCTGTCAATCCTGATCGTGCATCGATGTCATTATGCAATGGGCGCTGCGTCGCAGCCGCCTGTCAGCACATGACTCGAGCAATTCGCGGCGCGGACTTCGAAGAGAGGGCAATAGCAGAGAGCCGCTGCAATGCACAGGTCGTCACCGACCGGCATCTTTTCACTGCCGCTCAGAGAAGTATTGTTCATTAAACCGGAGGAATCGCTCAAAAGCTTTGAGAGAGGACAGCGTTTAGACACAATAAAGACATAATGCTCATGCCGAATAGAACTTCGAATGGCCGACGGTATGACTGCCAGCTGTCCCTCTCTAATATTGGCTTTGGTCTTCTCAAACGCCGCGAGACGGCCCGATCGTTCTCGAATGACTCGCTCTGCCTGTTTTTCATCGCCAAAGAGTGAGTCTGCCCGGAGAAACACTGCTTGAGCAGAGCCGCGCACATCAAAGCGCTTAACGGTTATGCCTTCGGCCTCAAGCCGTTCTTTTGCCGCATCCGGATTGAAGCCGCTTGAATCATTGCGCTCCAATACGAGACATATTCCCGCATGCATCCGCCTTATAAGACAGCATCAGCACTTACGCGGGCTTATTAAGAAGGCAGGCAGCGCATTCCAAATGCTTCTCCGCCGAATGCAAAAGTTCAATTGCAGGCACTCCGCCGCTCTATCGCCGATGATGAGAGCATTTTCAATTCGGGGCAATGGGATGAATGGATTCCCCATAACATTATTCTCCTTTGAGCTGAATGATTTGATCAGCCAGCGGATACAGAAATGCCTGATGCGTGACGAGCACGATGACGGTATGAGGAAGCTCTTTGCCAAGCAGTTCAATCATTTCACGTGCATTGACCGGATCCAGCCCGCTGGTCATCTCATCGAGGAGCAGCACATCGGGCTTCGCAATCAGCGCGCGCAGCAGCGAAAGCCGCTGAACCTCACCGCCCGAGAGTACGGTCGACCAGTCCGCGCTTTCGCGGAGCTTTTCCGTCAGATGCGTGAGGCGGGCTTTGGAAAGGAGCGCTGCGGCCCGTTCGTCGGTGAGTTCATCGGGAGCTTTAGGATAGGCCAGTGCATCAAACAGTTCGCCTTTGGGGAGATAGGGGGTTTGAGGCATCCAAAGCACGCTGCCGCCGCAGCAGATACAGCCCGTGAAGCTCTCTGAAAAGCCCGCAAGCACGCGCAGCAGCGTGGTTTTGCCGGTGCCAGAGGGGCCGGTAATAATGGCGAGGGACCCCGGCTTCAGGCTGAAGGAAACAGGAATCTCAGCATTCAGGGCGGCAGCCCGTCCGCGCGGAATTTTGAGGAGGATATCCGCAGAAAGGCCATCAGAACGCTTGCTGTCTGCGCTGTTAAGCGCTTGAATTTGCCGGCGTGTGTGATCTGCCTGCGTCAGTCCGGACTCCAAACGCTCCAGACGCTCATAAGCAGCGGCGAGTGCTGCCAGCTCTTCGTAGGACATGATGATCCATGAAAGTGATCTTGCAACATCATTAAAGGCTCCGCGTATCTGCATTAAGCCGCCGAGCTGGATTACTCCGGCCAAAAAACTCGGCAGCGCAAAGAAAATCGGAGCGAGATGCGTGAATTGGCCGATGCCGACGGTAAAGAGATTGAGATCTCTTTTGCGCTTGACCAAAGCAATCAAGACACGCAAAAGCTGATGGAAGCGCTCGGAAAGACTGGCCTCTTCGGCAGACTCTGCATGTGCGCCGGCGATGGCATCGGCATGACGGCGCTTCTCCATAAGCGCAGCGCGCAGGTTGGCTTCCATATGCTGAGCATTGATGTTGAGCGGTTTGAGCTTTCGGCCGATGAGATGCGTCAGTCCGGAAG
>ERZ772861.1858-NODE-1858-length-15673-cov-15.783839_pt1 | contig 15673 bp, 9 predicted proteins | sample MGYA00512135_ERZ772861 | MGnify/ENA primary metagenome ERZ772861 (study PRJEB29015, sample SAMEA2737700) | human gut metagenome | biome: human gut; feature: human-associated habitat; material: faeces | place: China | collected 2012 ...
CAGTTCCACCCCGAATTCAAGAGCCGCCCCAACAAGCCGCATCCCCTGTTCCGCGGCTTTGTGGCCGCAGCGCTGGCACAGCAACAATAAAGATACGCAAAAGGCCCACCCCGGTGGGGCGGGCCTTTGCGCTCAGCGCATCAGGGCTGCATGGCCGCGGCGGTGGCCGGGTCGAGATAGTACTTCCCGTCGCCGCCCCGGTAGTAGATATTCTGGATAAACCCGTGGAGGTCATACTCCACCTTGGTGTTGGGCTCCGCCGCTATGGTGTACATGTCCTCCGGGTCGATGTCCTTCCGGCTGTTGATCTCCTCCTCGGTCAGGTCGCCGCCGCTTTCCACAGTGCGGTTCAGGTGGGCGTCGTAGTACACCACGGAGTAGTCCTGCATCCACACGGGGATATAGACCACCTTCGTGCCGGTCTGCCCGTCCTCCTGCGTCTGGGAAATGCCCTCCACCTGCGGCACGTCCTTTTCATCGGCGGGCAGCGTCTGTGCGCCGCAGGCACTCAGCGTCAGCAGCGCCAGCAGGCACGCGATAACGGTGATTTTTTTCATGGTCTTAGCTCCTTTCGCTCTCATACATGCTCTCCGCCACGGACACCAGCTCCTGCCGGGACTGACCGCCGATCAGCAGGAACAGGCAGTTGGCTCGCTCGTCCACCCACACCAGCGCCGCAGCGCCCTCCGGGATGGACACCTGATGGAAATGCACGGGGTCGCTTCCACGATAGAACCACAGGCCGCAGCCGTGCTGCACCTGCGGAGCGGTGCCCTCTGCGGGCAATATGCGGTATAGCCGGGCGGACAGGCCATGTACGGTCACATTCTCCGTCTCGTAGTCCTCCGGCTCACCCGCCCCGCCCGTGGGACGCTGCCCCGTCTCCGTGGAGGAGAGGCCGCCGGTGCTGCTGCTCCGCAGCTCCACGCTGATGGGCTCGTCGCCGGTCATGGGCACGGCCTCAAACAGCAGATCGCCCTGTGAGGACGTCCAGCGCATGACCCGGATGCCGTTCTCCCTGCCGGTAAAGTCGCCCGACAGGACATAGCCCAGCGGGGCGGTGGGGGTGTAGTCCTGCACCGTGTCCCCGGCGTCCGCCGGGGTGATGCGGTAGGCTGTCACCAGCTCCGTTATCTGCACGAACCAGCGGCTCACCGCCGCCCGCGCCACCGGACTGGCCGCCAGTATTACCCCACAGGATAAGCACACTGTCACCAGCGCGGCCGCTGTTCTCTGCCACATTCTCCGGCGGCTCTGCCGCCGCGTGCCCTGTTGTACCACCGGCTCCATCCGCCGGGTGAACTCCGGCGAAGGCGGGGCAACCGTCTCCGGCAGCTCAGATGCCAGCAGCGCCGCCATCCGCTGCGCGCCCTGCCGCAGCGCACGTTCGTATGTGATATCTGTCATACAGTTACTCCTTCCTTTTCCAGCTCCTGCCGCAGCGCGGCCTTGGCCCGCTGCTGCAGCTTCTGCCCGGCGCCGTAGGACATGTCCATCAGCGCCGCCGTCTCCCGTGCGGAGTAGCCGCAGCCGTACCGCAGCAGCAGCGCCTCCCGGTACCGGGGGCTCAGCCGCCCCATGGCGTCCGCCACCGGCTCGCCGCAGGGCGGCGGCGTCACCAGAGCCGCCGTTTCGTCAAAGGGTGCGCCGTCCCGCCGCGCCTGCTGCCGCAGGATGTCGATGCATTTGCGCTCCACGGTCACCACCAGATAGGCCTCCAGCTGCGTCTCCGGCAGCTTCGCCAGCCGGGAAAAGCGCTCCGCCAGTGCCAGGAACGATTGCTGCACCGCGTCCTCGGCGTCCGCCTGAGCGGACAGCCTCCGCCGCGCCAGCGCCAGCATACGCCCGCAGCAGGCGCGGTATACGTCCTCAAAGAGCCGCCGCTCCTCCGCGCTCTCCAGCGCCATCATACAGACCGGCAAACGCCCACCTCCCCACAGCTTGTTGCATTCATCATAACACAGGCGGCCGCCCTGTGTCATCACTATATAAACGCCGCAGCCCCGCCGAAGCGGACAGGGGAAAGAAGAAATTTCGGAATTTTGCCGTCCTCGCCGCCCCGCGTCTATTCGTAGGGCACGCCGTCCCCGCCGTCCCGTTTTGCGCGGTTCCTGTTCTGCTTTGTAGGGGCGGACGACCCTGTCCGCCCTGGATGACCGCCGCACCCCGTAGGGCGGGACCCATGTGTCCCGCCGTTCCCAGCGCGCCGCGCTGTCATTCCGCGCCAGCCCCCGTGTCACTGGCGCGGGAATCCGTCTCTTCCCGTGGGGGAGGGGCTTTTGCCTCTCCCGCGAACGGCACCCCTCCCCACAAACAAAAGCCGGGCGCTTATGCGCCCGGCTTACTCTGTCCCTTTTCCTTTTTTCCGACGCCGCTTCCGGCGCTTTGCCTTTTCCCGGCGGCACTGGAACGGCTCATGCTGGTGCGCCGCGGCAAAGGCCGCCCGCTCCGGCTCCGTCAGGGTGGGCACCACCCGCCGCCCCTGCCAGCCGTCTTTCTGCCGCGTTACCGACATCCGTACCGGGAACCGCCCGTGCTCCTGGCACCGGAACGTCCCGTAAAACACGTCTCCCTGCGGGTACCACGATTCCACCGCGCCCGGTGTGCGGCACAGAGGACAGGGCACCAGCCGCGCCTGCCGGCTGTTGAGCACCTGCTCCCGCTCCGGGAACACGCCCACCTTCTGCCGGGGCTGCCGGGGATATTCCGCCGGAGAGAACCGGATGCTCCGCCTGCGGCGGGGCTTGCCGGTGGAGGGCGGCGGTACGGACGCCGCCAGTGCGTCCTTCGTCAGCCATGCGCTGACCAGCGCCGCGTACAGCGCGTCATACAGCGCGTTGTGGAACTCGTAGATCAGCGGGATGCCGCAGTATTCCGCCGCCTGCTCCAGCGCCACCCGCCGTCCGATGCCGATGCCCAGCGTCCGGCCGAAGGCCGCCTGCAGATCCACGCAGGCCGTCACCGGCGGCTCCGGCATCCGCCAATAGGCGGCGTTGGCCGCCAGCACGCCGTGATCCTGCGCGCCCCATTCCGCCCACAGGGAGTCGTCTCCGCACCAATCCAGAAACGCCTGATACGCCGCCGGGAAGTCCAGCTCCGCCGTCAGCGCCTGCGCCGACTCCGGCAGCTTCCTCGCCACCGGCGACAGCTTGGGGTAGATGGACGGCCGGATGTGCATATTGAACCAGTCCTGCACCGTGCCGCCCGGCTCTGCCAGCCGCACCGCGCCGATCTGGATGATCTCCTCCATCCGCCGCCCGCCAAAGGGCTGGTTCCATTCCAGATCCAATACGATCACGCCGTCTCACCTTCTCCGCGCAAAATTCGACTTATCCCTCATTATATCACGCCATCCGCCCCGGCGCAACGCTCTATACCGGACAAATATCCCGCCATCTGTCGTTTTCCACAACTTTCCGCCCCGCTCCTTGTGACAAATCACAAAATTACCGATACTATGCAAGCAGGTAATTGTTTTCCCCGGCCAGAGGTTTATGCTATACAGTTGCAGAATAAGGGGTACTATGCCCTTTCCGGGCAATTATCTCACAGGAGGAAACGTCATGAAAAAACGGATACTCGCTATGCTGCTGTCAGTGGTCATGCTGGCCTCGACAGTGGAGCTCACCAGTCTGCTGACGGGGACGAACATTCTCGCCGGCACGGAAGCGCCCGCCGTCACCGATACGGCGCCCACCTCCGACACCGACACCGCCTCCGGCGGTCAGCGCATCACCGATAAGGACACGGCGGCCATCCGCCTGTCCGGCTCGGAGCTGTCCGTCTCCGGCGACATCGAACCGGACACGGCGCAGCCCTCCTCCGGCGGCACAGCCACGCTGGACGAGAACAACGCCCTGACCATCCCCTACGATCTGGCCTTCCCGGAGGAATTCGCCAGCGACGACTGTCTCTACGCCGGCGACCAGATCATGGTCAAGTTTGCCCGCGGCTTCCGCGGCAAGCTGAACACCACCCTTGTCCGCGCCGGCATCACCGGCCTTGAAAAGCTCATGGACACCTCCACCGGCGTGTGGTACATCGCCTCCGTCACCGGCGACGTGCAGCAGGTCATGGCCAACGTCCGCGCGCTGGACAACGTGGTGCTGGCGGAGTACGACTACATGTACGCCGCCGCCGACACCACCCTCATCGACAGCGACACCGTGGCCGAGGCCGTGCAGGGCAACGCCAGCTGCCAGGATCAGTGGTACCTGCGCAGCGGCAACCTGCAAAAGAGCTGGGATCTCCTGCGCACCCGCGGTATCGCCGCCGGCGGCGACAGCAGCGTGGTGGTGGCCGTCATCGACACCGGCGTGGACTACACCCACGAGGATCTCAAGGACAACATCTGGGTCAACACCAAGGAGATCCCCGGCAACGGCATCGACGACGACGGCAACGGCTGCATCGACGACGTCTACGGCGTCGATCTGGAGACGGGACGCGACAGCGGCATGGACGACAACGGCCACGGCACCCACGTGGCCGGCATCATCGCCGCCGCCAACAACCACATCGGCGTGGTGGGTCTTGCCTACAACGTGAAGCTCATGCCCATCAAGGCGGGCATGGCCAGCGGCTTCTTCAACCAGTCCCAGATCGCCAAGGGCATCCTCTACGCCTACAACAACGGCGCGGACGTCATCAACATGTCCTTCGGCGGCAGCGCCTCCACCATCGCCGTGCAGGACGCGCTGGAGACGGCCTACACCCGCTGCGTGCTGGTGGCCGCCGCCGGCAACGACGGCGCGCCCAACGAGGGCTTGCTTGCCCGTCCCACCTATCCCGCCGCCCTGTCCTACGTCATGGGCGTCATGAGCGTGGACATGCGGGGCGTGGAGAGCGGCTTCACCAACTACGACGTGGCGGCCTACAACTCCGTGGAGTATGAGGTCTACGCCCCGGGCAGCCAGATCCTCAGCACCATCCCCGGCAACCGCTACGCCACATGGAGCGGCACCTCCATGGCCGCCCCCTATGTGTCCGCCATGGCCGCCCTCCTGCGCAGCGCCTACCCGGACACCAACACCTATCCCACCAAGTTCATCTACGGTCAGATCGCCGCCACCGGCGGCCGCAATGCCACCTGCTGCGACCCCAAGGCGCACGGCGCTCACAACCTGCCCAAGATCGTGGATATCTACAACGCCCTGACCCAGCTGCCTAAGCCGGAGGTCAGCGCCGCCGACTTCCTCGTCTTTGATGACAAGTCCCTCAGTGACCAGAACAACGGCGACGGCGTCATCGACGCCGGCGAGACGGTGGCGCTGGCCTTCACCCTCCGCAACCGCTGGGGCGCCGCCAAGGACGTCACCCTCTCGCTGGACGCCAAAAGTCAGGCGGACATCGACTGCCCGTACATTGAGTTCCTGACCAATAACGTCAACTACGGCAATGTGGGCACCTACGCCAGCATCGACTACGGCAAGACGAAGGAGGGCACGTTCGTCACCGGCGTGGATGCCGATAAGTCCCTGTTGGTGAAGATCACCGACGACTGCCCCAACGACTACATCATCGCCCTGACCCTCACCGTCACCGCGAAAAACGATCTGGACGCGGACGATACGAAGGTCTATTCCAGCGGTGCCACGACTACCCTCAACGTCCGCCGGGGCACCATCCTGCCCAGCATCATCACCGAGGACATGACCCTCACCAAGGATCACTACTACATCCTGCCCAACGCCACCCTCATTCAGGAGGGCGTCACCGTCACCGTGGAGCCGGGCACCCAGCTCCAGTTCTGGACGGACGATCCCCACGACGCCTACGCCGACACCGCCATCACCTATCTCAAGGTGGACGGCACCCTGCTCTGCAACGGCAGCGAGGACGAGCACATCCGCATGTTCCCCAGCGAGCTGATGTCTCAGTACCGTGTGCAGCTCTATGAGGGCAGCACAGGCACCATCAAATTGTACTATACCGATGTGGTAAACCCGTATCTGTCTGATAACAATGGCAATTATGGCATCACCTACGCCGAAAACTGCGAATTCAGCCAGAATTACCGGGCGGGACTTCTCTATTACCGCTATCTCAGCGGCGGCACGGTGGATTCGAGTTTAGATGGGGGATACATAGTCGCCGACACCTTGAAGGACTGTGCCTTCTATAAACTGGGCGGGTATGCGAGCTACAACGCATTTTACATAAGTTCTCTCTGCGATGGCTGCATCTTCGTGGACAGCGCCGTTAGCCTGAACGATTCTTACGAATACACCGACTGCGTCTTTTACGGCAACAATAACTACCTGAATGAAAACAGCGGCTATGTCAGCAGCTATACAACGCCGAAAATTAGTCAGCCTGTGGTGAGCCAGATACTGACTGATCCAGCCACCAACACAACGTATGTGGCTCTCCAATGGCAGCGGTTCGGGGCGCCGGAGCTGGCAAGCCGCTTTGCGCAGTATCTGGGCGGCGAGCTGTGCTGCATGGAGACGCCCGAAGAGCAGGCTTTTTTGCAGACGAATTTGAAAAATAGCACAGGCAACACCGAATACAATGGAAAAATGGTGTACTATGACGATTACCGCTACCTCTGCGGCCTGCGGGAGGATGAAAACGGTACACTGCGCTGGCTGAACGGTGACGCGGCGACTGTGAAGGCGTTTACAGATATCCCTAAGGGCGACAACTACAATCACGATGGCGGTGCGTATTACTGGTACGGCCCAGGCTACGACCAGTTCTACGCAGGCTATGTGGATGCGTCCTACAACTACCTCCTGTTGGAATTCCCCGACACCACCGTCACCGACATCACCCTGCCCGAATCCGAGATCACCCTGGACACCGGCATGACAAAGCAGCTGCTGCCGGAGGTGGCTCCCGTGAAGACGGCGCTGGTGGCCGACCTGAAGTATATCTCGCTGGACGAGCGCGTGGCCACCGTCAGCGACACCGGCCTTATCACCCCCGTGGCCGCCGGCGGTACCCTGGTGCGCGTCAGCAATGCCGATGGCTCCGTGTATAAGGACGTGGCCGTCCATGTGGCCGACTGTGTGCCGCTGGAGAGCCTGACCCTCAACGAGGACGCCCTCCGCCTGCCCGTGGGCACCTCCGAAAAACTGACCCCCGTGCTCGTCCCCGCGGACACCACCCGCACCGGCGTGGTCTATGAGACATCTGATGCTTCCGTGGCCACCGTGGATAGGGACGGCACCGTACACGCCGTGGCCGTGGGTACCGCCGTTATCACCGCCCGCCCCGCCATGGGCGAGGACTTCGCCGCGTCCGTCACCGTCACCGTGGTGCAGCCGGCGGAGAGCATTGCCTTTGAGGAGAGCTTCTATGTCACCACCCTGGAGCAGACAGACGACGACCTGAAGCTCACCATTACCCCGGCCACCGCCACCCAGCGGGACATCGTATGGGAGTCCTCCAACCCGGACGTCTGCGAGATGGGTGCCGACGGCCAGCTCATCAAGCACAAGAACGGTACGACCACCCTCCGCGCCACCCTGACCGGCACCGGCCTGTCCGCCGAGCTGGTGGTCTGCATCTCCGATGCGGCTCCGTCCGCCCAGGTGGAGGATATACAGTATTTCGGCGATAATAATACGTATTATGCCCGGCTCAGCGACGGCACCCTCTGGCGCTGGGGCAAGGCCTACAAGACCCCCCAGAAGCTGAGCTTCGATGCTGTGGATGACTTCGTTGCATATTATAATGCGGTCTACGTCCTCTCTGCCGGTGTGCTGCAATACTATGAGAGCAGTGTCACACCCACCAACGACTTTAATTACGGCAAGCCCATGACCGGCGTGAAAAAAATTACCGCTTATGGCAGCGACAGCCGTTATGCCCTGAAGCAGGACGGCTCCATCTGGGCATGGGGTCAAAACGGATGGGGTCAGTTGGGTGACGGCACCACCACCTATCACAGCCAGGCGGTGCAGGCGGACATCTCCGAGAAGGTCGTGGATGTGGTTGGCCGGCAAAATTACGCTGTGTTCCTGACCGAGAGCGGTAAACTGTACGGCGCAGGCAAAGGCTTCGGCGCCACGCCGGTGCTTCTTACCGACGGTGTCAGCGCCATCAAGGAAGATTATGGCAGCAGAAACTACTTCACCGCCCAAAAGGGACAGATACTGTACTACTATAGCCAAAACAGCGTGCAGCGCACCGTCCCTGTTCAGGGAAGCAGCCAAGTGGTCGGTTACGACAACGATTTCTACATGCAGGGCGGCAGCGTGTTTGGGCGCGGCAGCAATGGCTACGGCCAGTTGGGTGTAGACGATACGGAGTACCACAATGACTATGTCCAGATGAAGAAGATCACCGGTGCCCGGCAGGTGTGGAACTTCGACAACACCACCTTCATCCAGACCGATGACGGCTTCTACGGCACCGGCTGCAACGAAAACCGTGAACTGGCCAACCTGACCACGGAAAACAGCACTGTGCCCGTGCGCATCTTCTTCGGCCTGCAGGCCAACGAGGAACCCTTCCGCCTGGAGCAGACCAACATCACCGATGATATCCTCACGGATAGCGCCCTTGTGCTGGATTTCAGCGAGTCGCTCCTCAAGGCCGATAACTTCGGTACCATAACCCTCAAGGACGGCAGCGGCGAGATGATTTCCCTCCGCCGCACCCTCCATCTGGATAAGCTGACCCTCACCCCCGTCTCCGGCTTCACCGACGGCATGTCCTATACCCTGACCCTCCCCGCCGGTGCCCTCCAGACCAAGTTCGGTGCCGCCAGCGAGGCAGTGGAGCTGACCTTCACCTACCAGACCCCCGCCCCGGTGGAGGAGGACAGTCTCACCCTCGGCAAAACCGTCCTCACCGGCGTCCTTTCCCCGGAAAGTGGTACAAAAGTGGATTTAGGTGAAATTAAAGAGGCTTTTAAACTTGAATTCAAGTGCGTTTCTAACCCCAATGCAAGTATCACATGGACAGTGGCGGATAACGCGGTCGCAATGGTAGAAAATGGCAATTTAATCGCCCTTTCCACCGGCTGCACCACCGTCACCGCCGCCCTCGACGGCACCGATCTTGCGGCCACTGCCCTGCTCTACATCAGCGGGGACGATTCTGTGACCGCAATAAAATCCGTGCAAAATGGCGCGGAAAGCACTGTTTTGTTCAGTAATGGCGCACTTTTCACCCTGCATGCTGACGGCACGACCCAGCAGCTTTTCACCGACGCTGTGGACTTCCACTGGGACGGCGGCGCCCTCTGGGTCAAGACAGCCAGCGCCCTCTACTGCGACGGCGAGCTAACAGAGGATTTGCCAATTTCTGTCAAATACACCAATTTGCTCTCCCGCACCTCCGACACGGTTTTAGTCGGCTCCCAGACCCTGATCCTGACCGCCGACAAGACCCTCTGCCAGGGCGAAAACCTCAGTAATATAGCCATTTCCGGCGGTTCGGCGAGCGCTGCCATCTCCGGCAATCAGCTGCTCATCACCCCCTCCGCCCCCCTCATTTCCGGCACTTCCTACACCGTAACGATCCCGGAAAATTCCGTTTCCACCTACTTCGGCGCGCCCAACGAGGAGATCACTTTTACCTTTATTTATCTGGATACCCTGGCCGCTGACGCCGGTGACGGCAAGACCGTTCTGGCAAGCGGCGCCGTGTCCGACAACGAGGCCGCGGCCGCCCGCGCATGGACGTCCGAGCGCCTGACCGCAGGCTGGAAAGCCTTCTGCGACAAGGGCTACGACACTTTGTTCTACGGCAACGCCATCCTCAACCGCTTCACGGAAAACAACGTGGAGAAGTGGCTGCGCATCACCGCGCCCAGCGCCAGCAGCTACGTCCGCTACGGCATCGGCGGCAACTACTGGGGCACCGAGGGGCTCAGTGAAAAGACCAAAAAGGAGGCCATCAACAAGCAGATACTGGACTTCGATGACTATCAGTCCATGGCCGACCTGAACGAGGGCACCATTCTGGAGACGATCCCCGAGACGGTGTGGCCGGTGGTGCGCTCCGTGTCCCTGCGGGACGCCAACGGCGAGGCGATCACCACCGTGGGCGCGGGTAAGACCACGTTCACCGTGACCTTCAACCGGGATATGGACACCGAAATGCCGCTGCAGGTGCGCTTCGGCAGCAGCTATCCCTACGCCGACTTCGAGGTGGCCGGGCAGTGGCTGGACAGCCGGACATGGGAGGGCTCCACCACCATGACCTCCCTGATCGCCAACGGCATCCAGTACTGGTCCATCGCCAACGGACGCTCCGCCGAGGGGCACCTGAAGCTATACAAGGACTGGGGACGCTTCAGCTTCAACATCGACACCTCCTCCGCGCTGGCTATGACCATGCAGGCCGAGGCCGCCGATGACGGCGTGATCCTCACTTGGGCGCAGGACGACTTCGACACGCTGGCGGGCTACAACGTCTACCGCTGCGACAGGGAGGACGGCCAGTACGCCAAGCTGAATACCTCTGTGATCCCGTTGGGTGTCAAGACGTTCACCGACACCAATGTGACCCCCGGCCAGATGTACTACTACAACTTCACCGTGGTCAAGACGGATCTGAGCGAGTCCGAGCCATCCGGCAAGATCTCCGTCCGCGCCAAGGACACCATGGCACCCAACATCTATCACGACGGCGTGTACAGCGCCTTTACCGGCAGCAAGCTGATCATCAGCGCCACCGCCAACGACAACCTGCAGATCGACAAGGTGGAGCTGTTCTACCGCGTCACCGGCGCGGAGAACTGGAGAGCGGTGACTATGACCGCCGTCAATGACCGCTATTCCGCCGTGATCCCGTCCTCCGACGTGACCACCGACGGACTGGAATATTATATCCGCGCCTTCGATGGTGTGAACTACGCCTATAAGGGAACGGCGGAGCAGCCCTATGCCATCGCGGTCAGCGAGGCCGTGGATCGCAGCGCGCTGGGCGACGTTAACGGTGACGGCCAGATCAACGTGCTGGATGCACTGATGGTGCTGCAGGCCAGCAACGACCGGCTGAATCTGGACGCGGAGCAGTTCGCCCGCGCCGACCTGAACGGCAATAAGACGCTGGAGGCTGTGGAGGTGCTGACCATTTTGCAGTACGCCAACGGCATTATCGGCTCCTTGACGCTGTAAGGGGGCTGTTCCATGAAAGCAAAACGCGCATCCCGGCGCGCAGCGGCACTGTTGTGTGCCGCTGCGCTGCTGGTGAATCTGATCTCCACCGCATGGGCGGCCAGCGTCTTCCTGCGGGTGGGCAGCGCCTCCGCCGCACCCGGCGAGACGCGCTCGGTGTATGTCAGCGGCTCCAATCTGGACAAGCTGGCCGGTGTGCAGGGCATCGTATCCTACGATAACACGGCGCTGGAGCTGACCGGCGCGGCGATGGTGGGAGCTTTTTCCGCCCTGGGGACGGTGAACACAGAGACGGCCGGGCAGGTGTCCTTCAACGGCGCCTGTCTGGATGGCATATCCGGCTCCCAGAATATCCTGCGGCTGGACTTCCGCGTGCGGCCGGACGCCGCAGCCGGGGAATACCTGCTGGATATCCTGATCGAAAACGCCTACAACACCGGACTGGACACCGTGTCGTTGAGCGGCGCGCCCGGCGTGTTCACGGTGACGGAGCCGCAGTCCACCACCAAGACGCTGTATTTTTACAGCGGCAGCAGCGTGTCCACGCTGCACAAGGGCGAGCAGGTGAACATCACCGCCCGCACCTATGGCAGCCAGGGGCTGGCTGCCGGTAAGCTGGAATTCCGCTATGACGCCGCGCTGTTCACCTGCGTGGCGGCGGAGCCGCTGTCCGCACTGTCCGGGGCGGTGAAGTCGCTGGACACCAGCCGGGCGGGGTATGTGTCCGCCGCCTTTGCGTCTAAGGAGGAGATACCCGGCGGCGAGCTGCTGCGGCTGACGCTGGAGGCGGTGGCCGACGTGGACGCGGACACCTCCGTGACCTTCGCAGCCTCCGAGCTGTACGACACGGCGCTGGCCGCCATGAACGGCATCGGCTTCACCCAGGCGCTGACCCTGCGCAGGGCAGAGGTAACGCCGGAGACGCCCGCCCTGCGGGTCACCATGCCCGCCGCTGCCCGTACCAATGAAACCATCACCGCCGTGGCCACGCTGGACAGCGGCAGCGGTTTGGCAGCCGCTGATTTCTGCATTTCCTACGACACGGCGCTGCTGACATGCACCGGCGTGAAGGTGAGCGCGGGTATGGAGAGTGTGGACGGCGTGTGTATCGAGACGAATCCCAAGATTGACGGCGGTCAGGTGAAATTTACCTTTATCTGCGCAAAGGGTTTTGCGGATGGGGCGGAGCTGGTGACCATGACGTTCCAACCGAAGAAGGAGGGAGCTGTCACCCTGACGCCCACCATTACTACATCGGCTGTCGGCGCTGACCGTCGGCCTATCGCGCTGGATATGTGCGCTGCATCCTGCGAGGTGAAGGATCCCTTCTTCGAGGTGACGTTCCGGGATGAGGACGGCACCGTTCTCTCGCGGCAGTCGGTTCGCTATCGTGCTGCGGCTGTGCCGCCGGACGCGGTAAAAGCGCCGGACGAGGCGCATCACTATGAACTGGCCGGGTGGGGCGGCGACTATTCCAGCATCACCGCCGACGCGGAGTTCACCGCGCGGTACACAGCCATCCCTCACACCGAGGCCGTGGATAAGGCCGTGGAGCCGACGTGTACCGAGACGGGACTGACCGAAGGGAAGCATTGCTCGGTTTGTAATGCGGTGCTGGTGAAGCAGGAAATCGTTCCGGCCAAGGGACATACCGAGGTCGTGGACAAGGCCGTGGAGCCGACGTGTACTAAGACGGGGCTGACCGAAGGGAAGCATTGCTCCGTATGTAGTGCGGTGTTGGTGGAGCAGGAGGTCGTTCCGGCGCTGGGATTCACCGTTTCCGGGTCTGTTGCCGGTGTCACGGACAATGCCATGGTCACGCTGCTGAAGGATGGCGTCGTGGCGGCACGGGGTGACGTGCGGGCGGACGGCAGTTTCCTGCTGTCCGGGCTGCGGATCGGCGCGGGGACGTATACGCTGCGGGTGGACGGCGGCGGCTGCGTGGCGTGGGAAATGCCCGTTGCCCTGTCCGATGACAGCGGCAGCGCCAATGTCGACTGTTTGCTGCTGCGCACGGGCGATGTCAACGGCGACGGCACCGGTGCGGAGAATGCGCTGCAATGTGCGCTGGATCTGCAGGCGCTGTACGACTATCTTGCGCTGGGGCAGGTGCCCGGTTCGTTCTGCGACAGCGCTGATGCGGCGCGGAATGAGCTGCTGGTACGGTATTTCCTGCGGCTGGCCGATGTCAACGAGGACGGGCAGGTGGACATTCTGGACTATCAGCGGCTGTATTTGCTGGCGAGGAATGGCTGATGAACATACGCAAATGCAAAAGGCGGCGCCCCACAGGGCGCCGCCTTTGTGTGTGATAGGGTTTTGTTTTTGGGGTGCAGGGAGGGACGTCGAGGACGCCGTCCCCTACGAGATGGGACGTCGGGGACGCCGGTTCCTGCGCGTTACAGGTGCTTTTCGGGGGTCTGCATGTCGCGGGCGAGCTGCTTGGCGTAGCGGTCCTCCTCGCTGAACACGCAGCCGCAGTATTTCTGCATGTACAGCCCCAGCTCCCGCGCCTCCTGCTGCCCCTGACGGAAGCCGGGGCGGAAGTCGCGGTAGAGAAACGCCACGCCGTAGCGCCGCGCCATCTCCTCCGCCGTCTGGCGCAGCAGCTCGTGGTTCTGGTAGGGGCTGACGAAGAGGGTGCTGGAAAAGCTGTCGAAGCCGTGCCGGGCGGCGTAGCGGGCGGTCTGCTCCAGCCGCAGGCCGTAGCATTTGCCGCAGCGGTGGTCGATGTCATCGGCCACGGCGCGGCAGAACTCCCGCAGGCCGTAGTCCTCCTGCACGATCAGCTCCACGCCCACGGAGGGGGCGTAGGCCATCAGCGTGTCGCGGCGCGCCTTGTATTCCTGATAGGGGTGGATGTTGGGGTTGTACCAGTAGGACACCGGCTCGATGCCCTCCGCCCGGAGCAACTGGATGCAGGCCACGGAGCAGGGCGCACAGCAGGTGTGCAGCAGCGTTTTGGTCATTTGTCTTTCCTCTTTTTGAAGGGTATGTGCAGCAGCTCCTTCAGCGGTCTGGCGGCGCGGGTGCGGGGCTGCATCAGGGACAGGAAGCGTGCGCAGACCTGACGGAAGGGCTCCTGCTCCAGGGCGTCGAAGAATTTTGTGCGGTCTACGGACACCGGGGCGGGGGAGCGCAGCGCCTGATCCGCCGCCACCGCCTCGGCCAGATCGAACCGGCGGCGGTGCAGGGGCAGGGAGTCGAAGATCTGGGCGCCCTTGGCGGTGTTCACCAGCAGCAGGGACATGCCCAGCTGCTTTTCCTGGGGGGAGATGTTGCCGCCGGTGATGTCGCACAGGGTCAGGTCGCCGGTGCGGTCGGTGCTGGTGTAGCCGCAGGTGTGGCAGGCGGGGCGCAGGAACAGGCCGCGGGTGATGCCGCGCCCCAGCTCCGAGCGCAGCAGCGGCGCGTCGTACTGCCCGCCGTTTTCAAAGGAGACGTGGAAGCGGCGCACGCTGTCGCCGCTGAGCTTGCCGCAGAAGTCCACGGTCAGAGGGCGCTGCTGCTTCACATAGGCCATGGAGCGCACCAGCTTTTCCCAGATGCCGGGGCTGCACACGCCGCTGCAGGCCACGTCGCAGGTGATGAGCCGCTCCGGGTGCTCGCCCAGATAGCGGTACAGGCCGTCCACCTGACAGGGGGTGCCGGAGAACAGCACCTGCCGCCCCTGATCCAGATACAGGCGCGCCTGCTGGTAGCTCTCGCCCACGTCGCTCTGCACGGGCTTGGCGCCCCGGAGACGGGGCAGGTCGTGAAGGTTTTTCACGGCGATGTGACAGACCCGAAGCCCGTCGTCCAGCGCCGCGCCGAACACCACGCCGCCGCCCTCCAGCACATATTCCGCCAGGGCGGAGAAGGCACCGCCGGCGGTGGAGCGGCGGCGCACGTCCTCGTCACCGTTCCATACAGCGAAGGCGGCCGGCTCTGTGCGGGGCTCCCGCTGCTTCAGAACGGGGCAGATGTGGGTGCAGTGGCCGCACTGGACGCAGCCGTCCGTGATCTGCGGATAGAGGAAGCCCTCCCGATCCGGGATCATGCGGATGGCACCCTTGGGACAGCCGTTGCAGCAGGCAGCGCAGCCGGTGCAGCGCTCATGGGGCGCCAGCTGGGGCGCGGTATTCAACTCGGTCATGGCGGCTACCTCCTGAATTACGCATATAGCACCATTTTACCACATGGCAGGAAAAAGCACAAGTGCGGGGAACTGTCCGTTTTTCGGGACAGTACTCCTGGTATGATGGGTACAGTCAAGAAAAGCAGGAGCCAGGAACATACAGGAGGTGCTTTATGTATAAGTTTTTCGATTATCTGCTGCCCGATCTGCCAGTGAAGGCCATCGGCGAGCTGGCGGGCTATATCCGGCGGTTTACGGCCATGCAGCGCAGCGACATACCGGTGGAGGGACACATGGGGGACGTGGCGTTCTGCGCCACCCAGCAGCCCTCCGGCGACGTGCGGGTACACTGGGTGCAGGTGGCGCGGCAGCGCATCCCGGTGGACGCCACGGTATGAGAGGGGAAAAGAAGCGCCCCCGGCTAAGGCCGCCTGACACAAGAAAACACACGGTTTTGCCTGTGTCTATCCGGCTGAAA